>PPYF01660329.1_pt1 | contig 44902 bp, 41 predicted proteins | sample 1559871 | NCBI WGS metagenome assembly PPYF01 (sample SAMN08240021, study PRJNA423297) | Human gut metagenome, whole genome shotgun sequencing project.
CCATCGCCTGCATTTCACCGAGTTCGTTTGGGTGAACAAACTTCTTTAACGCACTTGAATCAAACGATAACGTTTCCATCTTGATGTCACTCCTTAGGTAAATCTCAATCGCGCGTTTTCAGTTTTATGAAAGCGCTAACTCCATTTCTCGGTTTTTATAATAGCTTGCTTGCTGCCATATGTAAACCGGTTTGTATATATTTTTCAAAAAAAAATCCCCCGCCCGCACTGCGAACGAGGAATAGCGGGGGCTAAGCAGTCGTCCCCTCAACTAATTTAACCGGCAGGGTCCGGTACTGAACGGCGGGTTCCCCGGCGATTTTTTCCTTCAGCAATTCCACGGCCGCCTCGGCCATTTCCTGAATCGGCTGTTGGATGGTCGTCAACTCTGGCAAGAGCAAGCGGGTCATATCGGCGCCGTCAAAACCAATGATCTTAATGTCTTCTGGGCACCGCCGCCCCGCTTCGGTCGCTGCCGTGAGGGCCAAACGGGCGTTGGTGTCGTTATCGGCAAAGATCCCATCGACTTCGGGGTGTTCCTCAAAGATCTTGCGGATCCGGACCAGTTTTTGGTCCTCTGGTTCATCGAAGGGCACCTGGTAGACAATCGCCGGCCGGTCGTTTTGGCTCATTAAGTCGCGGTAGGCGCTCTCCCGGGCCTGGTTTGGCGAGGCAAAGCCCCCCGGGTAGTTGGTGTGAATGATATGTTGACAGCCGTCGTCGAGCAGGCGTTGGGTGGCTAGCCGCCCGCCCTCGTAGTTATCCGCCGACACCACCGGCACCTGATTGGAAACCACCCGTTCAATCGAAACGATTGGCAGGCTGGTTTTGTGGTAGGCCGGGATTTCCGGGTTGTGGGCCCCGACGATGAGGCCATCGAGTTGGCGGTCCAAGAGGAGTTGCAAGTAGTTCTCTTCCTTTTTGGCGTTGTTTTCGCTGTTTCCCATTACCGCCCGGTAGCCCTCGTTGTAGAGGCACTTTTCAAGGGCCGCCTCCAACTGGGCAAAGTAGGGGTTATTGATGGTCGGGAAAATCAGCCCCACCAGCATCGTCTCTTGTTTGTAGAGTTGGCGGGCAATTGCGTTGGGGCGGTAGTTAAGGTCCTCCATGGCCTGGTGAACCTTATCAATCGTCTTTTGGCTTAAATACCCGCGGTGGTTCAACACCCGCGAGGCCGTGGCCTTAGAAACCCCCGCCAAGCGCGCCACGTCGTCTAACTTAATCTTTTTTTCCATCTTCTTTCTCGTCCTTCCACCAGAGTTTAATTAGGGCTTGGGTGCCCAAGTCGCCATGGCCTGAGTCCACCAGCTGTTCGTAGAGTTGTTTTGCGACCTTAGTTGCCGGTAGGTCAATCCCCATGGCGTCCGACTCTTCTAGGGCGATGCGCAGGTCCTTTAGGAAGTGCTTAGCAAAGAAGCCGGGCGTGTAATCGTCCTTTAGGATCCGGGGGGCGTAATTGGTGAGGCTCCAATTAGCCGCCGCCCCACCACCGACCGTGGCGACCACGTCTTGTAAATTGAGGCCCGCCGCCTTGGCGTAAACCAGGGTTTCCACCAGTCCGGTCATCGTGCCGGCCACCATGATTTGGTTGGCCATCTTGGCGTGTTGCCCCGCCCCGGCGGTCCCAAAGTAGTGGATATCCTTGCCCAGTTGCAAAAAGACCGGGGTCATGGTTTGGTAGGCTTCTTGGTCGCCACCAACCATCACGGTCAGGGTCCCTTCCTTGGCCCCCTTATCGCCGCCAGAAACTGGGGCATCTAGGATTCCCACTCCGGCCGGGGTCTTTTGCTTAAGTTCTCGCTCCAAACTCGGCTTACTGGTGGTCATGTCCACCACGATTTGACCCGGCTGGACAACGCTAAAGATCCCTTTAGGTCCCAGGTAGGTTTCTTCAACGTCCGCCGGAAAGCCCACCATCACCATCACGGCCTCGCTATTTAAGGTGGCCTCCGCCGGGCTAGCCGCCCAACTAGCCCCCGCCGCGAGTACCTCCTCGGCGTGGGCTTTGGTCCGGTTGTAAACCGTTACCCGGTTACCAGCCTTCAACAAATTTTTGACAATTCCGGTGCCCATGACCCCAGTTCCGATAAATCCGATTTTCATTTTCTTCGCCTTCCTTTGTTAACAATAGTAACCGGTTTCTTATTGATTGGAAAGCCATTTTGATGATAAATAAAAAGCGCACCCCGCTTTAGAGTGCGCCTTAAAAGTTTGTGCAGTAATTAGTTTTTCAAGGCTTCTTCTACTTGGGCCCGGGTTGGGATCGATGGCATTGCCCCCATCCCTTGAACCGTCAAGCTGGAGGCCCGTTGAGCGTAGGTAATGGCGTCCGCCAGGTTTTCCATTGACGGGGTCAGTTGGGAAACCAGACCGCCAATGAAGGTGTCGCCGGCCGCGGTCGTATCTACCGCCTTAACCTTAAAGGCCGGCACAATCCCGCTCTTGCCGTTGTGGTTGAAGTATGCCCCCCGGCTACCCAGCGTTACCAAGGTAGTAGCTACCCCTTGGCCCCGGAAGTAGTCCGCCGTCTTGGCCAGGTCAGCCTCATCGTTGATTTCAATTCCGGTTAACAGGGCGCTTTCGGTTTCGTTAGGGGCGATCACGTCGGTCACCGCCAGCAAGCCCGGTAGAATTTCCTTGGCTGGGGCCGGGTTTAAGATTGTCGTCACCCCGTGTTCCTTGGCCAGCTTAAAGGCCGCCAGGGTTACTTCTTGCGGAGTTTCGAACTGACTAACCAAAAAGTCGACTTGGTCCCACAGGTCGTCGGTCCGGTCTAACACGGCGGTGGTCATCGCCTGGTTGGCCCCCCCGTAAACCATGATGTCGTTTTGGCCGTTTGCGTCTAGGGTCACCAGGGCCGTCCCGGTCCCGTGGCGAACGTCATTGCCAACAAACTGGGTGTCAACGCCGTCTTCTTGCAGGGCTTCACGCATGAAACGCCCTTCGTTATCGGCGCCCACCATCCCGATGAAGGTCGTCTGCGCCCCGGAACGAGCAGCGGCCACGGCTTGGTTAGCCCCCTTGCCCCCCGGTGCCGAGCTCTTATCGGTAGCCGACAGCGTCTCCCCTGGTTCCGGGAACCGAGCGACGTGGTAGGTGGTGTCTACGTTAATACTCCCTAAAACGGCGATGCGGTTAGTCATGATTTTCCTCCTCTGGTGCGTTCGTTTTCAGTAAATCGTTTTACGTTACTTGATCGTTTACTAGTATACCGGACTTGTAAACCGGTTACAAGTAAAAGTTGAGTGCTAAACAACCTCCTCGGCAGGTCGTATGGCTAAGCTAGGACGAACGGTTGGTGCGAAACGCACCGTTCTTCGTCCGTACTTAGGACCTGCGGTTGGTTAGCACGATATCTGTGTAAACTTAGGGAATCAAAAAGGTGACCAAGAAATCACTGATTCCTGTCACCACTTTCTCTATCCCTCACTAAGTTTCCGTTCCAAGTAGTGGGCTAAGCGGTCCTTCGGGTAGAGCCCCGTCACCTTTTCTTTAGCCTTCCCGTCCCGGAACAAGACCAGGCTCGGAATGCTCATCACCTTAAATTGGGTGGCCGTTTCCTGGTCCTCATCAATATTAAATTTGACAAACTTAATCCGGTCGCCGTACTCGGCTTCTAGTTGATCCATAACCGGCGCCATCATCTTGCAGGGCCCACACCAAGGAGCCCAGAAGTCGACCACGGTCACCGGGCCTTCAACTAGTTGATTAAAGTTATCTTTGTGTGCCACTTGTGCCATCTTTTTTCCCCCCTACTGACTTGCTGGAAGAAGCTGGGTGCTTCCCCCGGCGAAGGAAGTGTACCACCCCAGTCAGGGCAAAGACCAGTAAAATGAAAATCCCGAAGATCCCCGAAGGAATTTCGATGTCAATTGCCGGGATCGTCAAGAACAGCTTAACGGCGATGACGACAATTAATACGTAGGCCATTGGCTCCAGTTCTGGAATCTTCCGCATCAAACGCATGATGAATTCGGCGATTCCCCGCATGCACAAGATCCCGATCAGTCCCCCGATCAAGACGATCACCGGATTGTTGGAGACGGCAAGGGCGGCTAAGACCGAATCGATGGAAAAGACGATGTCGGTAAACTCAATTTGCGCCACCACGGCCCAAAAGCGCTTGCGTCCGGTTAGCTTCCCCAGCCGGGAGCTCTTCTTATCCTTGTGCAAGGAATGCTTACCGAAAAACTTAACGTGGAAGAAGCGGTAAGCCATATACATTAGGTAGGCCGCCCCGAGGGCCTTGATTTCCCAGAAGTGAATCAAGTAGGTCCCGATCCCAATCACCAGGAAACGGAACAGATACGAACCCCAGATTCCGTAGAAAAGGGATTCCTCTTGTTCCCTTAGGGTTGGCAAGACCCGGGTTTGGGCGGCTAAGACGACGGCGTTATCGACGGAGAGCAAACACTCCATCATTACCAAGGACAGGATGATTAACCAGTCCTGTCCGGAGGTTACGACCGCCGCCCAGTTGTGTAAGTCAAAGAATGGTCCGTAGAGATTCTCAATAAGTGACAATTAATTATGCACACTCCCTTGTATTGTTGATTTGTGACTTGTCTACCCCTATTCTATCAAAACTGGGGGAAATCGTCAGGGATTTTAGCCACAATCCGTTCCCGTTTTAAAGAAAAGGGGAGCACCAATTCTTGCGCCACCCCGTGCAAGTACATCCGGGGGGCCGCCACCGTACCGTATAACGGATCGCCCACAATCGGGCAGCCAGCCGCCGCCAAGTGCACCCGTAGCTGGTGGGTCCGCCCGGTCTCGAGGTTCAAAACCACTAGTGCCTGGTCGCCATTGACGGCTAGGGTCCGGTAATGGGTCCGAGCGGGCTGGGCGTTTTTGCCGAAGACCTTGCGCTTGCGAACGTCGGTCGGGTCCTGTCCTAAGGGAAGGTCCCAAATCCCGCGGGCCGGGTTCGGCACCCCGGCCACCAGGGCCAAGTAGTCACGGTGAATTTCGCCGGTACTAATCAACTGGTCTAAAATCGGCACCACCACCGGATTTTTGGCCACGATCATCGCCCCGCTGGTTTCTTGGTCCAAGCGGTGAACCATGTAGGCGGCGTCGTTAGTCCCCTCTAAATAGGCCGCCACCCGGTTCATCAGGGTGCCGACTTCGCCCGCTTGGTTGGGGTGGCTTTTAATTCCGGCCGGCTTGTCGACCACCAAGAGGTCCCGGTTTTCGTACAGGACGGTCAACGGTCCCGGATCGGGAAGGTACGATGAATCGGGCGTGCGAAACTCGTCGCCGGAAAAATTAAGCGTGATCACGTCGCCAGCCGCAACCGTCTTCGACACCGGACGGTAGGAGCCGTTGACTAGGACCTGACGGCGACTGCGCAGGTAGTGGACCAAACGCTTGGGCAACAGCCACTGGCGCTGCAAAAGGTGCCGTAAGGGCGTTGCCTCTTGATCCACCGGCAGGCGTTCTTCTATTTGCCAGCGATATTCCATCATCATTCCCCCTTTGTGACTATTGTAACCTAGACCAAGGGATTGGCAAACTACCAAGGGATTGGCAAACTGTTGTATAATGGGAAAAGCTAAGAAAGAGGGGTGTGCAATGTGTTAAGTTCCGTCAAGTTTAATGACCACAGTTACTGGGTGTCGGTCTTTGAGCCCCTCCCCCACGAACGCGATGAACTCTTTGAAAAATACGAAGTGACGAGTGATCTGCTTGACTACGCCATCGACCCCTACGAAAAGGCCCGGATTGAAATCGATCGCGACGCCGGGATCACCCTGCTCATCTTTGACGTCTACATCCCTAACCACGAGGAATCGGCCCCCCAGACCGCCCCGGTCGGGATCATGCTGACCAAAAACAACGTCTTGACCTTTACCAACGCCCACACTAACTTCGTCAACGGCTTAATTGCCGAACAACTCCAGCGACTCCAATCTCACGGTGACATCGACACCCGCTACGACTTTATCTTGCCGATCCTCTACCGGCTGTCAACGGCCTACTTTCCCCCGATTCGGCGGGCCGACCAACAGCGTCAAAAGATCCAAAACAACTTGCGGCGCCGGACCGAACGCTCGGCGATCAACGAGTTTATGGAACTGGAAACCGGGTTGGTCTACATTTTGACCTCCCTGCAGGGCAACGTTTCTTTGCTCCAGGAATTCAAGCGCCGCTTCGGTTACCGGATGAGCGTCGACCAGCAATCCGACCTGGACGACGTTATCATCGAAGCCCAGCAGGGGTTGGAAATGGCCCAGATGACCTCGGACGTGACCGGCCGGGTCTCCGACGCCTACAGCAAGGTGCTGGATTCCAACCTGAACCAAACGATGAAGTTTTTGACCGTCTACTCAATTATCTTATCGATCCCGCCGATCGTCTCTGGTTTTTACGGGGAAAACGTCAAGTCCCTCCCCTTTGCCAACAACGACTTTGCTTGGCAAATCACCATCATCATTACCCTGATCATGGTCGCCATTTCGATTTGGCTGATCTTTAACAAACGGTGGTGGCGTTAATTTTCGGAAAATAACGATGATTAAGTTTCCATAAGATTGTATCGTTCGCTTTTAAGTGGTAAGATACTGGTATCAAATTTAGAAAACGTAAGTGCCTATATAATCGCCGTAATATGGTCGGCAAGTCTCTACCTTCAGCCGCAAACTGAAGACTATAAGCAAAAGTGAGTGGGCTTTTGTGGGTCCACTTTTTTTATTTAGGTACCTGCGGGGAGGAATCTTTTGAAACTTTCACCGTCAATTTCCGCTGAACAACGCCTGGAGGGGCAAGCAACCACCTTCTGGCGCCACCTTATCCTAGGTTTCCAACACCTGTTAGCCATGTACTCCGGTGACGTCTTAGTGCCGTTGTTGATCGGGAACTACCTGCACTTTAACGCCGCCCAGATGACCTACCTGGTTTCCATCGACATCTTCATGTGCGGGATCGCTACCTTACTCCAGTTAAAACGGACCGCTTTAACTGGGATCGCCCTACCGGTGGTCCTGGGCTGCGCCGTCCAGGCCGTCGCCCCCTTGGAATCAATCGGCGGCAAGCTCGGGATCGGCTACATGTACGGCGCCATTATTTGCTCGGGGTTGTTTATCTTCTTGATTGCCGGCGTCTTTGCCAAGCTCAAGAAGCTCTTCCCACCGGTGGTGACCGGGTCCTTGATCACGATCATCGGTTTCACCCTGGTACCGGTCGGTTTTCAAAACCTCGGTGGTGGGGATGCCACGGCGAAGAGCTTTGGTGCCCCTAGCAACCTCTTAATCGGGATCGTTACGATCATCATCATCGTCATGATCAACCGCTTTGCCAAGGGCTTTTTAAAGTCGATCGCTATTCTGCTGGGGATCTTACTGGGGTCCTTATTTGCCGGCGTCTTGGGGATGGTTTCTTTAAGCACCGTCGCCAGCGCCGCTTGGTTCCACGCCCCACAGTTCTTCTACTTCGCCACCCCACAATTTAACTCCAGCGCCATCGTTACCATGATGCTCGTCGCCTTAACCACGATGATCGAATCAACTGGGGTCTACTTTGCCTTAAGTGACGCCACCGACACCAAGATCACCAGCAAGGATATGGCCCGTGGATACCGGGCCGAAGGGATTGCCGCCATGCTGGGGGGGCTGTTTAACACCTTCCCGTACTCGACTTTCTCGCAAAACGTCGGGGTGCTCAAGATGTCCGGGGTCAAAACCAAGAAGCCGGTTTACTACGCCGCCTTCCTTTTGATCTTGCTGGGCTTATTGCCAAAGGCCGGCGCCCTTGCCACCATCATTCCCACGCCCGTTTTAGGGGGCACGATGATCGTCATGTTCGGGATGGTCGGGGTCCAGGGGATCCAAATCCTGCACAAGGTCGACTTTGCTAAGGGTTCCAACCTCTTGGTGGCCTCCCTGTCCGTGGGGTTAGGCCTCGGGGTCACCGTCTACCCGCAAATCTTTCAACAACTGCCCACCGAAGCCCAAATCATCTTGGGTAACGGGGTGGTTGTCGGTTCGGCCTGCGCCGTTATCTTAAACCTAATTTTGAACTACCAAGACTTCTTCAAAAAGGAAGCCAAGTAAAAAAAGGACCCGCGTCGGCGGGTCCTTTTTTACTTAGCCAGCAATTCCTTGATGCTAGCAACTAACGTCGGCAGCGGGTGACCGAGGACGGTGGCCAAGTCATCGCTTGTCACATCCAAGTCCCCCGCCTCGTGCGGTTCTTCAAAGGAGGCGATCATGGTTGCCATCGCCTCGTCCATGCCACTCTTTACCAAAGCGGCTTCATAAGCTTCCCGGCTTAGTTTAGCCACTTCTACCTCCTTGCCCAGGGCTTCTTTTAAGGCGTCCCCGAGTTCTTCGTAGCTGATTGGTTGACCGCCAAATTCGTAAACTTCCTTTGGCTGGTCACTCACCAGCACCTTAGCGGCGGCGGTGGCGTAAAGGGCTTCCGGTGCCCAAGCTGCCTTACCAGTGGTCCAGTAAATGGCCGCTTGCCCCTCCTTGCCAGCCGTCAGGAAGCTGGCGTCGTTTTCCAGGTACCAGTTATCACGCAAGAAAGCGTGGGCGAGCCCGGCTTCCTTTATGGCCGCTTCAGTCACCTGGTGATCGTGGGCCAAAGGAGCCTTAGCTTGGTCCGCCTGCGGGTAGCTAGTGTAGGCAACCAAGGAAACGCCGGCTTCCTTCGCAGCGGCAACCACGTTTAAGTGTTGCGTCTCCCGGGAAACTGGCCCCCCTGGTTGTGAGGAAATAAAGAGTAAACGATCAATGCCTGCCAAGGCACTGGTCATCCCCGCTTGGTCGGCGTAGTCACCCTGGCGAATTTCAATTCCCGCCGGCAATAGCTCTCGCCCCTTGGCAACGTCGCGTACGATCGCTACCACTTGATCCTTACCAACTAAATCAACCAATTGTTCAACGGCCACCCGACCAAAACGTCCGGTTGCTGCGGTTACTGCATACTTCATCATTTACTTCCTCCTTCGGTTCATATCTGTTACTTTTTAAATTACAACATTGATTGTAACATATGTTATTTTATTATCAACAACTATGGCCGAAAAAAGAGGTTAGAAGAAAACAAGGTTTTCTTCCAGCCTCTTGCTGTATGTCCGAATATTAGACAGAAAACGTGGTCAATAACCGCAAGCCTAGTGGCTAAGTACGGGCAAAGAACGGTGCTGGCGCACCAACCATTTGCCCTAGCTTAGTCATAAGGCTCGTCGAGAAGGCTAGTCGCACTCCCTGATAACGTGCTCCCAACCACAGGCCTAGTGGCTAAGTCTGGCCACAGAACACCGCTGACGCGCTAACCTGTGCCCGAACCTTACCAACGGCCTGTCGAGGAGGTTGGGTCGCACTTTCTTTTTTAATGATTATAAAACTCAACGCTGACCCGGTCGCCATCCATCACCAACTTAGATAGGCTCCCGTTTGCCGGCCGTTCGGTAATGTCATACTTCCCCTCGCCGAAACGTTCAATCAAGGACAGGCAGGTGTTGCCGTGGGAAACCAACAAAACGTTGGCCCCGTCCGGCAGCCCCGCGTCCCGAATGATCGCTAAGCCTTCGTTCATCCGTTTCCAGTAATCAGTGCTGTTTTCGGCGTCGTGGAAGGGATCGGCGTCTTTTAACCAGTCCTTGGCGGTGTCGATGTTGTACTTGGTGACGATGTCTTTGAAGGTCTTTAACCCGTGGGGAGCCCCGGCGTTATACCAAGCTTGGTCCATATAGGTCCCTTCGTAAGAGCCGTAGAACTCCTCGCGGAAATACGGTGCCGTCGTCGGCTCCTTGACCGAATCGGCCTTATTTTCATCGAGGATTGTTTGGGCGGTTTCAACGGCGCGGGTAAGGTCGGAACAAAAGGCGGCGTCAAAGTGGACGTCCTTTAAGCGTTGTCCCGCCTTTTCGGCGTCTTGGTAACCCTGGTCAGTCAAGGGCGAGTTACTCCAGCCCTGCAGCTTGTTATAAATGTTGTAGTAGGTTTGCCCGTGGCGAACGAGGTAAATATTGATCTTGGTCATCGTTATCCCTCCATTGTTAGTGCTTTCACGCCTTATTGTACCCCATTTTCGGTTTGAATGTAGCGGCGCCCCGCTTTGAATTCCGTTAAGTTTCTTCAACGATTTTTCAAATCCCCCAACTCCCTGCTCCCCCTATGTTAAAATGTTGATCGTTACCGGCTAATTTACTTAGCCCCATCGCTTTAATAACGAAATTATTTATGTTTGCGAGGATCACTTTACGATGAAACGACTCGGAAAATTCGTGAACACCCGGATCGGCTTTTTTGCCCTTCTGGTGGTTCTCTTTTGGGCCAAGACCCTCTTTGCCTACTTTACCGACTTTAAGTTGGGCGCCGAGGGAATTGTCCAATACGCCATCCTGTTAGTTAACCCGCTTGGGACCACCCTGCTCTTATTCGGACTCGCCTTTTACTTTAAGCGGTCCCGCTTCTTTTACCCGGTCCTGATGGGAATTGACGTTTTAAATACCGTCTTGCTCTATTTAAACGTCATCTACTACCGGGAATTCACCGACTTCATGACGATCGCCACCATGACCGGCTACTCCAAGGTTAACCAGGGGCTGTCGGGAAGCTCGATTGCTCTGACCAACCTCCACGACGTCTTTTACTGGCTAGACATCGTGGTGATCTTAGTCTTGATGCTCTTTCGCAAGATCAAGTTCGATCCGCGGGCGGTCAGCCACCGGGTCGCTTTCGCCTTCACCTCGGTGGCCCTGGTGGTCTTTGGGGTGAACTTGGCGGTCGCGGAAATGGACCGGCCCCAACTACTGGGGCGGACCTTTGACCGGACCTACATCGTCAAGTACCTCGGCCTAGATACCTTTACCGCCTACGACCTAGTTAAGACCGAGCACGTCAACGACATGCGTAAGTCGGCGACCAAATCGGAGCTAGAAAAGGTTAAAAAGTTTACCGATTCGCACTACGCTTCACCGAACGTCAAAATGTACGGGATTGCCAAGGGGCGGAACGTAATCGTTATCCACCTGGAAAGCTTCCAACAGTTCCTGATTAACTTGAAAGTCAACGGCCAGGAGGTAACGCCGTTCTTGAACTCCCTGTACAAGAGCAAGGAGACCTACGCCTTCGATAACTTCTTCCACCAGGTCGGTCAAGGAAAGACCTCTGACGCCGAGAACCTGCTGGAGACCTCTACCTTTGGCCTCTCCCAGGGGTCCTTGTTTGCCACCTTGGGTAGTGACAACACCTTTGAAGCGGCGCCGGCCATTTTAAACCAGCGGGCCGGCTACACCTCCGCCGTCTTCCACGGTAACATCGCCTCATTTTGGAACCGTAACAACGTCTACAAAAACATGGGTTACCAGTACTTCTTCGACGCCTCTTACTACGACACGTCGGGTGACAAGTCGACCGGCTACGGCTTAAAGGATAAGCTTCTCTTTAAGGACTCGATCAAGTACTTAGAAAACCTGCAACAACCGTTCTACGTCAAGTACATCACGGTTACCAACCACTTCCCGTTTGACCTCGATAGCGAAGATACCGACCCGAACTTTACCGCCCCGGACACCGGGAGCACCACAGTCGACAATTACTTTGTCACCGCCCACTACCTCGATCAGGCGGTCAAGGAATTCTTCACCTACCTCGATAAGTCGGGACTGGCTAAGAAATCAATTATCGTCTTGTACGGGGACCACTACGGGATTTCCAACAGCGAAAACACCTCCTTGGCCTCCGTGCTCGGTAAGAATGCCGACGACTGGACCGACTTTGACAACGCCCAGCTCCAACGGGTACCGTTAATGTTTGTTATTCCAGGCACTAACAAGGGGGGCGTCTTCAACACCTACGGGGGCGAAGTGGACGTCTTACCGACCCTCTTGCACCTGCTGGGCATTTCCACCAAGCGTTACATCATGTTTGGGACCGACCTCTTCTCCAAGGAGCACAGCCAGGTCGTTGCCTTCCGCAACCACGACTTTGTGACCCCGAACTTCACCTCGATTTCGGGCACGGTCTACAGCAATAAGACCGGTAAAACCGCTACGCTGACGGCGGCCAAAAAGAAGAAGGTCAAGGCCGACGCCAAGTTAGTCAACGAAGAACTATCCTTATCCGACTCGCTCAACCAAAAGAACCTCCTGCGCTTCTACACGCCGAAGGGCTTCACCAAGGTCAAGGCAAGTGATTACAACTACGCCAACGGGCTGAAGAAAGAAGAGGCGATCGAAAAGAAACTTGGTAACAAGTCGACTTCGCTCATTAATGAAAACGGCGGTAAGACAACCGCCGACGTCTTCAGTACCGATGCCCCAGAAGTGAGCCACTCTTCGACTAGTTCGAACCGGATTAAGATTACGAACCCGGATGATAATAATAATTAGGGAGCACGACAGAAATCTCTGATTTCGTCGTCGTGCCCCCGCAAGCGCCAATAGGATTCCAGCAGACTCGGCTTTGTCGAGACAATGGGGTCCATTGGCGTACTGCGTGAGAAGTGCGACTAGCCTTCTCGACGAGCCACATGACTAAGCTAGGGCAAATGGTTGGTGCGCCAGCACCGTTCTTTGCCCGTACTTAGGCACTAGGCTCGTGGCTAGGAGCACGTTATCAGGAAGTGCGACCCAACTATTGGTAGGCCGTTTGACCACCACGCACCTACAGAATAAACAAAAAGGCCGCTCGCAGCACCTGCTGCCAACGGCCTTTTATTATGGATCCCGGCGTGGTCGCGGTCCACTTTGATGTATAATTAACTTGATAAAGGAGGAGATTGTGATGGCAACTGTTTTCGTCGCCCACGTTAAGTTAAGTTGGGGCCAAGAGGCCGATTATTTGATCGCTAACGACGTCGAACCGGGCCTGGCCAGCCGCCGGGATCGCGGGGATAACGACTGGAACGCCGTGATGCTAAACGCCTTGATTAACGTCCCGGTTGCTCCCTACCTCAAAGACAACCGCGTGACCCCGCCAATTGCGACCGGGCTGGTTACTAGCCTAACCGCGGTAGAAGCGGGGCCCGCTACCGCTAAGCTCTTACGGACCCGTAGCCAGTTCATCATGGCCGAAATGTGGCAAAAACAAGACGTTTCCGTTGACGCCACCTTTTTGCACCACGACCACCCCCAGCTGAGTCAGTACCAAATCCGTGCCGACGTTGATTACTGGCTCAACCACCGCCGCCACCCACTGATCACTCTAATCACCAAGTGGCGAATCCGGCTTCAGCTAGCCCGGGTCAAAAAAGAGAAGTAGGAAACAGCTAGTTAACGGGCCATTGGGCTAAGAAAGGTGATTCTTCCCTCTCCCATTAGCAAACTAACCAATAAAAAAGGACGCCTAGTGGCGTCCTTTTTTATTGGCTAATGGTCACTACACGGTTCTGGCGGGTGATCTTCCCTTCTTCTTGCAGGTGGCGGAACTTGCGCGACAGAGTTTCTGGCGTTGTCCCTAGGTAGGCGGCCAAATCCTTCATCTTCATCGGCAGGGTAAAGCGCCCACCCCTTTGGCTGGCCAGGTGGGATAGGTAGGCCCACAGACGTTCTTCCACCCCGTCAATTACCAAAAACTGGTTTTGGGCGGTTAATTCCCGCACCTTGGCCATCGTCAGTTGCAAGAGCCGGGCCGCCAATTCCGGGTACTCGGCTAAAAGGTTGGTAAAGGCGTCGTAGGTTAGTTCGCAAATGGCGGCGTCTTGTTCAACCACCGCAAAGATTGCTTCATTGGCGGCCCCGTAAAGCCACTGCTCGCCCACGTACTCGCCAGTCCCCAGCACCGCCAGCACCTGTTCGTCGCCGCTTTCGCTGAGTTGGTAGAGTTTCAACCGTCCCGCTTCGACGATCAGTAGCTTTCCCTCGTCGCCCGGGGAAAGGATAATTTCACGGCGTTGGTAGTGGTGGTGGTGCACCATGGTTTCAATCCGTTTTTGATCCGGCAAAGACAGTTGGTTAAAGAGCGGTACCAGTGAAACGCAGAGGTGCTCACCATTGATCGCCGTCATCATCTTCTTGATACCTTCCCGTCATCAAATCATTTCCCAGGAAATTTTGCCCGGCCAAAATTTGCGTCCGCATCCAGGTGTCGAGGTCGACTAGGGTGTGAACTAACTTCATCAACCCTTCTTTTTTACCGAGGGCAATCGCCTTTTGGAGGAAGAGCAGTTGGGTGTCAAAGTCCTTGATTAGGTCAAAGAGCTGGTCCTTGCCCGGAGCATACTTCTGGGCGCCGTTTTCCTTTAGCATCGTGTACTGGGTAAACTGAGCGGTTGTGGTCGGTACCGCCTCGCCATTGATCACTAGCAGTTGATTAATTCGATCAAAGTATTGGCGTTCCGTGTTCAACCATTCGCCCGTGTACTGAGCCAAAAAGAGGCTGGCGCAGCCCTTGGCAAACAGGCGGGCCTGATTAATCTTTTGTTGGTGGAGCCAGAGGTTAGCCAAAATGTGGCCGGTCATCGCCCCGGCAGTGGGGGTGTGGTGGTCGACGTCGGCTTTCTTTAACTCCACTTCGTATTGTTCTTGGATCTCCATTAAACTAACTCCTTTTCCTTAACCTTATTAACCTGATAACCAAGGTTTTCGACGACCTGCTTCAAATCAGTGGCCGTGGTTTGGTCACTATCCACGGTCGCCTTTAACTTACCGGCGTTAAAGAGGACCTTAACCTCACTGACCCCGGTCTGGTGTTCAACCGCCGTTTTAATCTTGTCTAAGCATGACGGGCATGACATCCCGCCCAACTCCATTAGTACCTTTTCCATGATAAATCCCCCTTTTGGGCTTTAGTATAGGCAGGCCAACTCGAAAAATAATTGATCCTCATCAACTTTGCTGAATTTTTAAGAGTCGCATCCCGTTGATGATCACGATTAAAATACTGAGCTCGTGAATCAACATTCCCGAGGCCATGTGGACGTAGCCGGCAAAGAGGCCGCCAAAGAGCAGGGCAACGGTCAAAATGGCAATCGCGATGTTTTGGTTCATGTTGGCGACCATTCTCTTGGCAATCGTCAGGGCGACCGGTAACTTGGCTAAATCGGAATGGAGCAAGACGACGTCGGAAACTTCTAAGGCAACGTCAGTCCCGTTGCCCATCGCAATTCCGACCTCGGCCGTGGCTAGGGCCGGGCTGTCGTTGACCCCGTCGCCCAGAAAGGCGACCCGGTGACCAGCTGCTTGGAGCTCCTTGATCTTTTCAACCTTCTCTGCCGGCATCAGGTTCCCGACCACCTGGGTCATCCCAACTTCTTTTCCGACCCGTTCGGCGGTGGTCTGGTTATCGCCACTTAGCATGATCAGGTTCTGGTAACCCAACGCCCGCAACTTAGTAAAGGTCGCCTGGGCCTCGTCTTTGAGCGGGTCACTAATACCAAGCAGGCCCCTCAACTGACCATCAACGGCGAAGTAAACCAGGGAGCGTCCCGCTACTTGCCATGCCGACGCCGTGGTGGCCACCGCAGTTAAGTCCACCTGGTGGGTAGCTAATAATTTAGCGTTGCCAACCAACACCGTAGCCCCTGCCACCTGCGCCACCATCCCCTGGCCCGCCAGCACCTTGCTTTCGTCCACCGGTAAGGGGGCGACCGCTTCGTATTTGAGCACCGCCTTGGCCAGCGGGTGGTTAGCGACCGTCTCGACACTGACTAGCAATTGGTGGTCGCGCTCGCTAACACCTGTAGCCCACCAGTCACTCACCACCGCGGGCAAGCCCTTAGTAACGGTGCCGGTCTTATCAAAGACCAGTGTGTCAACCTTACTCAAAGCGCTCAAACTGGCACTCCCCTTGGTCAACACCCCGAGCTTGGCGGCCCGACCGATCCCGGCGACAGTCGACACCGGCACCCCAATTACCAGGGCCCCGGGGCAACCAAGCACCAGGACGGTGATGGCTAGGGCGACGTCTTTCGTTGCCAGTCCAACCACCAGGGCAATTAGCATAATCAGCGGGGTGTAGTACTTGGCAAAGCGATCAATCACCCGCTGAGCCTTGGACTTACTGTCTTGGGCCTCTTCGACTAGTTCGATGATCTGGCCAAAGGTCGTGTCTTCCCCGACCCGGCTAGCTTCGACAACCAGGGTGCCATCCGCTAAGATTGTTCCGGCGCTAACGGTTTGGTCCACCGCCTTGGGAAGCGGCCGGGCCTCCCCCGTTAAGCTGGCTTCGTTCACTAAGCCGTGGCCCCGTTTTACCACCCCGTCGACTGGTACCCGGTCGCCCGCTTTCACTAAGACCAAGTCCCCCGCGTCCACGAAGTCAATGTCCGTAACCTCCCCGGTGGCGTCGTTTACGTCGGCGAGGACGGTGGCGGTTTGCGGCGCCATGTCGGTCAACGACTTGACGGCCGCCCGGGTTTTCTTTAGGGTTAACGCCTCCAAGACGTCGCCGAGGTTAAAGAGCCACACGACGATGGCCGCCTCGTTGTACTCACCAATGATCAGGGCGCCAACGATGGCCACGGCCACCAATAGTTCGATCGAGATCACCCGGTAGGTCAAGGCGCTGACCGCCCGTAAGACTAGTGGCACACCCCCCATGATGGCGACGAGCACCATCAAGAGTGAGTAGGCTTGCCCCAAGTTAGTTAAACGGCTGAGTTCGGCGAAGATGATTAACCCCGTCATCGCCCAGACGTTTTGCTGTTGGTGGCGATTAAAGAATTCTTGGACTTTTCCCATAATTATCCCTCCTTTGTTACCTTAAGGATATCCGGTACCACCCCCATTTAAATTGATCGGAATCAAGAGTACCAAAAGAAGTGCGGAACAACCGTAAAGCAGGCTGTGGACTAAGCTAGGGTGAAACGTAAAAAGGCGGCCGACGGAAAGTTCTTCCGTCAGTCGCCCGCTTTAGTTTAAGAATAATCGTTAGTTAGCCAATCCCCATCGATGAACTGTGAGTAGCCATCCGTTTGTCGGGGTAGAGTTCCTTGGCTAGGTTGGTGATTGCCGTAGGAGCCTCCCCGAAGCCGGTCGCAATCAGGGCCACCTTACCTTCGTAAACGACCCCGTCGCCGATTGCGTACACCCCAGGAACTGAGGTCTTCATCGTTTGGTCGACCTTGATTTGCCCCCGTTCACTCGCTAGGTCCAAAGACCAGTCCTTTAAAGCGGCGTTATTGGAGGTGAAGCCGTAGTTTACCAAGACCTTATCAACTTCGAGTGGTCGCTCTTCGTCAGCGCGCATCTTCTTGAGGTTCAAGGTGACCGATTGATCGGCGTTGACGGTTAAGTCCTTGGGCAGGTACGGGGTCAACTTTTCAATCGTTGAGGCCTCCAGTTGGGCAACGGTGTGTTCAAGGGCCCGGAAAGCATCGCGGCGGTGAACCAGGTAAACTTGCTCAGCCACGTCTTCTAGCATCAAGGCCATGTCGATGGCGGCGTCCCCACCACCGAGGACGGCAACGCGTTGGTCCTTAAAGTCTTCCTTGTGGTTGGCAAAGTAGCGTACCTGTTTGCCCTCCAGTTCTTCGGCGCCGGGCAGGGCCAGCTTGCGGGGACTAAAGGCGCCGTTACCCATCGCAATTACAATCGACTTGGAGGTCGACGTCCGCTTGGCGCTGTGAATGGTGAAGGAGCCGTCATCTTCTTTGACCACGTCGGTGACCTTTTCGCCCAGGAATTGATCGACCGGCGCCACTTCGATTTGGGCTGCTAGGTCATCCGCCAGTTCCTGGCCAGTGACCCCAGCCTTACCGGCCACGTCCCAAACCCGCTTTTCCGGGTAGAGGGCGGCGGGTTGGCCCCCCAGTTGGGGCAGTGCTTCGATTAGTTGGGCCTTTAGCTGGTGTAGGCCGCAGTAAAAGGCGGCGAACATCCCGGCCGGACCCCCACCAATAATCGTCACGTCATAGCGTTCTTCCATCGTTTCTTCCTCCTCGTTTTGGTTACCCTGCCGATTATACCACGCCCGCTTTTCTGAACAATTATTATGAATGTTCGGACTTTCTTGATTTTAATTTGTATTTATCCGGTGATTCAAGTATCATTGAAAGCGAAATCACAATCCTAAATTATACGTTACGGAGGGTTTTATAATGGCACAAAAGAAAATGATTTTGGACCTGGACACCGGGGTCGATGACGCACTAGCAATTGCTTACGCGGTTGCTGCACCCGACGTTGATTTGATCGGGATTGTTTCTTCTTACGGAAACAACCTGCTCGACGTCTGCGCTAAAAACAGCCTTAAGTTGCTAGAACTGCTCGGTCAGACCGATGTTCCGGTTTACAAGGGTTTACCTCACTCCAGCACCAGCGATCATTTCGATGTGATGCAAGTTTCCAAGGACATCCACGGTGACAACGGAATTGGTGACGTTGACCTGCCAGAACCAAAGCGGGCCTTAGAAGAAATGTCTGGGGTCGACTTCTACATTGAAGCCGCCCACCAATACGGCCAAGACCTGATCATCATTCCAACCGGCCCGATGACCAACCTGGCCGCCGCCCTGGAAAAGGACCCCGAGATTGCCCACTTGATCGGCAACGTTACCTTCATGGGTGGGGCCCTGACCGTTGAAGGGAACGTGACCGACGTGGCCGAAGCCAACATCAACCAAGATGCTAAGGCAGCCGACGTGGTCTTACGAAGCGACCTACCACTGACGATGGTTGGCTTGGACGTCACTTTGCGGACCCTCTTAACTAAGAAGGAAACCCAACAGTGGCGCGAACTGGGCACTAAGTCCGGGATTGCCTTTGCTGACATCACCGACTTTTACATCGATGCCTACTACAACTTAGACATCGACAAGAACGGTTGCGCCCTGCACGACCCACTGGCCGTCGGGGTCTCCTTAGACCCAACCTTTGTGACCACGATTTCCCTGTTCATGAAGGTAATCTACGACGAACACAACTACGGCCGTACGATTGGGGACAAGGACCGCTTAAACGACCCGAACCCGAATACCAAGGTGGCCGTCGACGTCGACAAGGAGCGCTACTTAGCCACCTTCATGGACCTGTTGACCAACTTGTTTAAGGAACACTAATAGGAAGTGCGGAACAACCTTCTCGACGGGCCATGGGCTAAGCCAGGAAGTGAGCGAAATAATGCTCACTTCCTTTTTCTTTGTCCTCCACACCACTCTCCGTTGTCTTACGATGTTACCCGTTTTCGTCACGCCACGTTCCGTGGTCTTAGTCTTTTGGTAACTTTTCCACCGCTTTTCCACTTTTCCCCAAGGGGTTGTGGATAATTACGGACTTATCCCCAAGATATGGGTAGCCCTTTTTCCAACCTAGTCAGAGCGCTCCCGTTTTTTAACAAGGCGTGGCGCCACGAACCGTCCTAAGCAGGCGATCGGTAAGCATTTTCTTGCCCCCACTACCAAAAACAGGTATGATGGTCTTAAATCATATCTTGTCTGGGGTGCCATTGGCTGAGAAATACCCATTGAACCTGCTTTGGTTAGGACCAACGAAGGGAACGACAGGTAATCACCGTCAAAAATCAGCCACCCCATGTCCCGGGGTGGCTTTTTCTTTAGGCAAGGAATGGTAAAAATTTTTGGAGGAATGTTTCTCATGAATAAATCACGTTTCGGATTGCGCGACGTCATCTTACTTGCCCTAATCGGGATCATCTTCGGGGTGATCTACTTTGCCGGCGACTTTGTTTACAACGCCGTTACCTTAGCCCTGACGCCAATCGGCCTGGGGGCGGCCGGCAACGACTTTACAATGGGCCTGTGGTGCATGGCCGGACCATTATCCGGTTTCATGCTCAAGCGCCCGGGATCCGCCTTTTTGGGCGAATTTCTCGGGGCGGCCGGGGAAATGTTTTTAGGCGGCCAATGGGGGGCTTCAAACCTGATTTCCGGGGCGGTCCAAGGGGTTGCTTCTGAACTCGGGTTCACCCTAGTTGGCTACCGGATGTACAACTGGCTGACGATCCTGTCAACGACGGCCACCACCACCATCCTAACCTTTGCCTGGGACTGGTTCCGTAACGGTTACAGCCACTTCGCCCTGCCGATCCTCTTAGCCTGCTTTGCGATTCGCTTCATCTCGATGTTTCTTTTCTGCGGGGTCTTGGTCAAGTTGATCACTAACCTCTTGGAACGCGCCCACGTCATCCCGCAAGCCCAGGCCTAACCCATGGAATACCGTATCCAGCACCTAAACTTTGCCTACCAAGAGGAACCGGTTTTAGTCGACCTAAACCTAACCCTGCCGGCCGGGGAGCTCTACCTCTTTTCCGGCCCTTCTGGTAGTGGAAAATCGACCCTCTTGCGCATTATGGCCGGCCTCTTACCCCGGTACGGAGGGACCTTAACCGGCGAGGTAAGTGGGGTCGAACCGGGCACGGCTTCCTTGATGTTTCAGGACCCGAGCCTCCAGTTTGCCCTCGACACCCCGCGCCACGAGGTTGAGTTTGCCCTGGAAAACCTGGCGCTTCCGGCCAACCAGATCCCGGCCAAGGTGGAACAAGCGCTGAAGTTTTGCCAGGCCGACCACCTAGCCGACCGGCGCTTAGTAACCCTGTCCGGTGGTGAACAACAGCTCGTCGCCCTTGCGATCACCGTGGCCATGGATAGCCAGTTGATCCTCCTGGACGAACCCTTCGCCTCCCTCGATCATGACCACCGGACCCAATTGTTGGCCCGCTTAGTGGAGCTTAAAAACCAGGGCAAGACCGTTATCATCGCCGACCACGACTTACAGGGCTACCGTCAGTACCAGCCGACCGTGATCGCCTTTGAAAAGGGGCGCTGTCGCTTATTACAAGGCGAAGAGGCAACGGAGCGCTTTGATCAAGCCGAGCAACTAGCTAAACCACTCCCAGCTTACTTGCCAACTGAAGAGACCACGCCCCTCTTTTCCCTGGCCGACTTAAAACTAATTACGAACGGTGCAACACTGTTAACCATCGACCAGCTAGGCCTCTTTAAAGACCGGGTCACCCTGCTAACCGGGGAATCCGGTAGCGGCAAAACCACCCTCTTTCGGGCCCTGACCAAGCTACGCCCCTACCTAGGTTCGGTTACCTACCAGGGCCAAGAAATCAAACAGGCCAAGGCGGCCCCGTACGCCCGCCAAGTCGGCCTCGTCTTTCAGCGCGCCTCTGACCAGTACCTCAACGTGACGGTCAAAGAAGAACTGGAGCTTAGCCAACAACAGGGGCAAAACCCCTACTTTACCCCGGAACGGGTCCAAGCTGCCCTGAAAAAACTGGGGCTGACCGGGATGGACGAACGGGTCGTTTACTCGCTTTCCGGCGGCCAGCAAAAAAAGCTCCAACTGCTGTTGATGCTAATGATGGGCCAACCGGTCTTACTCCTGGACGAACCCTTCGCCGGCCTCGACAGTAAGTCGATTGAAGTGGTGTGGGAGCTGATCGACGCGAGCCGCCAAGTTTGGCCGCAAACGCTGATCATCATCAGCCACCAGCTAGCCGGGCTGGCCAACCACATCGATTACCGCCTCCACTTAGCCGACCACCACTTAACTTACCAAGGGGAGGTGCACCATGAATCCTAGTCTGCAACTGCTGTTGGTTCTCCTAATTTCCTTTGAGGTCTCCTTTACCAGCCGCTTAACGGCCAACCTGGTCTTCTTAGTGATTGCCATTTTCGTCTTATTGGCCCACCGCCTTCACTGGCGCCAGTGGCTGCGGCTGCTGGCTGGCCCCTTCTTACCGGCCCTGGCCCTCTTTGTGACGATTGTTTTCTATAGCCCCGGCCACGACCGGCACTTTGGCTTCGTCTTAGTCAGCCGGATCTACCTCTACGTAATGCTAGGGGCGACGGTGACCTTTACCACCACCCCGCTCAAATTGGCCCAGTCCCTGGAACAAACCGCCCACCTGCCGGCTAAGTTTGCTTACGGGACCTTGTCGGCGGTCAACCTCTTGCCTAAGATCAAGCAAGAAGTCATCCAAATCCGGGCGGCCGCTTTAATGCGCGGCGTCACCCTCCACCTGTGGTCACCCACCCTGTACTTCAAGGCGATCCTGGTGGCGATTAACTGGTCCGACCAGCTGGCCCAAGCGATCGAATCGCACGGCTTTGTCGAAGGTAAACAACGCACCTTCGCCCACCCCATCGCCGTTCACTGGTACGACTGGGCGCTCCTCGGCGGCGGAATTATAATTTTACAGGTGCTCTTAATTGCCTTTCCCTAGGCTTTTCGGTATGCTAAAAGAAAAGTTTTGGGGGAGGAGATTTGATGAACGAGCAGACCTTAACAAACCGAATCGTGGGGGGCTTAAGCTACCTGGCAGTCCTTTTCTTGCCAGTCTTATTTCCGCTGATCGTTTGGATCGTGGCCCGGCAAGATAACCCGCCGTTGGCCCACCATGGTAAGGTCGCCTTTTGGACTCAACTGGCGCCCTTCTTAGTCGTCATAGCCTTGCTAGTGATCGTCGCCATCTTAAACGCAGTGGGGATTAGCACCAGCCACCATACCATCACCGGGGGCGCCGCCTGGTTAAACATCCTCTGGGTGGTTGCCCTACTCGTCGTTAGTGCCGCCCTCTTTGCTTATAACATTGTCATGGCCGTCCTCGTCTTCTTAGGTCGGCGTTAACTTTTTGCGTTGTTATAAATAATGCGGAAGCCACCCACCCTTGCTTAGAAGGGAGTTGTTTCCGCCCATTTTTAGAAAGGATGATGATTCTTGTCGACGATTTTTGGGATCTTAATGCTCCTAATTGCCGTGGTGGCCGCCAACGTCTTACACCTCTTGTGGCCCCGGCTGCCACTGGCCATCTACCAAATTTTAGCCGGGATTGTCTTGGCCCTGATTCCCGTTCAATCCCACACCTTTGAACTAGATCCCAAAACCTTCCTCTTGTTAATCATTGCCCCCCTACTCTTTAACGACGGGCAGGGAACCTCCCCACGCGAACTATCGCGTAACCTCAAACAAATGCTATCAATGGCGGTCACCTTAGTTGTCTTCTCGGTACTGGTGGTAGGGACTGGCTTGCACTTAGCGATGGCGGAGACCTTCTCCTTACCGCTAGCCTTCATGTTGGGGGCAATCATCGCTCCCACCGATGCGGTCGCCGTCAAGTCACTATCGGCAACGGTGGCGATGCCCAGAAACGTCAACCGGACCTTAGAGCACGAAGCCCTTTTTAACGATGCGTCCGGCCTGGTCTTGTTCGGCCTGGCCACCTCCACCCTGTCATCGGGGCACTTTTCCTTAGGGCAGGGGATCTTCACCTTCCTCTACGTCTTCTTAGGCGGGATCATCTTTGGGGCGCTGATCGGTTTCCTAGCCATCCAATTGCGGACAACCTTGATGCGGACCCACGTTGATATCGGGCGAATTGTGATCCCGATCAACCTGATGACTCCAATCGTCACCTACTGGTTTGCCGAGGAACTCCACTTATCCGGGATCCTGGCCGTGGTGGCCGCTGGGATCGTCCACGCCCTCTTGTACACCCGCTTGCGGTTGACCTCGGCTAAGGTCCAAATTGCCTCCACCACGATCTGGTCGATGGTCGCTGACATTTTAAACGGGCTGGTCTTCGTCTTCTTGGGGGTCACTTTGCCCAGCGTGCTCGGTAACACTTCCCTAGCGCGCCTAGCCAAGATTTTCGTGGTCGCCATTGCCCTCTACTTAGTAATGGGGGTGCTACGCTACTTCTGGAGCCAACTCAAGTTCGTTGACCTCCACTCTAAGAAAAAGCAGCGCCAAAAGGACAGTTTCTTACTCTCCCTTGGCGGAATCCACGGGACGATCACTTTAGCGATGGCCTTTTCAATCCCCCACACCATCAACGGCCAACCCCTAGCGGCCCGCAACACGATAATTTTGATCGCCGCCCTCGTGATCATCATCAGCATCACGGTCGGGGCGCTCGCCTTTCCACGCATCCTACCGGCCAAAAAGAATAGTTACCGGCAAAGCGAGTTCCATTATCAACTTAACAAGACCGTCCACTACGCCATCGACCAACTCGCCAATGAACCGGGCGGGGCGGCCGAAAAAGCGGTGGTCTTAAACGTGTTATCCAGCCAAAGCACCCTAACCTTTAAGACCAACCAGGCCCGCTTCCAAAGGATTTATGACCGGGCCCACGAGGTCGAACTCGCCGCGATCACCAAGCTCAGTGAAGAAGGCAAGGTGACCGACAAGATCGCCCGCCTGTACGTCGGGTTGATCTCACGGGAACTGGCTAGCCACGGGGACGGGCTGATCAACTTCTGTCGGGGGATTTACTACCGGATCAAGTGGCACCGGGTCCGCCACCGGGTTTCGCACATAACCCCGGCCCAAACCGCCTACTTCAAGCGCGAGGTCGCCCCGATCCAGCAACAGGTCGCCCGCGTCTTTGACCTGATCTACCCCCAAGTCATCGCCTACCTGAATGACATCCAGACCCCCGCCAACACCCACGAGGTGACGATGGTCCGGCGCTCCTATTTCAACCGCCAGCGTTTCTTCCGCCAGCACGAGCACCTCGACGGCGAGCAAATCGACATCCTCTTCGTGGCGGCCTTCCAATTTGAACATTCCTACATCCAGCAGGCGGCCGCCAAAGGTACGATTTCGGTTGAACTGGCCAACGCCCTTAACGAACACATCTCCACCGACCAGTTGGTGTACATTCAATCGACTAACTAGGAAGTGCGACCCAACCTATCAAACAGGCCGTGGGCTAAGGATAGGTCACAGGTTAGCGCGCCAGCGGTGTTCTGTGGCCGGACTTAGCCACTAGGCCTGTGGTTGGGGAGCACGTTATGGGAAGTACGACCCAACCGTTAGCCGCCATTCCCCTTATAACATTTGGTAACCCACCTAACGAAAAAACGCCCCCGTGGTTAAAACCACGACGGGCGTTTTTGATTCCCGGGTAATTTCCCGAGAAATATTAGGGACTACTGACGCTTGCGAGGGTGCGATTACTACCCAACTACTCTTTTTTAAAGGCAACACGGCAGTACACCAATGGACTCTAGCAGTTCGTTTCACGAACCTAGCTAGAGTCCTATTGGTGCTTGCGGAGGCACGACTAAGAAATCAGAGATTTCAGTCGTGCCTCATTCCTGCCGGACCAGCAGGTCGACAATTTCGTCCTTGGTGATCTTACCAAAGACCCGGGCCACCAAGCCCTCGTCAATCTTTTGGTTGATGGCTTCCCGGTCGTAGCGAACCCCCAACAAACGCTGTTCAAAATCGCGCACGTCTTCTTGACCTAAGAAGTCACCATAGACCTTGAGGTAGGCAATCTTACCGCCCTCAATTTGAAAACGGAAGTCGACCGTCCCCTGGTCAAAGTGTTGGCGGTGTTGGATGGCCGCCTTGGGCGACTTGCCGTATACGAAGTCCCAGTTGCTAAAGATCTCCGCGTTGATCTTGGCCACGGCGGCCTTGTCTTCATCACTCAGCACGTATTCCTTGGCATCGGCTAGGTCACTGACGCCGAGGATCTTCTTGGCTAGCGTATCGCGGAATTCCTCAATCGTCAGGTGTTGGTAGGCCGGCGTGAAGTGGGGCTTTAGGTTAGTTACCCGGCTGTGGACCGACTTGATCCCCTTGGATTCAATCTTGTCCTTAGGCACATTAAGGGCGTGGCCAATCACGTCGAGGTCGACGTCGTACATCAGAGTGCCATGGGAGAACATCCGCCCGTGGGCGATCCGCATGGCGTTGCCGGAGAACTTCTTACCCTCGATCTGTAAGTCGTTGCGCCCGGATAGTTCCGCCTTGGTCGCCCCCATTTCGTGCAGGGCCTCGATCACCGGGTTGGTGAACTTGGCGAAGTTCCCGTTAGAGTGGCCGTCGTCTTTGGTGATGAAGCTAAAGGAAACGTTGCCCAGGTCGTCAAAGACCGCCCCACCCCCGGAGGTCCGGCGGGTAACGATGATGTTATGTTCACGCACGTAATCAAGGTTGACCTCTTCATAGGCGTCCTGATTGCGGCCGAGAATGATGCAAGGCGAATTGATGTAAAAGTAGAGGATCGGCTCATCGAGTTGGACGTGCTCCATCAGGTAGGTTTCTAGCGCCAGGTTATAGCGAATGTCCCTGGTATCAGTGACTAAGTACTTCATGATCTCCTCCTCTAAAATGCGAATTGCTTAACCAGGTGCACCCTGACGTTTTGGCTTGAACCAACGATTTTAGCAACTGGGCAGCGGCGTTCGCACTTGGCCAAGATCTCTTGGGCCTCTGCTTCAGCGACTTGGGGAATCCGGACCTGGCAGTCCAAAAAGAACTGGTAGCCCTCGGTATCCTTGCCCATGTCAACGCCAACCTTAACTTCGGCGGCGTGTTCTAGTCCCCGGCGCCCCTCTTCAGCTTCGATCGTGGCGTTTAAACAAGTAGCCAGCGCTAATCCCAGGAGCTGTTCCGGGTTGGCCCCCGGGTCATCCTGGAGCGGGCTGGACGTCAAAACATCTAAGTCACCGCCCAGGGTCACGCGGGCGTGGCCGTTTAAACCGGCATCATTAATCACTTCGGTATGGTATAAAGAACGAAAAGTCATCACTTTGCCCTCCTTATGAATGCGTTTGCACCCATTATACGCTGAACTGACTAAAAGAAAAGGGAAGTGCGTTATTGGAAGTACGCACCAACCAATTGGCAGGCCGTGGGCCAAGGATAGGGCACAGGTTAGCGCGGTACGCGGTGTTCTGTGTCCAGACTTAGCCACTAGGTCTGCGGTTGGGGAGCACGTTATCTGTACAATAAAAAGAGGTTAGAGAAAGATTTACCCTAACCTCTTAATATGTATGTCCTTCCTCTAGCTAAGAGGAAGGGTGAACAACTATGCTACATCAAGTGGCTAATCTTGATTATGGTAGCTAGCCATCGTGTGTTTACAACTGCACCTTAGCGTATCAAGTAGGGCTTAGCAACTATTTAATATACTTCTCCAAAAAGTCCTTCACGTGCTCTTGGTAAGCCGCTGGGGCGGTCGCAAAGGACTTAGCGTGAACGGCTCCCTTGACCAACCACAGTTCCTTGGGACCCCTAGTCGCGGCGTAGTTTTGGTAGACCATCGCGGTTGGGACAAAGGTGTCCTTGGTACCGTGAATGAAGAGCATTGGGCGATGGTTGTGGTGTAGGGACTTCACCGAACTAGCCTGGCCGATGAAAAAGCCGTTGGCAACCCGGTTGATCCCACTCATCGTCTTGATCAGCGGCCAGGCGACAAATACCGGCAAGCCGTACAGGTCCTTAGCTTCGTGCATCAGTTCGGCGTTAACGCTAGTGTAGCCACAGTCTTCAATGAAGGCCTTGACCTGGCTAGGCAACTTGATGCCCGACGTCATCATCGTCGTGGCACCCCCCATTGAGACCCCGAACATCACGATCTGACTATCGGCGCCGTTTTCTTTAATCAGACGGTTAATCCACTTACGTTTGTCGTAGCGTTCCGGCCAGCCGTAACCGATGTATTTCCCCTGGCTATCGCCGTGGGCCCGGGCATCCGGGATCAAGACGTTGTAGCCCAGCTGGTGGAACATCGCGGCGTAGGCCCCCATCGAATCCTTGTTATTCATGTAACCGTGGGCGATCAGGACCGACTTATTGGTCTTCTTGGCCGCCGGAATGTAATCGGCGTCCAGCTTCAGGTTGTCGGTCGTCGACTTCATCGTCCAAACCTGCTTAGGGGTCTTTTGGAACCACATCTTCTGGGCGTAAAGCGGGTCGGACTTTTCAATCTTGGTATTGTTGTTAATAAAGGACTTGTGCCCCGCCACCATTGCGACGTTAAAGAAATACAGGGCCGCCCCTAAAAAGGCGACCACTAAGAGGGTCACTAAGCCACCAACCACCCAGGGCCAGCGGCGGCGTTTGTTGCTCGTTTTTTGCATCGTTTTCTCCTCAATTTTCAATCGTTTCATTTTACCACGCTGTGTGGGTAATCGTCATTTGCTTTTCTAAGACCACGGGGCGTGGCGTGAATGGTATAATAAAACTGAATTGAGGAAGGAAGTGTCGATATGTTTCCAGAACGACTCCGGGCCTTGCGCGCCGGACAAAAAATTACCCTCCAAGAACTAGCCGACGCCCTGAGCAAGAACTTAGCCCCGGGTGAAAAGCCTAACTCCCCCTCCCAAATCGGGAACTGGGAGCGGGGGATCCGGACCCCGTCTTACGTTGAGGTCCGCAAGCTAGCCGAGTACTTTAACGTCAGCCTCGACTACTTGACCGGGCGCTCCGACCACGACGAAACCGATTTGGCCAAGCTCTTTTTTGATACCAACAAGGCCCTGACCTTCAACCAGCGGACCCTAACCGGCGAGGACCGCTACGAAATCTTCCAACTGATTGACGGCTACTTTAAGGGCCAGGCCAACCGTCGCGAAACCGCCACTTTCTATGCCCAACAAGAAGAACTGAACTTAAACTTTAAGGACGAATCATGAACCCCAAAAAACTCCGCCAACTCAAAAAAGCTACTAAAAAGGCCCGGACCACGGCCCCAGCTCCCTACATTGCACAACTAACCCGCTACCGGGACCTGTTTGACAAGGTACCCCAGGTCAAGTACCTGCTCAACGCCGCCTTGTTAGACGACCAGTTGTTAAAGTCTGGGCTCTTGCCCCAGCCGTTGCCGAAGTTGCTCTTGCCCGATGACATCCAAACCGTCATCTTCAACCAGCTTGCGGCTAAGTACCCCCAGGGCGACGCAACCGGCGACCGCTTGTGGGACCAGTACACGGCCGCCCTGCCCAAGGTTGACGCCCTCTTGCGCGACTACCGTGACTACCTAGAGGAAACCTACGGAATGTGGTCCTTTACCAACGTCTCCTTTATCAGCAGCCTGAGTGATTATTTAAAGGGCGAACCGGTCTTGGAAGTGATGGCCGGCAACGGTTATTTGTCCAAGGGCTTAAAGGACAAACGCCCGACCCAAACGGTGTTCACCACCGATTCCACGGCCTGGGTCAAGGAGAACCAAACCGGGCGCCATCCGGTCATTTCAATTGAACCCTTAGACGCGCTCGCCGCCGTCGACAAGTACGCCGACCAGGTTGAATACGTGATCATGTCGTGGGCCCCAGACAAGGGCGAGGCCGACTGGGACTTGTTAGAACATTTGCGGGAACACTACCCCGCCCTCAAGCTCCTCGTGATTGGGGAAAAGGACGGCGCCACCAATTCCAAGCGTTTCTGGCAAGAAGCCCAGCTCTCCCAAGACGGCCTAGCCCAGGTTAACGCCGCTCTAAAGTCCTTTGACCTGATTGATGAACAGGTTTATTTAGCTAAATAAAGAAGTGCGATCCAACTCCTAGTAAGCATCTTACTATCTTCACGAATGTTGGACAGAAAACGTGGAAAATAACCGCAGGTCTAGTGCCTAAGTACGGCCGAAGAACGGTGCGTGCCGCACCAACCGTTCGTCCTAGCTTAGTCATACGACCTGCTTCGGAAGTTATTTCCCACTCAGCAATATAAAAACGCCACCCGCTTCTCCGTGGAGAAGTAGGTGGCGTTTTCGTTTGGCAAACGTGGCTTGGCGGCCACGTGGATGTGTATTGATACTATCTCAGGTCGCATCGGTCGTCCACTACCAGCTGGACCAGGCACCCTACAATCCGGTAGGTTACGTGCCCCACTCGAGAATCATTTCCGTTCGCACGGGGGAACCAAATAAGGGTCGGTTCCCTGACCTCTCGACTCATCGCAGTCTTTACCATACCACGATTTTAAGCTTCCGGCAAGGCTAATCGTCCTCTTCTTGGGCGGCCCGGTTTTGGGTCAAGGCGCTGAGCTGGTTAACCAGCCACTCACCTAGCGGGGTCACAAAACTGTTTGGCTGGTCGCTAACGGCGTCGGCGTCCCCCAGTTCATCGATCCGCAGGCCGGATTGGTTAAGCTGTTCGCCCTCAACGATCATGTAAACCTTCACCGGGTAAGGCTGGTCCCGTTCTAAGAGCTTGGGGTCTAAGCGCTGTGCTTCGGCCATCGGCACGTTGATCAGGTTCATTTCTAGGCGCACGCTGACTGGGTCACCAACCGGCACTTTGACCTCCCAGTTGTACTGGCTTAAGTGTCCGGTCGCGATTTGCTCGGCCATATCCATTAAACCGGCCTTTAGGGTGGTTGCTTGCTGGACAACGGCGGCGCTCACTTGCCCCGTGGTGACGTGTACCCGTTCGCTCTCTAATTCCCCCAGGTATTGTTCGTAGGTCATTTCCATTGCTTGTTACTTCCCTTCTAAGCGCGAGTAGGTGTAGTTGAGCCGCTGGCGAATTCCTTGGATAATCCCGGCCACCGCCACGACGATTCCGCAGATGGCCACCAGTTGGATCAACAGGCCGGACATGGCGGAGCGGTCGTGCACTTGCAGGAGCCCCCCGAGGTTAATAATCCCCAAGTAGAGGTTAACCAGAATCGTGACGTAACTAGACAGGCGGACCCGCAAGGCCACGAAGATTACCACCAGGACGGCTAGGGCCACCAAAAAGCCCACCCGGCCTAAGACGGCCGCTGAATTCCAGGCTTGGCCAACCTGGGCGTACATACAAAACTCAATCACCGCCGCCAGAACCATGGCAATAATGGTGTAGGCGATGATCTTATTCGCGTTCGTTGTTTTTTTCATTTTGTTCCCCTTTTGCTAATCTTCCCCTATTCTAACTGATCAACCTGTAAAGCTCAATTTTCCTCCCGCCCCGGGTGGCGTATAATATAGGTGAAAGCATGAATGGAGGAATTGTTATGACAAACGGAACTTACCAACGCATCTTAGTCCCCATCGACGGCTCCCGGGCGACCCCGGTCGTCATGGAAAAGGCGATTGCCGCCGCCAAAAAGCACCAGGCCCACTTAGACATCCTAAACGTCGCCCAGGTTAACCAGCTGACCGACGGCTACGCGATTGCCAGTTCGCTAAGCACCAGCCAAACCTTCGACCTGGTTAAAACGACTCAGGAGCGGCTGGGCGACTTAAAGAAGCACGCCGAAGAAAGCGGGGTTAAATCGGTCGCTATCCACATCCGCTTTGGCAACCCCAAGCAGGTGATTGCCCGCGACTTTATCGCCGACCACCACAACGATTTAATCGTGATTGGTACCACCGGCCTGTCGATGGTCGAACGCCTGATTGTCGGCTCGGTCACTAGTTACGTGGTCCGTAACGCCGCTTGCGACGTGGAGGTCGTACGGGTTTAGGTTTTGAATGAAAGGACGGCGCCCCTATGGTTTCGCATCAACTGACAATTTCCCTTGACGAAGATGCCTTTCGGGCCCTTGAAAAGAGGGCGCAAAGCGAACGACGCCCACTAGAAGAGGTGGCGGCTTCCATGCTGACCACCGCTAGCAAGGTCCCGGCGACCGGGATGACCAGTTTAGAGGGGCGCTTCGTGGTTGGCCAAATCGTCACCCCATCTGCTTTCGACCCCACCGAGCCACTCGTCTTGGTGCGGGGGATTTACTACCGCTACCGGATTGCGGGCAAGCCACAACCCGGCCAACGTTTCGTGGTCACCGCAGTCAAAGATAACGTCTTAACCCTCACCCCCACCAACGAAAGCGAGGATGATGCCTGATGTTTTTCTCCCTTGTAATCGTATTTATCATCTTCTTTCTCCTTTACGGCTACTTCGCCGCTAAAAGCGAGGCCAAGAAAAAACCGGATAACCCAACGGCGCCAGCCAAGCAAAACACTAACCGCCCCGTCGCCACCGGGGTTTCCCACCGCAGTGCCAAACACACAGGAGGTTTTAGCATGTTCGGAATTGCCATCGTCAAGCAAAACACCCAAGGGCTGATTGAAACCTTAGGGAAGTACTCCCGGACTGTCGAAGCCGGTTTACACCTGTACATTCCCCTGGTTCAACACGTCCGCCACGTTAGCTTGGCCATGCAGCCCATCTTATTGCAAAAGTACAGCGTCATCACCAGCGATAACGCCGACGTACAGGCCTCGGTTTCGTTAAACTACCACGTCACCGACGCCGTTAAGTACAGCTACGAAAACACCAACTCCGAGGAGTCGATGATCCAACTGGTCCGCGGCCACCTGCGCGACATCATCGGCCGGCTGGAATTAAACCAGGCCCTCGGTTCGACTTCCAACATCAACGCCCAGCTGGCCGCTGCGATCGGCGATTTAACCGGCCTGTACGGAATTAACGTTGACCGGGTCAACATTGATGAACTGACCCCGTCACCGGAGATCCAAAAGGCGATGGACAAGCAGCTGACCGCCGACCGGGAACGGGTAGCCACGATCGCCCGGGCCGAAGGGGAAGCCCGCAACATCAAGCTGACCACCGACGCTAAAAACGCCGCCCTGGTCGAAACCGCCCAGGCCCAAGCCACGGCGACGCGGACCAAGGCCGACGCCGAAGCCTACCGGATTGAAAAGATTCGCCAGGCCCTGAGTAGCGTTGACGACAAGTACTTCCGCGACCAAAGCCTACTGGCCTTCTCTAAGCTGGCGGAGGGCAACAACAATTTAGTGGTGATGGATAAAGACGACATCACCGAACTAGGTAAGGTCCCGGTCGCTAAGGAATTGTGGGACGCCGGCAAAAACAAATAAAGCAAGAAATTACTCCTAGAGATAAAACAGCCACCCAATTCGTAACTTGGCGAATTGGGTGGCTGTTTCATTTAGAGGAGGTTGGGTCGCACTTCCATAACGTGCTCCCCACCACGGGGCTAGTGTCTAAGCTGGCCGAAGAACGATGCGTACCGCATCAACCGTTCGTCCCAGCTTAGCCATACACCCCGTCGAGGAGGTTGGGTCGCACTTCCTAATTTCCGTTAGCCGCGTTGGCCTTGGCTTCCATTTGCATGATCTTGCGTTCCTTGAAGACCAGGTAAACCAAGAGCAAGAAGGCAGCGGCGGCCGCCACGTAAATCGTCGTCGCCGAAGCGCCCCAACCAAAGTGGTCGACCAGTTGACCGATCAGGGCCGTCGCGGCCGTTTCACCGAAGACGTATTGGAAGAAGCCCATGAACCCGGTCGACAGCCCAACGGCGTAGTTCGGTACGGCTTCGTTGACCATTAGTCCCACTAAGGACAGTGGGGCGTAAATCAGGCTCCCCATAATGAAGAGGACTACCGTGATTACGGCCTGACTGGTGCTAGTAAAGTAAGTGATCAGGCAGGCAATCAAACCAATCACGCAGATGAAACAAACTAAGGAACGGCGCCCCTTCAAGAAGTCGGAGACCAACCCTAAGATGATTACCCCTGGCACGGCCGAAAGTTCAAAGATCCCGACTAACCACTTGGCCCAGTCGGCGGAGAAGCCCTTGGTCGGCAGGTAACTTGGGATCCAACTCATGACCCCGTAACGGACAATGTAAATTGACATTGACGTCAAAGTAACGGCCCAAACCACCTTGTTAGTCAAGATGTCTTGGAAGAGGATCTGGGTGAAGGACTTTTGGGAAAGTTCTTGGGAGGTAGCTTCCCCCTTTTCGTCCAGTTCCACGTAACCAGAGTATTCCGCCATGTTTGGCAGCCCTACTGCTTCTGGCCGTTCCGAGTTAATAAGCAACATTAAGGTTGCGATAATAGCTGAGATAACGGAAGCGGTCAAGAAAACCATCGTTAAAGAACCTGAGAAGAGCAGGGTGGCCATTTGAATCACGGCCACGCAGGCAAAGGCCCCGGCGTTGTGGGCAGAGGCCCAGATGGAGAACATCGTCCCCCGGTTCTTCTTAGCGAACCAGAGCGAGATTTCACGTTGGCAGGCCACGGCCCCCATGGCTTGGGTCACGGCCACTAAGATCATCAGGAATAAGATGATGTAAAAGTTCTTGGTGAAGCCCAAGAAGGCGTTGAAAATACAAGATAGGTACAGCCCGGAAGCCAAGAACCACTTGGTGTTGGACTTATCGGCTAAGCCCCCCATGAACAGCTTGGCCACCCCGTAACCAATCCCAAAGGTTGATAAAATCAGCCCAATTTGACCGATTGAAAAGCCGTACGCCTCCATGATCGGCTTTTGTTCGGTGGTGAAAATCAGCCGAATGATGTAGTAGGACAGGTAGGTAACACAAGTGGCGACTAAGACCCCCGCCTGACGCTTGCGGTATTCGCCGGCGACCTTTTCTTTAGGCACCAGTTTCGTTGCGTCCGGTGACGGCTTTAAGAAGTTAAACATCTAATCACTCCTATTCTGTTTGATGTCCCCACCAGCAGAATAGTTACGAGAGGACCGAATTAAACCAGTGCTCATCTATGTATTTCCCGGGAAATTACCCCGGGGTCATAAATTGGACGGTTAACCGAGTTATCTACGAACTTGACCTGCGAGTGGTAGCGCTTTCATCAACCGTATTATATATGGATTATCGACCAATTGCAACGTGGTTTATTGAATCACAGGTGTTTTGACGGCTAGGTAATTCGTTTTATTTAAATGCTTATACTCCCGAAAAATGTGTTCCGGCGTGAAGCCCAGGGCTTTAACGACTTCGGCTCCCGGCCCGCTAATACCAAACCGGTCAACGCCCATAACTTTTCCGTTTAAGCCGACGTATTTGTACCACGACTGACTGGCACCCATCTCGACAGCGAGCCGCCGGGTTACTTGTGGCGGTAAGACCGCATCTCGGTACGCCTTCGGTTGCTCATCGAAAAGGTTGGTGCTTGGCATCGAAACGACCCGGACGTCAATCCCGTCATCGAAAAGGAGCTCGCGGGCTTGTAAGGCTAGGGCGACTTCCGAACCGGCCGCAATGATAATGCCGTCCGGCACCTCACGACTCGAATCCGCCAACACGTAACCCCCCCGCTCGACCGGTGCGTCCACCGTTTCTTCTAGCACCGGTAAGCTTTGGCGTGACGCCACTAATAACGACGGGCGGTCGGTCGTCTGTGCCATCACCCGCCAGGCCGCGGCCGTTTCGTTAGCGTCAGCGGGGCGAATAACGTTGAGGTTCGGCATCGCCCGGAAGCTAGCCAGCTGCTCTACCGGCTGGTGGGTCGGCCCGTCCTCCCCCACGGCGATCGAGTCGTGGGTACCGATAAAGATCGACGGCAGGTGCATCAGTGCCGCTTGGCGGATGGCGGCCCGCAGGTAGTCGGTGAAGACTAAAAAGGTGCTCCCAAAGGCTCGGGTCCCCCCGTGGAGGTTGATCCCGTTGACGGCCGCGGCCATCCCAAACTCGCGGACGCCAAAGAAGATGTTCTTGCCGGCCGGGGTGTCCTTACCAAAGGTGCCACCGCCGTCCAAGAAGGTCTTGTTCGAGCTAGCCAGGTCGGCCGCCCCACCCCAGAACTGCGGGTTGGCGCCGGCCACCGTTTGCAAGACCTCCGCACTAGCTTGACGAGTCGCCACCTTCTCCCCCGGTTTACGGGTGGTCGCTACCCCCGTCACACTTAATTGCGGGTTAGTCAACTGGCGGGCTTCCTTTGGGTACTGAGCCCGGTAGGTGGCAAAGAGGGCTTGCCAGTTGTCGTAGGCTGCCCGCTTATTAGCCACCGCGGTTTCGAAGCGTTGGCGGATCGCCGGGGCAATTTCAAAGGGCGCCGCTGACCAGGAATAGAAGTCGGCCATCGCTTGACGCCCCTCTTCCCCCAGGGGAGCGCCGTGCACCTTGTTTGTGCCGCCATTCGGGGCCCCGTAACCAATCGTGGTCTTAACTTCGATCATGGTTGGCTGCGTGCTTTGCTGGGCCTGCTTGATCGCCGCTTCAATCGCATCCAGATCGGCGTTGCCATCGTCAACCACCAGGTACTGCCAACCAGCTGCCGTTAAGCGTTGGCGTGGGTCCTCGTGGCTACTCAAGCTTAGCGGGCCATCTAAGGAAACCTGGTTGGAGTCGTACAAGACGATCAGCTTGCCCAGCCCTAATTGACCGGCCAGGTTGATTGCTTCCTGGCTGAGCCCCTCCATCAAGTCGCCGTCCCCGGCCAGAACGTAGGTGTAGTGGTCGATCAGCGGCAGGCCCGGCCGGTTGTAGACGGCGGCCAAATGCTTTTCGGCCATTGCCAGCCCAACCGCCATCCCTAGCCCCTGGGAGAGCGGGCCCGTCGAGGCATCCACCCCTGGGGTCCAGCCGTATTCGGGGTGACCGGGAGTCTTGGAGCCGAGTTGGCGAAAAGCCTTCAAGTCGGCGAGCGACAGGTCAAACCCGTTGAGGTGCAAGAGGCTGTATAACAACGCCGAGCCGTGCCCCGCCGAGAGGATAAAACGGTCGCGGTTAAGCCACTCTGGGTCGCGGGGGTTAAAGTTCATCACCCGTTCCCACAGGGTGTAGGCCATTGGGACGGCGTCAATGGCAATCCCGGGGTGACCGCTGTTAGCTTGGTTAATCATATCGACGCTCAAAAAGCGTAGGGCGTTAACCGCCAGCATTTCTTCTCGTTGCATTCTTCCCCCTCCTTACTTAACCGGGTCAGCGACGTCATCGAGGATGCTAAAGCCCAGTGCCTGGATGTCTTCTTCAAAACCACGCACCGTGTCTAAGGCGACGTCGGCCGGCGTCATGTCCCGGCGCGATAGCCACTTTTGCAGGATCGTCGGTGGTACCGTGATGATGTCTAAGCCGGATTGTTCGGCCTGGCGGATGTTATCAACTTCCCGGGTCGACGCCCAGAGCAACTTCACGTTGGGGTAGCGGTATGACATTGCCGAGCTGCAAATCACAAAGGAAGTCGGGTCAACCCCGGTGTCGGCGACCCGCCCAACGAAGAGGGACACAATCGCGGGCACCTCGGGATTGAGGGCGTCTAAGGCCCAGCGCACCTGTTCCTTGGTCGTGATCGCCGTTACGTTAAGCTTGATCCCCTGGTTGGAGAGTTCACGCAACAGGTTGATATTGGGTTGCCCATCTAAGGATAAGATCGGTACCTTGACGTAGACGTTGGGCCCCAAAGAGGACAGGATCGTGGCCTCTTCTTTAATCTGATCCGGGTCCTGGGTGAAGACCTCAAAGGAAACCGGCATCGACGGGAACTCGGCAACCACCTGCTTGGCAAAGGCCAGGTAGTTGGTTACCCCAGCCCGCTTCATCAAGGACGGGTTGGTGGTAAAGCCAGTCACTTCCGGTAACTTGGCCATTTCACGCATGTCATTAATGTCGGCCCCGTCGGCGTAAATTTCAATCGTTGCTTGGTTCGTAAATTGCATAACTAAATCGCTCCTTTTAAGAGTATACCAATTTAAAATTATTAAGTTCGTCATGCTTCATATCATGCACGTCTCACCCAACTGGGTCAATAACCTTTTTGTAAATTGGAGCGGTTCATTTGTTAAGACCAATTATGTTTAATTCGCTTATATCAACCGATTTAGCGATGAAATAAAACCCATTTAGCGCCAATCTAATTGGATAGACCATTTTAAAATAAGGACGCTATTTTTTCACCCAAGCGGTTGCGAAAATTTTATAATCGCCGCATAATGAATGATCGATTCTTCATAGATTTAGCCAAAATTAAAATTAGACCAATCTGAAAATTTCGACACAAAAGGAGTGCACGCATGTTACACTCCTTTTTTGTTAGCAAAACCTATTTTTTATCGCGCGTGTAGAACTTCCGGGCCGTCTTGGCGACCAACGATTACTTCGTTGACCCGATCCAAGAAGAGACCGTGTTCAACAACGCCCACGGTGTGAATAAGGTCCTCAGCTAGGGTCTTCGGGGCATCAATCTTCCCCATCTTGAGGTCGATAATGTAGTTCTTTTCGTCAGTCAGGTAACGGTTATCCCCGTCCATCCGCCACTGCGGTTGGTAGCCCTTCTTTTCAAACTTGCGGAAAACGTGGGCCGCCCCAAACGGGATTACTTCTACTGGTACCCCAAAGTCGCCAAGCTTATCAACTAACTTTGATTCGTCAACAATCCAAATATTCTTGGTTGAGGCATCGTTAACGACCTTTTCCCAAAGCAGGGCGCCCCCGCCCCCCTTAATACCTTGGAAATCGTTGCTCACTTCATCGGCACCATCAATGGTAAGGTCAACGTGATCAACTTCATCAATATCTTTGATCGTGATCCCCAGTTCAGTTGCTTGCTTGGTTGTCCGACGTGAAGTAGTCACCCCAACGATCTTCAAACCTTCGTTTTTAACTCGTTCACCTAGGGCATCCACCATGAAGCGAACGGTTGACCCGGTCCCCAACCCAACGATCATACCATCTTCAACGTACTTAACGGCTTCTTTTCCAACGAGTGCTTTTAATTCATTTTGATCCATAACTATATCATCTCCAATGTTTAGTTTTACATTAAAAAAGACCGGAAACCCCGGCCTTTTTTACAAGTCTAAGAATGCGAGTCATTCCGATCCGCTCATTACTTCCAGGTTCGCTATTGATCATTACTGTAAGGTGTTGTAAGGAGAGTAACTAATGATCACTGCTCACACGGTTTTAACTGGCCGGTAACTTGGTAATCACAATGACTTCGCATCCTTGAGACAACAAAATTAACTATCAACCGTGGATTGGTATTAATGGATTTGATTTTATCCTAGCTGACAGTTAATTTTGATCTTCCCACATTTTGTTGAAAACGTCAACAACGTGATCAACAGTGAAGCCGTAGTCCGCGACCACTTCCGGTCCCTTCCCACTCTTACCAAAGGTGTCGACGCCGACAACTCGACCGTCAAGGCCCACAAATTGGTACCAAGCTTGCGTGTTCCCCATTTCAACCGCCAGTCGGTGACGAACACCAGTCGGTAAGACTTTCTCTTGGTAATCAGCGGATTGTTCCTTAAAGCGTTCAATACTTGGTACGGAAACCACTTGAATGTCGTAGTCGCCTTGCTTTTGAAGCTTTGCTTTAACTTCTAGGGCTAAGGAAACTTCGGACCCAGACGCTAATAAGATCCCATCTGGTTCTTGCGTCTTGGCCGGCGAAATGATGTAGGCACCCTTTTCAACGTCGGCGCCCTTCGTTTCATCTAACACCGGCAATTTTTGCCGTGATGCGATCAAAACACTTGGCTTATCCGTCGTCTTAGCAATCACCTTCCAAGCTTCCACTGTTTCGTGCGCATCAGCCGGGCGAAAGACCTGAACGTTTGGAATCGTCCGTAACATTGCCAACTGCTCGATTGGTTCGTGGGTGGGACCGTCTTCACCAACGGCTAAGGAGTCGTGAGTAAAGATGAAGATTGATGGTAAGTGTTGAATGGCAGCCAAGCGAATGGCAGCCTTAAGGTAGTCACTAAAGACCATAAAGGTACTTACGTAAGCACGGCTCCCCCCGTGAAGGTTAATCCCGTTAGTTGCGGTTGCGGCCCCGAACTCACGGACCCCGTAGTAGACGTTGCGGCCGGCGTAGTTATCGGGCGTAAAGTTGCCATCGTCCTTTAAGGCCGTCTTGTTTGAGGAGGCCAGGTCAGCCGCTCCACCCCAGAACTGTGGGTTTGCCTTGGCAAGTTGTTGCAAGACGTCGGAACTGGCAACCCGGGTTGCAATTTGATCACCAGTTTGGTATTCGTCAACCAAGTCGGTCACGTCTAACATGTTAGTGGTCAACTGAGCGTATTCTGCTGGGTATTCTTGCCCGTACTTTTCAAAAAGCTTTACCCATTCATCGTGAGCGGCCTTCTTTTCTTCGACGTACTGGTTGAAGCGGTCGTACACTTCGGCCGGGTATTCAAACGGGTCGTATTCCCAACCGTAGGCATCCCGTGCTTCAGCAACTTTTTCTGCCCCCAAAGCTGCCCCGTGAACCTTGTTGGTCCCGGCATCCGGGGTGTTGTAACCAATCACGGTCTTGATTTCAATCAGGGTTGGCTTGTCCGTCCCCTGCGCGATTTCAATCGCCTTTTGAATTTCTTCCAAGCTGTTCCCGTTAGTAACCTTGACGTAGTCCCAACCAGCTGCTTCGAAGCGCTCCTTTTCGTTTTCCGCCGTGCTCAAGCTCAGTGGCCCATCTAGGGAAATATCATTGGAGTCGTAAAGCACGATCAGCTTGCTTAACTTCTTGTCCCCGGCAATGTTAATGGCTTCTTGGCTTAAGCCTTCCATTAAGTCACCATCACCAGCAAGCGCGTAAGTATAGTGGTCAAACAATTGATAGCCTGGCTTGTTATAAATACTTGCCAAGTGGCGCTCGGCCAAGGCCATTCCGACCGACATCCCTAACCCTTGACCTAGGGGACCAGTTGTAGCATCAATCCCCTTAGTATGACCAAATTCAGGGTGACCCGGCGTCTTAGAACCCAATTGACGGAATTCCTTAATGTCATCTAAGGTCACATCAAACTGGTTAAAGTGGAGCAGGCTGTATAAAAGGGCGGACCCGTGACCAGCTGAAAGAACGAACCGGTCCCGGTTTAACCACTTATCATCTTCCGGATTGAAGTTTAAAAACTTTTCCCATAGTACATAGGCCATCGGGGCCGCATCGATCGTAATCCCAGGGTGACCACTTTGGGCCTTTTCGATCATGTCAATGCTCATAAAACGCAGGGCATCAACTGCTTTTTGGTCAACTACATCCATCCTGTATATCCTCCTTAGTTAAACGAACAATAACTCAAGGCTTTTCAATTCCTTACCTTATCCTCATTATATTTGAAAGCGGACACATGGATGATTGACCACTGTCTCTTGTAAGGGACAATTATTCACGACCATAAATCCGCTTTAAAAACTTACTTTTGTTGTGCAGGTGCCTTGATAAACTTGCTTGCGATCAAAACAACGACGACAAAGAGAAGGATTCCTACCGTAACGCCAATTGCCCCGGTCTTACCAACATTCCCAAGAACAATCCCCGGAATTAAGTAGTCGGTATCGGCAAAGGTTGAAGCGGCTAACTTCAGGCTTCCTAGCAGTGGCAAGATGAACAGTGGTAACCAGCTGATCAAGAGCCCGTTGACAGTTGCCCCAACAATGGCCCCACGACGACCACCAGAGGCGTTCCCGTAAATGGCAGCTGCGGCCCCACAGAAGAAGTGACCGACCACCCCAGGGATAATGACGGTCGTGTGCATTGCCAACATAGCAAACATAGACAGAACCCCAACGATGAAGCTGACGAAGAAACCAATCAAAACGGCATTCGGCGCAAATGGGAAGATGATCGGAACGTCCAAAGCTGGCTTGGAATCTGGAACTAACTTCTTAGCAATCCCTTGGAAAGCCGGAACAATTTCAGCCAAGATCATCCGCACACCTTGAAGAACAATTGCGAAACCAGCGGCAAACGTCCCAGCTTGGACAATCGCAAAGATGATGAAGTTAGAGCCACTGCTCAACTTAGATTCAACGTAACTTGGTCCGGCAATGCATACTAAGATGATGTAAACAACCGCCATAACTAAGGTAATGGAAACCGTGGAATCACGAAGGAAGCCGAGTGACTTCGGAACTTCAATATCTTCCGTACTGTGTTCCTTGTTACCAAACCACTTCCCACAAAGACCAGCAATGGCATAACCAATGTTTCCTGTGTGCCCCATGGCCACGGTATCTCCACCAGTAATCTTACGCATGAATGGCTGACAAAAGGCCGGCGTAATGGTAAGTAACGTCCCTTCGAAAAGACCACCTAGCAAGACAGTTACAATCCCTGAACCAAGCCCAGCGCTAATTAGGATAACCGCCGTCATGCAAGAAACGTAGAGCATCGCCTGACCGGTTAAGAAGATGTACTTAAACTTGGTGAAGCGAGCCAATAAAACGTTAACGATCATCCCAACTAGCATGATCAAAGCAGTTACCGAACCATACTTAACTAAAGCAATGGCCACCACCGCTTCGTTACTCGGAACTACCCCTTGAACGTGTAGGGCATGACGGAACATCGTGGCAAATGGTGCTAAGGCATTTTGCAGGATGGTGGATCCACCAGTCAGAATTAAGAACCCCGCAAAGGTCTTAATTGATCCCTGAATAATTTCTGTTGTGTGTTTCTTTTGGAGGATCAACCCCAGCATCGCTACCAACCCAACAAGGATCGCTGGGGTAGTAACAATCCCCTCAAATAGTGTAATTACTTCTTTCATGTTTATCCCCTCATTCCTTTAAACCTTAGTCGTGAGCGATCCCTTCTTTATCAAGAACAGCGTTAACCTTATTCTTTAATTCTTCTGGATCAACCAAGCTATTTAAAACGATGACACGATCCTTTGGTAACCCCGCAGCTGAGGTTTCAAGCGTTGGGTCCAAGAAGAAGTAATCTGCTTGATCAGGCGTTGCACTACCAACATCAGAGTGTTCCACCGTAATATCTTCCTTAACGTTTTCTTCGTTCAGAATGTTTTGGATGTTCATTTGAACCATGAAACTGCTTCCCAAACCACTTTGGCATAATGCTTCAAACTTCATTGTTTGTTCCTCCATTCACTATTCGTGTACGAGCCGTAAAATTTCGTCAACGTCATCTGCGGATAATAGCTGTTTAACCTTTTCGGGTTGCATTAATAATTGTGATAATTCCTTAATAACTTCCAGATGACTTGTACTATCGACCGCCGCTAAGACAAACCACAGCTTCACAGGGTGACTGTTATCATCTAAGAGATTGACGTCTTGGTTGGTCTTCAAAAGTGCCAAGCCAATTTCTTTAACACTTGCTGTCGGCCGTGAATGCGCGAGTGCAATTTCAGGACCAATATTAATGTAGGGCCCCTGCTTTTTTACAACATCGACCATTGATTGAACATAATCACTCCCAATCTTGTTAGCTTCAACTAAGGGGGCTGCGGCACGTTCAATCGCCTCTTCCCAGCCCAAATTCGTTCCATCTAAAATCTGAACTGTTTGCCTAGTGAGTAATTCCAGTGCCATATTTTCACCTCCTTATGTTATTTCACGAGAAATTATAAAAAATTGGTTAAGCGCTAACAAGTGCAAGTACGTCACTTGAAAAAGTGCAAGAATTGAACTAGGATTGAGAAAAATAATCAGAGGAACTACTAATGATTCGCTTTAGCAACATCAAGCACGGGGATGCCTTGCTTTCCGCCCTAGCTTCGGCGGGGGGCTTTCTCCCCTTATCAAGTCTCGAAAGCCAGTTAAAACTTTCTCGGCGTAGTATTTATTACATTATTAAACGAGTAAATACAGAATTACGGACCCGTGACTTATTTGAAATTTCTAACGTTCACGGCGCTGGCTACGCACTCGATCAATCAACCATTACTGCCCTAGAAACCGAAGATGATCGTTATCCTTCAGTAACGACTACCGTCAAAATCCGTAATAAACTTGACGCTCCCTATCGCCGGGCTTTGATCCTCTTCGTTTTGATCACAGACCGAATTGCATCTTTAAATTCCCTAGCTGATCAGTTCTCCATCAGCAAAAACACCGTCATCAACGACCTTAAGTCCATCAATGACCACCTCGCCCAAACCAACCAGCCCCTATCAGTAGTTAATACAGCAAAGGGGAAAACCATCCAGGGGGCCGAATATGATAAACGGCGCTGGGTTTTTGAAAATAATCACGTCCTCTTTAAATCGGCTCTAGGAGAGCCTTACCAAACCGCTAAAAGGGAATTTGTCATCCAACAGCTAAACCTACTAGAAAAAATCACCGGCAACTCCTTTACCGATGAATCTACACAGGCTCTCATCCCTTTTATTCAATGGTATTTAACACGTCTTTCATTGCCCAATACCCACCTGAAAGGCTTTAATGACCTTGGTTCATCCCTAACACTCACTTGGGCACAAAGCCTGCTTAGAGATTGTCACATTGATAATCAGGCCGAGTGCCGCTACCTTTCCTTTATTATCAATACACAGCCTCTCACCCACGTTGATGTCGATAACCCGCTGTTAACCACCCTCGAGCCAATTGCAAAAAAAATCGTGCGAAACTTCGAAGGTCTCGCACGTGTAAACTTACTTAGTAATAATTCAAAAATTGTAAGCGACCTAGCCCAGCACCTAGTCACCACCTACTATCGGGTTGCCTACAATATTAACTATAAAAACCCACTTCTGGGCCAAATTCGATCAATGTATCAGCAAACCTTTAGCTTCACCAAAGTATCCATTCAACCCTTCATCAAGTTTACTAACCACGAAATCTCAGACGATGAAGTTTCGTTAATCACCACTTACTTTAGCGGTGCTCTATACAATGTGGACCTTCTGAACCGAAATCAGCACACCCCTTCCGTCATGGTTGTTTGCAGTAGCGGAATCGGCACTTCCCGTTTATTATTGAGCAATCTTTCTTCCCACTTTCCAAGCGTTAATTTCATTGGTCCCTTTAGTACCTTTCAGTACGAAAACAGCGATCTTTCCGACGTTAAATTGGTTATTAGTTCAGTAAACGTTCCCGCCAAAAATGCTGATATTCCAGTATTAGTAGTTCCAGTAATCCCCACTCCTGATGACTGGCAAACAATTGCTGACTCCTTAGAGCGAAACAAGATCATCGGCTCTTCTAAATCAACTATCACCATTGACTCCCTCATGGACATCATTGCTTCCTACGCTCGAATTGAGGACCCTAACGGCTTACAGCAGGCCCTAAGTGAGTACATCAACCAAACCAACTTTCAAAAAGCTACTCCACTCACCCCTTCCACAGAGCTAAAAGCAAGGAATAACCAGTTTGTTTCCGACCACCACGATTGGTTGTCCGCCATCCATACCTCACTCTCTCCACTTATTAAAAAAGATATTATCACTCAACAATATGAAGATACCATCATTAATCTCACCGAAGCCCACGGGCCCTACATGGCAATCGGTAACGGGGTGATGCTCGCCCACGCTAAACCCAACGAAGGCGTTAACGGACTTGGCGTTAACTTTACTCTCTTCAAGCACCCCTTTAACCTAGCTGAATCAGGCAAACTGATCAACTTAGTGATTGGATTAGCCCCTATCGATCAGCACTCCCACTTTGAATTTTTAGAAACGCTTTTAAAGTTCATTCAAAACAAGGACTGGATTAATCAACTCAAGGTAATTTCAAGCGAAGAGGAGTTTCTCCAACTTCTAATGGATTCAAAACTAGCTTAAATAATTAGAAAAAAACTCTTGATGACTAGGCCGTACAATACCCCTTAGGGTTGACACTTTAAATAATAAAAGTGTCATCTCTAGGGGGTGTTTTGAATAGGAACATATT
>PPYF01027148.1_pt1 | contig 44755 bp, 40 predicted proteins | sample 1559871 | NCBI WGS metagenome assembly PPYF01 (sample SAMN08240021, study PRJNA423297) | Human gut metagenome, whole genome shotgun sequencing project.
GACTGACGAATCCGCGAATGTACGGGTCTATAAGAAGACCATATAGAAATGTATGGGTGCGTTCAAGCGCAGCCGGTGTGGTTTAGTAGAAATTGTCCCTACGAACGACCATGTTGTGTTACAGGCACATCCCAGCCGGCAGGCTCATAGCGGAAACCTAAAGGTATAGATGCACAGATAGAATTACCGGAACGAGGAAAGGCAGCGGCTTTCGTAAGAAAGAACCCGGCGAAGAACAATAAGCGGGTGAACCGCTGCTGAAAAGTAGTGATCGAACCGAAGAAGTCCCTGTAATGGGGATGGAGGAATGGTCACAAGTCGAATTGTGGAAACAGGCATTATTCAATCCAATCATAAGGATTCGAGTAAGACCAAAAGGGTCACTTTTCCAAATTGGAGGTGATGCCTTATGCCAAAAGAAAGGAAAAAAGTCCTGTGTATGGACGCCCAGCGGCACGCTGAGTATTACGGTATGCAGCGGACATTTGACAAACTGTACGCCAAAAGCAAAGCCGGAGAAACTTTCACCGGCCTGATGGAACTGGTATTAAGCCCGGACAACATCATGCTGGCCTACAGGAATATCAAGGCCAACACAGGCAGCTACACAGCAGGAACAGATAAGCAGAATATCGGTGACATCGGACGGCTTCCACCGGCTGAGGTCATCGGTAAGGTCAGGAAAATCGTCACAGGCAGCGAACACGGCTACCGTCCCAAACCAGTACGCCGGAAAGACATTCCAAAGCCAAACGGCAAAACCAGGCCGCTGGGTATTCCCTGCATCTGGGACAGATTGGTGCAGCAATGCATCAAACAAATCCTGGAGCCCATCTGCGAAGCAAAGTTCAGCAACAACAGCTATGGGTTCCGCCCGAATCGGTCAGTGGAGCACGCAATTTCCCGTACTTACTCCCTGCTGCAACGGGCGCATTTACACTATGTTTTGGAGTTCGACATCAAAGGATTCTTTGACAATGTGAATCACAGCAAACTTATTAAGCAGCTCTGGACGATGGGTATCCAGGACAAACAGCTTCTGTTTGTCATCAAGCGTATCCTAAAGGCTCCCATCCGTATGCCGGACGGCAGCACCGTTTACCCGACAAAGGGAACGCCCCAGGGCGGGATCATTTCCCCGCACCGAACGGTTGAAGTTAGAGGTCTCCCCGGAGAAAACACGCATTGTCAATGTGCGAAAGCGTTACTCCGAGTTTCTCGGCTTCAAAATCATGGTGTACCGCAAGGGTGGAAAATATGTCGTGAAGTCCCATATCTGTGACAAAAAGCTACAGTTGGAAGAAAGCAAGCTCGTAGAGCAGGCAAAGCGCATTGCAAAGCCAACCCAAGGGCGAACGCAGTCAGAGGAAATCGGCCTGTTTGACGAAATGGTATTGGGTATCCAGAACTACTACAGGATTGCTACCTGCATCAGTCTGGACTGCCGGAAAATCCACCGCAGAGTCATGACAGTGCTGACCAACCGATTGAACACGGAAAGCGGCTGTCAGCTCATCCGGGAGGGCGGTGCCATGACAGACAGTGAAAAAGAGCGTTACGGCACTTCTCAGATGGTGCGGTATGTGTCCGGTATCAACCGGCCAATCTACCCCATTGCGTTTATCAAGTATAAAACCGCAATCGGAATCAGCACCGCCGTCTGCTGCTTCTCTCCCGCGGGACGGAAAAAGATACACGATAATCTGGAGATGGATGCGACCCTGTTCGCGTATCTGCGGGAACATCCGCCGGAGGGCCACAGCCTGGAATATGCCGATTGCAGGCTCTCTTTGTTGTCGGCCCAGAAAGGCAAGTGCATTGTCAGCGGTGAATGGTTCTTGCAGCCCGACAGCATCGTGTGTCACATGAAAGTTCCAAAGGAGCAGGGCGGCCAAGAGCGATACAGCAATCTGGTGCTGCTCCATAGACGGTATCTGCCCTTGCTGACCGACCAGGATGCTGCTGCCCTTAAGAGTATCTGTAAACAACTGACTGTAACAAGAAAACAACTGACCAAAATCAACAACCTGCGTACTGCCGCAAAATTAGCGGCAATCTGAACAACTTTCTATTGGTGATTGATTAAATGCCTGATAACACAATCGATGGAACGCCGGATGCGGTGAAAGCCGCATGTCCGGTGTGGAGTGGGGGAAAATCTGGCGATAACTTCAAAGGATTACCTATCACTATACTACCCGTCCAACCTGAACCCCACCATCCCGCCGGATACCATCAAAGAATATATCGGGCGGATTATGACCTATGGCTGGCAGGGCAACGCCAGCACCTCATGGATGAGTGGGAACCCGGAGGACGCCAGCAAGATCGCGGGATATATCGCTACCCAGCTTCTTGTTTGGGAAACTGTCGTGGGTGAGCGCGACAGCCAGTTTAACCATGTGGACGCCAACGCCCAGGGCAAAAATAACGTGACGGAATATATCAGCGCCGACCATCCCCTGTACAGCGAGATTTTCAGCCAGTATTCCGCCATTGAGAGCGCGGTCAAGCGCCATACTATGCTTCCCAGCTTTTTCAGCAGCACCGTAGACGCCGGTTCCTATGAGCTGAAATGGGATGGCCAGCAGTATTCCCTCACTCTCACGGATACCAACGGTGTGCTGGGTGACTACACCTTCTCCAGCAGCACCACCGGCCTGAATTTCTCTGTGGATGGCAACCAGCTCACCATTACTTCCGCCCAGGCCATCAAAGGCTCTGTGACCATCAAGGCGGAAAAAATCTCTGCCCAGCGCAGCGGTGTTGTGGTTTGGACGGACGGCGTTTCCGGCGGCGGCAAACAGGACTTCGCCACCTATGGAGCTACCGTTTCCGACCAGATGGTGGGCTATCTCAATTTGGAAGTCAAAACCGGCAACATGAAGCTGATCAAAACTTCCGAGGACGGCAAAGTAGAGGGCATCTCCTTCACGATTACCGGCGAGGGATACAGCGCCACCAAGACCACCAATTCGGCGGGCGAAATCGACATCACCGACCTCAATCCCGGTGTTTATACCGTGACCGAGCAGTCTATTGACAAATATGAACCCCAGGCTACCCAGCGCGTGACCATTGTCAGCGGCCAGACGGCCACCGTGAACTTTAACAACGTGCTGAAGCGCGGCAGTCTGGAGGTCACAAAGACCAGCGAGGACGGTTTGGTGGAGGGAATGACCTTCCATCTCTATGGGACTTCTCTTTCGGGCCTGCCGGTGGATGAATACGCTGTGACCGACTCCAGCGGTGTGGCGAGGTTTGAAAACGTCCTCATCGGCTCCGACTTCGTGCTGGAGGAGGTTGATACGCCGATCCGCTATGTGGTGCCGGAGGCCCAGAGCGCCACGATTGCCTGGAACGAAGTCACGAACAAGAGTGTGAACAATGTGCTGAAAAAGTTCCGCGTCACTGTAACCAAAAGCGATGTAGAAACCGGCGCGCCCCAGGGCGATGGTTCTCTTGCCGGAGCCACCTATGGGCTTTATAAGGGCGACACCCTTATCGACAGCTATACCACCGATGAGAACGGTCAGTTTACCACGGATTATTATATCTGTGATTCCGACTGGACGATTCGTGAAATCAACCCCAGCGAGGGGTATCTGCTGGATTCCACTATTCACAAGGTAGGTGCGGAGCCGGAACTGTATGAGATCGAGCTGAACGACACCGCCAATGATGTGACTGAACAGGTTATCAAAGGCGACATCGCCATCATCAAGCATACCGACGACGGAGAAACCCAGATCGAAACCCCGGAATCCGGCGCAGAGTTCCAGGTATTCTTGAAATCAGCTGGCAGCTACGAAAATGCCAGGGAATCCGAGCGCGATGTCCTCGTCTGCGATGAGAACGGCTTTGCACAGTCGAAGAAGTTGCCCTATGGCACCTATATCGTCCGCCAGACCAAGGGCTGGGAAGGCCGCGAGCTGATGGACGATTTTGAAGTGTATATCGCCCAAGACGGCCAGACCTACCGCTACCTTATCAACAACGCCAATTTTGCCAGCTTCATCAAGGTGGTCAAGGTGGACGCGGAAACCGGCGTGACCATCCCCTATGCGGGGGCCGGGTTCCAGATTTACCGTCCCGATGGCAGCAAGGTGGAAATGACGTTCACTTACCCGACGCCGACCACCATTGATACGTTCTACACCAATTCCGAGGGCTACCTTGTCACCCCGGAAAAGCTGGAGTACGGCTCCGGGTACTCTCTGGTTGAAGTACAGGCCCCCTACGGCTATGTGCTGGACAGCACCCCGGTTTACTTTGATGTGACCGAGGACAATTCCAGCGAAGAAGGCGGCGTGACGGTGATCGAAGTCACCAAGCCCAACATGGCCCAGAAAGGAATCATCAAAGTCAGCAAGACCGGCGAGGTATTTTCCTCTGTGACAGAAAACGAGGGCGTTTACCAGCCGGTGTATGAGGTGCAGGGCCTGCCCGGTGCGGTGTTTGAAATCACCGCCCTGGAGGACGTCTACACCCTGGACGGCACCCTGCGCTACTCTGCGGGCGAGGTAGTGGACACCATCACCACCGGCGAGGACGGGACAGCCCAGAGCCAGCCCCTCTACCTGGGCAAGTTCCAGGTGAAGGAAATCCAGTTCCCTCACGGCATGGTGGATACCGGCGAGAACGTCACCAACGTGGAGCTGGTGTACGCAGGCCAGGAGGTGGAAGTCACCGAAACCTCTGCCAGCTTCTACAACCAGCGCCAGAAAGCTCTTGTGACGCTTGACAAGGTGCTGGAGCAGGATGAAATCTTTGGCATTGGCATGAATGGCGAGATCTCCGCCGTAACTTTTGGCCTCTATGCCCAGGAGGACATCACCGCAGCAGACGGTTCCGTGATCCCGGCAGACGGGCTTCTGGAGATCGTTTCTGTGAATGAGAACGGCCAGGCCGTTTGCAGCACCGACCTGCCTTTCGGCAGCTTCTACCTTAAGGAGCTGTCCACCGACAGCCATTATCTACTGAACGGCGAAACCTTCCCGTTTACCTTTGAGTACGGCGGGCCTTCTGTTGCCGTGGTAGAGATTTCTGCCAATGATGGCGAGGCTGTCACCAACGAGCTGATCCGCGGCGAAATCAAGGGACTCAAAACCGATGAGAACGGCACGGGCCTGGGCGGAGCTGTAATCGGCCTGTTTAAGTCCGATGAAACCGAGTTTACCGCCGAAAACGCCCTTGCCACCGCCACTTCAGCGGAGGACGGCAGCTTCTCCTTCGCAGGCGTCCCCTACGGGAATTGGGTGCTGAAAGAGCTGGAAAGCCCGGAAGGGTTCATCCTCTCCGATGAAGTGATTCCCGTTACCGTGGAGGAAGATGGGCAGGTTGTGGAAATCTCCCTTGCCAATGAGCGCGTGTACGGCGACCTGCGGCTCACTAAGGTGGATAAGAATTATCCCGACAACAAGCTCACTGGGGCTGAGTTCGAGGTGTACCGTGATACCAATGGCAACAAAGAGCTGGACGAGGGCGACGAGCTGCTGGGCAAGCTGGAGGAAACCAGCACCGGCATTTATGAGATGTCCCACATCCTCTACGGCGGCGTGTTCGTAAAAGAAACCAAAGCGCCGGAGGGCTTTTTGCTGGATGAAAACGCCTACTATGTGGAGATCACCGAGAACGGCAAGATTTACGAGGTAGAGAACGAGGCCGGGATTGGATTTACCAACATGGCCCAGACCGGTTCCCTGCGGATTGAAAAGACGTCCAGCGACGGCAAGGTGGAAGGCTTCTCCTTCCGCGTGACCGGGGCCAACGGCTACGACCAGACTTTCAAAACCGATAAAAATGGCGAAATCTTCATCGAGGGGCTGCGCGTAGGCGATTACACCGTGTCCGAGGTGTCGGATGGGGCCAGCGCCAACTATGTGCTGCCTGCGGATAAGACGGTGACGATTTTTGCGGATAAGACCACCGTGGCGGAAATGCACAACGAGCTGCGCGATACCCCGAAAACCGGCGACGACAGCAAGCCCTGGCTGTGGGCGGCCCTGATGGGCGTGTCCGCTATGGGGGCTGCCGCCCTGGGCGTTGCGGCCTATGTGGGCAAGCGCAAGAAAGGCAAAAATACCGCAAAATAACGGCGGTTTGAATCTGTGTAAGGAGGAATGATTTTATGGAACTGAAAGCGATTATTGCCATCGGGCTGGTGGTATTCATCATCGGCTGCCTGATTTTCCTGAAAGTCAGAAGCCGGAAGAAGTAACCAGCCAGGGGCGGCCATGCGGGGCCGCCCCTTTTACATACCAAAAAAGAAAGGAGCTTTGCAGATGAGAGAACGATTTGAGCAACGACTGTTCCGCATCTTTGCCCAGGCTGGTTACTCCCCGGTGCAGCTTCTCACCATCACCCCGGAGGAGATGGTGGAGATCCCCGGCATTACCGTTCCCAACATCCGGGCGGTGCTGTGCGTCCAGAACAAGGTGCTGGCAGACCGGAATAAAGTCCGCAGCGGCAGGCTGGTGGAGGAATTGCTGAAAGAAGCCGAAGAAAGCAGGTGTTGCCATGAATGAACTGCACCTGCTGGACATACTGGCGGCCCGGCATGGCTGTTTCATCTCCGACTTAAATCTTTCGCCTATCCTGCGGCGGGCGGCCCTTTTGGACCTGTGCAGGATGGATGAGAACAGCTACCCGCTGTCCCAATGGAGAGATACGGTGCGCTACCTTACCGGGGATGAACGGGATTTTGCCAGTGTAAAGGAAATCCAAGCATTTATCAAACAGGATATGGAGGCAGAGGGATGAACGATGATTCCACAGAAAAACGCATGGCCGGTGATTATGAGATTATCCAGGCGGTGCATATAGGCGACCGCGAGGTTGTCCTGGGGGAAAATCCGCAGGATGAAACCGGCATGAAGTATATGTGCGCCTTTTGCCGGCAAAACGCCTTATTTGCAGAATACAGCGAAGTGATGGCCAGTGATGATTTCCCGGAGATTGTGGAGCTGTTCGGCCAGCGGATTGCCGAACAGGCACAGAAAACCCACATAGAGCTGAACAAGCCCCGCATACAGGGCATAGACGACCGCCCCATCACAGCGGAGGGCTGCATCCCCATTTCCCATGAGGATGATCTGCACGGGAAAATCATAGTGATAAAGCCGGAGGTGCTGCGCCGGGAATACCGCAGGGCTACCCGTCAGCTCAAGCTCTGTATGGGAGGCTTTGGGGCTTCCCCACACAGCAGGGGGTCAGCCTGTTACTGCGTTGACCTTTATACTGGCAAAGAAAGCCGCTATGAACGCATGGACGTGCTGGGAACGATACAGCCGGAGGACCTTCCCGGCTGGGCCAAACATGGACTTACCTCGATTCAGCAGGAACAGGTTCAAAAGAAAACCACGAAGGAGCGTGAACGATGATGGATTACAGAGAAAACGCCGGATATATCATTACGGATTCCTGTCATGTGGGCGACAGCGAGTTTGTGTTGGGCGTTCATTTGACAGCGCCCCAGCAGTTTGTCACCTGGAAATGCAGTAACCGGACGGACTACGATTGGGGCCACTATTTCAGCGATCTGTTTTCCGCGCAGAAGGATTTGGTGGCGCGGGCGCAGGAGGAGGTGCAGTGCCTGGAGGATCAGCGGCAAAACACTATTGTGCCGGAGGCCCCTTCCTATTCCCCATGGGGCAATATCCAGGAATGTGAAACGCTCTGCCCCGGCGTTTATTCCGTTTCTACCCCAGGGCATGGCGGCGTTATGGTGCGCCGGGAGCTGGCGGAAAAGGTATTCCGAAAAGAAGCGATGGGCTGCGGCTTTGTTGAGGGCGGCTACCTCTGCTTTGAGGAGGACTGCGACGCGCAGGTGGCTCTCCGGGAGCTGATGGATAAAAAGATGATCCAGGCTCCAGTGAACGAGCGCTTTAGCCCCGGCGCGTATGAGGCTGTTATCAATAGCAGCGTGCAAATTCACCACCCCGAATATTGGCAGGCAAGGGAAAAAGCCATATCGGAGCAAAAACGACAAGCGAAAAAGAAAGGACGTGAGCGATAATGGAACTGACAATTACCAGCATGACCCCGGAGGATCGCCTGTATGCGTACAACCAGAGCAGCCAGCTTGAAGGGCAAACCGGCTGTATCGGCCATCTGCGCGGGGATTTTGGCGCTGGAAAAGAGTTTTACACTTCCTGGTTCGACCATCGGAGGGAATACAAGACGGACGAGTTTAAGGCGGAGCTTGATGAGGTGGTCATCACTCTGCGGGAGAAGAATGGGCTGCTCTGTACCCGTGACAGCATGACCAGGTTTTGCTATCAGAACCCGGAGGCTGAGTTTGAGGGAAACTACTGCGCCGAGTACGGTTTTAAGGTGCAGACGCCCCAGCACACCTATATGCTCCGGTGCAATCCCAATTATGGAGACTACAACTTTTACCTCTACGCCTATGTTGCCCGATTCCTGGAACACCACATGGAAAAGGCCAAACAGGGTATCCGGTTTATCACGCCCGGCTACAAGGAGCTGTTCCGCATTCCCGACGGCGACCACATCCGCATTTTCACTGGCGGCGGAGAAACCCGCGACCGCACCTGCCGATTCATCGACGAAACCCATTTTGAAACCAGCGGCGGGTATTCCAGCGCCCTGTATCATATTTGCGAATTTGCGGAGCGATTGGAGCAAACTCACGGGAGCGTGATCCCGCTGCGTTCTTCTCTGCCGGTGCAGTGTTTTAGTGTACTGCCCTCATCCGGGGAGCTGATTCTTCTGACCAGGGGCGAAAAAGGCTACAGCCCTTGCTATGATTTTTCAACTCCTGACGCTCAACAGAACCGAGAGTTTGCAGACGACCGCAATGTGAAGAATGGCGTTACCAAAGCACAGGAGGCCGCCATGCTTGCCGGCTCCATGCTTGGCTGGCAGACTCCCGCCGCCGATCCCAGAAACTATGACGAGCAGGGGCAGCCTATCAAGCCCAGGCAAAAAGATCGAGGTGAAGCCCGATGAAGGAAGAAAGACACGTTATCTGGAGCAATTATGGTCTGGACTATGAGGACTGGCGGGACGATCTGGAGGCAGAATACCCGGATTTATCCGAAGATGAGCGCATTTCCCTGATGTATGAGATCAATGGGGATTACCTGGATGATGAACGCGCTAACCTCAATGTACAGCTTTCCCAGCCGATTTTGGTTGTAGGCGACCTGGGCCTGTGGAATGGTCGGCGCATGGGATATAAGGAAATCCCCAGCGGCAATATCCGGGACTGCCTGTATTCCGATACGGATTATTCCACCTGGTATGTGGACCGGCTGGGTGATCTGCGGTGCGACGCCATCCACCATGATGGCACGAACTTTTACCTCTACCGCGTTTACAAGGACAGCGCCAGCCCTTCTCAAATTGAACTGCTGAAAGAAAAACTATATCGCGGCATTGCAACCCGCGCCGATATTACGAGAGTGACCCGCAGGCTGGGCGATGACATCGCCAAAGTCTACGGGTTTTCCATTCCCCGGCAGCGGCAGGCCGCCGCCATGGAAAGATGAGGTGATGAAAATGGCGTCTTTACCGCCCGTAAAACTGGATACGCATGAGGACTGGTTCAACTTGCTGATGACGGTTCTCCATCAGCAGGCGGAACAGAACCCCTATGAAGAATACCGGGAGATGGCTCAAAAGCTGATCGACCAGTTTATGCGTTATGGGAGACCCTTTGTTGACAGCGACCATGCGCCCTGCGTGGCGCTTCGGATGTACCCGAAGGAGGCCGGAAATACCATCTGGCTGTTGCTGCTCTCCCTGTGCAATCAATATGACCCTGATAAGGATTACAGCGCAGAACTGAAAGCTGCGAAAAAAGAATAAGAAAAGGAGGGGCAACCGATGGCGATACGATATAAAGCCTTGACGGAGCTGTATCTGGAAACGCAGCGCAGCGTGACAGCTCCCGACCAGTGGCGGGCGTTTCTGGCTTCTGCCTGCCGTAACTACCGGCTTTCTTTTGACGAACAACTGCTTGTCTACGCCCAGCGCCCAGACGCCACCGCCGTCCTGGAGATCGAGCGATGGAACCGGCAATTTGGGCGCTGGGTAAACCGGGGCGCAAACGGCATTGCTGTTTTTGACGGTGAACACAATGGCAAACCCCGGCTGAAATACTACTTTGATATTTCCGATACCCATGAAGCCCGGTTCCCCCGGCCCGTCCCCCTTTGGACGGTGCGGGAGGAATACGCGCCGGACATCATCGAAACACTGGAAAACAGCTTTGGGGAACTGGAGCACAGGGAGGATTTGGGCGAAGCCCTGCTCTCTGCGGCAAAGAACGCCGTGGAGGACAATATGCCCGACTATCTTTCTGAATTGAAAACCCTTACAGAAGGCAGCTTTCTGGAAGAACTGGACGAGCTGAATCTGGAGGTGGAATACCGCAGGGCGCTGCAAAACAGCATTGGATATATGCTGCTGGTGCGCTGCGGCCTCGACCCGTCTGAATACTTTGAAGATGAGGATTTTCGGGATGTGCTGAATTTCAACACTCCACAGACCCTGAACGCTTTGGGCGTGGCCACCGGGGACATCTCCCAGATGTGCCTTTCCGCCATTTCCCGCACGGTCCTTGCCCTGCAAAGACAGCCCCAAAAAGAAAATCGCACATTTGAACCTCAGCAGAAAAACCAGTATGCTGTAACTGAACAGGAAAACACACAGCCGGAAAGGAGTTTTGAATATGACCGAGATCACTTACACCAGGCAGGGCGACTACAATCTGCCGAACCTTCTGCCGCCCCAGGAGGAGCCGGTTCCCCATGGGAAATACGCATTGCTTCGGAAGAAGTTCCTCAAGGAGCACCGCAGGATAACGTACACCAACCTGTTGACCAGCGGCAAGCTGAACGGCCATCTGGCGGAGATCCAGCAGACGGCCCAGCGCCGGATGGAGCAGATCGTGGCGCAGATGGCCAAGGCTCAGGGCGTGACGGAGGAACTGAAAGCCAGCGACCAGATGAAATGGGTGGGTCTGATGAACAACCTGCAGAACGCGGCGGAGGAAATGGTGCTGGCAGAACTGATTTACAGCTAACGACCCAAGAGCCGGAACCGGAAGAAAGCGCAGGTGGCGAACGGCTCCCTGCGCTTTTGGATGAAAAGCAGATCATGGCCATCATCGCCAACAAGGACGATGACCTGAAATATAAGAAAAATCAGATCGAGCTTTTCTTCTCGGTTCACAGCGACGTTCAGGAACGGGCGGAATATTTGAAATCCGCTTATCAGGACCGGTACACTGAGATCATCGCTGACGGGCAGCGCCTGGGATATAAGCCCCAGGAGAATGGCCTGCTCATGTGGGAAGGCTCTTACCCATCCCGCACCAAGGAATCCGTTTTTTCCTGGGATATTGTGGCCCAGTGGACTGCCCAGCTCATTGACAAAAAAGAATATTTCATTCAGACGGACATCCCAAGGCTCCCCGACCAAGAGAGCCAGCAGATGTCCCTTTTTGATTTTGCGGCGTTTAACCAGCCAGCCCAGGCCGAGGGTACGGCCCAACCATCCATTTTCCCTCACCCGGCTCTGCCCCAGCAGGTAATCGACGAGGCGCTGTGCATTGGTGCCAACGACCAGAACAGCCGCCTCATCATCTGCGCCTATTTCAAAAAGGATAAGCCGGACAATGCCCGGTTCCTGGCGGAGCACTATGGCGAGAACGGCGCTGGCTTTTATCTGGATGGCCGGCAGTATGCCATCTGGTACAACGCCGAGGGAATCCGCATTGCCCAGGGCGAAAGCGCCCAGCGTTCCAGCGCCACCCTCATCCCCTGGGAACAGGCGGCGGCCCGTATCCGGGAACTGCTGGATTTGGGCCGGTATATGCCCCAGAGTGAACTGAACCGGGTGGACGGGTATGAACGCCAGCAACGAGCCTCGCAGCTATGGTATCTCCGGCAGGATTTTGCAGAAGGCACCGCCGACACAGGCTATCTTCCCACGGTGAATGCCATTTACGGCAAAAATCATGGATTTCCAGAGGAAAGCGCCGCCATAAGTGATTTGTTAGGCCATCCGGAGGGGCTGCAGAACCTGCGGGATGAGCTGGAGCAGTTTGTCCAGGCATACAGAGAGAACCGGGAACTGCTGCGATTCCATTTCCACCGTCCGCAAAAATTGCTGGAGCAGCTTTCCGACCTGCAGCGGGAACCGCTGCACTTTACCGCCGCCGAAGGGTACGCCCCCCAGCGGCGTTTTTTCATCTCCGGGGACGAGATCGACAACCTTCTCCGGGGTGGAAAACGCAGCACCGATTACCGGCTGGCCGTGTATTCTTTCTATCGCAACCACACAGAGCGCAAGGAACGGGAGAATTTCTTAAAGCACTACCACGGCGAGTACAGCGGCCATTCCAGTGGGAATGACGATGTGACCTACCAGCTCAGTAAAGGCGTTTCTTTCAGCCACGGCAGTATCACCGCCCCCTACGCCAAGGTGGAGCTGAAATGGAACGCCGTGGAAAAGCGCGTCAGCGCCATGATCGCCCAGGGGCGGTTCCTCACCGATGAGGACCGCGCCGCCATGCCGCAGTATGAGAAGCACCAGCTTGCCCGGAATATCCGCACTTTCTTTGAAAACGTACCCCAGGAGCAGCCCCACCCCTATCCCTTTGGCTTTGACTATTGGGACGCGGTGAAGCTCATCGAGCCGCAGCTTGACGACCCGGCCCGTGTGGAAGAAATCTATCAGATGATGGTCCCCATTTGGGAGGCCACCCCGCAGGATGACAGGATGTACGCCCTGCGCCAGCAGGCGTTTGAAAACCTCACTGCCTTCCGGCAGGGAACCTTCACGCTCTTTGCAGAGCACAAGGAGCCTGTGGTTCCCACCATGCCGCAAGCCAAAGCCTACGACCTGGGCTACGGCTATTTGGGAAACGGCGTCACGGTGTGGAACCGGCTGGAGGAAGAACACGGGGACTACAAAACGGTTGCCCACATCGCGCCGGATCGCACGGTGACGATTTATGATGAGGAAATGCCCCAGGCGGTGCGGGAGGAAATCCAGCGGATTGCTGACACTTCGGAAATGACCATTTCCGCCACCCAGGACGCGCCGGTGTTCGCCGTGCCGCCCAGGGTACAGGAACCGCCTCAAAAAGAAGAACTGGCAGACCCCTACCCGGAGCTGGCCGCCCAGGTGCTGCGCCTTATAGGCGAGTTTGACGGTTCCCGCATGGGCTATGGCGAAGATGACGCCCAAGCGTTGGAAAATATTGCCCAGCAGCTTCACGACCCCGTTCAGCGGGAGGAAATCCGCAGACTGCTTCAATCCTTCCTGGATCATGCGGACCCGGAAGAAGAAATCGCGGTGGACATCACCCTCTGTATGGAGCAGATCGGGGAGCTGCCCACGGCCCTCACCCCGGAACAGGCGCAGATAGAAGAAATCGCCGGTTATCTGGAGGAGGCCGGATATGCGGCGTCTGATGAGCTGATCGAGGATGGTATTGCCGAATGCCATTCCCATGGCGGCAAGGGGGACAGCCGGGATATTGCCGGATTTATCGAGCGCGAGTTTTTGTCTGAGGAACCGGAACCTGCTTCTCTGGAGATCGCCAAAGAGTTTATCAACGATTTCTGCGTGGCCGAGTATGGCAGCCCAGCCGATTTCAGCGATCTGGAAAAGGTGGGCATTGTCTATACCACTGTAACGGATGAGGAAATCCCCATCCAGGTCAATGCCGATTTGGTCCATTACCGCATGGAGCGTTACCTGAACGGGCAGTTTTTGGAGCGCAGGCAGTATGAGAGCCTGGATGAACTCATCCAAAACGAGCTGGCCGAACTGGATTTTGATGACCTCATTTCCGTTTCCGATGAAGAACTGGGCTCTATCGGCGTCACGCCGGAGCAGGGTTCGGATGACTACCGCTTACTCAGCCGCCTCAAAGCCGACTGCGACTACTTCCTGGGCGCTGGCGGACGTGCGGAAAAGCATTTGTGGGCCGGGAACGTGCGGGAGCAGATCGCCAAAATGCGGGAACTCTACGCCGCCCTGCCGGAAAAACCGGAATGGCTCACCCCGGAGGACATCGACCGCTACGCCCAGCGCATGGAGCCGCCCTACGAAGTTGCGGTGTACCACCACTTTGAAAATGGCTTTGATGAACGTCTGGATTACCAAACGCTGGCAGAGGCGGAACAGGCGGCGCAGCAATATGTGGCCGGAACAATGGAGGGCGAGGACGGCTTTGCCTATGACGGCGCTGGTATCTACGATTTGAATGAGCGCCGGTGGCTGCGCGTCTACGGGGACTTCCCCGATGAACGGGCCATCGAGCAGGCGGCGCTTGCCGCAGAGGAACTGCAAGCCAGCCAGGAGCAGAACGTTTTACAGCCTAAAAAAGAAGAACCGGCCCCGCTGCCGCCTAAACGCCCCCGGCGTGAGCGCATTACCTTTACCACTCTGCACCCGGAGGTCCCCAGGGATCAGCGCCATGATTTCCACATCACCGATGACGCCCTGGGCCACGGCACCCCCAGCGAGAAATACGCGGCCAATATTGCCGCCATCCGTACCTTGAAGCAGATCGAAGCCGAGGAACGGCTGGCCACCCCCGAAGAACAGGAAATCCTGTCTCGCTATGTGGGCTGGGGCGGCCTTGCAAACTGCTTTGAAAAAACCAGCCCCCATTATGAGGAACTGAAATCCCTGCTGGACTTGGAGGAATACGCGGCGGCCAGGGCCAGCTCCCTCACCGCTTTTTACACGCCGCCCGTAGTCATCCGGGGAATCTATAATGCTCTCGCTCAGATGGGCTTTACCCAGGGCAACATCCTGGAGCCATCCTGCGGCACCGGCAATTTCCTGGGCCTGCTCCCTGCGGATATGGAGGGCAGCAAAGCCTACGGCGTGGAGCTGGATTCCATTTCCGGGCGGATTGCGGGGCAGCTTTACCAGAACGCCAGCATTTCCGTAAACGGCTTTGAAACCGTGCAAATGCCCGACAGCTTCTTTGATGTGGCCGTGGGCAACGTCCCCTTTGGGGATTTCAAGGTGTTGGATAAGCGGTATGACAAGCACCACTGGCTCATCCACGACTATTTCTTTGGAAAGACGCTGGACAAGGTGCGGCCCGGTGGTATCGTGGCTTTCATCACCAGCAAGGGAACTCTGGACAAGGAAAACTCCGCTGTCCGCAGGTATCTGGCCCAGCGCGCCGACCTCATTGGGGCTATTCGTCTGCCGGATAACACCTTCAAGCGGAACGCCGGAACGGAAGTGACCAGCGACATCATTTTCCTGCAAAAGCGCGACCACATCACCGATTTAGACCAGGATTGGGTGCATTTAGACACGGATGAAAACGGAATCCGCATGAACCGCTATTTTGTGCAGCACCCGGAGATGATTTTGGGTGACATGGTGATGGAATCCACCCGGTTCGGGCCGGACAGCGCCTGCAAAGCCCGCGAGGGGGACGATTTATCCCAACAGCTTGCCAATGCCATCCAGTTTTTGCAGGCGGAAATCAGGCCCTACGAGCTGGAGGAACTGGACGAGGAGGAAGATCGCTCCATCCCCGCCGACCCCAGCGTTAAAAACTTCAGCTACACCGTGGTGGACGGCCAGGTGTACTACCGGGAAAACAGTCTCATGCACCCCGTGGAAGTCTCCGTCACGGCGGAAAACCGTATCCGTGGCATGATCGAGCTGCGGGAATGTGTCCGCAGGCTCATTGAGTACCAGACCGAAGGCTACCCGGATGAGGAGATTGCAGCCGAGCAGCAAAAGCTCAATGCCCTTTATGACAGCTTTACCGCCAAATATGGGCTGCTGAACAGCCGGGGCAACAACTTGGCCTTTTCGGAGGACTCCAGCTACTGCCTGCTCTGCTCTCTGGAAGTGCTGGATGAGCAGGGCAACCTAAAAAGAAAAGCCGATATGTTCTCCAAGCGCACCATCCGGCCCCATGTGGCTGTCACCAGCGTGGACACCGCAAGCGAGGCCCTGGCGGTGTCTATTTCGGAAAAAGCCCGTGTGGACATGGAGTATATGGCAGAGCTTTCCGGCAAATCCCCGGAGGAACTGGAAAAAGAGCTTACCGGGGTGATCTACCGGGATATTCGCTGTGCGGAGAACCCGGAGGACATCCTGCCTTCTTTGGCCGATTTGAGTCGCTATCCTCTTGTCACGGCAGATGAGTACCTTTCCGGGAAAGTGCGCCAAAAGCTGCGGATGGCAAAAGCATTCCTGGAAGTGGCCCCTGACAATCAGAAGGAAACCGCCCGCCGGAATGTGGAGGCTCTGGAGGCTGTCCAGCCCCAGGACCTGGGCGCTGGTGAAATTGGGGTACGCATTGGCGCGAACTGGGTGCCTATCGAGGTGTACCAGCAATTCATGGTGGAGCTGCTCACCCCCAATTACTATGTGCGGGACCGCATCAAAATCCTGCGCTCCGAAGCCACCGGCCAATGGAGCATCCGGGAGAAAAACGCCGACCGCAGCAATGTAAAATCCAATACCACCTACGGCACTAAGCGGATGAGCGCCTACCACATCTTGGAGCAGACTCTAAATCAAAGGGATGTGCGGGTATTTGACTATATTGAGGACGAGAACGGCAAGAAAAAGCCTGTCCTCAACAAAAAAGAAACCGCGATTGCCCAGGACCGACAGGAACTCATCAAGCAGAAGTTTGCCGAGTGGATTTGGAAAGACATCGACCGCCGGGAACTGCTGTGCCGCATTTATAACGAAACCTTCAACGGCGTCCGCCCCCGTGAATATGATGGGCGGCACATCCGGTTTGAGGGCATGAACCCGGAAATTTCCCTACGGCCCCATCAGATCAACGCGATTGCCCATATCCTTTACGGCGGGAATACCCTGCTTGCCCACGAGGTGGGGGCGGGCAAGACCTACGAGATGGTGGCAGCCGCTATGGAGATGAAGCGTCTGGGGCTTTGCACCAAATCGCTGATCGTGGTGCCAAACCATATCACCGAGCAATGGGCAGCGGAGTGGCTCCAGCTCTATCCCAGCGCCAACATTTTAGTCGCCACGAAGAAAGACTTTGAAACCCAGAACCGCAAGAAGTTTTGCAGCCGCATTGCCACCGGGGACTATGACGCTATCATTATCGGGCACTCGCAATTTGAGAAAATCCCCATGAGTGTGGAGCGCCAGCAGGCCATTTTGGAGCGCCAGATTGAGGAAATCCTGGCTGGAATCGAGCAGGCCAAGGCGCAGAAGGCGGAACGCTACACGGTCAAGCAGATGGAGCGTACCCGGAAATCGCTGGAGACAAGGCTGGCCAAGCTCAACGACCAGAGCCGTAAAGATGACGTGGTCACTTTCGAGCAATTAGGTATCGACCGCCTTTTTATCGACGAGAGTCACTATTTTAAGAACTTGTTTTTGGCGACAAAAATGCGCAACGTGGGCGGCATTGCCCAGACCGAAGCCCAGAAATCCAGCGATCTATTTATGAAAACGCAGTACCTGGACGAGCTGACCGGCGGGCGCGGCGTGATTTTTGCCACCGGCACCCCCATTTCCAACTCCATGGTAGAGCTTTATACCATTCAACGGTATTTACAGTACCGGCTCCTGCAGGAGATGGGCCTTGTCCATTTCGATGATTGGGCGGGGAGCTTCGGAGAAACGATTACAGCCATCGAGTTATCGCCGGAGGGCACCGGCTACCGTGCCAAGACCCGGTTTGCCAAGTTTTATAACCTGCCGGAGCTGATGGCTGCTTTCAAGGAGGTTGCCGACATCCAAACAGCGGATATGCTTTGTCTGCCTGTTCCCAAGGCAAACTTCCACACGGAAGTGATCCAGCCCTCGGAGCTTCAGAAAGAGATGATTCAGGGGCTGGCGGAACGGGCAGAGAAAATCCGTGCCGGTGGGGTTGACCCCCATGTGGACAATATGCTCCGCATTACCAATGACGGGCGGAAATTGGCGCTGGATATGCGGCTCATCAACCCTCTCGCTGCCGACGACCCCAATGGCAAGGTGGCTGTCTGCGCCCGCAATGTGTATAGAATCTGGGAACAGACCAAAGAAAAACGCTCTGCCCAGCTTGTGTTCTGCGACCTGTCCACACCTACCACCGATGGCTCTTTCAGTGTTTATGACGACCTAAAAAAGAAACTGATGGACGCCGGTATCCCGGAGGAGGAAATCGCCTTTATCCACACGGCAGACAGCGAAGCCAAAAAGAAGGAGCTGTTTTCCAAGGTGCGCGCCGGGCAGGTGCGGGTGCTGCTGGGGTCCACAGCTAAAATGGGCGCGGGCACTAACGTCCAAGATAAGCTCATTGCCCTGCATGACCTGGACTGTCCCTGGCGGCCCTCCGATCTGCAGCAGCGGCTGGGGCGTATCGTCCGCCAGGGCAATGAAAATGAGGAGGTGGAAATCTATCGGTATGTAACGGAAGGCACTTTTGACGCTTACCTCTACCAGCTTGTGGAGAACAAGCAGAAGTTCATCGCCCAGATTATGACCAGCAAGGCCCCCGTCCGTGTGGCAGATGATGTAGATGAAACTGCCCTCAGCTATTCTGAAATCAAGGCGTTGGCCACCGGCAATCCGCTTATTATCGAAAAGTGCAACCTGGATATGGAGGTGGCGCGGCTCAATATGCTGAAAGCCAGCCACTTGAACCAAGTATATGCGCTGGAGGAGCTGGTGTACCGCAAGTACCCGGAGGAGATCACCCGGCTCACGGAACGGATCGCGGGCTATGAGCAGGATGTGGCGCTGGCGGCGGCCCACCCCAAGGCCCAGGAGGGCTTCTGCGGCATGGAGGTGGATGGCAAACGCTATGCTGAAAAAGAGGACGCAGGCAAGGCTATCATTGATGTTTGCACCCGTATGACAGGTTCCGATGCTGTTCTTTTGGGGCAGTACCGGGGCTTTTCCATGGTGCTGGCCTATGATGGCAGAAGCAATGAGTACCGGATCACACTCAAAGGCACTCTTTCCCATACGGTGACGCTGGGCGCAGATGTGTTCGGCAATATCACCCGCCTGGACAACGCTCTGGAAAACCTTGCAGGCAGCCTGCAGGCCGAGCAGAACAGCCTGGAGGAAACCAAGACCCAGCTTGAAAACGCCCGCACCGAACTGGCTGCCCCATTTGCCCGCGAGGAGGAGCTGGCGGAGAAAACAGCCCGTTTGAAAGAGCTGAATATTCTGCTCAACATGGATGAGAAGGACAAGACTCTGCTGGACGATACCCCGGATGAGGGCGAGGATGTGCCTGCCCGGAGGGTTGCGGAGCTGGCACGGTAAAGGAGGATACGATGACCAACGAAGAATTGAATACCAGGCTCTATGAAAAAATGTTCGCGGAACAGGAGCAGTTCCGGGATTGGCTGCTTTCCCAGCCGCCGGCTGAGATTCTGAACCACGCCTACGAGTACACGATGCGGGAGGACATTCTGATGACCTTGGAAACCCGTGATTTGGAAGACGGGCAGGCCAGGGCGCTGCTGAAATCCGGCAAGCCCTTGAAGCAGATTTTTGAGCGGTGGGAGAATCAGGAAACCTCTTATATGGATACGGTATGGGATACCGTCCAGGAACAGGCCAAGGCCGCCGAAGCTAAACAGAAAGCCAAAGCGCAGAAAGAAAGGTGATCGCACATTTGCCATTGCGCTGCGGGGCAGGTATAGTATAATAAAAATCGTAACAAGGGGTGATGATAGATGGACGATAGCTACTGCCTGCTCCCGGAGCGTATTTCCGAGCAGTTTTCTGAAATCGACAGCGACATTGTGATGGATTTGGCGGCTGCCAGCCCGGAATATACCGAGTTGAAGGCACAGATGGATGAACTGAAACGCCGAAATCCTGCGATTGGCGCTCTGCTGGATGGCAAGGGAGAGCTTTCCTTTACTGCGGATGATCATGAAGCCTTGAAGGAATTTATCCGGCTGTATATGCGTACCGATAATATGGAACGGGAACACATCTACTTCCGGGGTCACGCAGACGGGTTTGCCTATCTGAAGAAAATCGGCGCTTTCAAAACTGAATAGCTCTTTGGGCGGCATGGAGAAATCCATGCCGCATTTACATACCCAAATTCATTCGCACCCCCAAAAAGGTCTGGAACAAAATAAGTTTTTACGGATTAGGAGTAAAAACTATTGAAATTCTTGGAGTTTTTGGCTTGGCTTAAAGCTGCCACCCAAAACTGCACATTCCCCATTCCTATCTGCATATAAATCGCAAAAGTATATGCAGAAAAAGCCGATTGGAGCGATCCGGTCGGCTTTTTCCATATCTGAAAAGAGTACAGCCCCCTTTACATAGTCAGCTACCCCACATGGGGCGGCTAATCTACGGCTATGTAAAGGGGGCTGTATTTTTTTATGCCTTTTTACGATTCAGAAGCCATCGAACGGGCAAGGCAGGTGGACCTGCTCACCTACCTGCAAACCTGCGAACCCCAGGAGTTGGTCCATGTGTCCGGCAATGTCTACTGCACCAAGACCCATGACAGCCTGCGGATTTCCAACGGCAAATGGTGCTGGTTTTCCCGCGGGATCGGCGGTTACAGCGCACTGGACTATCTCATCAAGGTCAACGGCTATTCCTTTCTGGAGGCCATGGAAACCATCTCCGGCAGGGCGGCTATCCCGCCGCCTTCCTTTGTGCCAGCGCCGAAGGAGGAAAAGACCAAGCACCTGCTTCTGCCCCAGGCCGCCCAAGACAACCGGGCGATGATGGCCTATCTCAAAGGCCGGGGCATTGACCAGGAGATTTTGGACTACTGCGTCCAGACCGGGCGGATTTACGAGAGCCGGAACAAAGGCCACAGCAACGTGGTTTTCGTGGGATTTGATAAGGATGGCAAGGCGCGGTTCGGCTGCCTGCGGGGAATTAGTGAAGCTCGGTTCCACGGGGACTTAAGCGGCAGTGATAAGCACTTTTCCTTTGCCCTGCCCGCCCGCGTGGAAAATCCGGCAGTCCATCTGTGTGAGTGCGCCATTGATGTCATGTCCTACGCCACGCTCTGCAAGCTGGACGGGATCGACTGGCGGCGGCACAATCTGTTGTCTCTGGCCGGGGTGTACCAGCCGAAGAAAAAGATGGAGGAAAGCAAGCTGCCGGTGGCCCTCACCCGGTTTTTGGAGGATCACCCCCATGTGAAAACGGTCTATCTCCATTTGGACAACGACACCGCTGGCCGGCTGGCGGCCAAGGCGATCATGGCTGTCATGCCGGAGGGCTACCGGGTGGAGAACAAACCGCCGCCCCGTGGAAAGGATGTGAATGATTTTCTGTGCCACCGGCTGGGGATTCCCATTCGGGGCAGTCACGGCAAAGAGCCGGAGCGGTGAGTTGCCGGTTTCCCAGCTTCGACAGATTCTCCCTCTTGCAAATTGTTATCATATATGTTAACATTAAGACGGTGAGGTGACGTGAGAGTATGGACGAACTGCGCAAACGGCAGAAAATCATATCCCAGCTTGTGGAGGCCCGTCTGGAGCAGGGCATTTCCCAGGCAGAACTGGCAAGGCGGCTGGGAATCCAGCGTTCCGGCATTAACCGCCTGGAAAGTGGGACACAGAACCCCACGCTTGATATGATCTTAAAAATCGCTTCGGCGCTGGGAAAAGATGTTTCACTGGAACTGAACGACAAGGAGGAGCCTATGAGTCATGTTTACAGTCTCCGCATTTATGATACGGAGCTCATGCGCTTTTCCATGGAAAAGCAGGGCTTGTCCGGCCTTGTGGCTGAAATCTTATATACCAACGAGGAGCAGGCCCATTTGCTGCCTTTGGATATGGAGCGCACCGGCGAGGGTGTCATCCATTGGCTGGAGCGGCGGGTTATCCCCAAAAACCGCGCCTTTGTGGACGAGATTCTGAAAACCCTTGGCCTCAGCCATAACGACACCAAGGGAATCATTGACGTGTGCAAGGGGCTGTCGCTGAACGACAGCTATTGGGTGGTTCCAGAGGGATTTGAGGGGAAATTCTCCCAATACAATCTTTACGAAAATCGCTTTTCCGAGATACTGGCGCTGGTGGCCTATACCGGCGCAGGCGGGAGCCGGCAGGCGTTTACCACATCCCCGGAGCTAACCACAGGCGGTATGCTGCCCAAGGCGTGGCGCTATGTGGACCACGATGGGATTTATCTCTATAAGGGTGGCACGACCGGCGCGTCCAATACGGGCCGGGAGCCGTACTGCGAGTATTATGCTTCGCAGATTGCGGAAACCATGCGCCTGAACGCCGTGCATTATGACCTGGAGAACTGGAAAGGCATTACCGCTTCTAAGTGCGCCCTGTTTACCAACATCGACACGGCCTATATCCCCATCGGGCGCATTGTCCGAACCGGGGGCATTGCCGCCTGTCTTGCCTACTACGACAAGCTGGGGCCGGAGTTTTCCGAGCAAATCCGCAGTATGCTGGTGTTTGACGCCCTGATCTACAATGAGGACCGCCACTTTGGAAACTTCGGCGTCCTGCGGGATAACCACAGCGGCAACATCATCGCGCCCGCCCCCATTTTTGACAACGGGCTGTCCCTGTTCTGCTATGCCGGCAAGGAAGATTATGCGAACCTGGACGAGTACGCTAAAACCCGTTCCAACCCGTATAACATCTCCTATGAGGAAGTGTGTGCGGAGGTCATGGGGCCAAAGCAGAAAGAGCAGCTCCGCCGCATGATCGGGTTCCGGTTCAAGCGCCACGAAAGCCTGGGCCTGCCGGAAGAACATCTGCAGGCCATTGAGAAGCATTTGGAGGGCCGGGTGCGCAAGCTGCTGGCAATCCCCACCCGTCATCTGAAACAGGAGAAGGCGCGGTAAAAACGAATACCTTTTTGGAGAGCGTTCTGAAAATGGACGCTCTTTTTTGCTGCCCATTTTTAGAGAGGAGCGTGAGCGATGAACCATTATGATGTTACCATCCGGGAAACGCTGGAGGTGAAAATGAAGGTGGCGGCAAACAGCCGGGAGGAGGCCGAGCAGTTTGCCAGGGATCAATGGAAACGCGGCGAGGTCGTTCTGGACGCCAGCCATTTTACAGGCGTGGAGTTCCATGCCAAGCGGTATTCCCGTGACCGGGGCGAGCGATGAGTTCTTTTTTCGCCTGTCCCGGATTCCCCGCAGGGGAATGGAATGTAGCTGTACCAGCAAGCATCGCCTTTGTGATACCACAAAGGCCGCTTGTTAGGGGGAACGCCCCCTAATACCCCTTTTGAAAGGATGGAGGTTTTCATGGAAGGATTGTTTTTCGCCATTGGATTTCTGCTGGGCGGTGTGGTCGGCGTGCTGATTATGTGCCTGCTTCAAATCAACCGCATAGGCAGAAAGGAGGATTCGGAAGAATGAGAAAACGCAACGTACACGTCCAGTTCTGGCTGGACAAAAAAGAGGCAGAAGCCTTTAACAAAAAAGTAAAGCGCAGCGGCCTTTCCCGCGAGGCGTACCTGCGCCATCTGGTGAACGGCCTGGTTCCCCAGGACGCGCCGCCGCCCGCCTACTACGATTTTATGCGGGAGCTTCACCGGATCGGCGGCAACCTCAACCAGATCGCCCAGAAAGCCCATGTGCTGGGCGTCATTGATGAGCGCCGCTACGATGAGGAAATGCGGAAGTTTGACCAGCTTGTCCGGGACATCACCAAAGCGGTGATCCTGCCCAAGCCAATGGAGTAACCATGGCCACTACGTCCATCTGGCGGGTGAACGGCTGGCTGGGCAAGGTCCTCATCTATATCGAGAATCCAGATAAGACCGAAAATCCTGATTTCTTTGAAAAACAGGATATGGATGGCAAGGAGGCCCAGGGCCTTGCGGATGTGATCGAGTATGCTGTCCAGCAGCAAAAAACAGGCAAGGCGGTGGAAAACGAAGGCGAAACGGTCATGCGGCAGTTTGTTTCCGGGGTGAATTGCAGTCCCTCTACTGCCCGCGATGAGATGATGGCGGTGAAAAAGCGGTTTGGAAAGGAGGACGGGACTGTGGCCTACCACGGCTATCAGAGCTTTGCCCCCGGCGAGGCCACGCCGGAGCTGGCCCATGAGATCGGCCTTGCCCTGGCAAAAAAGCTGTGGGGTGAAAAATACCAGGTGCTGGTGGCTACCCATCTGGACAGGGAAAATCATCTGCACAATCATTTTGTAGTGAACACCGTTTCCTTCATGGACGGAATCAAATACCACCGTACCGAGCAGGATTATTTCGATATGCAGCGGGAATCGGACCGGCTGTGCCGGGAGTATGGGCTGTCAGTCATTGAAAATCCCCAGCGGGGAAAGTCCAAGCACTACGGGGAATGGCGGGCCGAGCAGGAAGGCCGCCCCACCTATCTCTCCCTCATCAAAGCCGATGTGGATACTGCCATCCGCCAGTCTATGACGGAACGGCAGTTTTTTTATCGCCTGCGGCAGATGGGGTACGACATCAAGGTGGGCAAAGATATTACGGTCCGTCCGCCAAATTACCCCCGTGGACGCAAGCTCATGCGCAACTTTGGCGAGGAGTATTCCTTGGAGAACATCCGCAGGCGGATTTTAGCCCAGCGCCGTCCCCAGCGGGAACACAGGCCGGAACCGTTTCGGTGCAGGCTCCACGGGGATTTGAAACAGGCCAAAAAGGTGACGGGGTTCCGCGCCCTCTACTTTCACTACTGCTATCTGCTGGGGGTATTCCCCCAAAAGCAGAACCGCCCGCCCAGGCGGGTGCCTCATGCACTGCGGGAGGATTTGATCCGGGCGCAGGAGCTTACCGATGAAGCCCGCCTTCTTTCCCGGCACCGCATTGACACCCTGGAGCAGCTTAACGCCTATCAGTCCGATGTGGAATCTCAGCTTGCCGGCCTGACGGAACAGCGGAAAAGCCTGTACCGGAAACTTCGCACCAAGGCGGTTCTGGCCGACCCTGCCCAGCAGGAGCACATCCGGGCTGAGATCTCCAAACTGTCTGCGCAGATCAAGGAGCTGCGCCGGGAGGTGAAGCTGTGCGAGGATATTGCCCTGCGCTCCACTTCCATCAAGGATAAGATACAGGCCGCCCGTGAGGAAGTCTCCGGCAGGGATGAGAAAGCCCGCCAGGAGCCGGAGCAGGGCCGGGCGGCTCCCCCAGGAAGGAGATGATTTTTGATGTATAACTCAGGCGACGCGGCAGAGCAAGTGGTACGGATGAGCCTGGAGGGTGCTGAATTTGCCCTCAAAATCACCGGTTCTGCTGCTAAAAATCTGGCCGCCGCCCTTTACACGGTTTTGAAAGACCAGAAAAAGACCAAGGGCAAAGCCCGCATTGAGGCTATGCTGCGGGAAAAGCGCCCCTTAAAGGTTTACACCATCAAGAAGGAGGATTGCCCGGAGTTTGCTAAACAAGCCAAGGGGTACGGGATTCTCTATGCGCCTATCCCGGTGAAGAAAGGCGATGATACCATCGACATTCTGGTGTTCGAGGATGACGCCGCCAGAGCCAACCGGATCGTGGAGAAGTTTAAGCTCACGGTAGTGGACACGGCTTCGATCAAGGAGGATATTGAGAAATCCCGCGAACAGCGCGGCAGTGAACCCGCCGCCCCGGAGCAGTCCATGCCGGAAAAGAGCGAGGATGACCAGCTTTTGGACGAGCTGATGGAGAAGCCCGTCCAGAAAGAGAAGGCCCAGCCAGAGCACCCGGCAGCGGAGAAAACCGATTCTTTTACACCAGCGGCGGAAAAATCCCATCCGTCCGCGCCTATCTCCGAGAGCAGCAGCAAGTCCGCAAGGGGTACTTCTGATGGGGCCGAAAAACCTTCCGTCCGGCAGGAACTGCGGGACATCCAGGCCCAGCGGAAGAAAGAGGCGGTGGCTGCCAGGGCCGAGGAGCCGGCTGCGCCCCAGAAGAAGGCGGCTCAGAAAACCACACGGCACCAGCCGCCCCAACCCAAAAAGAAACCCAAATCGAAAGAGAGGTAATCTGTGATGAATAACTTTGATGATCTGTTTGAACAGCAGCCCCAGGCTGAGGCCGCGCCGCAAAAGCAGGAAAGCCAGAAAGAGCGCCCCAAGCGCCAGTGGTGGCAGGTAAAAGAGGAAAAGCAGCGAAAAGAAGCCTATGCCACTCTGGACCGGATTTTCGGAGAGTTCTCCGAGGGTACGGGCAGCATGGAGGCATATCTGGATGTGCAGAGCCGTTTTCCCTTCCACTCTGCCCGCAATGCGCTGCTGATTGGGGATAAATGCCCCGACGCGGTGCGTGTAGGCGGCTACAAGGAGTGGCACGCCCAGGGGATCGAGATTTTGGAGGATGAGAAGCGCCTGCCCATCATCATTCTGGAGCCGGGCAAAGCATACCGGCGTGAGGATGGCAGTGTGGGTCAGAACTTTTACGCTAAAGAGGTTTATGATATTTCCCAGACCACGGCGCGGGATCAGGTTCAGCCCCAGGTGCGCTACGATGACCGCCTGCTCTTAAAGGGCCTGATCGCCAGTTCCCCGGTGCCCATCCGGGCCGTGGAGGAATTGCCCCAGGGCCGTGGGGCAATGTTTTCTGCGGAGCAGAACGCCATCCTGGTGAAAAAGGGCATGGACGCGCCGGACATCTTCCGCTGTGTTTCTCTGGAGGTTGCCAACGTGCAGCTTGCCCAAAGCATGGACGGCTATTCCAGGGAAACGGACGGCTACAAAGCCTATGCGGTCAGCTATATGCTCTGCAAGCGGTATGGCGTGGACGCCAAAGAGTATGAGATTTCCAAATTGGACGGCGTATTTCAGGGGCAGGTCCCCAGGGAGGATATTCCTGCGGCTCTCACTGATATGCGGGACGCTTTCAAATCTCTCAATGGCCGTATGGCCAGGGCTATGGGCCTCACCCGCGACAGCAAGCAGAAGGAACAGGAACGGTAAAGGAGGAGTAGACCCATGGAAAAACAGGAAAAAGTCGTCCTCACCCTGGACAGCTATGAGCACGGGATTATGATTCGCGCCCTCAACGAACTGCGCAACGATATGCTGGAGGAACAGCGCGACCCCGGCCCGGTGGAGGATGTTCTGCTAAAAACCATTGACGCCCCAGCCCAAAAAGACAAGAAAGCGAAGCGCCGGGATGAAGCCAGATAACAAGGCGGGCGGCCCCTGGCTCTATGCCCTGGGGCTGGTCCCGGTGATCTGGTTCGCCCTGTTGATTGCGCCTGCCATTTCCGGGGGACTTTCGGAGATTGTCAGCGCCCTGCCTGCGGCAATGAACAATCCATTCAAAATTGCGTGGTGTGAGGACAGTGTAAAAACTGTCCTCATTTTTATTGCCGCCTATGGGCTGGGTATTGGCATTTATCTCTCCTCCCGGCGCAATTACCGCAGAGGCGAAGAACACGGTTCCGCCAAATGGGGCGATCCGCGGGCCGTGAATAAGAAATACCGGGACAAGGACCCGTTCAAAAACCGCATTTTTACCCAGCACGTCCGCATGGGGCTGGATGGCCGGAAACACCGCCGCAATCTCAACACTTTGGTGGTGGGCGGCAGCGGCGCGGGCAAGAGCCGGTTTTATGCCAAAGTGAACATCTGCCAATGCAATACGTCGCTTTTTATTTTGGACTGTAAGGGGGAGCTGCTCCGTGACTGCGGCGGTCTGCTGGAACGGATGGGCTATGAGATCAAGGTGGTGGACCTTCTGAACATGGAGAAAAGTCACTGCTACAATCCCTTTGCTTATCTGAAATCCGACAACGATGTGCAGAAGATGGTGACGAACCTGTTCAAAGCCACTACCCCGAAAGGGAGCCAGTCCAACGACCCTTTCTGGGACACGGCGGCCAGTATGCTCCTCATGGCGCTGGTGTTTTATCTGTGGTACGAAGCGCCGGAGGACGAGAAGAATTTCCCCATGATTATGGAGATGCTCCGAGCCGGGGAGGTGCGGGAGGATGATGATTCCTACCAATCCCCCCTGGACGAGCTGTTTGACCGGCTGGAAATGCGCTCCCCAGACCACATCGCCGTGAAGTATTACAAGGATTATCGTTCCGGCTCTGCCAAAACGCTGAAATCCATTCAGATCACCTTGGCGTCCCGCCTGGAAAAATTCAATCTTTCCTCGGTAGCGGCCCTCACCGCCACGGATGAACTGGACCTTTCCAGCCTGGGCGAGAAAAAAGTGGCACTCTTTGCCCTCATCCCGGACAACGACGCCAGCTTCAATTTCCTGGTAAGTTTGCTGTATGCCAGCACTTTCCAGGAACTTTTTTATTCTGCCGACCGGATACACGGCGGTAGCCTGCCCGTACCGGTGCATTTTCTCATGGATGAGTTCGCCAACGTGAGCTTGCCGGATGATTTCGACAAGCTGCTGGCCACCATGCGCTCCCGGAATATCAGCGTTTCTATCATCATCCAGAACATTGCCCAGCTCAAGGCGCTGTTTGAAAAGCAATGGGAATCCATCATCGGCAACTGTGATGAATTTCTGTACCTGGGCGGCAATGAAACGTCCACCCATAAGCTGATCTCCGAAAACTACCTGGGGAAAAGCACCCTCTGGCTGGACACCTACGGCAAGAGCACCGGGCATTCCGGCAGCTACTCCACCAACAACCAGATTACGGGCCGGGAGCTGATGACGCCCGATGAGGTCCGTATGCTGGACAACAACCTGGCCCTGCTTTTTATCCGTGGCGAAGCGCCGCTGATGGATGAAAAGTATGACCTCTTGAAACACCCCAACATCAAGTACACCACCGATGGCGGCGCGCCCGTCTATTCCCATGGCGGCACTGAAAACGCCGTGGCGGATATGACCATTGGCCGCCTCACCCCCGGCGACCTTGCCAATATCCAGGGGCCGGAAACCCTTTACGAACTTCTGTCCGATGAGGACATGGAGAATATCTTTCAATTCAAGGAGGAAAAGCAAAATGAAGCTGTTTCATAAGGAAAGCAAGCAGAAGAAAGAAACCCGCAACCTGCCCATGGGCAAAAAGAGCCGGAGCGCCTTTGCTGTTTATGCAGCCCTGGTGCTCATGCTGTGCTGCTGCACCACCACGGCCTTTGCCGCCAGCGACCCGTTGACTGTTATCAACAACCTCAGTGATTTCATCTTCGGCCTGATCCGCGCCGTGGGTATGATTTTGCTGGGCTTCGGCGTGGTGCAGATTGGCCTTTCTCTGAAAAGCCATGACCCCAGCCAGCGAGCCAATGGTTTTCTCACCCTGGCCGGCGGCGTTGTGATTACGTTTGCGAAGGAGATTTTGACCCTGATTACCGGCTGATTCTAATAACGGCAGTGCGGGGGGCAGGCCCGTGGTGGCCTGCCCCTTACCGTTGCCGGAAAGGAGGTTGTTGAATGTCCGATAACTGGGTTGTTCAAAATTTGCAAAATGCCCTCGACACCTGGAACAAGTACCTGTCCGAGATCTGGCAGCTCATCACCCAAAGCCCGGAACAGTTTAAGGGCGGCTCCATCTGGGGCGTCATTGTCAACATCCACGACGCGGTGCGGGCCATCGGTCTTGCGCTTTTGGTGCTGTTCTTTGTGGTGGGCGTTATGCGCACCTGCGGCAGCTTTGCCGAGGTAAAGAAACCGGAGCACGCGCTGAAGCTGTTTATCCGGTTCGCCATTGCCAAGGGCGTCGTGACCTACGGGCTGGAGCTGATGATGGCCCTCTTTAATATCGTCCAGGGCCTCGTTTCGACCATCATGAATGCGGCGGGCTTTGGTTCGGCCCAACAGACTGTGTTACCACAGGAAATCATTGATGCGGTGGAAAGCTGCGGCTTTTTCGAGAGCATTCCCCTCTGGGCGGTGACGCTCATCGGCGGGCTGTTCATTACAGTCCTCAGCTTCATTATGATAATGACCGTTTACGGGCGGTTTTTTAAGCTCTATTTATATACGGCCATCGCGCCGGTGCCTCTCTCCACCTTCGCCGGGGAACCGACCCAAAACGTGGGCAAGAGTTTTATCAAGAGCTATGCCGCTGTCTGCCTGGAAGGTGCCATCATTGTGCTGGCCTGCATTATCTTTTCCCTGTTTGCGGCGTCCCCGCCTGCCATTGACTCCAACGCGGCGGCAGTCACGCAGGTGTGGAGCTATATCGGGGAGCTGGTATTTAATATGTTAGTTTTAGTGGGGGCAGTAAAGATGGCCGACCGCGTGGTGCGCGAGATGATGGGCCTGTAAAAAAGGAGGAAAACAAATGCGTTATCAAACCTATGTGCTGCACTTGATTGATGGAACCGCCATCCCAATGGTGGAGGATTACGACCTGCCCGCTGAAAAGGGAATTGTGGGCCATTTCTCCAAAGCGGCTCCAGACGAGATTTTTACCGTGGGCGATCGGCTGCTGGGCTTTGCCTATATTCCCAAGAGCAGCATTGTTTACCTGGAAACCGGCGATGTGATTGTGAGGTGATATTTTGGAAGTCAAGATCAACCGGGAAATCCGAAATTACACGGAGAGTATGTTCTTTGGACTGTCCATGCGGCAGTTCATTTTTTCGGTGCTGGCCTGCGGCGTGGCCGTGGGCCTTTATTTTATCCTGCGCCCGTACTTTGGGGTGGAAACCCTGTCCTGGATGTGCATTTTGGGGGCGGCCCCCTTTGCCATGCTGGGGTTCATCACCTACCACGGCATGACGGCGGAACAATTTATCTGGGCGTGGCTGCGTTCGGAAATGCTGGAGCCGAAGGAGTTTAAGTTCGAGGACAGCAACTACTACTATGCGGCTCTGAAAGATACCATCGAGGAGCTGCAAACCGGGCGGCCCGGCAAAAAGCGCCGGCAGGAGCCGAAACACTTTAGCAAGCGAAAGGAGGCCAAGCATGATTAAGACCATCAAAACCATGTCCAAGCAGGAAAAGGAACGCTACACCGTCCCCCGGAAGGTGCAGGATGTGATCCCCGTCCGCCGTATCTGGCCGGACGGTATTTTTCTTGTGGGGAATAAGTTTTCCAAAACCTATAAATTCAGCGACATCAACTACTTGGTGGCCAGCCGGGAGGATAAGGAATCCATGTTCCTCACCTACTCGGAGCTGCTCAATTCCCTGGATTCCGGCGCGGTGACGAAAATCACCATCAACAACCGCCGTATGAACAAGGCCAACTTTGAAACGTCTATTCTCATGCCCATGCAGGGGGATTTCCGGGATGAGTACCGTAAGGAGTACAACCAAATGCTGCTGGATAAGGCTACCGGAGCCAACGGCATTACCCAGGAGAAGTATATCACCATCTCCGTGGTGAAGAAGGACATCGAGGAGGCCCGCGCCTACTTTGCCCGCGAGAAAAACAGCGACTATCTGAAGCTGGGCGACAAGTTCTGCCGGGTGCTGTTCCTGAAAGACTACGCCTCATATATTAAGGACAACATGGTGACGGAGCTTACCGATTTCAACCGCAATCTGATGTTCTCCATCGACATTGTGCCGGTGCCTACGGACGAAGCTGTGCGGGAGGTGGAAAACCGCCTGCTGGGTGTGGAAACCAACATTACCAACTGGCAGCGCCGCCAGAATGCCAACAACAATTTCAGCGCCGTGGTTCCTTATGACATGGAGTTGCAGCGGAAAGAAAGCAAGGAGTTTTTGGACGACCTCACCACCCGCGACCAGCGGATGATGTTCGCGGTGATGACCCTGGCTATCACCGCCGATACCAAAGAGCAGCTTGACAGCGACACCGAAGCCGTACTCTCCGTGGCTCGAAAGCATATGTGCCAGCTTGCGGTGCTCAAGTTCCAGCAGCTCGATGGCCTGAACACGGCCCTGCCCATCGGGGCGCGGAAAATCAATGCTTTTCGCACCCTTACTACTGAGAGTTTGGCGGTATTCATTCCATTCAAGGTACAGGAAATCCAGGATAAAGGCGGCATTTACTTTGGAGAGAACGCCATTTCCCACAATCTCATCATGTGCAACAAGGCGAACCTCTTGAACCAGTCGGCCTTCCTGCTGGGCGTACCTGGCGCGGGCAAGTCTTTCAGCGCCAAAGAGCTGATTGCGTTCCTTATGCTCCACCCGGATTATGCCAATGACGACATCCTGATTTGCGATCCAGAGGGAGAATTTGGCGCATTGGTCAAAGCCCTGGGGCGAGAAAAAGCGACGGTGGCCCATCTGGTGGCGGGCGGCAAGGACCGCCTCAACGCCATGTATATGGTAGAGGGCTACGGCGAGCAAAACCCCATCGTGGAAAAGAGCCAGTTTGTCATGTCTCTTATTGAGCAGATCGACAAGCGCGGCGTGGGGCCGCAGCACAAATCTATCATTGACCGTTGCACCGCCCTGGTGTACCCGGAGGCGGAGAAGATCGGACGGGTGGCCACCCTCTGTGACCTGCGGAATAAGCTGCTGGAGCAGCCGGAGGATAAGGCCAAAGAGATCGCCCTTTCCCTGGAGCTTTACACCACCGGCTCCCTGGACATCTTTGGTCGGGAAAGCACAGTGGATTTGAACAAGCCCTATGTGGTGTTCGACATCCACGGCCTGGGCGAGCAGCTAAAGCCTGCCGGTTCCCTGGTCATCACCGATACCATCCTGAACCGCGTCACCCTCAACTGGAAACGGGGCAAGCGTACCCATGTGTTCATCGATGAGTTTCATGTGATGTTTGAAAATGAGCAAAGCGGCATTTTCTTTAATTCCGCATGGAGGCAGTTTAGAAAGCGCGGCGCTTATCCCACAGCCATCACGCAGAATGTGGAGTACCTTTTGGATTCCGTCCAGGCCAGCACCATGCTCTCCAACTCGGAGTTTATTGTCATGCTGAATCAGGCGGCGTCCGACCGGGCAAAGCTGGCGAAGCTCCTCAATATCTCCAATGAACAGATGAGCTACGTCACCAACGCAGACGCGGGCTGTGGCCTCATCCGGTATGGCAGCGCCCTGGTGCCTTTCATCAACCGGTTCCCCCGTGACACAAAGCTCTATGCTTTGATGACCACCAAGCCCGGTGAAGGTGTATTCGGCGGCGAGGAGGTGCCGGCATGAGCAATATTCGATTTGCGTCCCCGGAGCACCGGGATTTCTTTTTGGATATGATGAGCGAGGCGCGGCGGAACGACTGTTACCACCGGGCCTTTTTCTATGTGATGGGGATTGCCCCGGAAACGCGGGCCAACATCCGCCAGATGTTTGACTTCAAGCAGGACTGCATCGAGCCGGATGGTATGCACGGCGGCTGGCAGACCAGCGGCACCGTCCGGGTGTGCCGCCTTGCTTTCAATCTCTGGAACGGCTATACCGATCCGGAGCACAGCAACGCCTATTCCCCGGAGGATTTGTTCTGCTGCGAGTTTGCGCCTTACTTTATGGAGGGCGTGAAAATCCGTTACCCGGAATACTGCCGGGAGCTGCCCCCTGCGAAAAAGCAGGGGGAACCGGCGCGATGATACTTTTGAGAATGGAGGAATGAACAATGGCTGAACCAGCTCTTGCGCTGCGGGACCATCCGCAGATCATAGACCTGATTTCCGTTTTGGAGCAGAACGGGCTTCAAAAGCAGAAAGAAGAAGTGCAGGCCCTGGTTGGCTATATCGACGGCATGGAAGAAAAGCTGTCTCAGATGATGGACGAAATGAAGGAAATGCGCCTGGAGGTGGGCAAGCTCCACGACAAAGGAATCCACGCCCGGTGCTCCCAGCTTGTGGACACTGTGGAGGGTAAAGTCCGCCAGACCAAAGTGATGGTTTCCACGGCAAAAGAAAACCTTATTTCATCTGCAAAGCAGATGGTGCAGACTTTCCGGGAGAAAGGGCGCTCCGCCCTGTGCCATGCTGCCCAGGCCCTGCGTATCCCCTCGGTTCTTTCCCGGATGGGACGGGGCTTTGCCCATGCGGAAAAAAGCATGGGGCAGCTTGCCGTGAGGCTGGACGCCATGCGAGAGGAACTACACCAGGCGGGCAGTCACATCAAAAATGCCGGGCTTGCCCTTGCGGGGAAGGAACCCCAGGAAAGCAAGGAATTATCTGCGGATAAGGGTGTGCTTGCCAAGCTGCGGAGCTTTGTGCTGTATTGCGGCAAGGCATTTTCTGAGATGGATCGTGACACGGCGCTCACGGTGGAGCGAATCAATAGTGGGCGCTCATCGGTGAAAACCGAGCTGCAGGGGCTGAAAGCGGCCCAGGCCGGACAGCGCCGCCAAGCGGCCAGTAAAGAGCAGGCACGATAAGTACAGGAGGGTGAAATATGAGTGACAAAGTAAAAAGCAGACTGATGATCGCGGGGGCGGCCTTTTGTGCCGCCCTTTTCCTTTTCTCCGGGGCTATGCTCTGCCGGGAATACCTGGACCAGAAGCAAAGCGCCGAAGTCTTTGACGAGGTGGCCGGACTGGTCAAGGAAGATGTGGAGCTGCCCACACTGGAGCTTGCCGATGACCCTGTCCAGGAGCCGGAAGAACTCACGGCCTTTGAAAAGTATGCGGATGTGTACGCCCAGAACAGCGACCTGGTGGGCTGGATTTCCATTCCCGACACCCGGATTGATTACCCCGTCATGCAGACTAAGGATAACCCCAATTTCTATCTGAAGCACGCTTTTGATAAATCGTACAGCAGCTATGGGGTGCCTTATATGCAGGAAAACTGCGATATCGGCATTTCCGACAATCTGGTGCTGTACGGCCATCACATGAACAACGGCAGTATGTTCTCCGACCTGTGCAAGTATGAGAGCGAGGATTTCTACCAGGAGCACAAGACCATCCGTTTTGATACCCTGGACAGCTTTGGCGACTATGAGGTGATCGCCGCCTTTAAGACGGTGGCCTATTCGGAGGAGGGGTTCAAGTATTACCACTTTGTCCGGGCCGAGCAGGAAGAAGATTTTGACGAGTTTATTGCCAAGTGCAAAGAACTGGCGCTCTATGATACGGGCGTGACTGCGGAATATGGCGATCAGCTCATCACTCTTTCCACCTGCGAGTATTCCCGGACCAACGGGCGGATGGTGGTTGTGGCCAAGCTGCTGGAGGAATAAGGGCGGCCCCGCCCTGGGAAGGAGGTGAAGCCCATGGGCAAGGGCATTAAAACAAGAGTTTCTGAGAAAAAAGGCATTAAAGCGATTGATAAAGCGGCGGTTGCTTCTGAACGGATGAAAGAGGCATATATCCGCACCAAGGATAAAGCCGAGCATGGTATGTATGCCGAGGAAGGTTCCCCTGGTGAGTATGCGTCCGACCGCCTTTCCGCCGGGGTTGAAAACGTAACCCATGAAGCGGTCCACCAGTTTGATAAACAGGGCCGCAAGGGGGTTCAGACGACTAAGGAGAACATCTCCAAGGTCAAGGAGAAAATCCAGAAGCGGAAAGCCGCAGCCGAACAGCCGAAAAAACAAGCGGAGAAGCAGGCGGCTCGGCAGGCTGGTCATTCTACCACACGCTGGAGTGGCCGTCAGGTGGCGGATACGGTTTCCGAGCCGGCCAAGGCGGTCCGGCAGGAGTGCGGGGCCATCAAGACCCTGGACCGCAGCAAGAAAGGCATTAAGACAGTGGACAGGAGCCGCAAAACCATCAAGCAGGCTTCTTCCACGGCCAAGGGGACAATAAAAACCACCAGCAAATCTATCAAAACGGCGGAAAAGACTGCCAAGGCCAGTATCAAGACCAGCCAGCAGGCGGCCAAAGCCGCCCAGCGGACTGCTCAGGCCACGGCGCGGGCGGCCAGGGCTGCAGCCCATGCTGCCCGTGTAGCGGCCCGAACTGCGGTAGTTGCGGCAAAAGCGGCGGTCAAAGCTACGGTTGCGGCGGTGAAAGCCATCATTGCGGCTACCAAGGCGCTGATCGCGGCCATCGCCGCGGGCGGTTGGATTGCCGTACTGGTGATTGTGGTAATCTGTCTCATCGGTATGATTATTGGCTCCTGCTTTGGCATTTTCTTCTCCGGCGAGGATTCCGGCACCGGGCAGACCATGCAGACCGCTGTGCAGGAGATCAATACGGATTATCAGGAGAACCTGGATGAGATTAAGGCGTCCCACAGCTATGATGTGCTGGAGATGTCCGGCTCCCGCGCTGTGTGGAAAGAGGTTCTGGCGGTTTACGCCGTCAAAACCACCACCGATCCGGACAACGCCCAGGAAGTAGCCACCATGGATGATGAGAAGCTGGAGCTTTTGAAGGACATCTTTTGGCAGATGAATGAGATTTCATCCAGTTCGTCCACTCAGACGGAAACAGTGATTGAAACATCCGATGACGGCAACGGCAATATCGTGGAAACAGAAGTAACCGTCACCCGCACCTATCTGTATATCACCGTCAGTCATAAAACTGCGGAAGAAATGGCCGACCAGTTCGGCTTTAACGAGGACCAGCGGGAACAGATGGCGGAGCTGCTGGCCGATGAAAATAATTCCCTTTGGTCACAGGTGCTCTACGGCATTACCGGAGGGGATGGCGAGATCGTCACGGTGGCGCTCTCCCAGGTGGGAAACATCGGTGGCGAGCCGTACTGGAGCTGGTACGGCTTTGGCAGCCGTGTGGAATGGTGCGCCTGCTTTGTGAGCTGGTGCGCCAATGAGTGCGGTTATATTGAAGCCGGCGTGATCCCGAAGTTTGCGGCCTGCGCGTCCCAGGGCGTTCCCTGGTTCCAGGAGCGCGGGCTGTGGCAGGACAACAGCTATGAGCCGCGCCCCGGCGACATCATCTTTTTTGACTGGGATGATGGGGGCCAAGACGGGCAATCTGACCATGTGGGCATTGTGGAGAAAGTTGAGAATGGCCGTGTCTACACCGTAGAAGGCAACTCCGGCGATTCTGTGCGCCAGAACAGCTACCCCATTGGCTACTATGAGATTTACGGGTACGGCACCCCGGCCTATTAACTCCCTCAAAAGAAACCCAGCCGCGTTCCGGCTGGGTACATAACTCTGTATGGCCGTATGCGGCAACGCTACCTGAAGGAACACCGGCCCAGCCTTTACAGCAGCTTGATTTTGAGCGAAAAGCTGTACCCGCATCTGTTGGAGATTGACCGGGCGGCGCGTGAACGGATGGACGCTATGCTGCCCCGCATGATGGAGGCGGCGGGCGTCACCGAGGAACTGAAATCCCGTGACCCCATGCGCTGGGTGGGGCTGATGAACACGCTGAAAGCGCAGGCGGAGGAAGTTTTATTTCAAGAACTAATCTACATATAAATTTTGTGATATAGCAGAAGTCGGGAGCAAAACACTGTAAGGTGTATTTCCCCGGCTTTTGCTTTACGGCAAAGAGAAAAAAGTCTTATCGGAACAAAAAAGGCCGATTGGAGCGGAAAAGACTTTTCAGGTCTGCTATGATGGTTACTGTAAGCGCCGAAGGGCGCTTTCAAAAAGCCTACGGGTTAGCACAACCTAACTAAAAGGAGGAATTTTCAATGTCTGAAGTGAGTACGGACAAAAAACTGAAAGGAAAAGACCTCATTACCATCGGTATCTTTTCCGCAATCTACTTTGTCATCAACTTTGCCTTCATGCTTCTGGGAGGTATTCACCCTGTCCTTTGGATGCTGATGCCTGGCTTCATTGCTGTGTTTGCAGGCATTCCCTTTATGCTGATGGTAGCAAAGGTTCAAAAACTGGGTGCAGTTTTCCTGATGGGGCTTATCACTGCTCTTATCTATTTTGTCACTGGACAATTTACCCTTGTAATCCTGATCTCGATGGCTTCTACTTGCATTTTGGCCGAAGTTGTCCGAGCGGTGACTAAGTATAACAGCTTCAAGGGAAATTCGATTGCCTATGTGATTTTTTCGCTGGGGATGGTTGGTTCTCCCCTTCCCATCTGGTTGTTTAAGGCCGATTTCCTGGCACAGATTACAGAACAGGGAATGCCCGCTGATTATGTTGCGGCAGTTGAAGCTCTGTCGTCCAATGCAATGTTAATCGTTCTGTTTGTTGCTCCAATCATCGGCGGTATCATCGGAGCATTTATTGCCAGAGGTCTGTTCAAAAAGCACTTTGTAAAGGCAGGAATTGTGTGATGAATGGGGCGGGCAAAAAACATACATTAAAGTTCGATCCACGGACAGAATTGCTTTTGTTGGTGCTGGCAAATATTGTGGCCTTTACCCAGCACTCCGTATGGGTTGAAATTACATGGGTTGTTTTTCTGCTCCTGCTGATCGTTGCCTGCGGGTGTGGGAAATCCGCAGGCAAACTGGCAATCGCATTTGGGATTTGTCTGGCGCTGCAATACTATGTATTCCCAAACGGGCCAAAAATTTTAGCCAGCAGCTTCACGATCATTGTATCTTATGCAAGAAAGATTTTCCCTTGTTTGATTGTCGGTACGATGGTTTTACAGAAAACGCCCGTCCGGGAATTGATGGTTGCACTTCGGAAATGGCATATCCCGCAGGGACTGATTATTCCTTTGTCTGTAACCGTCCGATATTTTCCGGCCTTGAAAGAAGAAACCGGCTATATCCGGGATGCCATGAAGCTCCGTAATATTCATGGGGTACAAAAAATTGAGTGCATATTGGTGCCGACCATGATTTCTGCAACAACGACAGCGGAAGAATTGTCCGCCGCCGCTGTTACGCGGGGGATTGAAAATCCTGCGCCAAAGACCAGCATGATTGAAATGAAGTTCGGCGTGCAGGACTTTTTATGTCTGGCGGCAGGTGTGGTTTTCTGTGTGATTTCCATTACAGTGGGATAAGGAGGTGTTCCATGTGATCCAAATTCAGGATGTATCTTTTGAATATGAGAAAGAGCAGGGAACGCTTTCCCATATTGATCTGAATATCCAGCAGGGAGAATGTGTTGTCCTTACAGGGGAGTCGGGCTGTGGCAAAACAACAGTGACAAAACTGATTAACGGCTTAATCCCTCATTTTGTCGAGGGCGGTACTTTATCCGGCCGGGCGATTGTAAACGGTATGGAAGTGCCGAAAACAGAAATGTACCGTCTGGCAGAGCAGGTTGGCTCCGTGTTCCAAAATCCGAAATCTCAGTTTTTCAATATTGACTCGGACAGTGAGATTACTTTCGGTCTGGAAAATGCGGGTGTCGAACCAAAGAAAATCAAAGAGCGATATGAGGCCACTGTTTCCGCCCTGAAAATTCAATCGCTTTTGGGAAGAAACATTTTTTCCATGTCTGGCGGAGAAAAACAAAGTCTTGCGTTTGCCTCTGTATATGCCATGAACCCGTCCATTTTTGTACTGGACGAGCCAACGGCAAATCTGGACGCTGACGCGATTGACACCTTACGCCAGCAGATTATCCAGATCAAAGAAGAAGGACGGACGGTTGTTATTGCCGAACACCGCCTATATTTCCTGATGGATCTGATCGACCGGGCGATCTTCATTCAAAAGGGGAAAATCGTTCAGATATTTTCCGGGGATGAGTTTCGCAATCTTTCGGATGAGCAGCGTATCAGGATGGGGCTTAGAAGTCTTGTCCATCCTGTGTTGGAGCTGCCTCCCGCCGATCCACCAGGAGCACAGGAAGGCTTATCCGTAGAAAATCTTTCCTGTGCCTTTGATAAGCAGCCGGTATTCAGCAGCCTTGGATTTTCTGCAAAACGGGGCGAAGTGTTGGGAATTGTCGGTCATAACGGCGCAGGGAAAACGACGCTGACACGCTGCCTGTGCGGGCTTTTGAAAGAAGTGGCTGGAACGGTCCGGCTGGATGGCCAAGCACTGAAAGCAAAACAGCGTAATAAGGCCAGCTTCTGCGTGATGCAGGATGTGAACCATCAGCTTTTTTCAGACAGCGTATGGAACGAATGTGAACTGGCGCAGCCGGATTGTCCGCCGGAGCGGATTGAAGAAATTCTCAGGTCTTTTGATTTGCTGGATTTCAAAGACCGTCATCCGATGGCCTTGTCAGGAGGACAGAAGCAGCGCCTTGCGGTTGCCACCGCTATTCTCTCCGACAAGGATGTGCTTGTCTTTGACGAGCCGACCAGTGGGCTGGACTATCATCGTATGCTGGAAGTGAGCAACATGATCCGCAAGTTGAATGATGAAAATAAAGTTATCATCATTGTTTCCCATGATTTTGAGTTTTTGGGTCGGACTTGTGATAAAATATTTGATATGGAGGGATGCTCCAAAGAAAGGAGGTAGCGTCTATGCCGGAATTATTCCAGGAAATGTACTACGGCCCGAATGTTCAAAACCTGGTCGAGTCCGATGATTGTAAAGTCATGCGTTTAAGTGATAGCTCTGGTGAAGGCATGATGACACTCTATCATGTTTTTCCCGGTGTGTTTCTCATGTATAATGATTTTCACATGAAGGAGTGCATTTCGGGTTTCCAGACAGATATGGACCTGCTTTGTATCGACCACTGCCGGGAAGGGCGTATTGAGCAGGAAGTCGGCCAAAATGCCTTTAGCTATTTAGAGGCTGGCGATCTTCGGGTGGATCGCCGCATCCATCATTCCGGCAAGGTGGAATTTCCACTTTCTCACTACCACGGTATTTCCATTGGCTTTCAGATGGAGACTGCGGCAAAGGAAATCCCGGCCTCTATGAAAGGCTTTTCTGTGGATCTTTATGAATTGCAGAAAAAGTATTGCAGCGACCGTACACCCTATGTCATTCCAGGAGAACCGGCCATTGAGCATATTTTTTCCGAACTCTACAATGTGCCGGTCAAAATCAAAAAGGACTATTTCAAGATCAAAGTGTTGGAGCTGCTGCTGTATCTGGACGCACTGGAACTTTCAGGACATACAGAAGAACGCCCCTATTTTTATAAGGGCCAGGTTGAGAAAATCAAAGCGATTCAGGCACTTCTGACGCAGGATTTGACCAAAAACTATACTCTGGAAGAACTCTCCACGCGGTTTGATATTGCCCTGACCCCTATGAAAAACTGTTTCAAATCGGTATATGGCAGCCCGATTTTTACATACATGAGAAACTATCGCATGAACTATGCTGCCTCTTTACTGAAATCAGATAAGTCGTTGAAAGTAGCGGAGATTGCGGGACTTGTGGGATATGACAGTCCCAGCAAATTCGCGTCCGCATTTCATCAGACAATGGGGAAAACGCCGTTGGAATATCGAAAATCAATTATCTGATTGGAATAAAAAAGGCCGTGTGGAGCGGAAAGAATAATTGAATTATGATAGCATTAAGGATGGTTAGCAAAGATTAACCATCCTTTTTTCTTTGCTGGCTAAATTGATCGAGAGAGGTGAATTGATATGAAGCAGCAAAAAGAGCATTGGGTCAAAACGCTTTTCTCTTTTGCAGGTCCCTGCAAGGGGAAAATGACCCTCTCGGTTTTGTGTGCCATTTTAAGTGTTGCCGGAGGCTTTGTTCCGTTTTGGGCGGTGTATGAAATCCTGCTCCTGTTTATTAACCGGACCGCTACTTTGAACAACATTATGCTCTGGTGTTTGGTGGGCGTGGGCGGATACCTGATCCGCGTCATCTGCTTTGGCATTTCCACAATTTTGGCACATATCTCCGCTTACACGATACTGGAAGGTATCCGCCTGAAAATCGCAAACCGACTGATGAGAGCGCCCCTTGGCGAAGTAATGGGACGAAGGATCGGTTACTTGAAGAATATTATCATGGACAAGGTGGAGGATTTGGAGCCGCCTCTGGCCCACATGATCCCGGAGCTGACATCGAACCTACTCCTTCCGGTTGCTATTTTTATCTGGCTTCTGGCGATTGACTGGCGTTTGGGCCTTGCAGTTCTGATTGCTCCGGTTCTGGCTATGATCCCCATGTTCTTTCTCATGCGGAACTATAACAGCCAGTACGCAGCTTATATGGAGGCAAACAATCATGTAAACAATGTCATTATTGAGTATGTGGAAGGCATTGAGGTTGTTAAGGCGTTCAATCAAAGCACCAGTTCCTATGAAAAGTTCGTAGGAGCGGTAAAGTCCTTTAAGGATTTTACCCTGGCATGGTTCAAGAGTACCTGGAAAACAATGAACCTGATGATGGCGATTATGCCCACTACCCTGTTGGGGGTACTTCCCATCGGTTTGCTGCTGACGCAGAGCGGGAGTATCACGCCTGCTGAATTGGCGATGGGAATTATTCTTTCGTTGAGTATTGTCGGCCCGCTGATGAAAGCTACTACTTTTATCAACGAGGCAAAGTCAATGGAGTATGCAGTAGAAGCTGCAAATGAACTTCTGAACCTGCCTGTATTGCCGGACTCTGGCAGGATTGTTCCGATTAGGCACACAGATATTGTTTTACAGGATGTGTCTTTCTCCTATGACGGCACCGAGCAAAACGAAGTGCTGCATGACATCAGCCTGAAAATGCCGCAAGGAAGTTTTACAGCCCTGGTTGGGCCATCCGGCGGGGGCAAGTCCACCGTGGCCCGGCTGATTGCTCGATTTTGGGATGTGACCGGCGGCAGTATCTCCATAGGCGGTACGAATATCAAGGAACTTTCCATCCGGCAGCTTTCCGAATTGGTCAGTTTCGTGACACAGGACAATTTCCTATTCAACTGCTCTCTCAAAGAGAACATCCGCCTGGGTAATCCAAATGCTACGGATGAGGAAGTATATGCCGCCGCAAAAGCGGCCTGCTGTGATGATTTCATTGTTCGACTGGAAAAAGGATATGATACCCCGGCCGGTGATGCTGGCAAGCGGCTCTCCGGCGGAGAAAAGCAACGAATTGCTATTGCGAGAGCAATCCTGAAAAATGCGCCTATTGTGATTTTGGACGAGGCAACTGCCTTCACTGACCCGCAGAATGAAGATAAAATCCAGAAATCCATCATGGCCCTTTCCAAAGGAAAGACCCTGCTGGTGATTGCACATCGTCTGTCTACCATTCAAAACGCAGATCAGATTGTCGTTCTGAAGAAAGGGCAGATTGTTGACTGCGGAAAGCAGGAGGAACTCTTGGAGCGCTGCCCGCTTTATGCGGATATGTGGCAGGCGCATATTGGTGCAAAGAACTGGTCTGTGGGCGAGAAAAAGGAGGTGGCTGTCAATGTTTAAGTCAATGAAACGCATTATCCGATGGGCTGGTAAATATAAAGGCCGCCTCTATCTTGGTTCTGTGTGTTCCTTTTTCAGCAGTTTGTCTACTGCTATTCCTACAATGGCAGCCGCATTCGCACTGGATAAAGCGATCCAGGCATACTGGACGAATTCTGCGATTGATACTGTTTTAATCTGGCAAACGCTGTGGATCATTATTGGCTCGATTGTGCTGAACTTCCTGCTTTCTTATCTCCGGGCAGTGTTGCAGGAAAGCATTGGATATGAAGTGGCCGCCGGACAGCGTATTCATCTGGGCGATGTACTGAAACGGGTTCCCCTTGGGTACTTTTCACAGAACAGTGTAGGTGACATTCTGGCAGGTGTTACCACGGAATTGTCTACTTTGGAATTACAGGGCATGAAAATGGTGGATGTCATCATCAATGGATACGCAAAGTTTATTGCCATCGTTTTATGCCTGATCTTCTTCAGCCCCGTTGCTGCGGTTATTTCCATTGTCGGCGTTGCTCTTTCGGCGCTGGCTTTGCAGGGGATCAGCAGACACAGTGAAAAAACCGCTGCAACAACCCATAAAGCAATGGAAGATATGTCCGGCGCAGCGATTGAATACATCCGGGGGCTTTCCATTGTGAAGTCCTTTGGACAGGAAGGGGCCTCTATTGAGAACTTTCGTAATGCCAGTAAAGATCTGAAAGATATTCATATCAAGGTGGAAAAAGGCTTTACTCCATTTAACTGTCTGCATCTGTTTGCCTTGAAATTGGCTTCGGTGGGAATTGTCTTTATTTGTGCATGGCAGGCATTGCAGGGACAAATGAGTATGGCGTTCTTCCTGATGTTTGTCCTGTTCTCTTTTGTGATGTTCGGCAGTGTGGAGAATATCAATGACGCAGCCCATACTCTTGGAGTTGTGGACTCTGCCATGAATAAGCTGGAAGCATTGGAGAATGTAAACTATATCGACCAGGATGGCACCGACATAAAACCGGCAACCTATGATATTGAGTTTAGGGATGTTTCTTTCGGATATGACAGCCGGATTGTTCTGCATGACCTGAACTTCAAAATGTAACCTGATTGCCCGTTTTTACGATGTCAACAGCGGAACGATTACCATTGGTGGAACGGATATTCGCAGATTTACCTGCGATAGTCTACTCAAAAATATCAGTATGGTTTTTCAGAATGTCTATTTGTTCCGGGACACCATCAAGAATAACATTAAATTCGGCAGCCCGGACGCTACGGATGAGCAGATTGTCGCCGCCGCAAAAGCGGCCCGCTGCCATGACTTCATAATGGCTTTGCCAGACGGATATGACACGGTGATTGGTGAAGGGGGTTCTTCTCTTTCCGGCGGTGAAAAGCAAAGAATTTCTATCGCCAGGGCGATGCTCAAGGATGCTCCCATTGTTATCTTGGATGAGGCAACAGCAAGCATTGACCCTGAGAATGAGCATTTGATCCAGGAAGCTATTTCTGCCCTGACACATGGCAAGACCATTATTACGATTGCTCATCGTCTGGGCGTCCGGGGAGGACTATCTGGAAACCATCCTTGTTCTCCAAAAGAAACTCGGTATGGTACGCTCCGTAGATGTGGCCCGGCACATGGAGGTGTCAAAGCCAAGCGTGTGCCATGCAGTGGCTACCTTGCGGGACGGCGGTTTTCTCACAATGGACGAAGATCACTTTCTTCATCTGACCGATGTGGGCCGCGAGGTTGCCGAAAAAATCTACGAGCGCCATTGTTTCTTTACCGAGCAGCTTATCGCCGCAGGTGTTGACCCCAGGATTGCGGAGGCCGATGCCTGCCGGATTGAACACATCATCAGCGATGAGAGCTTTTCACGGCTGAAAGAGGCAGCCGCACAA
>PPYF01000087.1_pt1 | contig 44727 bp, 55 predicted proteins | sample 1559871 | NCBI WGS metagenome assembly PPYF01 (sample SAMN08240021, study PRJNA423297) | Human gut metagenome, whole genome shotgun sequencing project.
TCGTTGGTTATCGTGCGCATATCAAACCAAAAGATAACCGAAAACGGCGTTGTATATTTGTTTTGTTCGCCGGGGAACCAATCAATTTGTTGCGGGTCGTCCAACACGAAAAACGAAAAATTCCCTATATTACTATCCGGGGCAATCAACATATATTCATTGCCGCCGACGTAAATATTGGGCGTGTAATATCGTTTCCCTTGTATGGACTTAACCAACCGTTCAGAACGTCCAAAGGAATAGTTAAGCCACGGCAACCCGTCCGCCAATCCCTTTTGAATATTTGCAATAACCCGGTCGAATAACTCCGGGTTCTTTATAATCGGTACTCTATCCATTTCCGTATATCGTTTTTTTTGCTTTGGTTAGCAAATCCGGGTAAACGTATTGCCAAATCAATTTAGCAATGTTTTCGTTCGTCAATCCCAATATTTGCCGCCCGTACTTTTTTATCAAATCTTCCGTCTTGAAATCCGACGCCTTAATTTCAAATTGTTTGTCGCCGACTTCCAAATAAAAACTACTCTCAAAATCGCCCTCATCCCGTAACGTTACCCGGTTCGTCGGTTGTCCCTTTTCCTCCTTAATGGCTATTGTTAGCGGGGTATAAGGTCGATAATCCATTATGTCAACGCCCAATCGGTTAATACCTTGTTCAAATAATTGTTCCTCGGCGTTGGCATCAATGATAAACGCCGTTGTCATTCCGTCGTCGATTATTTCCCGTATAATCAACCCGGACGTCAACCCGTCGTTAAACGTATTAACCCGGTTGCGTAAATCAATTATTGATTGTAACCCCGCCATAATGCAATTACGTTGTCCGGTACTTAACGCCCCGGTTGTTGCAACTCAAACAAATACGGTCAATCCCTTGCGTATCTAATCGCAAAGCCTCAAACGCTTTTTTAAGGTCATAACCCAAACCGCCGGGGCGTCCCTCAACGTTCCCGTCCAACTCGTACAAAATATCCATTTTAGAGGCGTTGGATTGGTTCCGGTTTACCCTTACGTTGGGGTTCATTGCCAACGTGCGTAAAGCAATTGCCGCAACTTGGCGTTGTATTACCGTTTGGAATATCGACCGTTGTTCAATGATAAAATCGGTTAGGTCGCAACCTACCGTTATTTCACAATTCAACCCGTAATTAAGTGTATTAGTGTACATCGTGTACGCTATATCCCATAACTCCGGGTATTCGGCGAATGTTTCCGGGGCGTTGTACATAAACGGCGAAATCTGCAAATACTTTGTCAATTGCCGCCATGCCTCAATATTGCCGTACCCGGTACACGTTCCGCACGGTTCCCGGCTCCAATCTTTCGACACGTTAATTGCTTGCATTCCGGCGGGCAAATCGTCTTGATTGTAGCAAAGGAACCACGCACCCCCGGCGTTGTTTGCGTCGCTTATATACGGCAAAAAACAATCTTCCAACGTAAACCATTGAAAGCCGCCATTTGTCAACGTAAAATTCAAATCAAACGTCTTTACGGGGTCAATCTGCGAACTATGGAAAAGGTATAATTTCACAATCCCGGTTCCGCCTGTCATTTGTAAGCCAACCCGGTGTATTTGGGCGGTAACTCCCATTGCCCGGACGGGGATTATTTCAAAGCCAACCAATTTATGTGCGTTCGGTTGGGTCGCTCTAATACGTCCCGCACCGTCAAAGAACGTGCGCCGTTCCAATAGGTTCTTTGTTTCCTTATCCAACCCCTTTATTTGGGTAAACGTTTGTACCGCCGTGGAAATTCCGTTGCGGGTCAAACGTTCTAAATAGTCGGATAGTATGTTGTATTTCTCCCAAAAGGTCGAACCCTCGGCGGGAACCTCGGCGACGTTATCAACCAAAGCGACCCAATACAAGGGTTTGCCCGCCGCATCGTTGGCGTATTGTACCACGGTTCCGGCTTTCCATTCCTTTGTATCGTTCCAAACCGGGTATTGAAAACCCCAATTATCCGGGACGATTGCCGCCATATTATCCAACGTTACAAGCGGGTGCGCCCCTTGAAAATATAACCCGCTTTCGGTTTCTGTTAATTGCTCGGCGATTGCCTCGGCGGGATTATATGATTGTTCCCAACCGACGACGTGCAATAACTTATCTTGTATTTCCTTAATCCTATACATAAGCCCAAATATAACCGCCGCAAGTCTTTTTTATACCCTTACAGCATTTAACAATATTACTATCATTTAAACCCGTTTCCCGTTGTGCGTCTTTTACTGATAAGAATGTTTTTATCAAATCGCCGCAAATGGAATACATCGCAATTTGTTTTGCTCGTTGGTGCAATCCGCCTAATCTCCCAACCATATATTCGCCAATCTTTTTATTTAGGCGTGATTTTGTTATTGGATTATTACAATTTTCTTTGGTTGTAACCCAACGCAAATTGTCCGCCCTATTATTCGATTTGTCACCGTCGATATGGTCAACACATGGTTTGTTGTCCGGGTTCGGAATGAAAGCCGCCGCAACTAATCTATGAATATTAACAGATTTACGAATACCATTGCACAATACTACAACATTATACCCGTGCTTATTGGGAACGGCTTTAACTATCTTTGTATTATTACGCACGTTTCCGTAATTACTTATTTCATAATTTGGGAAATCGTATATTACTTTCCAACTTTCCATATCATTAATTAAAAAAAGGGGGCGGGGATAACCACCCCGTCCCCTCGGTTAAATAATTGTTCCATTTTCCAGCTTATGCGCCTGCACCCCCGGCGGGAAATTCCCCGGCGTTGGTTACATATACGGGCATTCCTAACGGTTCGTTCGGATTGCGTGCTGCAATCTCGGCTTTGATAATCGGATTTGCCACGGTGTCCGGCTTGCTGTTATATGCTACCATGTAGGCAACATCAACGCTAAATCCGAAATACTCCTTAACGGCACACGTCAAATCGGCGGTTGCGTCGCCCATAATTGCGGACTGGTCGCCAACGGCGGTGTAATAGTGCGAACCAACGGGCAAATCAATATACGGCAAACGTACAACGTCCCATTCGTGGAAATTCGCACGGGTGCGGCGCAATGCCTCACGGTCAACACGTGTAAGGATACCAACATTACCGTCAGCAACGGCAAACATGGTTCCCATTTTGCCCGCTTCGTCGGTTACGTTGTTCGTGTAGTGCAAAACCTTGTTGTCGTACTCCATGCGCTTGTTTACGTCGTTGTAAACGCCATGTTGCGCAAGTTTACGGATAAGGCTATCAACCCCGGCGTTGGCGATAATGTGGATATATTCCGGGTAACAGTTAGCCCGCATAATCGGGTTAATATCGCCCAAAATCTCGGTCGCCATTTGGGTTGGAACCTGTACCACGTTGCCCGTCTTCGTGTAGTTAAGCAACGTTTTGAACACCTGTGTTTTGTTTGCCTCCAATGCGGCAACGGCTCCGACGTCCAATTTGTCCGCCAAAGCACGGCACGTCTTTTCCATTTTGCGCAAAAAGTCGTGTTCGTAGGAAATTGCGTTGTTCATGTAGGCGGCGGGAACCATTGTAAAGCCAATGGCATAAGTCGCCCAAACAACCGTTACCAATGCGGACGTATTTTCATCGTCAGCGATAACGCACGAACGGACATTGCTAACCTGTACATCGCCGTCGTAATTGATAACGGGTACTTGTACCGTGTTACCAATGGACGCAAACGCACGGTCACGCAAATTGGGGTTAATGATTGAGGACGGGGCGTTGGTTTGCTCAATGAAAAAATCCAATGCGCCATACTCACACGGGCGGGTCATATTACGGTCTAATTCCGGGTTTTCAATCCGCCAATTTTGCAATCTTGTTGCTACTAATGACATAATGTTAAAAATTTAATTGTTATTAAATGCGGGTTTACCCTTTACCCGTGATTGTTTACTTTTCCGGCAATGCGGCAATATTGTTGTCCTCCCATGCCTGTTTCATTGCGGCGTCGAACTTTTCGGAACCCGCCGTTAAACCCTGCGCCATAAGGTTTGCGGCGATTGCTTCGTAAGCCTCGACACGGGTTTTTGCGCCCGTTATGTCAATGGTTGTTCCGCCACCACCGCCGGGACCGCCCGCCGGGGGAACCGTTCCGCCGCCTCCGGCTTGGCGTCCCTTATCCAAAATACCCATTGTATCCAATTCCTTTGCCAACAGGTCGCCGGGGGTGTACGGGTTCAACTGATTGTTCGGGTTACGCATAATTGCGCCGCTTTCGTCCTTAAAAGCAAGGATTTTGCCGCCTTTGCCGTCGTCGATATATTCGGGGTTCATACCCTTGATTTTGTCGATTGCTTGCGCCAACAAAACCTTTGTTGCGCTTTCGGGCAATCCCGGTTTGAATTTCAACCCGGCGGTTGCCGCCTGCAATGCGCCCTCGATACGGACGCCGAATAATTCCGTTTGGAATTTCTTTTCGGCTTCATCGTACTTCTTTTTGAGGTCGTTAAACTGTGTTGTTACCGCCGTCAAATCGGCTTTCGCCTGTTTCAAAGCCTTTGCGGTTTCCGCATCGCTCGCACCGTCGGCAATTGCCTTTTCCAAACGTGCCTTTTCTTTCGTCAGACTGTCGATTTGGGTTTGCAATGCGCTTGCGCTTTCCGCTTTGGTTTTGAACTCGGCGACCACACGTTTTGCGTAATCAAACGTTTTTTCGGTTCCGTTCTTTGCAATACCGGACGCCGCCAAAATATCGGCATCCAATCCGCCGTAAATTTCGCCCGTCTTTTTGGCGATAACGCTATTTTCGTCGTTGGCGGACAATGTGGTAATTGCCGCAATTTGTTCGTCGGTTAATCCGGCTAATGCCGCATTTGCAACTAAAATTTCTCTCGTTAACATAATTCTTTCCCTTTGAATTAATTAAGTGCGATTGCTGTTACTGTTCCGCTGTTTGCGTTAATAATATCAATTGTGTATTTTGGCGAACCCCCGGTTGTGTCAACCAGCCAACTAACAACACGTGCATGGCTGATTTTCTTTTCAACCTCTTTTGTTACCAAAATTACGTCGGTAATTGTTCCGCCCTCAATACATTCAATCAACTTTTTCTTTATTGCGCCATCCAATGCGGCGGCGGTTGTTGTTACTTCAATAACCAAATTGTCTTGCTGTGCAATCTGTGCCATAATCGTATTTTTTAATTGGTTAATACTCTGTTACTTTTTCGCTCCGGGTTTGTCCTCGGCTTCTGCCTTTGCCTTTGCATCGGCTTTGGTTTCTTTGGCTGGTTCCGCCGGGATAACTCCCGCCGCTTTCAATTCCGCCAAAATTTCAGCCTTTAACGCCGCTTTTTCCTCGGCTTTGGCTTTCGCCTCGGCTTCTGCCTTTGCCTTTGCATCGGCGGCGGCTTTTTCCTCGGCGGCTTTCTGCTGTGCGGCGGTTCGTGCCGCTTTTTCCTCGGCTTGCGCCTTGACGTACTCGTTGGGGTCGTGCAATACGGTAATCGTGTAACCCTGTTTTTTCAGTGCGTCCGAAATGCCGTTTTCAAAGGACTTTTTGCCGAACTTTTGGATACGGGGAACGGATAAGCGTTTGCCCGTTTCGCTGTCAAACTTGCGCACCTCAATAATGCAATGATACAAATGTTGTTCGTTGCTCGGTACAATGTAGTTTTCGGGGGTGACGTCGGTAATTGCGACGTCCTTTGTTTTACCCTCGGTTGCTGTCTTTACGTACATACTCGTTAAATTTACTTGTTATTACTGAAATCTTTTGGTCGAATGGTATTTGCGTTCCAAATTTCAAAATGTTTGTATTCTCCCGTTCAAACCTGCGGACAAAGTTAGCGAAATTCAACTTTATACGCAATTCATTCTCCGGGATTAAGTTACGCCCGTACAAATCCAATACCTCGTTCCGGGTCAAATGGCGGTACGGCTCCAATTCTGCCAATATCAACATACGTTGCAATTGGGTTGGGTTGTTCCGGTACTCCGTTTCGATAATCTGATTTTGTAGGGCGTCCAATTCTGCCTCACTTGCGCCGCTTTCCTTTGCCGACTTGTAACGGCTCCGCAACTCGCTTGCGTCGTACAAATAGAACTCCGTGCCGTAATTGACTTTTGCAGATACGAACATATTGCCGTATCGCAATCGGCAAACCGTTTCATCGACGAACTGTTGGGCGGCTTCAAAGCCTTTTTTCACTCGGTTTAATACCGTGCTTTGGCTCTCAAATGCGGCTTTAACCTGTTGTTCGTTGAATGCCTCCCGTTGGGTTACTTCCTCGTTTTGTCCGACGACGGCGGTAATAATGTTTTCCCGCAATCGCTTTTCTTCCTCAACGTTATAATCCAAACTTGTACGGTCAACGGTCAACATTTGTACCGGGTTCCGCAAATCGGGTTGTTTGTCCCCGTCCGGTATCGGTATTTCAACAAAGGAACCCGCCCCGGTAATCCGTTTGTCGCCGCACTTGGGGCAACGCATCAATAACCCGGCTTGGTCTAACCTGTAATACCCTTGTTTGTCTTTCAAAAATCCACCGTCGCAATAATCGCCGTTTTCGGCGTTTGTAAAATCGCATGATTGTTCGTAACCGGAATATATCGGGTACGCCCCGTACATATCCAAATGCCGCTTCGATATATGGAAAAACAAAAACCAATCCAACGCCTCCAATTCTTTTGTTAGCGGGGATTGTTTAACGTCCGGTTCTCGCAAATTCATTGGCTCATTCCAAAAGAAACGGGCGGGGCAATAGCGCAAATCGTGTGGGTTATCAACCAATAATTCGCCTATGTTGCCGCCGTTGTCCTCTGCAAATACTCTGTATCGTTCATCGTCAATAACTGCAATACGTTTATCGGGTTGGCGGAAAATTATCCAATCCATAACCCCGGTTGTCCGGTTTGCCTCAAAGGTTATGACGCTTTCGATAGGTAGCCAATAAAAATACGGGGCCGGGTATCGGTCGGCGGGGTTTTGCTCGGCGGGCAAATCAACTATTAAGACGCTGTTTATTTCCGTCTTGAAAAACTCCCAACCTTTCGTGCTCCAAATTTCCGGCTCCTTTAATACATCTTGGCGGTAATACTCCCAATCGTCCCGTTGTTCCGTGTTTTGAAATTGATAGTTGAACGCCGGGTTACGACCGTCGAAAATACGGCTTAACTTATCAAAACAAATGCCCGTTACCTCGTTGGTACGAACGGGGTAACGGAACAATGTTTTGAAGATTTTGAATTTATCGTGCGGGATAAGATTTTGAACCCATGCCAAAAAATCGGTCGTGGGTAAACACATTAAGGGCGTTACGTTGGTTTGGGCGTGAAATTTAATGCGGTTTTGGTGTATGACCGCTTTATTTATCGTCGCCTTTTTCCTCGGTTCCGTTATTTCCTTTCGTATGCGTTTTATATCTAATCCCATTTTCTTTGCTAAATTCAAAAGGTGTTTTTTCGGGCAACTGCCAACCGCCATTGTTAGGCATCCTCAACAGGCGTTCGGCGTGGTTAATCTCAAATTCTTCGGTCGTGTTAAGGGTCGGACACTCCAACACGACCTTTGTAACTTTCGCCGTCATTAATCTTGTGCGGGTTTCAAATCCGTAAGCGGGTTAAACGCCGGGGCAACAATCGCCAAATCGTCCGACCAATTCGGCAAAAACGACCATTGTATTGCGTTGCTGTCCGGGGCTTCCAATCCGCCCAACGTCTTATCGCCGATAAACAACGAACGTATCGGTATCGGGTAATATGTACCGTCTGTACTCCCCTTGATTGCGCCGATTGCGCCGTTTTCGTCGAAAATGTAGATACCCAAATTGTCGCCCCAACTTTCGCATTGCATTTCCTTTAATGCCTTGATAACCTCCTGCGGGGCTTTGCGGATAACTCCGGTAAACGGGGTTGGTTCACGTCCAATAATTTCTTCGACGCCTCCCAACGTTTCGTTACCGCCTCCAAAGGTGCGGGCGGCTCCCGCCTCGGCGGTCGGGGCTTGGATATACGGCGAAACTACTACTTTCGTGCTATCCGTCGCCGATAATAGGGGCGTCCACGACGCTAACGCCGTAATCGCTTTTTCACTCGTAAAACTGTTTTTGCTTCCGTTGTCTTTCATAAGACGTTGAAAAGCCACTTTCTGAACCTGTCCGAAACTTTCCGAACACGTAATTGCGGGTACATCGGGCAACGCCACCCCCGCCGGACATTTACAAATCATACTTCTTTGTTTTTAACGTTAAAAATATTGTTACTTTCTCCGGGGCTGTCCCTTTGCCCCCTCGTTTCGGTTACAAAGTTATAAACTTTTTCCCGGATAATCTTGCATATCTCAAAAATATTGCTAATTGCGTCGTCTTACGCCTCGGTTTGCGTGTGCGTATGGCTGTATATTGCCGTCCACAATCTCCTTTTCATATATCCCGGTCAATCCGTCCTCCGGGTCGTCGTGCGTATTGGCTCCGAAATTGCGCAAAAATCCGGTTACATGGTCGTAAACGGCTTTGTACCGGGTTTCCCAACCGAACGGCATAATTATATGTTGATTAACCATTGCGGACGCTGTTATTATCCGGCTTTCCTTGTTGCCCCCTTGATAAAACGGGTCGGTAATCGCCCGGACTTTCTTTTTGATAACCTTTTCAAAACCCGCCCCGCCGTTGTTACTCTCAACCCATGCTTTTTGCGTGCCGTTGCGGTTTATCATCGCCGGGACGGTTACGGTTGTTACGTCCGTGTTTTCGTCCGTCATTTCCATATCTGTAATAAGGGCAAACAATATCGGCTCCATGCGCTTTGTTTTCTCGTTGAAAAACATATTGTCGGACTTATAAACATCATACGTTGCGGCAAACAACAGGTCGTCGCCCTCGTCGGCAACGTCAATGTATGCGCCGGAACGAATGTACGTGCCGTAATCGGATTTTTCGACCCACGTTTTGAAAGGTTGGTACAAACGACCCTCGGCGGAACCGGGGTTGCCTTGATACAGGCATTGAAATTGCACCGGGTCTAATGCCTTTTGCGCCTCCAACTTTTGCTTACTGTGCCGGCTTTCCCATAATGCCGCCCCCGGTTCCCGTGGGTCTATCTCGGTCGGTTCCCCGGTTTTCAGCCCCTCAAAGTTTATGCGTACCCACGCACCCGGCGTTACGTCCTCCAAATCCGCCCAACACTTAACATCAATAATCGTTTCGCCGCTCTTTTCAATGCGCCCTATCAAATCGTCGTCGTGCCAACGGGTAAATACAATTAATTCTTGGCTATCATTGTGTAAACGGGTGCGTACAACGGTCGTGTACCATTTCCACGCCGCCGCCCGTACTATCGGGCTGTTACCCTCGGCGTAATCCTTATACACGTCGTCCAATATCGAAACGTCCACGGTTTTAGACGTCAGCGAACCGCCACGACCGACGACACGCAACGACCCCTTACGCCCGACCATTTCGATAACATCGGAATTGCGCAAATAGGTATTAGCCATTGTTACGACGTTCGACCCATTTAAGTACGTGCCGGGGAATAATTCACGATACCGGGGCGTGTCGATTATTCGTTGAACGTCCCGGTTAAAATCCCGTGCGATTGTCGCCGCATACGAACCGATACATATTTTGCGGTCGGGGTCTAACCCCAACATAAATGCGGGTAATTTGCGGCTTGACCCCTCCGATTTGCCATGTTGCGGCGGCTGTTGTACAATCATCTTTCGTATTTTGCCATGCGCAAACTTATCCAACAGGGTATAATATACAACATGAAACGGTTCCAATACCAAATCCGGTTGCATATACCGGGCAAAGTTGATAAGACGTTTACGGGCGGCGGCTCGCACTAATTCGCCGGGGTCTGCCTTGATTGCCTCGTACATCTTCAATAATTCCTCGTTGCTCATGGTCGTACAATTTTATCGGATGTAACTATCAATTCGCCGGGCTTTTTCGGTATCCAATTCAAACACGCCGTTTTGCTCCTTATCCGGGAACGGTTCGGGGTAAACGGACAACGGCAACAAATCGGCAATCTATTTGCAACATCTAAATTCTCATGGTCGAAATACCAAACACCGTGTCCGCAATCCCCGCAATAATGGTTCGTTTTGGTTACAACCTGTTTAACAACATTCATTCGCTTTGCCATTATTGCGCCCCTCCTTTCTCGGCGATTGTCCTTTGAAATTCGGCGGACTGCAATTTGTCGGCGACGGCAAACAACAGGTCGTCCGGGATTGCCTTAACATCGTATTTCGGTTTATCGTCGTCCGTCCCGGCGTTGTATCCGGGTATCTCGATTTTAACGGGTGCATCAAATCCCAACATCTTTGCCCGGCGTTGTTGAATGTTCAACAGCAAGTCCAAAAACCGGGGATTGCCCGCCGACGTTTCAACGGTCGTTTCGTCATACCCGTAATATTCCGGGTCGCCGTCGGTCGCATCCGTTTTGATAGGACGCCCCCGGTTGGTTTTCTCTTTGGTGCGCTGCTTTCCGGTTTTGGATACCTCCCACGCCTCCCACGCTTGTTGCTCCATTTTATCCAACTTGCGCAATTCCTGCGTAACATATTCGTCGATTGTTTCCAACCGTTCCCGCTTCCATTCGATAAGGCATTGTTGCAAATCATAATAAACCATTTGAAAGGTTATTGTATAACCCATTCCACGGGCGGACAAATCCCGGTTCAATGCGTCCGCAATTTCCCGGTACGAATAACCACGCAAAAATAAATCGGCACAAAACCGAATGTCATAAATTCGTTGTTCCTCGGAACGTTTGTTGTAGCCTAATGGCTTCTTTCTCTTTTTCATCGTCTAACCTCTTTTAATGTCAAACAGGGGTCAAAATCTGCCTTTTACGCCTTTTCGTCCTTTGGCTTGGTTCCTTATCGGCTCCTTTACCTTTGTTCTTTCGTTCCGGGCTTTATCCTTTCCCCTGTTTACCTCCTTAAAACGTTGCTGACCCTTTTGCAAGTTATTTGCACGGAATTTCCATTTTAAGAGGCTTTATTGTCTTATCCAATATTTTCTATATCTCGGCGGTTATCTTTTAACCACGGGGCAAATTTACGGCTTTTCCGGTACATTTCCAACCGTTTGTTCTCTCTCACATATAAACGGCAAAACCCCGGCTTTGTTTCCGGGGCTGATTGCCTAATTGCTTATGCCTATTTCGTACCTACCATTTGAGCAACGAAAATAATGTTGCGTTCCACGGGGATTGCTGTATTCCGTTCCCCCTTTCATTTCCTTTATTGCCAAACATACCGGGGCGGGCTTTCCATTTACCGGAAATTCCGGGTTAAAATATCGACACGTTCCGCATATCTTTTCGGGGCGTCGATTATCCGGGGCGCATTCGGTCGGCATATTGGGAATTTCCGACGAACATTTATTTTTCATTGCGTCGCCCTCCTTTCCGTTTATTCTTTGCCCGGCATTTGTTCCGGGGGTTCTTTTTCAAATCGACCCGTTGGATTTGTATTTCGGAACCGGGGAACATATCAACAAAGAATACCGCCATTGCTTCCACTTCTTTTGGCACATCGAACGCCTCCGGTTTCTTGTACTCCCTTTTATGTTCCGGTTGCTTTTCCATTTTAACGGCGGGGCAAACGTCGATAAGCGGGCAACCCTTACAAGTGTTCACGGGCTTTGCTTTCTTTTCGCTTTCGCAAATCGCTTTATATTTCCGGTCGTAATCTACCGTTCTAAATTCGTGGAAATCGTCCCGGTGTGCGCTTGCACGTGTAAACATTTCCATTGCTTCAACCGCAATGCGGGCTAAAATAAAATCCGGGGTATCATTAAACACCTTTTCCATTGAATTACGGTTTACTACCTCGGCAATCTCGTTAATAAATTGTTCTCTGTTAATCATCGCTCTATTATTTTTTGGGTTTATATTCTTGGCAACGTAAATTCCCGCACCTTTGTTCAGATTTGAACGCCTCACAATAACCGTTCCCGTTTACGTCCTCATACATGAAATTGGAACAATCGCCGCAACCTTTGTTCGGTTCGTGCGGGTGTGTCCGTTTATAATTTGGGTCGGTTTGGCGTCCTTTTACTTTGTCGTATGCCATTTCCAACAAATCCCGTTGCGGTATGCCTAATATTGCAGCGGAATGAAATACAACGGCGTTAAGGTCTGCCAATTCATCAATTACGGCGTTCATTCGTCCGGGGTCGTCAAATTCGGGCAATGCGTGTTTAATTGCCGCTTTGTACTTGTTAAATTCTTCCTCCATTTTCCGGCAACGGGACGCAATGTTTGTTCCGAACAACTCATTAAACAGATTGGCAATTTGAGCAACAACCGGACGGGCGGGTTGCTCCGTGTAATTCTCGGCGGGGGTTCCTTTGGGTTCAAATTCCCGTTTAAAATCCTTTTCCGGGCGGACGGTAAATCGTCCGTTCAATTCCCGGATAATATACCAACTTTCCGGCACGTCAACGAATATGCCGTTGCCATTGGGAAAAGAAAATATTGCTTTGCCGTCCGGGGTTCGTGGTGTCGTAACCGTTCCGCCTCCGGTAAATCTCAACAGGTCGTCCAAATTGTCCCGGCGTACCTGTATTGCGTCAACTTCTAACAACGTGCGGCAATATCGGGTTCCCGCCGTGGCGTCCGGCTCAACTAACCGGGTGCGGATTTGTTCCGGGTATTCCGTCGGGTCGTACTCGACGTTGAAAACAACGGCGGCGTCTAACGTGTGGGTAACTAACAAGCGTTTCCCCAATCGTCCGGCGACTGCCTGTTTTAGTGCTTCAATTGCGTTTTCCTGTATCTCGGTTGTGTCAACCGTGATTTCGTAACGGTCGGGTTTTTCCTCGACCTCCGGTTGGCTTTTGGCAATATCGCCAATCATAACCAACAATTCCGCATCAAACGGGTTTAACTTACTTTCTGTCATGCTCTAATTTTTTATTCGTTCTTACTGTTTTCGGATATGCCAACCGCCAAAATATCGTTTTTCGGTCGGTTCTGTTGTACTTATCGCATTGTAAATGCGCCCCGGTGCAAACGTCCCGGTCTATCTTGCAACGGACGCACCGTTGGCAAAATAGGGTTCCGGGGTCGTCTGCTAACCTTTGGGCGGCTTTCGTCCATATCTCGGCAATCAATACCATACCCCGGTAAACGCAACGTTCGCCGGGGTTGTACTCTCTGTTTGGGTCGAACGGTTCGGGTCGCTTTACTCTCATTCTTTGCCCGCTTCGTTTACATATTCAAACAATGCGTCCAAATCTTCCTTTGCGCCTTTTACGCAAATTCGTACCCTATCGCCGCCCGCTAATGCGGTTTCGACAATCTCACAATTATACCGGGGGGCGTTTATCTGTATCATTGCCGCCGTGGTATTCGTTACAAACTCGTTTCTTTCTTCCATGCTCTCGGATTTTTGAAGTAAATAAAATGCCTCTGTTGGTTCGTTCTCGCTTTGACACGCCCCCAACAAAAGCGTTGCCAAAGATAACAATAAAATCTTTGCTTTCATCGTTTTACCTTTCTTTTAATCCATATAAACCGTATGCCAATGCCGACAAACAATATTTTCGCATCAATGTCAACGTAACGGTCGTAACCGTTGACCGCATCCACAGACACGCCGGGAATAATAAACCAACTCTTATATTTCCAATATTCCCGGACGTAAACAGATACGCCAACCCGTCCGATATGAAACCCAATTTGCGCCGTATGTACGTCGCCATTGTTGCGGATAATTCCAACCTGTTTTTTACTCATATCTCCAAATATATTTTTTATAATGTTTTAAACGTCCCTTACAGCAACTAATAATATTTCCATGATTAAAACCGCATCTTTGCGCATCATGTATGCAATCCCATTTCTTTATAAAATTACCCTCTAAATCATATTGATAAACGGGTTTTGCATTGTGATTATCTTTTCCGGTTTTCTTAAACCATGTATTTACTTTCTTCATGGTTTCACGTTTATTATTAATTGCTTTTTGATAATTCAAATTTTGCTTTCTCGTACACCAACGTAAATTAGTTGCATCGTTATTGGCTCGGTTGCCGTCGATATGGTCTATTTCCGGCAAATTGTCCGGGTTCGGAATAAAAGCCGCCGCAACTAATCTATGAACGAAATATGTTTTGTTTTTACCATTATCTGATAGTATTACCCGCATATATCCGTTTTTACTAATAGATTGCTTTCGTATCGCACTTTTACCCGTTCCCCGATAATTTACAGACTTTATATTACCTTTGTCTGAAACTTCATAATTAGCGTTTATAAACTTCCAATTTCCCATCTTTTTTTGCAAAGATAATATTAAACCATAATACAACAAACTAATACGTTTCTTTTATTTTATTGTATGCCTCTTTATCCAATACCATAACTTTAGGATATTCGACAATACAACCTTTTGTATATACGAGATTATAGATACCCAATTGCCCCTTAACCGGAAATTCAATAACCCGGCGGGGGTTGCGCATCAACCACCCGTACCCCTTTGTTATTTTCGCCCTCTTTTCCTTTGGAATCCGGGTGTTTTCCCAATCCTCCGGCGTAAACTCTTTTATCGGCTTTACGTCGTACAACTCAACCAATCCCAAAGTAACGCCGCTTTCCATTCCCGGATAAACCGGGGACGCTGCGGAACATATCAGCACGTCGCCACGGTATGACGTGTTTTTGCTCCGAACTTCAATTGTCTTTTTCCCGTAAACAATACCGTTTTCGTCCTTGTACGCCTCCGTTACCAAATCATTTGCGTATGGCTGTTTTACGGTCAACGCACGCCAACGGTCGTGCTTTTCCGGGTTGTAATCCTTATTGCTGTACTGCATATTTACTTTTTATTTTCGGGTTCCTCGGTTTCGTCGTCGGGTTCCGGGTAATGGATAAATCCAATTTGCCGGACGTTTTGGATTGGCTCGTAAATGATAACGACAACATCGCCGTCCGTCCTTACTCCGACCAATCGGCAATCGGCGGGAACCTCAACCCGTATTTCACTTTTCATTGTTAAACAAATCCCAATTAACAGGGACACAATACCCCGGCAATTCTCCCCGGTCAATCCCCAACGGATTAACAATACTATCTTTCCAATAGATACGGGGTTGTTCCGGGCGTCCCTCCCAATGTTCCGTAATCGTGTCGTAAATCAATCGTATTTCCCGTTTCGGATATTTGCCGCCGCTCTGCAACCCGATTTTATACAGGTCAACGAACGGATACGACAATTTGATTATCCCAATTGCCCGGTCGTACATTCCCGGCGGGATTGGCTCCACGCTTGCAAAGGTGCGGAACCCGTGGCGTTTTGCCCGTGCCAACACATTAACCCGCATCATATTTGGGTCGGCGTTCGGCTCCAATTCGTCGCAACCTGTCAACGTTGCGCCCAAAGCGATACGGGACACGTCCCAACCCTCGGACGCCTCGGCAAAATCAATGAAGCGGTTCAACCCCTCGGCGCATTTGCTCAATATCTTAACCGGGACGCCGTGGCGTTGGCATACGCCGACCGCTTGACGGGTCAACCGTTCCGTTTCCGGCAACAACGGGTCGGTCGTAAACGAAAAGAATAACCCCGTTTTCTGCAATTCCTCCTTATGCGCCAACAATTCGTTTTTGAAAATATCCAAAGCGTATGGATATTCCCGCAACGTCTTTTTCAACTCCGGGCGACTGCCTCCCAATACCTTTGCGCCACGACCTTTGCGCAAATAACAGTAAGTACAACCGTTGGAACAACCGACAAAGAAATTGGCGGCGTTCTCGGCGTATTCCCCGGCTTTACCTTTTGGACTGTAAATAACCCGTCCGTTTATCGCTCCCATATCGTCCACGGCTTAAAATGGTAAATCGTCGTTTCCGTCGGGGGCGGGTGCATCCGGCACGGGCGGCGGCGGTACTTGCGCCCCGGCTCCGGTCGCTTTCGGGGTCAACATTTCCATATAGGTTGCGACTATCTCGGTAACATACCGTTTGACGCCTTGCGCATCGTCATAACTCCGGGTTCTCAATTCGCCCTCAATATACAGTTTGTCGCCCTTTTTGACGTACTGATTGGCTACCTTTGCCAACCCGTTTTGCAATACGACGTTATGCCATTCGGTACGCTCCGGGATTTGCCGCCCGTCCTTTGTGGTATAACCTCGTTTCGTGGTTGCCAACGAAAAGGTCGCCACGCAACCCCCGTTGTCGAACTCCTTAAAATCCGGGGATTTCCCGGTATGTCCCATCAAAATAACCTTGTTTACACTCATACAAAAAACGCTTTAATTATCCAAACAATGATACTATACAACGCCCACATATAAGACGCAACCGTCAACGTCACGAACGTGTATAACGCAATTTTATATCCGGTTTTTGATTTTATTTTCATGTCACTTGAATTTTACGCCATCGAATAAATACATTTTCTTATTATCAGACCAACCCGCCGCCATGTTTAAGGCTTTCCGGTCGTCGTCATGCACAAACTCGCAATACCACGAATTGCCGCCAACGTTCGCTTTTTCTTTCAGTCGTACCAATTTACCGACAATGTACCGGGCAAACTTGGCGTACCCGCTAACCTCGGATATATGGATAATACGACGTTCGGCGTTTATTTTTGGCAATTCTTCGATTTGCGGGCGTTTTTCCTCGGCGGGGTATCTTTGTACCCTTTGAAAATCTCGTTTAACAGACGACCGGGAAATTGCCCCGTAATCGGTTTGCCTCTTTTTGGTTCTCATTTTTTATATCTCCATTTATAACCCTTATGCAAATTCCCTTTCCCCTTACATACTTTACAAATCGCCGTTGCGGAAAAATTCCCTTTCCGGGCTGCCTCTTGTATGCTAACAAACACATTTACAACAATACCGTTTTTTATTTGCTCAACCGCTTTTTCGTGGTGCGGTTTCGCTTTTTTTCCAATCCATTTAGATTTTGTTATTGGGTTATTCTGATTTTCTTTAACCGTAACCCAACGCAAATTATCTGCATGGTTATTGGCTCGGTTGCCGTCGATATGGTCGATACATGGTTTGTTTTCCGGGTTCGGAATGAAAGCCGCCGCAACTAATCTATGAACACGGAACATTTTCCCGGTTCCATTTTTCCATAAATTAATTATTTTATATCCTTTCAAATATCCGCCTTTCATTAGAAACGCATCCTTTTTTAAGGAACGAACATTGCCATAATTAGAAATTTGATAATGTCCTTTGTAACCCTCAATATCTTTCCAAATTTGCATACTCATTTTTCATTAATTCAATCATTATCATATTGCCGGAATATATACGCATTTTCGTTTTATCCCCATTCTCCCAACATGAATGGTGTTCAAAACATAGTATATTTATATTTCTTGCATCATGCGCCATTTCGGGAAACGCTCCACGGGTCAATATATGCGAACAATAAATGGCGGAATAATTCCGTAACGGCTTTAAACATTCCTCGCATCGGTGTGGCTTATGCTCCCAAACCCAACGAAAAAAGCGTTCATTTGCCGCCATGATATTTGCGCCCCGTCCCGTAATACAATGCCCGAACAATTCCCGTTGTATCTCAACCCTCAAACGAATATCCATTGTAAAATGCTTTATATCAATCAGGGGATTATACCCCCGATTGATACAATATTGGTATTCGTCCCGGTCTGTCAACAAATACGGTTCCATACTCTTACATTTCCGCCGTTTCGTCGTTCGGTTCTGGGTCGTCCGCCGGGTCGTTAATATCCGGGAACAATCCGTTATCCTCTACCTTTTCGGCATTCAATCCGGGTGCGGGTTCGCCATCAGCCCCGAACAACTCCAATTGCGCCTTTTTGCCCTTGAAAAGAAATGCGTAAACCTCGGTTTCAATGTCGGCGGCAATTTCTTCTAATTCTTCCTCAAACCCGAACATTTCCGTATTGAATTTAAGGCGGGGCGAATTGATTGCGGTTTTCTGATTGTTAGACACGGTAAACAATCCGGTTAAAACAACCCCTACGTTATCGTCTTGACCGGAAAAGGACACGCCCCGAACCTCTATGTTTTTCAACATTTCGTCGGCAAAATCCCGTGATAACTCGCTTTGCTTTTTGGTTGCTTTGAAATCGGACGTTTCAACCATTGAAAGAAAGGACGTAATATTAAAAATCCGTCCCATGATTGGGCGCAAACGGTCGAAACAATCCCGCAAATCCGGGTGTATGTCCTTTGCACTTTCGACGTGGTATTTGTTCGTGTAACTCTCATTACCGATTGTTTCGGTAACTTCATAATGTACGTCTAACCCGCCGTCCTTTAATGTCTTGACTTTCGACAATGCAAACGCCTTTTCGCTTGGTATCAACATAACGTTTGCGGCTTTTTTTTCTTCGCTCATATTGTAATATTATTTGTTGCCGGGAACCCGCCCGGCACGGTTTTAATCAAAATTCGTTTTCGTCCAACAATTCCCGTGTCTTACTATTCGACGGAACCGCCGGGCGTTCCGGTTCCGGGATTGGTTCCGGGGCGGGTTCCCCGGTTCCGATTGGTTCCGTTACCGGGTTGGGGTCGTGGAACTCAATATTGCGCCCGCCTTTGGGCTTTTCCGGCTCAAATTGGGCTTTGAGTTGTTCCGCCGGGTATTCCTTTTGCGCTAACTCAATAATTCCCAAATTAACCAATTCCGGGACGCAACGGCGCAACGCCCTTATGTCCTCTAATGCGTCATGCGCCGGGAATGTTTCGCCGGGGAATAACTTACTATATAATTCCTCTAATTTGGGATATTTTCCCGGTCGCCCGTTTGAATACAATGCGCCGACAAACTTAATTGTTTTCATCATTGTATCAATGCGTTTACCCTTATGTAATGCGTCCTCAACATGTGCGTCGTAATATTCCCGTCCACAATAGCGCAAAACGTTTGCTTTTAACATTGAACTATCAAAGTAAATGTTGTGCGCACATACAAGCGGGGCGGCGTTGGCATCCGCTAAAAATTCGTCCACAACCTCGGCAAACGGCACGCCCTCGGCAATTGCCCGTTCGGTTGTTATACCATGAATTGCGGTTGTTTCCGGGGGTATCTCGTAATTATCGGGTTTGATAATATAACTTTTTTCCTTATCGCCCAACGACCACGCCAATTGGACGACGTGCGGGAATTGCTCAAAATCCGCATCCCATTTCAAACCCTTTGCCGGAACCCCGGTTGTTTCACAATCAAAGAAACAAACATCTTTCAAATCAAATTTTTGTATAACCTTAAATATTAAATCGTTAATTACTGTTTTCGCTCTCATTGCGGTATTTATCCCGCTTTTTTCCCAATTCCAAAACGTCCCGGTTTTCGTCTATATACTTTTGGACGTCCCGGTTACAAAACGGTTTTCCGTCCAACCAAAGCAAATGCCAATACGGTACGTTTTCCATCGGTTGCCCCTTAAATTTGCCTTGTGGCATCGGGGATTTATCGTTTAATTCCATACTAAAAAAGTCTTTTTTGCCCGTCCTCGTTGGGGGTTTGTTTAACATACTTTGCCCGTGTAATCCAAACGCACCCGCACCGTAAACACTTTATCCGGCTGTAATGCTTTGGCGTATATTGGTACCTTATAATTCGCCAATCTTTCAAAGGGAAACATTTACGGGGTTGGTTACACTTGCAAAACATATCATTTATATTTCCATTTAAAACCAAATGCTGTTTTCAAAACGCCATTACAACAATTACTTATAGAACTACGTCCAAAGCCTAAACTTCTTTCAACTTCCATTGCTGTAACCCATTCTTTTATAAAGCTACCCGATAAATCAAATTGCAAAACTGCCTTGCCTCCTTTATTTAGTTTTTTACCAATATACGTATTGGGGGCTTTTAAATTATTGCTATTTTGTTTTGCTGTTACCCATCGTAAATTACTGACTTTATTATTAATTTTATTACCATCAATATGGTCTACTTCCGGCATATTATTTGGGTTCGGAATAAATAATAATGCTACAATTCTATGTATTACAACATTTTCTTTTTCTCCATTTTTACATAGTGATACAAACAAATAACCACGCCTTAATGATTGTTTCAAAATACGTTCTTTTCGTATTCTTGTTTTATTACCGCATTTTTCCAATCTTTCAATAGACCTAATTTGCCCGTAATTACTAACCTCATACAACCCTTCATATCCGGGTATTTCTTTCCATATTTCATTTTCCATAATCAAATTTCATTTGGGTCTGCAATATACAAACAATATTCTTCACTTGCAAGTTGTTTTATAAATTCGATATGTTCTATTAATTCAGCATTGCTTAACTCTGCAATTGTCCGCAACCGGGTTTCATATTTCCCGGTGTTAATATCCGGGGTCTGCTCATACATAACCGGGGACAACTCACGTAATCGTCGTTCGGTTTGTTCCTCTGTAAGACGTTCGCCCGCCTCCCAAATTGCGTGCTTAAACGTCGGTACAACATAGTTGAAATAATACCCTTTCAAAGCCTCGGACGAACCGGGGGACGCAACAATAAACCGGGCAATAATGCGGGAACCTTTCCAACCCTTGAAAAACTCGTTTAATTCCCCCATGTACATTGCCAACCCACCGTTATTGTTTATTGTCCCCGTTGCTGTTATTTCTCGCTTTTTCATCGGCTATTAATTTTTTCATTGTCTTATTAAACGCTGTCATTCCGATTGTATGGATAACGTCCCGTTCCGCCCGTGATAACTTCGTTTCTCGCTTATCCAATATCTTTGCAAACGTAACGACAAATTCGACCGGCTCCAACAATCCGGCATTGTGCAACCCGTCGATTGGGTGCGCTTTCAAACGCTCGGTTGCTTTCAATGCTTTGCGGGCTTTTTCCCGACTTTCCCATATTTCCCGAACCTCGGCGGCGGCGTTGTCATAAAACAACCGCATTTTCAGAACGTCGGCAATTGACAAATCAGCCACGGCGGTTGGTTGCTCTTTTTCCGGCTCCGGTTCCGTCGTAACGGGTGCAACCTTACCGTTGTTCACTCCATAACCAAATAACGCAAAATCGCCCTTTGTCGGGTCGTCCGGGAATATCTCGGCGAAACGGTCGGTTATCTCAATGGCTGTTTGCAAATCCGGCGTCCGACGTTTTACAAGCCCCAACCGCAATGCCTGTTTATGTACGTGGGTATCTAATGGAATGATTAAATTACGGGGGTCGCAAATCGTCCACAATCCAAAGTCAACCGGGGAACCGTGGCGACACATCCAACGCAAAAACATACATAAGCGTTTGCAACCGCTTTTCGTTTCCATATCCGGCACGCCCTTAACATCGCCGAAAAGACGTTGTAATTGCTCCAATGGACGCCCGCCCGGTTGCGCTTGCAATGCCTTTTCCATGTTCTCAAACTTACTATATACGTCAAATAAGCGGGCGCAAAGGTCGTGAAAATCGGCGTATGTAAACGTTCTATAAAAATTCTCTTTACTGCCTTTGTATTGCTTCCATTCCGGGGCGGTTCCCTGCGTATCGGTTCCAACAATGTAATGATACGGCGCACCCTTGAAAATTTCCCGGTCGATAAAATCCGCCTTTTGGATTATCTGTTTGCGGGAACCCCACGCAATCCACGCCGTAACAAATGCGCTAATCTCAATATTTACCCGACTATCGTAACGGTGCGGGATTTGCACCGGGTCGGATTGGATAAACTCGGCGGTTTCGTATTGTTCCGCCCAACGTTTCAAATTATCGTTCAATGTATATGCCATTGTTTTAGATTTTAAGGGGACGGAAAGCCCGCCCCCGGTTATTATTCGTTTTCCGTGTATTCCTCAACCACTAAATCAGTTTGTCCCCGCTTCACTTCCTCAATAAAGCCTTGAAAACCGTTTGCCTTTGCAATGTCTATAATTGCCTGTAAACGCTTTTCGCCCAAACTTTCGCCCCTCGCAACGCGGAATACCTTAACCGTCGGATTGCTTGCAATAATCAGTTTGGCGGCAACCTCCATAATTTGACTATCTGAAACTTTCCCGGCGACGAACGGCACGCCGTTTAATTCTAATCCGTCGTCCGTAAATGAAAGCCCGGCAATAGGTAATTCGGACGTTGCAATAAGGGTTTCCCGTTCCTTTGCCAATGCGCCTAATTTTTCCTCAAACGTGCGGGCGATTTTCTCGGCGGTTTCCTTTTGTTTTTTCTTTGCCATGTAATCTACAACCAACGCATTGATACGGTTGTGTTCCTCGGCTTTTTTCAGTTGTTCCGCCGTATCTAAATTTTCCGGGTTATTGGCTTCGTATTCCTCTAACCATTTGTCGGCATTCGCTTTGCGCTTTTCAAAATCGGCTTTTTCCGCCTCAATGGTTGCCAATGTTTCCTTTAATTCGGCATCGACGTTTTTACGGGACGTTTTCGCCTCTTTTTTGGCGTCCTCTAACCGTTTTTGCGCCTCGGCGATAATGCGGGCAACCTCTTTTTCTTCATTCGCTAAATTGGTATCAATAACCGCAACGGCTTTATCGTGGTTATCGTTGGCGGTTTTAATTCGTCCGGGGATTGCCGCCAATTGTTCAACCCTTTGTTGCCGGGTTTGGCGAACCGTTTTTGCTTTCTCAATTAACCGGGCGTTCTCGTTTTGTTCTTCCATCAACGCCGTAATATCCTTTTTCTCGGCATACGTTTTGACGTCGCCGGGCTTCAATTGCTTTTCGGCGTTGGCGCAAATGGTTGTGTACGTCTTAACCTCGGCGTTGGCGTCTTTTCTTTTGTCCTTAACGGTCGTAACCTCGGCGTCAATTTCTGCAATACGGGTGCGCACTTTTTCCGGCAACAAAGCCTTTACAACCTCAATTTGTTTGCGGCGTCCCTCGGCGGTTTCGCTCCAACGGGAAAACTCCACGGCGTCAAAGTCTTGGTAGCCGAAAATCTTTTGCAACATAGAAACGTTATCCGAACGCATCCCGGTTGTTTGGGATTTAATGGATAACGTCCCACGGGGGTTGGCTTTGGTAAACTTTAATTCGACCTCGTAATTTTCGCCGTCGTTACCTACAACCATTTTTGCAAACCCTTTGTCCTCTCCATTTTTCAACACGGCGTCCCGGTTCCCGGTCAACATTGCGCCGATTGCTTTTAAAAGGGTTGATTTGCCTAACTCATTGTCCCCGGTAATGAAATATACATTACCCTCAAAATCTGCGTTGAACTCTTTGATAACTTGAAAATTCAACAATTCCAATTTCTTAATATACATCGCTCTTTAAATTTATTTATTTCCCGGAAATCGCCGGGTCGTTATGTTCCCATTTATAACCGTTGTATGTTTTTCTTTTCCCGTTACATACCTGTAATATTACATACTTTTGCCAAGGAAAAACACACGCATCTAAAATATTATCAAAACATACAATATTACCTAATTTATCAATACGTTTAACGGGATATAATTTTGATACACGTTTAACGTTCTCAAATTTTAGGTTCTCGCCAATAGTACACCAACGTAAATTATTAACATGATTATTTAATTTATTCCCGTCGATATGGTCAACACATGGTTTGTTGTCCGGGTTGGGAATGAACGCCAAAGCAACCAATCTATGAACCCGCATAACTTTTAAACCATTGATTTTTAATTTTACAGTCATATAGCCACCGTTCAAATAAGGCTTTATTTCCTTATCATTTTGCGTTATATTGCCATTTTCAGCAACGTAACAATCATATTCTATTAAGTATTTACCTTTTTTCATGCCGCAAATATATGTAAAATAATGAATATACCAAAACTTTTATCTTTTATTTTCGGCTATTTTTTTATTTTCCGCAATAATCGCCCCAAAACAACGCATTTACCCACGCCGTCAAACTCAACTAACATATTACCGTTGCGCCCTCTTATACATTTACCATCGGAACGACGAACCGCCCGGCACGGCATACGTCGCAATTCCGGGCGGGTCAATCGGTCGCCTAAATAGATATAATCCATTTCGTCCATATCAAAACAATTTCATTTGTGTATCGGTCAATACAGCAACGACCGCATCAACTTTGCGTTCCCAACTTTCCAACGTTGCCAATTTCTCCGGGGTTGGGTTCCGTTGGCAACGTCGTTGGTTGTGCCGCATCTGTTTTACCATTTCCGCTAAATCTTTTGCCGTTATTTTTTCGGGATTTTCGATTTGCGGGGCTTTTGTTTCGTCTGCCATACAAGTAACCATTTGAATAATTAAACGCCCCTACGGGCTTAAAATAAACGGTTGTGCATTTGTTGGGGCAAATTTTCCAAAACCCAACGGGGGTTATTCTGTAAAATGAACCGTCCAAAGTGCATTATTAACGTTGCGTCCGCATTCCATAACGCCGGGGTAATCTCCGGGTATAATTTCCCCGCAATATCCCGGAACCGTCGTTTGCGGTCTGCCTTTTCCTCCTTTTTCCCTTTTACCTTAATACGCAATTTAAGGTCGTTTTGCCACTTCATAGCATTTACCAAAACAAACGGTATTTCGGCGACGGTTATAATGGCTTTCAAATGCTCAAAGTTTTGCAACATCTTTTGAATGCGGTATAATTTACCCATATTTGCCCCGGTATCGCCAACCGTTACGTCGTCCGGGCGAACACTCAATTTTTCCAAAAAGACAATCGGCGTGCAAATCTCTTTGTAATAGTTCAGAAAATCCCGTATCTCGTTAATGTCTTTAGGCATCTTAATTGCCGTTGCGTTGTGGTTGGGTCGCCAAACCACAATCCCTCCATTGCTTCCGGGGTCTATGCCTATAATGCAATCTATTTTCATTTTTCAAATTTCAAATAATGGTAAATATAAATTTCGTCCTTAATCATCCGGTCGAAAGTCCGTTTAATCTCTTTACGCCGGGCAACCTCAAAGGCTGTATAATCAATTTCCGGGCTTTTGGTTCCTTGTTTCCGAACGTGGTAAACCGTAAATTCATTAACGAACCCACGGGCGGCACGTGCCAAAAATCGGTTATACGCTTCTTTCCGGTCGTCCTCGGTTTCTTTCACTTCATCCGCTAACCGAACGCCCAACAACCAATTATATACAAACATTTCGTCGGTTAATCCAAACACTAAACGCCCGGTATATTTATAGCGTAAAAAACACATTAAACAAGTCATAACCGATTGATTGCGATAATACCGGATTTGCTCCGGGCTTAACTCCTTTTTCGGTTCCGGTAATGCTGTGTATGCTTTGCCGATAACTTGGTTTTGTTTCCGGCAATATGCGTTCAATACCTTTGCGAAATAATCGGCGTTGAATTGTTGGTAATGTTTCCGTTCGGCGTTGCCGTCCCTATCCTTTGGCAAATAGTCGTCTAATTCCCCGGTAATCAGCAATTCAAACGCTAATTTAACCTCGGATAATGTTAATTGCGAATAATAGCATTTGAGCAAATCCAACAACCGGGTACAAATATACGTCCAATCGTCCCGGTTTTCCGTGGGAATGATAAACCCCACGTCCATTGCGATAAACCGGAACATTTGCCCGGTTTTGGCAATCAACGTTTCGTCGTCAATCTCGGCAATCTGTTTTTTTGTGGACGCCACGAAAATATACTTTTCAACCGGGGTTAATGCTTTGGCAACCTCCGGCAATTGCATCATTCTACGGCGTACTTCAATGGCTTTTGTTCCGGGCTTGGTATTATATATTTCTAAAGCCGTATTTTCTTTTTTTTCAATAGCTCCCATATCAATCAAAATCATTGTTTAAATACTTCATCATATCCGCAATTTCTTTGCTGCTTTGCTGCTCTGTCTTTACGGAACGTTTCATTTTTTCCCATTTTTCGTATTTTTCGGGGGTTGAATCATATTCTAACGCCGCCCAACCTTTTGAAATGCTTTCTTTTATCAGAATCAGCGCAAATTCTTCCGGGTATTTACTCAAACCATTTAAGTTTGCTTGTATCGCTGAAAAACTCTTTTGCGACGTTCTCCATTTCGGTTGACACATCAAAATATAAAAGTTCCGTTTAAATTCATCGCTATCAAATGGGAATACAAGTTTTGCAAAGTAATTATCAACTTTATCAATTACTTGTTTTCTGACGTCCAACAATTCCGGGGTAAACCCATAAACAATACTTGCTTTAACTGTTTTTTCTTCGTTTGAAAAATTGTCTTGTGAAAATCCGTTTGGATTTTCTTTTGAGGCTTTAGCCTCTTTCTTCATAGTATTATTAATATTATTATTATTAATATTATAGTCTTGTAGTCCGTTTTCGGACTGATTAAAGTCCGTTTTCGGACTGTTGTTTAGTCCGTTTTCGGACTGCTGTATATTAATATTATAGTCTTGTAGTCCGTTTTCGGACTGATTAAAGTCCGTTTCGCTTCTGTTCCATGTTTTACATTTTTCTGTAAATCTTAGATACTTTGTTTTCCCAAAAGAACTCAACTCAATAAATCCTCTGTCTGCAAGTTCTTTAATGTTTTTGTAAACTCTTTTAGGGATTGAAAAAAGCAACGGAAAATCATCTACCATTTTTGTTTCTGAATATTGATACCAAACAATGCCATCAACCGTAATTGTATTAGTCCACGTTGGCAATGTCATACACGCTGCAAGCGTTGTTGTTTGAACAATAGTCAGTTCATTTGCAACGGCGAATCTTTGGTCAATCAAAATATTGTAAGTCATAATTAAAAAAGAAAAGCCCCAATTAGAGCCGTTACACATCTAAAAGGGGCTTTGTAGCTAATTAGCAAATATCTTTCAATCGGTAACGGTCGATTGTTTTACGCCACAAATATAATACTTTTTTTTTATTCCAACAACTGTACGGGCTTAAATGCTTCTTTTACCGCAAACAAATTTCCCTCACTTTCGTTTGGAACAATCGTAACAACCGGATAACGGGAACGGTCGCCGGGCTTTTGAGAAACTGCAAATTGTACATTCATATCAAAGATAATTCCCTTACAAAATCCCCGTTCCGCTAACATACCGTCGAACGTTTCCCGAATTTGCGGAATTGTGGACGCCGTGCCTTTTGTGGCGAATTGCCAAACCCCGGCAACCCCACGAACCAACGGAACAATAAAGTTTAGCGTTAATGTAACCTCCCAACCGTCGCAATCGGGTTGGCGGCTCTTTTTGTTCGGGTAACGCTTCGTTATCGACTGCATTAAGTTTGGGTATTTCTCCGTTGTCAACGTTTCGTATTTCTTTCCGTCCCATACTTGGAACGTGTCGCCATCGCCCGCCGCAATCAATCGCCCGTCGTCGTCCCGGTATTCGTAACGTTCGTTGCATACTTTCGCCGGGTCGTCGTCCGGGAATACGATTTGTATTGTTTGGGGCTTTTCGCCGTATGCCTGTGTAAATAACCCGGCATACTTTCCCGTTGGTATGAAATAATCAACGCTTTGCGGGTATCCGTTGGCGTTTTTCATTCCGATTTTTATTTGTCCGACACGGGGCAAAATCAAACGGGATTTTTCCGCCTCCGGTCTAACAATTCTACCTTTTATATTTCCATTCATAACCTTTATGTTTTTTGCGTAATCCTTTGCAACATCTTACTATTAGCGAATTATTAAAACCGTCCCTTTCTGCCAAATTTATAGATTGGTATTCTTTAATAACAACGCCATTTTTAAGCATTAAAACCGCTTTTGATAAGTGGTTATTGGCTCCAAATTTACCCGTCATTGGCTTACTTGCGCTTTTAGATTGCCGTTGTTTTGTAATCGGATTATTGTTATTTTCCGAATGTGTAACCCAACGCAAATTATCCACATGGTTATTAAACGGGTTCCCGTCGATATGGTCGATACATGGTTTATTTCGTGGATTATCAATATATGTTTCGGCAACTAATCTATGAACATAGATAGTATATTTTATACCAAAATTATAAAGACAAACACACAAATAACCCTTACGCAAAAACGGCTTTAATTCTTTCCCCGTTATTTTAGAGAAAACAACGCCGTTTTTGTTTATCAAATAGCAATCAAATCTTTTTATCGTTTTCATATTTCGGGGTCGTCGTTCAACAATCTTTTCTTATTCTCGTTTTTGGGCTTTTTGGGCGCATTTGCGGGCTTTTGTTCCTTTTCCGGTGCAACCGTCCGTTTTCCCGCCTTTCGTCCCGTGGCGGGCTTCTTTTCCGCCTCATTTGCCGTTTTCCCGGTGCGTTTCACAATCTTTGTTTTCTTAATCTCCGGTTCCGGCGTTTGTTCCGGGGCAACCGCATCCGCTTTGACGGTATCGGAGGCGTCCGTGGTTTCGTCCGGGGTCGCCTCTTTGGGGGCTTTCGTCTTAATCAATTCCGCCAAAGACAACGATATTACATTTTGGGACAAATCCGGGTTATCGTCCAAAACAACCATACCATTAACCGCCGTAAACGTATTATCCCGCTTTTCGTCCTCAATGGCGGCAATCTCCAACAGATAGGGGATTTTCCGTATATTAGGGCTTTCGGTTTGCTCTTTCAGATTGTACGACGGTTTTTTGCGCCAATCTTTCGGGCTGAAATTGAAAATACGGGTAACGGGGAATTGCTCAAAATTGACGTTCCACATATCCCGGTACATTCCCAATTGTATTTCGCTTTCTTCGTAAAAACCTTTGCGCCCGCTCTTAAAATCGACGATTGCGTTAATACGTTCGTCGCCGCCTATCTTTGCCAACATGGTACACGGGCAATCAATCATTCCGGCATACTTATAATATGGATGCACTAACGCAATTTCAACCGCCAACGGGCGAACGTCGTAATCTAATACGAATTGAGCAAACGCCAATACGTCCTTTTTCAAATCGTCGGCGTAATAAATAAAGTCGTCTGGCAATCGGTAAACCTCTATATATTCCTTTAGTTTGCCTTTTAACCCGTCCAAATCATAAGCCCGGTTAATTAATAATTCCTCAAATGCGGCGTGCATAAACGTACCATACGCCGCCCGTTCGCCTTTGTATCGTTCCGTTTCCTCAATGCCTTTGTTGGCAATCCATTGTATCAAGTGCGGGGCTTTGGGTAACGTTTGGGACAATATCGTTGTAACCGACGGGAAAAACTCCGGGTTCCCGTTGTCGTCGTATCGGTAATAATAGCGGTGTCCCTTACTATTCAATTGCCAAACCTTATACGGGGGTTCAATCAACGTTTTTTCATCAAAAAACATTGCCGTCATTTCCTCAACCGTCATGCCCGGCAATATCTCAAATATTCCGGTTGGTTGTTCAACCTCGACCGCTTCAAACGGTGGGATTATTTTTTGTTGTTCCTCGGTAATTTCCGGGAATTGGTCGGCGGGAACGGCTCCCAAACTTTCGACCGTCTTTTGTACCGGGTTTTCCGGTTTCTTTTTGTTCGCTCTCATTTTCTACTCTTTTTTAATTCTGAAAATCCACATAATACCATTGCGGCACACAGACCCGCAAACATCAATTGCCACGGGTTCCAAAATGCGCCAATCAGACAAACAACGCCCAACGTTCCAAATGTCGCAATAATTGCTTTCGCTTGGAACCTATCGGAAAACATAACGTCCGCCATGCGTTCAAACCATTGTAACCCGTTATTCTTCATAGCCAAACAAATAATTAGGGGTACAATTACACATTTCGCAAATGATAACAACCCATTCTGGGCGTATCTGTTTAGTCGTTCCGTTACATAAGTTAGTCATATTAACCTGTTGTGCACTTTCGGTGCGTCCCTCCCATAAACGGGCGGCAACCTCTTTTTTATAAACTTTAATTCCGGCGGTTTGCGCCCGTGCGATTGCTTCGTTTACTCTTAATCTTACTTCCATGATTTTAATATTAATTGTTAATAACTTGGTTCGTCGCTCTCAACGTGTCCGCAATGTTTACACGTTCTTTCCTCCCAAATCGGGGTATATTCATACGGGGTAATATATCCGTCGCCTCCGGTCTGTTTATATTCGCCGTCGGTAACTTCCATTTCGCCGCCGCACTCCGGGCAATCGTCGTTACCCATTAAATCCAAATCCGGGACAATGAAATATACCCGTTTCAGATACACGCCCAACGCCTCGGAAATTGCCGCATAACAATTAGCGGTTTGTTCCTCGGTTACGTCCTCGTTTATTGCATCGAAAACGGAAACACCCCAATTTTCCGGGGTGTCCTCAATAACTTTGTTTTTGAGTAATTCCGAAACGACAATTTCGGAAACTTGTTTGGCTGTTTTCCCGCTATCGGTCGCCAATTTTTTTAATAAATCGCTCTCTTTTATTCTCATATCTTTGCCGGGTACTCCCCCGGTGGGTTTTTGTTTCTGCAAAAGTATAAATAATATTTGTATTACCAAAAATAAAACCTTTGAATATTTTATTTGTTCACGTTGGACGCTTGTAATACAGATAAAAAGCACTAATTTTGTTGCACCGCATAACCTTACAACATCGCTCTCGGTTACTGCGTATCAACCCCCGGCGTTACTTCATTGCGTCGGGGGTTTCTCTTTTAATCATGTATTCCAAATTCACAATCCCCCCATTGGTCGAAATCCGCCCCGTCATAACTTAACGGGTAACGTTCCGGTTCCGGGCAATCCGTCCAACATTCCCGACGTGCATTATTTACGGCGACCCGTTCCGGGTTATATCCGGGTTTATTCTTTTCCCTCAATTTGGCGGCGCAACTCTTACAACAACAACGTCCCCAACCCCGGCGTAAATTCCGGGTATCGGCGTTATATTCTTTGCCGCAATTATCGCAATTTCTTTTTATCATTGCCATATATCAACCCTTTGTAAATCCTTTAAATGCGACGTGGTAAACGTCGTATTGTTTCCCGGTAACATAAAACTCAATCATACGTTCCGGGTTCCCGGTGTCGTTTATCGCAATGGTTGGGTATGGTTCCCCCGGCAATTGGTTATAATCGCTTTCAATATCCCGCAATCCCTCCGGGAAATCCGAACGGTCGGCGGAAAAATACCGGGTTAAACTTTCTTTTATCCGGTTCAACATTTCGTCCCCGTTTGGCTCAAAATACGCTTTTATCTTTTCTTGTTTTCTTAATGCAAATCGCATAGGTATTGTTTTAATAGGTTCTTAATTCCCCGTCCATCGGTAACGGTGCGCCCGGTAAACCAACCGGAATACGGGTATAATGTAACCGGGGAACCCCGGAAAATAAATTGTAAGGTCGTGGCGTTTACCTCCGTAACCGGATAACCCAACGCCTCCAACCGGGTACGGGCGTAATCGACCCGCCCCGGCTGCAATTCTTGTTGTCGCTCTCTGTTACGGCTCATTATACGCCCTCCGTAATTACTTTGCAATACTTATAATATTGGTCGTGTCGGCTCTCAACTCGGCACATCAACCCAATATCGTTGCCGTCTAACAATAGGTTCAACACATCGCCGGGATTGTGCCGGGTATAAAGTAAGAAAAACGGGCTAAAAATGGCTCAATGTAAAAAGGGGTTGAAACGCCTTGTTACAACCCCCGGTTATTACTCTTTATATTTCCATTTATAGCCGCCAGCCGTTTTTCTTTTACCATTTGCGCAATAACTTATATTTGCTATTCCTGTTTGTCTTATAGCTTCAGCAACGCTTCCATATTCTGCAACTATTATATTGTCCTTAGTATATTGGAATACCCTATTACTATTAGGGTGTTTTTCTCCAAATCTATCTTTTAACCATCCGGTTCTTTTTCTTTGCTTTGCGTTTGTTATTGGATTTAATGAATTTTCCGAATATGTAACCCAGTGTAAATTGTCCACATGATTATTTGTTTTGTCTGTATCTATATGGTCTATACATGGTTTGTTTTCGGGGTTAGGAATGAAAGCAATTGCAACTAATCTATGAACATTAAATGTTTTCCTATTATTACCATTCATTAAATGAACCTGTAAATATCCATGTTTATTCTTTCTTACTTTCATTAATCTACATCGCAATTGCAACCAACCACGTTTTTTGCTTAGTGAACGGATATTACCTAAATTACTAACTTGATACAATCCCACATATCCGGGTACATCTTTCCAAATTTCCATATTTGCCAACTTTATAAGTAAGCCAACATTTTAAGAGAAACGGGGACGGGCTGTTGGCTTTACCCTTTTCGGTTGGTAGCTACTCCAACCTATCCCCGTTTGTTGCAAAGATAGTTATTTTTCTATGGTTATAACTTCAAACCCGGTAATTTTTGAATTTGGATTTTTTGAAACAATGTCAAATTCACGATTTTTTATCCGTTTTGTTTTCCATAAAAAACCTAACCAACGTTTATATTGCACCGTTTCCGTTATTAAGAGGCTATCTCGTGTTATAATTTTGCCCGAAAACGTATTATTTATAATACATCCGTCAAAGTCAACCCATTTGTCGGAATACTCAATACAACGTAAAACGGTCGTAACCGTATCGCCGGGCAAATATACAACACTATCCCGGACGGTTGCCCGCAATTCGTTTATCGTTTCCATTTGCGCCGTCGTAACCCTTTGCAAATCCCGGTTCTTTGTCTGCAACGATTTAATTAACGCTGCATCATCCGCCCGGTACTTTTTATATTCGGATAATTTTAACTCCAAATTCCCAACCTTTGCGGCGTTCAAACTATCCTTTGTTTGATACGTGCGGACGTCCTGCAACAACGTTTCGGTATTGCTCCGGTATTTGTCCCGTTCGACGGTCAAATTATTAATGCGCTTTTGTTGGAACCAAAAGGCGGCGGCAACCGCCATAATGATTGCCGCCAATATTATATACTTTTTCATACTCAAACATTGTTATATTCAATTGCCGCATTAAAACACGGGCATTCTTTGATATACTCCCACGGCTCAATAATGCCGTCGCCGTTCAAATCCGGGGAATAATCCCGGTGTCCCTTAATCGTTGCGTCCGGGAACATAACAACTAATCGGGATAATAACCATATTAACGCCTCCTTTTGTTCCGGGGTGCGTGTGTCGGCGGCTTTGCCGTTGGCATCCAATCCCCCAACGTAACAAATACCAATAGAACGGGAATTTTGCCCGGAAACGTGCGCCCCAATCTCGGAAAGATAACGCCCGGTTTCAATCGTCCCATCCGGCAATACAACAAAGTGATAACCGCAAATTCGCCCGCTTTGGGGTTGCTTCTTAAATCCCCGTTCTTTGTGCCAACCGTCGATAACATCAACGTTGACTTTTGCGCCGGGCTTGGTTGCGGTACAATGTACAATCAAATCCGTAATCGTCCGGGTTGTTTTTTGTTCCTCCAAATACTTTAAAATCTCTATTTGGTTCATTGTTCGCCCTCCTTTTCTTTATCGTTAATAATATCGCTATCGTGTTCCCGTTGGTATCTCTCAATTATCGGTTGCCAATATCCCGGCAATACCCGTGTAAACTCCAACCGGATAACGTGGTAAATAATACGCAACGCAACCTTTGTGGGATATGCTTTAATAAGGTTGCGGAATGCGTTTTGCAAATACACATACATAAAAACATAAGTAAGCGATTTAATTACTACTTTGGCGGCTTCATTATCGCCACATTGCAGCATTACCGAATAAATAACGTATATAATAGTAACGTACAAAAGCAATTCCGCCAAAGCGTTTTTAAACTTACTGAAACGAAAGTTTTTGCAATGTCTTACGCTTACCCCATCCGCCCGCATACCCGCCCAAATATTGAAAGCAAACATTATAATCAATGCGTACATAAATCCAGCCGTTGGGGTTAAATAGGCTAAAACCGGGCTTAACGACGTGGCGAATATCATACGCCATTGTTCCAAATTTATTATTCTTTCCATATAATTTATATTAGTTTCCCGACTATTCTATAAACTTTTAAAAATCAATAATATTAACTCTTTTATTAGTACCCTCTGAATTTTGCCATGCTCCATACAAACATTTATATATTTTCCTTTTCTCTTTTTCTATACACAAAATATTAAATCCTATTTTTGTTGTATTATCAGGTATTCTTGTTATATCCCCTTCTTGTACGCACCCGCAATTTATACCAACAATAATCTTTTGGTCTGTATATGTACCATTCTCTGTTACCATATCCCTATGGGCATGCCCAGCTAGCCAAAACATAAAATTCTGTGGCCCTTTTTGTGAAAAATCCTTATTAACTGAAATGTCAAAGCCATTACCAGATGTATCGTTAAAAGTTTTATTAATATTTTTGCCATGTTTAAATGCGTCTATTATTTCTGGTATTGTATTAACTCCTTGAGGGAAATCCGAACCTGCATAAATATAGGTAGGTATTGTATGATTACATATAATAACACCGTATCCTTCAGGTATTTCTAACGCTGTATTAACAAGCCAATCAATTTGTGCTTGCGTATAAATTCTTAATCCTCCGTATTTATTACGTCCATCTACTCCTTCTACCAATGGCGCATCCATACAGTTCAATATTATAAGTCTAATTTTATATTCAGTATTATCTACATAATAATATGTATTATTACTAACCGTATGCGCATTATCTACATTACCAACTAATGGCTCAATTAATATTTCTTTCATTTCTGTTGGGGATATACAATCAGCCATATAATTAGCAGAACCATCATTTAACCAATAATTATTATCATGATTCCCAACTACAGGAAGGACAGATACAGTTGAAAGCTTATTAATGGCTGTAAACAATCTCATATCAGACCTTTGTTTTTCTCCGCTTTGTGCCCCTGATACATTATCTCCACCATTAATTATATAATCAATACTACCAACTATCGGTTTTGAATTTAGAAATTTTATAGCTTCTTGAAGATTTTCTGTAGCATTAGGGTGAGACTCTATATGGCAATCTGTTACAAATGCGATATTAAATCTTTTAGTCCTTTTATTATTCTCTAAGTCATAGCTGTATAAATATGGAGAAATAGCAGATAATGTATCAGCAGAATTATATTTATACGAGTTCTCAAAATTAGCTCCACTTTTCCCCTGCTGACATAGAACATTGCTAAATAATCCCCCAGACAATGACATCTTATCATAATACATATTGTACAAAGGCAATAGTCCATCAAGGTTAAGAGCGTAATTTACAGATGTGAACAAACCTTCAGTATCTAATTTTATAGTATAATAAAAGCCATTATCTTCCATATTGGTAAAAAGAACATCCAAATTAATACATATTAAATCTGCATTAATATATGGAAGCTCTAATATAGACCTATCAGTGTCATTAAATTCCTCGACAAGTATATATCTATTAGTTGAAGGGAATTGTAGTCTAAATCCTCTTTTTTTTATATAAACTTTATTATTCACAAAGCTTATATCATCAGATAAAGAAAATAAAGTTAAAGAATTATTAATATCTCTTTGGGTATTAATAAATTCACTAAACAATCCGTCAGTTAAAACTGCTGCTCTTATATTTCTACTAGAATAGCCACTTATTAATCTCAAAAATCCAGGATTATCTTTTGTCAATTCTGCGCCTATATTAACATCGTTAATTATTAAACCTTCAGTATTAATATCTATCTCATCATAATACGCGGTCGTTCTTGAGGGATTTGCATTAACTAAAACACTCAAATCAAGAAACCAAGAACTACCACTACTTAAGTCTAATCTTCTTTCTCCTACAATATAATAATATCTTCCTACTTTAGGCCGTAGTAAGAATCCTCCTTTAAAAACAATACTATTTCCACTGAAAAATGCTGAAGGAACACCATTAAAGAAAAATGAGACTTCATAGTTATGACGGTTTAGATAATAATTAAGGGAGCAGGCATTAACTGGTGTATATATAGTATTATCCCATGAGCCTATAACTATATAATTAGTTCCTCTTGTATAATTGGCATCGATTTCGTAATAATTAAAATCTACTATATTAATAACGTTAGGATATTCATTCCAATTTATCAAAATGTAAATAGCTTTATTACTCTCGTTTCTGACAATTCGGCCATTTTCAAGTAATATATTCAAGTCAACAACTAATAGCTTACGACCTGTACTAACATCAGCTATGTAATCGCTATTACCTGAAATCCAAAAGAGATAAGTAGAATTTGATAGATAAAAACCGTCTTTTGAAATTCTACATAGACTATTATCGAAATGAATGTTGTTAAGATATTTAATTAAAAAATCACCTTTAGTCCCAATATGCTTAATTGACTCAGAAAGCTGTTGTTGTGTTGCTAATCCTGTATTATATTTTTCCCAACTCCCATTTCTATTTGAAAATATAGAAACCTCATTACTCAAAGTTATTCCGTTAAAATTGGAATATATCCCATTTTCTGACGCAATGTAAAAAACGTTTTGGTCGGGCGTTCCCGGTGCGGTGTCCGGCGTGGCAATCCCGGCAAACGTCGCATTTGCCCCAACTTGACTAATTAACGTTGTCAACGTGTTTTGCAGCACTTGACCCGTAATTTCTTGGTTGCCGTTCGTTTTAATAACGGACGAAACGGCGGCTTTCAATTCTTCGTAATTTCCCATACTGATAAAAATTAAACTACATCATTGTTATTAAAGTCATTATTAAAGTCTTTATTGTAATCGCCCCCGGTTGTTGGAATAACGCCCCGTCCGATTTTCTTAACAACCGTTGCGCATTCAAATTCACATTCAACCGACGCTAAATTGCCCTGCGTTTGCCATTTAGGGGTAATCAAAAACGTATCGCAATCGTATTTCCTGCCTTGACTATACACCGTAACAAAATCACTCATACGGATTAACCGCATTACGTCGCAAAGGTATTCGGGGGCTAAAAATATAAACCGGAACGTCTTTTCGGATATTTGTTTTTCGGGGAAAAAATACCCGTCCCGCTCTTCGCCCTCTTCCTCAAACTTATATTCCGGCTTTCCCAACTCGGCACACACGTAAACCCGGTTTTTGAATTGGACGCCCTCGTAAACGATTTGTCCGCCGTCAACCTCCATATTGGCGGCGTCGCTCCATTCAACGCATAAATAACCATCCATTCCCCCGGCAATCCATGTGAAAACCTCCGAATAAAACCATTGTACGCCGTCATATATCCCAATCATATAACGCCCCTCCGGGAAATCTAAAGCCATCGGCAACAATCCGGGGTAAACAATAACATCATACCCGTAATTTTGGAACCGGACAATTTGCAATCCGGTTTCCATCATTGGCGTTTTTATATCTGCCAATATGCGGGTAAATTTATAATCGTACAACCGTGCATAAACAATATTATTTGAGCGGGTCGGACGTATGATTTGAAACGGCAATAACTTATTGATAGGCGTAAACAACGGGTAAACGTCGCCATACGCATACGATTTTTTATAATCTTGGTATTGTACGCCCTCGTAAAACGGCAATACGGACAAATTATTATTCGGTGTCATACTTCAAAGTTGTTTTAATTGAACGACTATGCAAATTTACGCTTAATTTATCAACTTGACCGTTACCGATATAAGTTTTTATTAGTTGCATCGGGTTTGGTTCGTCGATTGCCGGAAAACTAAACGTTTGCTTTTTCTTTCTCTCAATACCGTATGCGTAAACCTCGGAACCGTTTATTGATACACGACGGGCGGGCAAATCATATAACCAATACGGCGATTGCAGATTAATAAACGCCAAATATCCGTTTTGCAAAAAGTATTCGATGCCGTTAATTGTTTGGCGGGTAAATGGTAATATCCATTGCGACCCGGACGTTGGCGGAACGGCGGCAAACAAGGCGAACCCGTCGGAACTCATGTTGCCGGGGTTTAATAACATCATATCAATATCGGACGTGAAATTTGATATATTAATTTCCTCAACCTTTCCGGGCGTTACATACTTGCTAATTACTTGTATCGGCAATCCCTCAAAAGCCGCCGTAACGTCGTCCATCCATTCAAATTGGTAACGTTCGGGCAAATCGACCTTATCAAACGAATATTCCGACGTGTTGAACGCCCACGGTTTCCCGTTGCGCAAATTTAATTCCTTTGTCAAATCGTGGCTTAATATAGCCCCGCCGGAATAGGAACCGCCATTGCGGAAATATTGGATATGCTCAATTTTAAATTTGCCGTCCTCAATGAACCAATAACATTTGAAACAATCCCGTAACATATTGGTAAATTGTTGTAAGGTTGTCGGGGCTTTTTGTGCGGGTTGCTGATATTCCCCGTTTATAATATTGGTTTTCTGTGATACAAGCAAACGGAAATTCAACCCGGATATTGGGTTGTTTCCGCTGTATAAAAATTGGCTGTATTCCGCCGTGGCTGCGTGGGTAATACCGGGCGCAATCTGATTGAGCAAAACAGATATACAAGACGCAACCGGGAACGCATCCCGCAAAGTATATGCTTTTCGGGCTTTTTCCTCTAATATCCAATCCATCAAATAAAACCCAAACCACAACGACGCATAACGCCACGTTGACCGGGCGATTGGATAAAAGGTTTGCCCGTATATGGAATAAGGCGGCGCAAAATACTTTCCGTTGTCGGCTAATCCCCACTCGGTCGGCGTATCTGAAAAGTTATTCGATATAAACGCCACGTCGATTGCGTAACCAATTGCACGCCTATAATTACGGTTATTATCAACTATATCATCGGCGGGCAATGGATATGTATTAAGGTCGTCGATTTTCTCCACGTCGCACAAATACCGGGCATATATATTATAACTTTTCATATCGGCGTGCATTGTTCCGGTTGCCCCGGAACCCTTAACGGCGGTTAAATCAAATTCCAACGTATCAAACGGTTTCTGCGTTACCTTTTGATAACGAAACATTACCGTATCGTCGGATTGTTTCCGTATTTCAGCTACAGCAATACCAAACGGCAACCCCCCGTTTATTCGTTGTTGTGAAATATAGATATAATAATTAACATTCAATTCCGAGTATAATTTCCCCTCGAATACGTCCGCACTTGCACCCGTCGCCATTCGTCCGGTATAAAGCCCGGATATTACCGCCGGGGAACCGTTGGACGTAATTTGTATTTCTTTCAATATATTGCACAAAGCAAAATTATATGTTTGTACTAATGCGTTTTGGTCGGTCGTGGCGTTTGCGTCTTGTTCCCAATTCGTACCGCCCAAAAAACAAGAAACAACACTATCCCCCGGAACGTATATTTGAATTAATGGACGCTTGTTTATCGTTATCCGTTGGATTGTCGGGGCTAACGTTATTAAATTGTATTCCTTTTCCAATCCCGCCAACACGTCGTTATAATCGTCGATTGCGTCCGGTTGTACAACAACCTTTTTATCGTAATCCGTAAACGTACAATCGGTTTTCATAAACTTGCCTTGAAAGTATTGGAACCATGTACGCCCGCCGTCGTCGCTCTTTTCAATGCAATACAAAAATTCATTGTCGAACGATTGACGGTTTATATAGTCGTAATCATCCCGGACAAAGGTAATTTTGCCGGATAATTTGGCACGATAAAACCGTTGGTTGGTTTCTAATTCGTACTCCTTTGCCAAATCGTCCTTATAAATCGGATGCACGGTTTGACCTTGTAAGACGTTCGGGGCGTCCAACGTTCCCAATCTCAACCATGCCGTCCCGTTGGCGTATTGCCCTTTGCTTACATTAAACCGGATATATGCGGCATTGCTTGGTATGTCAAATTCCGTATTTGTGGCGGTCGAGTCGCTTCCCCAACCGCCGATAATCTTTTTATTGCTATCGTAAAATACGCCCCCGGATTGCGGGGTGTAATTCTGAAACAATTTGCGGGGGTACACATTCCCAACCGGGACAAAAGTACGGGTATAATAGAAATCTGTATTATTCCCGTTTATGTTCCCGGTTGGGTTACTTATCGCCCCGTTCGCTAAAAACGCATTTACAAATGAATGTCTATAAATCGGGTTCATATCAATTTTTAATTTTACGTGTCAAATTCTTGTAAACCTCAATAACATTGCCGTTGCCATCGACGTAACGACGGCGGCGGTTTTGTTCCTTAATCTCCCTTACATCGTCTTTTAAATCCCGCAAATCCGGTGCGTTATTTTGTTGAACCGTTACATTAATGCCGTCGGTATTGTAGGCATTAAGGTACTTTTGGGGGAATGTTCCCCGGTTCAAACTATTTATTACGTCCGGGATTAAACGACGGAAACGGCGGGAATTACGTTTATTGATAACGGCGAAAAATTCCCCGCCCTCGGCACGCCTCCGGGTTCCATCCGGTTTGGTTCCTAAATCCACGTCGTCCCCGGATTGGTGGGAACCGCCCTCCAAAAGTTCAACGGTACCGTCGCCGTATGTTTCCGTTCCTCCGGTTCCTCCGGTCTGTTTTGCCAATTGCGCCGCCTTGATTTTAGACGCTGCAAAACTCGCCCACATTACGGCAATTGCAGGTATTGCAAGCGGGAAACCTAATTGCGACCATATCAACGCCGTTGCAGTTACCATGTTTCCGATTTGCTGCAATGTTTGTATTGCTGCCTGCTGTTTTTGCGCTTTCTGTTGTTCTTTCAACGCTTTTTCTTGGTTTTTCTTTGCCAAATCCAACTCCTTTTGCGCTTGTACAACATTATTGGCGTACCCGTTTGCCCTTGCTTCCAATTCTGCATCCAACGCCGATTGTGCGGCGGAAACCTCTTTATCCGCTTGCTCAACGGCTGCATCTGCTGCGGCAACACGTGCCGCCGTGAATGTATTTAACGCATCCAATGCGTATTGCATAGACGTATTAATTGCCTCTTTTTGGTCGTCGTCCAAATTAAGCCCAAACAAACCGTAAATGTCGTTTCCCCGTTCGTCGCCTTTGCTTTTCTCAATTTCTTGGTCGATTTTCGCAATGGTATTTTCGATTGTTTTAACCTCGGCGTCCGTCATTTTAACGCCCGCCGCTTTGTTCAATTCTAATATCTTTTGCAACCGTGCCTTTTCTTGTGCCAACCGGAACCGGGTTTTGCGTTCCTCGGAATTACGAATTAAATCAAACTCGGACGCCTCCAACGCTTGCGTTTGGTCGAAAAGCATTAACGCCCGTTGTTGGTTTAACTCGGTCGTTTGCTTCAATACCTCGGCGTCATATTTGGCGTTAATATCCGCCTCGGATTGGCGCACGTCCTCGGCTAATTGTCTGTTTTGCGCCAATTCGATTGCCCGTTGTTGCTGTAACAACTGAATGCGCAAATTTATTTCTTCCTGCGAACCCTCACGGGCGGCGTCTAATTGTAATTGCGTCCGGTCGGCGGCGGCTTGCATTTGGTCTATTGTAATTTGGTCGTTCAATTCTCCCAAACTCTTTGCGTATTGTTGTTGCAAAAGTAATTGTTGGTTAAGCAATTCGGCAACTTGTGTTTCAGTTAATCCCCGCTCGGTTTCTAACCGGGTGTTAATGTCTTGTATCTGCCTTTCATACTCAACCCGCAATTGTTCCCGTTGCTTTTCCGCCCCCTCTGCCATTAATGCAATTTGGGCGTCCTGCGTTGCCCGTTGTGCGGATAATTCCGCCGCCCGTTGTTGGTTGGCTATGTTTACCATATCAACCGCCAATTGTTCCCGTAATAAAACAATTTGGTCGTTCAACGCTTTGCGTGCCTTAACCGTTAAATTGGTTTCCGTTCTCAACTGCAATTGTATATCAGCAATCGCACGGGCGTTGGCGGCTTGGCGTTGCGCCCGTTGTTGGTCGAACGTGTTTTTAATTAAAGCAATCCGGGCGTCCTCGGCTTTCCGTAATATGTCGGTTTCGGCTTTGGCGGCGTCCCGGTTTTCTTGTAAGCGTTGGGCGGCTAATATCTTTCTTTCGGCGTCCAAATCCGCTCCCTCTGTTTTCAGATTAACGGCAATGTCAACCGCCCGTCCGGTATTATCTATTTGACCCTGCACGGCTTCAATCGCTTCGTCAACCTTGACTTTATCAATTTTGCCGTCCAAATCAACATCAATATAAACTTTCTTATCTCCACGGGCTTTGGCGTTATTGAGTTGTACCAACATATCGTTTAGTTGTTTCAACTTTGCCCGGTTCGCTTCCAAATCGTCTAATTCTTGACCGTAAAAACCAACGCTTTTATTGTGTGCCTTTGTGCGCTCGGCTAATATTTCGTCCTCAATCTTTCGGGTTTCGGACAATGAAGCGTTGCGGGCTTTGGCAATATTTAATTCCCGGTTCAATTGGGCGACACGTTCGTTGCTAACTCGGTTCATTTCGGTTGCCTCGGTTTCCAGATAATCCAACCAAACCTTTTGCGCCTCGTTAAGTTTTTGTTGGTTCTTTGCCGATTTGTCGGTATTAGAGGCAAACAGAACTAAAGCCCCCACAACCGTAACCAATGCCAACGCCAAAAGAACATACGGATTTGCTGCGGCAATCAGATTGAAAGCCTTTTGCGCAATTGTAGCCGCCAATGTTGCCTTTGTTCCCTGCATGGTAACAAGGCGGTTATAAACTTGCGCTTTGCTCAATGCCGCCATTTGTAGCCGGGAAATACCCAACATAATTGCGGATTGTTTTTGTACTGCGTTTTGTATGGCTTGCACCCCGGTTGTAATGGCTATTGCTGCCTGTAACTTCTTTTGCGCTTCTTGTACGTCCTCACTTTCCGCCCCGAACAATTCCATTGCCCCGGTAAATGCGGCGAACCCACCGGACGCACCAGCCGCCAACCCTAATACGGCATCCAAATTGGACGTATCGGACGCCATGCGGGTAATTTCATCGGTCGCATCCTTAACCGCATCTCGTAACATTGCGGTTTCTTTGCTCAATTGCTGATATTCGGCGGTTCCTTGTTTACCCTCCAATCGTAACAATGCTAATTGCTTCGTTTGGTTCTCTATTTGGGTCGTCAACCCTTTTGCGGCGTCGGAATAGTTACCCACGTTTAACGACGTTTTCCCGGTCGCTTCCTGCAACCGTTTCATTTCCTCGTAAATCGCTTTTGTTTCGGCAACCAATTTGCGCCCCTCCTCGGTCGCCTCCCTTTCCTCAACCGTCATATTATTGAGGTATATTTTATTGATTGAGTATTGAGCGGACAAACGATTATATGAACCCTCGGCGGATTGGTTCAACCGGGTTGTCAACTTGTTTAATTCGTTCGCCTCTTTTTGCGCTTGCTTCAATTCCGCCAACCGTTTTGCGTTCTCGCTTTCCGCAAATGCCAAATCCTTTGCCGCCCGTGTCAATTTGTCGGTATCGGCGGACGCCCCCCGGATTGTTTTACGTCCGTTTTCGGTCGCCCCGCTTACGCCCTCCAATGCAGCCTTAACCGTTATCGCCTCACTCTTTATATTTTTTAGAGTGTTCATATAGGCGTCGGAAAGTTGGTCTAACTGATTAATCAACTTTGTAATCGAATCGTCCGGGCTTACAAGGTCGCTATATTTTATAGGGTTGTTATTATCTGCCATACTTAACGTTATTTGCGGGCAATTTGCCCCGTATTAAATTATCTTTTCTTTTCCATGTAGTTAATCAACCAAAGAAAAACAACGCCGCAAATCGCCTTATTTGACGCCGTTTTTATTTTTGGTTGGTTTCAACAACTCCTTTATCCGCTCAAATGCGTTGTAATACTCCAATACGGTGTATTTCTTTGGTTCCGGTACGTGCAAATGTTGCGATATGGTTAAACACATATTTTCAAATTGTTTATCGTACTGAATTTCCATGTTATCGGAACCGCTAAAAACAACCGGGCGATTATATAACAACAACATCGTCGTTATTTTATCAATTTCCGCCCGTTTGTCCTCTGTATCGCCGTTTATAATGGCATCCAACATTAACATTGTGCGGTTGCGCAATTCGTCGTAATACTCTTTAACCGTCGCATCGTCGAACAACCGGGGGAAATACATTTGCAATTCTTCATCTATTTTTTTTTTGACCGCTTCCATTTGGGCGGTCAACTCTTTAACGGGAACATCGCCGAACATATCGACGACCTTTTGCAACCCATCGTCGGATAAATCGTTGTACGGTTCCCCGTCGATTGATTTAACCAACACGGCAAACGCCAAATGCTTTGGGCTTATTCCGGTTTGAATGAAATACACGTTTTGCCGCATATTATCCAATTCAATTGCCGCCAATTCCGGGGTTTTGCTCCGGGCGTATCTTATTGCCTTTTCTATATGCGTATCGAAATCCTGCAAATCGGAACCAATCCCGGCATCAACTAACAACATTTTGTTGTACTTATGAAATCGCAACATCGGCAATTCGTCGATTGCGTCGTATATCTCAACGGTGCGTTCTCCTATCTTAACGGTTTTCATAGCAAAAAACGGGTTATCATTGTGGAACAAAAGGGAACCAACAACAACGTTGGGTTCCCGGTGCATATAGCAAACAGGACGGACAAAACGACCCCCGCCCACCATGATAAGCAAAAGCCGCAATTGAACATCTTAACAAAAAAGTCGTTGCCGTGAACTTGGACGTACTCAATAACGCCCCACTTTTTTAACAGGGTCAACAGGAACGCCGCCACGGTTGCCACGACCAAAACCCAAATAATGAAAGTTACCATATCGTTAAATGTTACAAGGTTGATTAACTGACAATACACCCTCAAAGCGAAAACCGCCGAACGGGTGCATTAAAAATTGATTGTCTATTTCGTCCAAAGTGAACCCGGCAAATATGTTTTCCGCCTTTGCGTACACTCTGTTTATTGTCATGGAACCGGAACGCAACCAAATACCGCCATTCAATACCCGCATGATTTGTTGTTTGACCGCCTCCGTATTCCGGTTGTTGGGGTCGTTGGTTATCGTGCGCATATCAAACCAAAAGATAACCGAAAACGGCGTTGTATATTTGTTTTGTTCGCCGGGGAACC
>PPYF01494411.1_pt1 | contig 44717 bp, 54 predicted proteins | sample 1559871 | NCBI WGS metagenome assembly PPYF01 (sample SAMN08240021, study PRJNA423297) | Human gut metagenome, whole genome shotgun sequencing project.
TCGTCACAACTGGGGGAAAATCTTATCCATCAACAGGTTCAACTGGTTTTGGTCACGATATCGCCCGACATTTCAAACTTCATGTTACTGATCTTGAAGCTGCAGAAAGTCCACTTTTAACCGACTTTCCACATAAAGCTTTACAGGGAATTTCTCTTGACGATGTCACACTGTCTTATGGAAAACACAAGATTACTCATGACCTTCTTTTCACACATTTTGGCCTATCTGGACCGGCTGCCCTACGTTTATCTAGCTTTGTCAAAGGAGGTGAAATATCCCATCTAGATTTTCTTCCTAACCATAGCCAAGAAAATCTCAAGACCTACTTTGAGGAAAATCGCGAGAAATCTGTCAAAAACGCCCTCAAAAGTCTAGTGCCTGAGCGTGTCGCTGAATTTCTAGCAGGAGATAAGGCGGATAGCAAGATTAAACAACTCCATCCAAAAGATTTGGAAAAGCTTATCAGTCAACTCAAAGAGATGGAAATTCCAATTACGGGCAAAATGTCACTTGCTAAGTCCTTTGTAACCAAAGGTGGCGTAGACCTTAAGGAGATTAATCCTAAGACCCTAGAAAGTAAAAAAGTCCCTCACCTACACTTTGCAGGAGAGGTCCTTGACATCAATGCCCATACCGGTGGCTTTAATATTACTAGCGCCCTCTGTACTGGTTGGGTAGCAGGAATTCAGAGTCCTTGGGACTAAGGAAATTTTTCGAATAACGACAACAAAAAGGTCCCTTCTATGACAGAAGGGATCTTTTGTCTATTTCTAAAAGGAGAGGAGGGGATTTCAGGGCGTTTTTATTCTTATTTTATCCCTATAAAAACCTTATTTTATAGGGAATTTGTTTTTTAGAATAAGATAAAGACAGACAGAAAATTTTCAAAAAACGGGTGTTTGACGGGTGATGACCACCTATTCACAAAAGATTTCTAAAATATCAAAAACCGCCCTAGTTTCCTAGAGTGGTTTTTTTGCAAAATAAAAAAAGCCCCAGCAAATGCTGAGGCTTCGACCACTACTGCCATGATATCCCTATTGCAGTGTTAGGGGAGGTGATATACTCCTTTTCGTTTTTTAGTTTTCGTGGTCTGTTATTTACCAGTTTGTCCTTGCGTGGCTTGTGCACGTTCTTCAATAGCCTTAACCACTGAGACACTAGCTTCATTGATTGCTTTAGAAACCGCTTCGGCGTCGTTTGATTGACTGTATAGGAAGCGTTCAAAGTCCGCATCTTCTAGTTGCAAACGTTTAGCACCAGTAGCTTCAAGTGCGTCCACTGTGCCCATTGAGCCAATACCAAACACACGACCATTAACGACTGCCACCCAACCTTCTTTACCGCTTTCGCTACGTACTACAAAATTCATAATATCTTCTTCCTCTTTCTTATTTACTAAACTATCGCCATCGTTGATGATAACAACATTCTTATCCAATCCACCAGCTAAGCCGGTTGATGTAAACTGCCACCAGCGTGTATGTTCCATATTTGGATACACCCCCCAGTATGGTTCTGGGCGTACCTCGTAATCTGGGTACGCTGCAATCCATAAGCTGTTTGGATAGCGTGCAGTGATTTGATCTACATACACGTTAGCCAATGTGTAAGGCTTGTAACTGTAATAGATAGGCTCGAAGCCATTCGCCTTACAGGTATCCATAAACGCTAGGACTGCATTAGTATTGGCTTGCTTATCACCACTAGCCCCGTCCTCATAATCACATACAAGATAACGTGGATGTGATGGTAAGCTACTGATAAAGTAATTCGCTTCAGCTTGAGCCGTTGCGACATCTCCACCAAATCGTGCAAAGTGGTAGTAACCAATACAGTTACTTGTGTTGGTTTGCTGGCTGGCTGCTGGGCTAACCCAACCAGTGCCTTCAGTAACCTTAATAACCGTGTTATTCGTACCACTGGCACTACAGATACTAGTCAAGTCGCCCGGTTGGTAAGCTGACACATCGATAAAATAGGCGTTCTCGGTCATGCCATCGAACGGCAATTCAAACCATCCAACCATTTGCTGACTTGGTGCGTTCCAATCGATATAGCTGAAATTACCAGCACTGTCTAGGTTACGAGTGACTTTACGTGTCCAACCGCCATTATAGAGGCAATCAGCGTTACCGTCGATATTCTGTTCGATTGTGGTAACGGTACCGTCTGGGTTTTCTGCGACTACAAAGCCGATATGGCCGAATTGATGGTATGGCAAGCAGTTAGTCACCCACACACTCCCAACGGGTGGGTTATTAGTCCCGTTAAAGTAAGTGGCTTTCAAACCTAGACTTTCAGCACGACTTAACGCATCAATGGCGTTTAAGTAGCTAAAATCAAGATTAAACAAGCCTTGATACTGTAGCACGTTATCAATCAAGCTGATACACTGACCACCATATGGGTTGGTCGGAACAGTGACACGTTGATTGACTAGGCTTTCAAGAGTGTTCAATAATTGTGTTTTTGATGTCACGTTTTGACACTCCTTTCTATTCTATTTTTTAAAAATTATTCCTTAGGTTCGTGATAATTCAATGCTTGTTCACTATCAGCTACACCCTTAGTTGTGGGGTCGGTAACGATTCCCAAAATTACCAAAATCACAACGAATGTGTTCACACCTTCTTGGATATTGTGCGGGATTTCAAGCCCGAACTGTTGTAGCATAAGGAATACTGCTGAGATAAGAGCTACTAGAGTAGCTTTGTTTTGCAAACGTAGTTTAAAATTAATCATTGTCATTATTCTCCTTTTCTCCATCCTCATTTTCTGAGGTTAAAACGAATTTGTCTTTATCAATGTTCTTTTTGATGTACTTGTCAAAGTAAGGAATTTTCACCCCTAGAGCTGACAAACTAGCAAGAATACTAGAGCCATAAGCTGCAATCATTGCAAAGATAAACGTATCTATCACACTTCCTAGATTCATAAATACTGCAAATGGATAAAAAATTGTCACAAAAACAGCCATAGCGGTGTGGCTTACTAGCCCTTTTCTAAATTTAGAGCTTGAAAACTCATGAAAAGCCCACGCTCTGGAAACGCCTAAGATAATATCGCAACCAATAATGACTATTAACAAGAACACCCATAGATGTTCATCGATCCCGTATTCATAAAATTCTTTGACAACATCAAAAATACCAAAAATGCCATTTGGTTTGTGCATTTGTTATGCTCCTGTTGTTGTTTCTGCCAAAACTTCATCTTCAATTTTGTAACGCAAGTCACGCAATGCGCGTTCGTCTGTACGCATTTCTTGACGGTGTTTGGCGTAAAGTTCTGCATTAAGCAGATTTTCTTGAACCGTAGAAACCGCATTGGAATCTACATTGATAAATGTTTGCTTGACAAGGATTGTAGCTCCTTCTTCTTCGACATTAAATTCTGCATTGATTGTGCGTTGTTTTGTGATTTTAAGTGACATGATATTATTTCCTTTCTTTATCATACTTCAATTGGGTATTCATCTTCCGTGATGTAAGTTACTGTCCCTGTGTAGACTGCGTTTTCTGAATCTTGGTTTGAAAAATACATGTTCCCATTCGGTTCAAGGTGCCATACTGCGCAGCCTTTATGCCAGTTGGCTACATTTTTGTTGACAACCAAGTGCGTTTGGACGCAAGGCTTGAATCCGCTAGGGATTTTCTCGCTTAAGCCCTTGTACTCGCCTAAAGGGACGGAATGGGCGTCTCTGATTAAGCTGAGAGTTACTACGTTCGACTGGCGCACAAGGTTCGCTTTCACCCGCCAACCAATATCAACCTCTTGTTTAACCATCGCTGGCTTAGGCGTGTACTCAATCCATGAGCCATTAGAATTACTAGTGACAGTGCGTTTAAACATCCGACCGGACACAGTTGTTAGCGTTTGGTGATACCCAGAAATGCTTTCCACGACTTCTAAACAAGCATCCTCGCCCGATGCGGGATGGTTTTTGTAGTTCCCTAGGATTGAATAAAAACCAGTGGTTCTATAGTCGTTTAGGTTATCTACCTTGTTATCAATCGCTGCACCGTTCGGTTCTGTAAGCTTGTGGTGTTGGATTAGTTTTGAGCCTGAATAAATCAATCCATCAACATCTAGCGCTCCATTTTCACGATACTTACCAATGCCAACGCCTTGTTGGTCATAGGACATGATAATTTTATCGGTAGGCACTGTATCTTGAAATTTTGAGTCTGAAAATCTGTCCTCTAGTTTGCCCGTAACGACAAATGAAGTATCTGCAGGGTATTCCTTGCCCAGATTTGCGCTAGATGCCTTAAATTCAGAAATACTTGACCATTCACCGCCAGCTTGACCATTATCTGAAACAACATTGCTTGTTCCAACTTTGGCTGTTGTAAAAGTCAGCTTCATGGTATTTTTTTGAACACCATTAACACTTAGTGGCGCTATTTTAGCAAATCTCTTAATGGTTAGCGTGTCTGACTTTGAGCCGCTTCTGGTAACCTCAAATTTCAGCGTTGGGCTGAAATAGAATAGGAATGTTATTTTAACCTCTTTCCAATCAGACCAAATCCCACGAGAGTCTTGAACTCTCCCTCTCAATGTCATTTGAGTATCTTTGTTTACAGCGACCTCATGGAATACCCCACCATTCGTTGAAACGGAATTACTGGCACCAACAATTTCAGCATAGTACCCAGCTATCGTAGCTCCGCTTTTTGCTTGTGCTTCGTTGAAAACGACTTTCACAAGCGACATGATGGACACAAAATGCGTTGGCTCTGGAATTATCCTTTGAGTCGTTGCATTTGCGTCCGTTAAAGTAAATCCCGTAAACGACGGCTTCGCGTTGTTTGTGACAATCCTTGCTGTTAGTGCCGTTGACTGTGTTTGAATCAATTTACCGTCAACATAAGTATCGACGTATATAGTACCCCGGCCAGTTGCCGTATCTGGTATGTCGTCGGCAAAATCCGCTGGGATTGTCCACTTAAACGACGTCCCAACGTTGTCGGCAATCTTACCTTGCTTATTGCCCCAAGCGTAGCGTAGTGTATGCGTGGCACCAGCTATTTTCCTATCAATAGTGATATCTACTCGATTTCCAATGAATCCCTCTGAAACACTTACTGAACTTCCCCTTGGAATCGTCGTCAGTGTTATGCCTTGATTGCCAATGTCTAGGTTTCCGGGGCTGTATCCACCCGATCCATTGAAATGAGCGTGTACGCTGAACACACCAGCTCCATCGTCAGCATGACGAACAGTAATCGTGCGGTCAATCAACTGTATTTCTGAGTTTCGGTTAAGCATCGCTGGACTTCCAGAGTAGTCAATTCGTTGCCCGAAACCATCAACGTAACCAGAACATTGATAGCTCGCAAACGTCCACCCTTGGTTAAGCAATGCCAATCGAATACGGACATCACTTGTGTTGTTTTGGATATTCTGTCCAACTTGGTCAATCCACAGCCTGATACGATATCCACGGTCATTATTTGACCAAAATTCTACCATGATTAACTACCTCCCACATATCTAATCACGTTCCTGTCAGGATTGATGAAATCCTGTTCCTCTCGATATCGTCCAATTTGGATAGTTTTTGAGAAAATACCATTTTCAATGTGAATCACACCTTGCGAGATATACATCACTTCGTTACCAGCTGAGAACATTGAAATGCGACCGCTTGGGCTGAATAGCATAGAGCTAGAGTTGTCCGATTTACCGATAACAAGCCCCTCGTTAGAGGATGCCATGTAACTATCGATAAAATTCCACCGTTCTGACATGTCGTTTAAGTTGTTCTCTAGTTTTGCTACACGAGCACTGGCATCAGCCAAATTCTTCTCAGCTTGTGCCCGGTTGGCGTTATTTGCGTTAACAAAATCTTGGTAAGCCTTTACCCATTGATTAAGCGTGTCAAGTGATACTTTCGCTTCGATTTCTGCCTTCATAACCGAGTTGACCTCATTCAATCGGTTTAGCTGTGCTTGAGTTAATGCACTATCAGCTTTGCCATCTATCTGACTAGCTAAATCTTTCGGCGACGCTTGCCACGCTCGGTCAGTCGTACCTTCGTAACAATCAAGCTCTGTGAAAAACAGCATTGACTGACTGCCGTTAGTTGTGCCCGTGTTGTCGATTCGGATGAAGCCTTCATCACATTCTCCAGCGTTGAAAATGAAGTGAAACTTAGAAACGCTACTAGCTGATGGCGAACCGTCAAAGTGTTTGATATTAACTACTTTGCTAAAAGTTTTAGTTTCATTTGACTTGCGTCCGAGGAAATAGATATCTATCCCTTTTAGATTACCGCCAGCTAAAATAGAAACATTAAGAGAGTAATCAGTGTTTCGCTTAACTGGAAAACGACCAGTTGCGGATGGTGACACGGATACCGTTTTTAACAAAAACATCGGTTTCGAACCATTGTAGTAAAACCCATGGCTTGAAATGGACAGATTAGAGTTAGGTTGGGGGACTTCCCAATAGCCCCAATTATCCAGATTTTCTGGAAACGCTGAATTCCGGATAAGATTCTCACCACCGACCGACACACTGCCAGCCGTATCATTCCATGAATAATCAGCTGGGTTAGTGCTATTTGCTCTATCGAAGTTGGTGCATACACCCAGATACCGCTTAGTGCCGTTTTGTGTAAAACTAAAACCAGTTCGTCCATCGGCACTATCCGCATAAGCAAAGTGAACGTAAGGTGTTCGTCCATCCGCTCCAGCTTTGCCCGGAATACCATCCCGTCCATCGCTACCCTTCCACTTAGACCAGCGATAGTCTTGTGGGTTTTGGCTATCCGTAGTATTGAAATCTTGGTACATGCCGATAAAAGCCTTGTTAGTATCGGTTTGACTGAAACCACTACCAGACACGGTATCAGCGTAAGCAATGTGGGTGTACTGTGTTTTACCATCAGCACCCTTAACACCGGGAATACCTTGGTCACCTTTCGGACCTTGCAAGCCCATGAGACCTCTGTCACCACGTTCGCCCTTGTCGCCTTTAGGGCCGGCATCGCCTTTGGTGCCGTCTGAGACGTTTAAAAAAGTAACCTCTTCTGAAGCTACTTCTTTGTTATCTATCCACGCCGAAAACGTCAAGGCTGTTGGTTGAGTAATCTCTGATGCTACTACGTCGTAGGTCATACCCACATACTTAATAGCACCGTCGATTACGAAACGCCATGTAGCGTTAACTGTTCTATCGCCTTGTTTCAAGACTGGTCGAACAGTCGAGCGACCAACACCATTTTTAAACACTGTACCGTTCGTGGTTGTAATCTCGACACGGTATGGTAGAGATTTAGAAACAATCTCATCAATGCGTTGTTGCAAACTACCGGACGGCTTATTCTCGATTTTACGGTAGTTAGAGAACACAACCGAGTTATTCAACGGCATGTCAAAGCTAATTACCATTTCAGTGACACGAGCTTCGAGGGCTAGACCACCTCTAAAATTATTATTGATGATCTTAACGGTATCACCTAAATTGACATCCCTGTAGTTTTCCATGAAACTAGAGTGGACATCAACCGTGTAGGTCATGAGTGGGTAGGCATACTGTTTGATGGTACGCAAGGCGTAGCCTTTTAAAGCGTTGACATCTTTGTACTCGGTTTCAAAGTCCTTGCGTGTCCAGTTATCTGCATTACCTGGATTCATGGAAGATAGGTAGCGTTCCCTAGACAGCGGAGCGAATACTAAACTATCACCACGCCTAGAATAGAATTCTACTTGTCCTATCTCGTTCTTTTCCTCAAACTCTACATCATTCAGATTGACGCCATCTTGACCGATGAAATTACCAGCGTTGAAAAGTTGCGTTTTATCACTGGTGACTTGGACACCCTTTAACTCGTTTTGGAAATAAAGGACCACATCACCCCTAACCTTACCAATGCCGTGGTGGTTTTCGTCCGGTTGTTGATAGATGTCGATGATAAAACGTTTCAAAGTACCGTCTCGGTTTAGCTCGGTTCTGAATGAAAATTCCGCATCGAATTGAGCCATAATACTATGTAATCGTTCTAACTTGGTATCCTGCTGCTCGAAACTTAAAGTTCTTGTTTTGTCTGATACTTCATTGACTCCAATTTCCATATTTGCAAATTCAAGCAATGTATTTTTTTCAAGATACCATGCTATGGTTTGTGGTTTATCACTTTTAAATGCTCCTGCCTGTTCAAGTGCTAATTCAAGGTTGGTATTGTTGCATGTCACTTGAAAACTATCATCGTTTTCAACTAACTGTGACACATAGAAAACGTGATAGCTATTATCATAGAAAAATGACACATACATCTGATCGTTGATGTAAGCTACATCTTCATGTAGCTTTCCGTCTACAATTTTAGGGATTACGAAATCGAATGTACTAGTTGCGTATTCAAGATAGCTATGCCACTGACTGTTTGAATAAGGCAACATGCCCGGAACGTTATTATTCAACGCACACACTTTTCGCATGTTTTTGTCATGAATCCAAATTTGCATTAAATGAAACGCTCCTTCCATGTTATTTCAATAGTCGGGTCAGTCCTTGTCCAACTCGATGTGTAGATATCGATTTCTGTATCACCAGTGCCAATACTGAACGGTTCGGACAGGTAAGTTAGCTCATTAAGAGCAGGCAGATTGTCGACGTAAGTTTTGCCTTTAGCCATGTCAACTTCGAGAATAGAACCCTTACGGAAACGGTTAGGGATATCTTCTTCCTTGTTAACATAGTCCTTCCGATAAACAAAACTATCCAGATACAAGTGTGTGATCAATGGCCAATCTTTGATTCCAAAAATACCGATATGGATTTTAGCTGACTTTTTGCCTTTAATCTCTGGCACGGTGAACTTAGGATAAGAGCCTTGCCAGTGAAATTGAAGAACATCATCAAACCGTTGAACGTCAGACCAGCCTTGTGGCTCATTGAATGGATTGGCTGTTGAAACGTGTGTGCCATAGAAATGTTTTCTATCGAGGACTTTATAACCACCTTTGCCATCTCCTGCTAGGAAATTATAATGGCAGTCAAAACCGTTAGTGTGCTTGTAAGTCTCTACGCCATAGAGAAACACACCGTTTGCATCCGTTACAGAAATTTTGATGAATCCAAACTGATTTGCAGCACCTAGCCACAAGATTTGTCTCCACCAAAAATATTCATAGGTAGCCCCTTTCTGACCATTGCTGTCCGCTGGGATCTCCCATGTAATTGAGCTACCTCGTAGGTATTTATCCCCACCACCAGTGCTTGTTAAGGCAATGTGTGGCCTACCCCATGTGTTATCAATGGCAAGTGTCCCGTAAAGCGCGTGGCTATCATCGTTAAAACGCCCTTGGTTTTTCGCACCAACCGCAAAACCGTTGGTAATCCAGTTGTTAGAAACGTAGTCAAACAGAATTTCAGATTGCTTGACTGTACGGGTATCAGCTTCATTCGGATTGCCAATCTCATAGCTTTCACTAGACGATTTTACAATCCCAACCCAGCCATTATCTGAATTAAACTTCAGTTTAATATCTGGGTAGGTTTCAGCCGTACCGAAATTTTTCAACGTAGCCTTGTAGTGACCGGTCGAAATCTTCTTAATACTGCCGTACTTGGTTTCACCATCGCTACTTACCAAGGCTTGTGCTTTATTTTCGCTGTAACTTTTTGGAACATCGAATGTAACCGTTACCGTTGCGGTGATAGGTGCAGTGTTCTTATCAACTGCTAACGATGCTTGACCAGACGGGATAGCTTCCCAAACCTTATTAGGTTCATCTCCGAAAATCAATGGTTTCGGCTTGTCTACGTTGAGATACCCGCCTAGCGTTTCAGCGATGGTATTGAAGTAGTCGTAATTACCAACAAGCGTAAATAACACTTGAATCTGCTTGACGGACAAGGTGCTATATAGGAATTGCTGACCATAACGCCTACGCCCTTGGTCTTGATAGTTGTTGTTGAAATTTGATGCCACGTTTTTGGTGACATCCACTGGAACGGCACGTCCTTGACCTTCATTGAATAATTCGGTTAAGTTCTTGCCGTCATAAGTTACTGACATTCCTATCAAATAATGCTACCTCCTAGCAACGCTTGTCTGCGTTCATAATCGTTTGTCGCTTTCGTCATAAATGGCGCTAACCCGTTTGACACACTTCTACCATCAATGACATTCCTGATCTCGATTGGGTTAGACCCGTTAGTTACTAATTGACCTAGCAAACCAATCATGACATCCAGTTTCTCTTCAAGAACAGAAACACGTTCATAGTTTGGTGTGCTGTCGTGATTGCCTTGTGGGGCTTCCCCAGCAAAACGTGCCACTGCTTCAGTAAGTAATTGCCACGCTCTACCACGTTTAGCAATATCTGTAGGAATGACATATTCTGGCATATCGCCTTCAGCCAGCTCATAAACACCGTTCTTGTGGACTAGACCACCGTTAGCGTAGCCGTAAGCTGCTACACGGTTAAAGGCTGCATCCGATGTACCATAACGATGCTTGATGTAGTTAATCGCAGCAAGCAAGTTATCATAACCGTTGCGAATGTTGTTGTGTCCAGGGTGTTTGTAAGCGTTAAACGTCGGACCGATGGTCTGCATCAAACCAATTGATGGGTGTCCTGCTCTTGCGTTACTATCCCAATTATTTTGAACGTTAGGGTCACCATTCGATTCCCGCTGGATAGTTGCCAAAATCTTAGAAACACGGAAATTATTCGGCTCAATACCATTAGCTTCCAACGCTCTAACTACAGATTCACGCCATCGTGCTACACCAGTACCTTGAGGGCCATCTTCACCACCACCGGCTGGGCTGAGCAATGGACCAAGAGTTTTCTTAATCCAGTCGAACATGCCACCGACTTGACGTTTAATCAAGGTTTGAAGTGGACTATTGCGGTCTTTAAGCGGTTTGCTATCGTCTTCGCCACCGCCACTATCACGCACCCCAAAATCAAGGAACGTAGCAGCGTTAGAGATATGACGGCCAGCGTATTGGTGATACTGACCATTACCGCCATAGTTGTATTCCTCACCATCGTAAGTATCGCCATGTACTGCCGTTACAAAGTCAACGTGGTTGCTTGATACCGGACCACCAGTGTAGACTGCTACTGTTCCCGGTTTAGGTCTGCTTAAGTGTGGCACACTGGCAGATACCCATTGATTACCATTACCAAGGTGGCTAAACAAGCTAGGCTTGACACCAAGGTTTGCCAAACGGCTGGCAACGAATGATACACATTCACGATAGAAGTAACCCCACGGGTCGGCACCAGCATCTTTAGCCTTGTCTTTAAATCGGTAGTCATCCCCTTTAGCACCCATTGCCACCGTGCCTTCGTCCATTGAGGCACTGGCCATAGACCAAAGCTCTTTCCACCAGTTTTTTGCTTCTTCGACTGGTTTCTTATACAACGCATTACCAAGTGGATTAAACACACCATCTAACTTATCAGCGTTAGGGCTGAATTTTTTAGCCAGTGACCCCACTGGGTCTTTAACTACATCAGTGACAAACTCAATCATTTTCATGAATTTATCGACACCGTTCTTCATGGTGTCCCAGACTGAGCCAGCCACGTTAGTAGCCGTATCCCAGATTTTAGACCAGAAACCAGTACCTTTTGCAAACGCTCCACGTTCAACACCCATGAGCATAGCCAATTCACTAGCATTGATAACTTCAGAACCGGCTGGCAAGAGGTATTCAACATTGCGACCTTGTGGCAAGAATGACTTACCATTAGGCAGGATTACCATTTCTTGGTTGTTGGTTTCTGGACTATCGTAGCCGTCATTAAGCGTAGCTAACGTAGGCTTGGTAATTGGGTTTCGGTATGAACTAAACATACCAGTACCACCGGCAAACTTAACTTTCGGGATTTTAGAGATAGCTTCTTTACTACCACCGAAATCAGAAATCAGTTTGTTGATACCGTCAATACCGGCATTTGGGAGAGCAATCACGGCATTGATACCATCGCCAGCAAGGCGTTTCATGCCATCCCACATCTCGCCAAAGCCTTTTTTAACGTTGTCCCACGTATTTTTGAAAAAGTTAGCGATATTGGTCAATGCGTCGGTAATTAACTTGGTAATGTTGACACCGAATTTCTCTTGTGTTAACGCCCCGATTTCATCCCATTTCTTTGATAGAAATTTCTTAGAGTTCTCCCAACCATCGAACCAATTCTTATTGATACCTTTGTGATGCTTGTCGATGTCTTTACCGAGGGCGGTCATGGCTTCCGTAGCATTACCCTTGATACCTTCCCACGTTTTAGATGCAAACTTCTTGACATTGTCCCACTTTTCGCCCCAATCCTTCTTAAGGTTACTCATGTGTTTTGCAACGCCTTTAGCCATATCTTTGACATGGTCCACTGTGCTATCAACGAACTTCTTAAATGGCTTGTTGTGCTTGTACATCAACTCAAACCCAGCGACTACTGGATTAGAGATTACAAGCAACTTCTTAGCGGTGTTAGTGAAGGCTTTAATACCGTTTTCACCACCAGTAAAGTAAGTCTTGGTCTTTTCAAAGCCTTTTTTAGTGCTCTTGGTCATGGAATCCATTGCACCCGTCCAGGTCTTCTTCATGCCATCCCATGTCTTACCTAGCCATTTACCAGCATTAGAAAATCCGTCTTTGATATTTTTAACGATGCCATCAACGAATTTCTTGAACTTCTTATTGTGCTTATAGATTAAAGCAAAAGCTCCAGCAATAGGATTGGCAATAAATAAAAGGACTTGTTTCCAGTCCTTTTTAAAAAAGTTGACAATGCCTTTAAAGGCATTTGTTGTTGCGCCCAAAGCATTTTTTGCAAATTTAACAACGCCGTTAAATGCTTTTTTAGCACCACTTGCTATCCCGTTACAAAAATCTCTAAACTTTTTGTTGTGCTTATAAAGCAAAGTAAATCCTGCTACTAAAGCAGTAACACCTATTAATATAGCCCCGACAGGGTTTGTGGCGGCTGCAGCTCCTACCATTTTCATTGTTGACACAAATGTATTGCCAAATTTTAAAACATTAGCACTAAGAGACGCAATCCCTTTTATTGTCTTTGACCCGATAAAGTAAAAAGCAAAAGCTTTGCCAACTGCAACAATTGCTTTTTTGTGTTTACCGACCTCTTTTAAAAAAGTAGATACGCTTTTTAGCGGGTCTTTAGCCTTGGCACTATGACCGCTTAAATCATTAAAGACATCAGCTATAGTAGTGACAGTAGCTTTAAAGCCTTCCCAAACGCCTAATGCGAATAACTTCGTGATTTCTACCAAATTACCAACGATAGAAGATACATCTTTCTGATGTGCTGCTATGTAATTTAAAAGGTTCGTAGCGTGTTGCGCAATCTTGCTAATACCCTCACCAATTTTTGTTACTCCGCTTTGGATAGCAGGATTCTGCAAGACATTTGCTAATTGGTTAAAACCGGTTGAAGCAACGTTTACAAGGGGCTTCATAAGGGCTTTTTTAGTGTCCGCCCACGCTAACGTGATTCTTTTCTTTGCGCCCTCAGCTGTATTGCCGTATTTTTCGGCGTTCTCTTCGTAGCTTTTGCCCGCAGACTTTAAGATGTCATTAAATTGTTTAGAGGTCATCTTGCCAGAGTTAAGCAAGTCTGAAAATGCTTTTTCTGACAATCCAGACGCTTTTTGTAACGCTTGGACTAATCCAGGCGCTTGTTTCTCTAGCTTGTTTAAAGATGTAGCTGTGACTGTTCCTGACGCTTCAATCTTGCCTAATCCGCTAGCAAATGCTTCTGCTCTCTCTTGTGAGAGCTTAAGTTGGTCAGATAGACTACCAACCCCTTTTGCAAGTTCCGCTGCTTCATCTACATTGTGAGTAATTCCGTGAAATTTCAGAATCAGATCACCAACTGCACCACCAGAAAGGTTAGTATTGTATTTTAAGTCTTTAACAACAGAGTTTATCCTCTTGATTTCTTCTTCTGCAAATCCCAAATTCTGCCAACGTTCGGCGGTCTTGGACGCTGCTTCTGCTGCGGCATAGCCCTCTTTAGCTAATCCGACCACTTTTGAAGTGATGTTGGTAATACCATTTGCAATCAGATTTCCAGTTACAAAGTCTTTAACATGACTACCGATTTTATTTGTTTTCTGCGCTTCATTGTTAAACTTCTTGACAGAATCCCGCATGCGAGTCCAAATAGTCGGATTGAGCTTCTCCATTTCTTCGCGGGCAACTTTCATCTTGGCTTTTGAACCTGCTAAAGCCGCAGCCGTCTCATTAACTCTTATCTTTTGCTTGTGGTAAGCTTCGCTAGTTGCGCCTACTTTGTTTTTGATTTTCTCAAGCTCGTCAACTTGCGATTTGTATTGCTTACTTAGATTTTCGGTAGCTTCTTTGAGATTTTTAGCTTTTTCTTGCGCTGCTTTTCGTTTGTTGCCCTCAGCTTCAAGCCGTTTCACATAACTATCTGACAGCTCGTTCATCTTCTTGTAGTCTGTCTGCAAGCCTGCCAAACCGCTTGAATAGTATTCCATAGACTGCTTAGCCTTGGATTGCTGGGCTTCCATGCTAGCTAACTTTGCAGTCGCTTGGTCAATCTGTTGCTGATACTTAAGATACTGTTCAGCGGTTTGTTGCGTATCTCCTTTTAGCTCGGATTGCTTGCGTTTTAACGCTTCAATCTTGCTTTCTTGGGCTTGGATTGCTGCACCTAAACCATCATATTTAGCTTTAGCAGCACCTAAGCTATCTCCTGCGCTTTTAAGCTGTGCTTCTTGCGCTTTCCATGCTTGAGTAGAGCTGTTAACCAGTTGAGTCATGCTCTTAATGCTCTCGCTTGCTTTCACGAGGTCAAGAGCAATCTCGGTTGACATGGTCGCTTGCACTTTTTTAGCCATTTATTTTTCCTCCTTTCCGAGATATTTTTTGGATTTGAAATCCATTTATTTCAGCAAAGACATCGGGTCTACTGGTCTATCCTTGACTTCTTTCGCTCCCAAAATGTTCATGAGGTCGTAAAAGTCTGTTTCGTAGTATTCTTCCAACGTCCAACCGTATGCTGATAGAGCCTGTTTGGCTATCAGCTTCATGTCTTCAATTTTATTTTCAAGCTCAAAAATTTGCTCGCCTACGCTTCTTCCTTTGGGTTTTCTACGTCCGCTTCTGCCATGTCTTCGTCTGACAAACCATAGAGATAACCCACAAGTTTATTAACCACTTCCTGCGTGCGGTCGTTAGGCATATCCAAAAGCTTTTCATAGGCTTCGTCGTCCAGGTTGAGGATGACGCGGATAAAACTTAGCATTTCTTCCAAAACTGCTAAACTAGCTTGAGTTTGACCAGCAACGTCTTCTTCGTCAACGCCTTCGCCAACTTTTAAAACAGCGAGTTGGTACTGTTGCATACGCATGATGTTGCGGTTGGTTGTCAGCACTTGGAAAGGCTTCTTAGTGATTTCTGGGATTTTAATTGTTTTAACTTCCATGATTTCTCCTTACATAAAACAAAAAGGTCGCATTTAAAATGCAACCTTAAAAATTATTGATGTTCTGTCACGCTAGTTGCATAGCCACCGAAAACTTCCTTAAGCATGTTAGCTTTATCAAATGACCCTGCGCCAGAATAATATTTTTTGATTGGCTCACCGCTAAAAGCTTTGGCTGACAAAGAATTATAAGTCAAGTTGTCAGCATTACGAGTTTGTGCTGTGTCTGTATCAGTAGCAACGTTTTGAGTGCTTTCTTGCATAATACCATTCGCAAATCCAAAATAAATTGAATGTTTGCGGTCAAGTGTTTCTGTTTCGATTAAGACTGCGACGTGTGGCTTGTCACCTTGCATCACGAAGCCACCTTTCCCGTCTGACTTAAAACCGAGAAGTTTTTGCTTAAGTTCAAAGTCAAGGTTATTAAAATCGAAAGCCACGGTTGGCGAACCTGGTGCAACGATAACATCCTGAACTGCGTTGTTCCCAGGGACCTTAGTGGCTGATCCTTCGATATTTGAGATGTTAGCCGTCTTAGTACCAAGCATAGATGAGTCAATTTCAACCACGCCGTCAGTTGACAAGCCTTCTGTTCCTTTAATGAGTTGTTGCGTCTTTGGGTCAACCAAGGCAACCTTTACCATTTTTAAACCAACTACTGCCATGTATTAGTTTCTCCTTCTTAATTTAAAATCTTATGTTCGACAACATAAAAGACCCACGCCACTTGTAAAGTATCGGGGTCTACTGTATGCTCTCGAATGTCTGCAATCGACCAGTGATTGTCTCTAAAAAGCTTTAGTAAAGCAAATTCAAAGCTATCTAGGTCAAAGTCAATATCGAGCTTATAGAAGAGCTGTATTTCCACCTCTTTTTCAGCTCCGTGGAATGTGTCGTTCCCATCAAGGCCAAGGCGCATGTCAACGTCCGTGATGAGCGCGATTGTCTTATCGGTATTATCCTGCATCTCTTTTGGAATATTGCTAGCATAGATTAACTCTAGCTGTTCTAAACCGCAAGATTGCAAGATTTTCTTTGCGTCCATAACTGCGGACATTAACTAGCTCCTTTCTTCTTCATGAGGCGATCATATTCCGCTTTTTCTGCCAATAAAACAGCTTCTTGGGTTTCCGCCGAATTTTGAACATTGGTCACGAAGTGGTCAGCTTTGTACTTCTTCGTGCCATCATTCAAACGTCTTGCGTTTGTAGCGTGGAAAGCATTCTCCCAGCCTACAGTTGACTTGCCATCTACGATGCCGTCAACGTTTTTAGTCTGTAAGGTCAATCCATCTGCCATGTGCCCATAAACGGGGTCTTTATGTGATGAGTAGTGATGCTGTCTTGTTTCAGATTCCAGCCTTTTCTTAAATTCTTCTGCCCCTGCTTTAGTGATTTCAGCTTGTTCTTTTGGTGTTAGCTCCACCATGTTTTGCACGGTTTTAGCCCACTCTTCCAATGCGCTAGCGAAATCAGCCATAATCAGCCCACCTTCTTAGTTTTCCGCAAGGTGATATAGTCATACTTGTTCAATCCAAAACCGTCGTCTGAACTGATTGACACAATGCTGTACTGTATACCGTCAATGGTCACTAGCAAGCTCTCTGTGAGCTTTTTATTGTGTCTGACTATAATTACCTTCGTATCATCTAACTTCGCCTGTGTGGCTTGATATTGCTGATTAAGCGTGCGAGTATGAGGCTTATAATGCAATTTAAAAAGCGACACGAATTTTGGAATAGATATACCCGTGTACTGATTTTCCACGGATTTCGTCGTCCCAAAATCTGCCACTTTATTAAATTCGGATGGTAAAAAGGTTTTAGCCATTTGCTACCTCCTCTGCATATACTGCATATACACCTCTTAACTGCCCCACAATGCTATTTGTGGTGGCGTCGATTGGATAAGTGGAGCTGTCGCCTGTGTCGACACGGTAGGTATATAGTGTGCCCGTGCGAGCCATTACCGCCGTTTTAAAGAGCGGTGCGACATCGTCACGGTCAAAAAAGGCGTCGTCCGCCTCTGTGCTAATTGCTTTTTTAACAAAACTTGTCGCTGATGCAATATAGATGAGCAAGAGTTTTTCCCCCTCGTCATCGTCCAAATTGAGCATCACGCGCATATCTTCAACCGTGACCGTCATAGGCTTACACTCCAGTGCCAGTTGTCAAATTAGCTTTTTGGTCTGCGATAGTCTTAAATGACGCTGCCACAAACGCTTCTTGGTCTGTTGTTACAACATCGAAGCGGTCAATGACACGGATTTTAGTTTGGTCTAAGCTAAATGCGTCTCCAGCGACATTTGACGCTTCAATCGACATGTGTTCACGGTCAAACAACGTCACCGCTTGTTTCAAATCACCAAAATAAAGAGGGTGAGCGCCTGCGTTGTCAGCGAGCCAGCGGTCGGCAATTTCAATGACTTGTTTGCCCTCAAGTAAATAGCGTTCTGGTTGCGTTGGGTCGCGTTGTAGTAAATAGTCGCCCATTGCATTTTTAACTTTTGCAAGAGTGGCCAAGCCGCTTGTATTTGTCATAAAGAACGATGTAGAGCGAATTGCAGGGTCAACACCTTTCAATGCTAGGTCTTTGATGTCGTCAAATTTAGCAATAGTTGGTTTGCTTGGAAGTGCTGCGATTTTTTCCAAAATTGCCTTGTTACGAGTAACAACCACTTTTTTAGCAACCCATTGATTCAACCAAGCCAAGATGTTTTCGGCAGTATCTTTCAGCAGGCTGTTAGTTGCTGTTAGCATACCTGCATAGCGTTTGATAGCATACTTGATAAGAGCCAATTTAGGCGCGTCAATGTCTGCAATCGTTGTATCTTCACTTTCCAAGTTTGCAAGCGCAGTGATATCAGACCATTTTTCGTACACGCGAGAGCCTGATGTCGTCGAAACGGATTCCACGGTTACATATTCTTGCAATGAATTGTATTGGCGAACCAAAGTATGGATAGCAGTTTGAATGTCTTGTGGAATAGTCAAACCTGCATTAGTACCGTCATCTTCTTTGGAACCAACCGCAGCATTTCGATAAGTACCACTCAAAAGATTCTTAAAGTCTTTGATGAAGACATTCTTTGCTGTTTCTTCTTTATCAGTTAAAGGTTCTACGTCTTCGTCTTTCATATTGATAACAGCTTGCGCTTGCGCTTCTACAAGTTGGTCTTTCAACGCGTCACGGCGCACCTTGGCGTCATCACGTTGCGCTTTGAGTTCTGCGAAAGCTTCTGCAGAAAACTTGTCATCTGCCAGTGCTGTGTTGATTTGTTGGTTCAGGTCTTCTACTTTGTGGCCTGCTTCAATCCATAGAGCGTTAAGCTCGTTTACTGATTTTGTCATTTAATCATCTCCTTTTAGTTTTTGTCTAGCAAAATAGCCAGCTTCTGTTCTCGCAATGAGTTGGAAGGCTGGCTATTTGGTTTGTTCTCCAGTTTGTCAATGGCTGCCTGCTTTTCTTTCAGGCGCATATTAAAGAACTGGTTGAGTTTTTCTTTCGATGGCATTGTGTGTAGCGAATTTGTAAAGACTGGATCGTCTTCGTTAACAAACATGATTTTATCCGCAAAGCCTTTATCAACTGCTGTCTGGGCGTTCATCCACGTTTCGTCCTGCATGAGTTTTAGAACGTCGGTGTCTTTCATGCCTGTTTTCAACACATAAGCGTTGACAATAGAGCTATCAATACTATCTAGCGTGTCCGCATTCTTGCGCATGCTGTCAGCATTGCCAATATTGCCATTAGACGCCTTATGTATCATAATCTGAGCTGTTGGACTAATCCGTACAGTATCTCCAGCCATGGCTATCACGGAAGCTGCACTAGCCGCCAAGCCTTGAATGTTAGCTGTAACTTGTTTGCCAGAAGCTCGCAAAAGCGTATAGATTTCGCTTGCTGCAAAGACATCTCCGCCATTTGATGCAATGTCTAGCGTGATTTTATCGTCTTCGTCGCTTTCAATCGCCAATTGGACAGCCTTTGGCGACACCGAATCAATGCCCCAGTAACTATACCATTCAGCGGTCATGTCATCAACGACGTCGCCTTTAATATCAATCTTTCCCATTTTCCTCACCTCCTTTCAATGTTCGAACAACATTATTAGGATTACTTGGTTCTGGTAGCTCTTGCGGTAAAATTTCAGCTTGTTGTAACATGTACAAACCTTGATTTTGCGCAATAACGCCACTCTTTGCCAAATTGACAACCCTTGAAATGTACCCAGTACCGAGTGGGTCAATGGCTGGAAACAGATCTGTGTCAATATCCGTGCCAAGTTTATCGACCAGCTCGCTGACTACAGGACGTAGATAGCGACTGACTACCTTGCCATATTGACCACTAATCATATCCAGACTGGATTGCTGGTCGCCTTGACCACCTAAATAACTATCAGGTAGACCGTAGACTTTAGCAAATTGTTTGGTCGTCCAGTCCGTCTGACTAAGTAGACTAGCCACATTTGACTTGATTTCAAGCGGTTGGAAGTCCTCTAGGTCATCTAGCACCAACGGTCCGCCTGTCATTTGACGTTGCGCCTGTCTTGACCGTGCCATTTTAGTTTTAAAGTCCAGCAAACCGCCATTCTTGATTTTCAGGACACCATTAGCGTTCAAAGAGTTTTTCAAAGCATTCAGGGTCAGCTTGTCGCTGGCCTTTTGGATTTCAAACTCTCGACCTAGCGCCATAAGCGGGCTAACTCCAGACTTGCCACCGTCTACGGATAAGAGCCTAAAATGTAAGATGTCACCTTGTGGAACATGCAATTTAGGAGCATTCCTAGGGTCTTCAAATGTCACGTTATAATATAGGCCATCTTTGGTATCTAAGGCGTTATAGCTGATTTGGGACGGTCTCACAAACTCCCATTTGACGTCTGCACCATTTTCGTTGCGCCAACGATAAGCAAACGCCTCGCCACCCAGCAAAAGTTGGGCGTAGACAGACTGCCAGAAGCCATGTCTGTTAGCATTGTTCGTTGGATTATCTAAGATGCCTTGGTTCTTTTTGCGTGACGCTGTCAACTTGACGGTCGCAAGGTCGGACGAAAGCTGGTTGATAATACTAAACAAGTCCGAATTGCGTAGAGCTGTCTTAGCAGAAACCCACTCGTTACCAGTCAGGTTCGCTTTTAAAAACTCGTAGTCATCTACGCTAAAAAAACCATTCGGGTCGCCTCGTGGTGGGCTTTCCGTTGCTTGATTTAAAAAATTAAATATAGGCAATTAGTTTCACCTCCTTTCTATCCTATTCTTTAGGCTTAGAAATCATTTCGGACACCAAACCTGCTAAAATAAAGGTCACGGTCATGCTGATTCCGAAAGCAATCTCATTAATGCGATATGTTGTCACATTTGCAGTAATAGACGCCAAAATAAAGCAGATCAGGTCGAAAATAGACCAAACTGCACTAAAAAAAGACTTGAAAATATTCAAATCTGTACCTCCTTATTCAAAATCATCACCCAGCAAGCCACTATCTGGGTTGTTAAACCAATCAAGCACCGCTTGCTGTGACATATGTTGCACCATATATGAGTTGTTTTGAGCTAATCCATAGTCCTCAAAATGAAACATGGCTTGGTAAAGTGCATCTATCAGAGCGTCCACAACGTCAATCTTCAGTGTAGACATCTTTTTATCTACCTGAATACCAATGTTATCCTCCTTGATAACCGCATTGACCAGCGCTTTCTCCATGATTTCATCGTCTAAGCGTGTACAGTTCCCCTCAATAAAGAGTGTCTGCAAGAATTTGGTCGGGTCTTTCAGCTCGCTTGTGCGCTGTCTGATAGCCATGAGCGGGTAGCTGGTGTTAAGTTCCAAAGCTTTAATGACTTTAGAGACACCCATGCTATCATAGCCAAAGAAAAGCACTTGCAATTCGTTATCTTCCACATACTCGCACAACCACTGGTAAACCTCATCATCATTGATAAGCCCTTGCGGGTGGCTTGTAATAGTGCAGAATCCTTTATCTGCTAAGTCTCGGTAGTTAATGCCGTCCATCTTCTCTTTAGCTTCAATTGACCCTGCTTGTTGCCACGGAATAAAGCTGTGTTGCTCCAAATGGTACTTGGGATTGCCATCTTCATCCTGATATGGATAGACAAAGCCGAAAGCCGTGTTATCCGAAAACATAGAGTAGTCAACGCCTATATAGACTTGCCTGCCTTTGATGTCAAAATCAGGGATGACCGAGCGCTCGATGTCTTCCAGCTTCAAGAAGCTATTTTCATCCTGCTCGCCCCATAAATTCATGTTTTTAATCAAAAAATCGTTTAAATTTCCAGATAAAAGGTCGGCATCTCGCTTGTCCATAAGCCCTTTCAAAAGCGTGTCATGCTCACTTTCAAGGTCTAGTAAGGGATTTGACTTGCTCCATGTTTCGGGCTTGTAAACCTCGTCTGGGCTATCCTGCGACCAAACAAGACAAAGCTGGGTGTCGCCCGACCTGTCATCACGTTCCATAATCCCCTGCATGATCCGTTCATCTTTTCTTAAAGGTGAAGTCGGGTTAGGGTAAGCGGTGGAAATTTGGATGAATTGACGGTTCGGGATTTTAACCTGCCCTGAAACGATTTTAGAAATGCTCGTGCGGTCTTTCAAGTCACCCGATTCATCCATAATTGCATTAGTGAAGTGGAATCCGTCATAGTTACCGCTTTCGCTCGAAATTGCCCTTAAAACGTTGTTATTTGCTCTCATAATGACTTGTTCTGACTGGATAGACAAGTCCAATTCCTCAGCTAGAGACTTAAAAGGTTCTTTAGTGATTATCTGTTTAAGCATATTCTTAATATATCCCATGAGCTTCATGGTCTGCTTAAAATTGATTGAGCTTACCAGATAATCTTGGTTAGATAACCCAAGGCTTTCGAAAAGGTAAGAGAAGCACATAGAAATAGCTTGTATGTATGTTTTCCCTTGACTACGACCGACAGATACAATGACCTGTGAGAAGCGTTTGCCACCCGTTTCATTGCGCCAGCCAAAAGATTGACTAAGTAAAAATTCTTGCCAACCCATAAGCGCTGTAGGCTCACCAGTATCCACGTTAGGACAGACTTTGGCAAACTTCAGCACCTTGCCAGCTTCCGCTAAGTCGTAAGTGTAAGAGAAATCAGGTTCACCTTGATGTCTTAAGTCCCGTAAGTGTCGCAAGCAAGCAAGTTGCATCATGTAACCAGCCTGTTTCTTACCATCCAAAACGTCAAAAGCGTATTGAGTGCCTGGGTCTGCGTATTCGTTACGAATATCAAAAAAGTTATACGTTACATAAGAACCAACAATATCGTGAGTTTTTGCTAAATCTATCTCGTTCACCTCCTTCTATCGCAAGATAAAAGCTTGGATTTTAAATCCAAGCTTAACTATTTAAAAATTCCTGCATCATTTCAGCAGTTGACTTCTCGGGTTTGCTACTATCAGCAATCGTCAGCAACTCCGCCCTACCTTTCGGCGTAAGACCTAGCTGCATAGCTATCTGATTCAGCGTAGTTGTTGCATCTTTCATCGTGGCAACCGCTGGGTTCTTTTTAAAGCCAAGCGACATTTCATCTAGAATCTCACCACTTCCCTGCGCCTGTACAGGCTTTTTGATTTCCTGCTGGATGCCGTTTAGTTTGATGTCTTCGTAAGCCAGCTTGTAGATTTCGTAGTTAGTGCAATAAGATTCCACCAAGAATGTATCTATGCGCTCGACCTTGCCTGTTCCTTCTAAAAACGGAACGACTTTGCGCCAAACCTCCCTAGCTACCTGTCCCAGATAGTTTGGTGGGTCACTCGGTAAACGCCCTTTATTTTGCTTATAAAATGGATTTTTAACCAAGTGTACCTCACCTCCTTCTAGTTCATTTTGACACCCTTTAAAAATCTGAAAAATTGGTGTACGACACAAGCGAACACCTTTGTGTGGCTCTCCTTGGCACGAGAAGGGGCGGGGGTCAATTTTAAATCGTGTCGAGGGTATTTATACCACCCTTATTCTAAAATCGTGCTATGGGCTTATTAGAGGGATTTAACAACGTCCTCTTTTTTTTGCGGGCTATTAAATCAGCCCACGATGCTACAGAAAGTCGTAGCTCGGTGTTCTGTTTCGTTCTATTTTGACCAGTACCATAGACTTCTTGTTCCAAGGTACGTTTCGTGTTATCGCAACTTCTACACGTAGCTACCACGTTTGAAATTTCAGTCCTAAGTTCTGGAGCTATTTCAACGGGTGTAATGTGGTCGCCTATGCGTGCGTCTGGTGTGGTCACACCCAACGCTAGACAGTACTGACATAGATAGTTATCACGCTCCAAAGCTATCTTACGAATAGAAGACCAAATCTTCGAGCGATAGAATGCGTAGCGTTCCTTGCTCTCATCGTCTCTGTTCCTTACTCGTGTGTTATATCTTGTCCGTGAGTATCTCTGTCTCTCCTCTGTGTATGCTGCTTCCATACTGCTATGTTTGCTACAGTAATGTAATGGTCTTTCTGTCAGAGTATGGCAACCGTCTGCCTTGCATCGTCTGACCATTGGCATGGGTATACCTCCTCTCAATCAGATAAAGCAAAAGAAGAACACTACTGTGTCCTTCTGATTCGATAATACTATACTACCATGACTAGAGTATGATGCACTATAGATTAGTATAGACTAGTGCAGATTAGTCCAAATACTTCTCAGCTTGTCTTAGCTTCACATAGTAGGTAGCTTTACTAAAGCCCATGCGGTCACATATCTGCCAGATATCCAGCTGGTCTATATATACCATCTGGAGTAGGGATCGTGCATCTATATCCCCCACCTCTGCGATTTGACGGCGGAAGTCTAGCTTTTGCTTAATAGCCTCGGCAGTGAAACGTTCTAATTCCTCACGAGCCGTCATAAGTTCCACATAGATATCATCCTTGCCCTTACGTTTACCACCTTGCACCATATCTGTTTGCATAGCACCAGCCGTTATTTTAAGTGCTTGTGATTCCAGACGCTTAATCTGTTCTATCTGACTGTCAATATACCTGTCTAATGCTTTTATTTGTTGCAGTCGCTCAACCGTTCTCATAAATAGGTTTCCTTTATGATATAATAATATTATCGTTTGGATAGACCTGGGCATTAGTCTGGGTCTTTTTTTATTACAAGAATAAAGAAGGATTAGGTTACCACCTCCCATACATTAGATTTAGCCATGCCACCAGTAATGCAAAAAGCTAGGGTAACAAAATAAAAAAGGTTCCTCGATTCTAATTATTTATTTACTGGATTTTGTTTTGAGCAAGGTCTGTCAGCTTGCTCGGTGTCAAAAAAGTGTCTCTTGGATAGTTTGACAGACTAACAGCCAGTGACGGATTCGAACCGTCTAAAACCATTCTGGCTACACGCCGAGCATAAACGCTCGATATAAGTAATGTTTAACTGTTGATTTGTTCCGTCCTAACTCCCCTTGCGTCCTTTCAACTCTTGATGTCCATATCTGTAAATTCAATCTTGCTAGGCAAAACGCCGTTACAAACATAAATGCCTTGAAAATTTGGGTTGTTTCTAGCTGTCATGGTTTCGTCAAAGAATTTCATGCGACCTCTCGGGATTAGCAATTCAAAATTATTGTTTCGGAACAATTCGAATCTTGACTTGCTGTCAAATAGTCCATTGTTATTCATAATAAGCGCAAACGGCAAACCTAACTCATACATTCGTCGAAATATAGCATCACGCTTGCTAAAAGGAGGGTTACTTACAACACAATCGACGCCTTCCGGTGCTTTGTCGTAATCAAAGAAATCTTGCCCTGTTTCGATATGCCCGAAAGTCACTTCATGGCCATTCTCTTTTAGCAACTTCACAAATTCGCTATGTTCTTTATCAAAGGGGCACCAAATATGCTTATATTGCTTGATGTACGGCAGAATGATTTCAACTGCATATTTCGGCGTATAGTATTCATCACTTTTGCTTGTTTTAATTTGCTGACTAAAACTCATTAGTTTCCCCTCTCCTTCAGATAGCTAGGGATATCATCCCCAACATTTACGCTGTCATATTGCTCCTTGCTAACAAGGAACTTGCCGTAAGCTCCGCAATCAATCGTGTAGAGCTTGCCGACCATAGACTTGCCAGTCACTTTGCCGTGCAATTCCACCGCATTATCGGCTTTGTGGATAAGTACCATCTCGATGGGTCGGTTAACTACGCTGATTGCTGTTCTAATATTAATCACCAATGACATCACTAGCAGAATCGTCGATACTATTATCTGATTTTCTCGTTTTCTTGGTTTTGACGAAATTGTCATCAATCATTACTCCTCTTGTCTTCCCCTTGAATAGCCTCTGCAATGAACATAAACGGCGTTTTTACATACAAAGGATTGTCAAATTCAGGTTTTCCGAACCATCCATCCAAAGGGACGTCTTTCAAAAAAATCGCTGTTATTACTTCGCTTTCCTCTCTGATGTAGCTTATATTTTCGATATTAATTAGCATTTTTGGTTTATCCATTCCGTATTTGACAGGAATCACCTCAATAAATTTCGCCATCACTCCACCTCTTTCGCTTCCACGCCTGGGCAATCAAACACCCATTCAAAGCCAGCATCTTCTAGCTCTTTGCGGGTGAATTTAGTTCTAAACTTATACCACTCGCCACACCAAAACATTTTGCCATCTTTCTTACACAATAGCTGAGCGTGGTTTTTGTCATTTCTCGCTTTTGGCATAGAAACACGATACCGCTTTTCTTTCTCGACCTCGTAGCCGAATTGGTGCATGTTTACGAGGGTTTGGAAAGCTTCCTTATCTGTATTGAACCATTCCTTAAAATCACTATGGCTTTTACTATCCCATTCTACAAGGTAGCTCCACAGGTCGTATTCTAGACTTTTCTTATGTTCCTCATACCAATCTGCCACACATTGCGGAACGATTGGTATAGGAAAGAACGATTCATATAGATCTTCTGCGTGGGCTATTGAAAAGCGTCCCGCCGTTGCTAGTTTCTGTACTGCTTCATTCTTGTTCATCATCGTTAGTTCTCCTTGTAAATAATCAGTGCTGATGTATCATACGTTCTGCGAAAGTCATACTCATAGAGTGCTAACGCCACATTAGATTGATATTTAATATCAATAATTTCTATATTTGGGTTTTCTGTAATAAAATTATTGATTAATACATCAATTGTTTTGTGATTACTAATGTCAGTTCTCTCACGTAAATACTTAGTTTTAATCATCAATTTCCACCATTTGAACTTGATATTTCCTTGCATTGCGATATTTCAATCTCAATCTGTGCATTTCGTTAATCGCATCATCCTTATTACTGAAGACTTGCTCACTGTCTTCCATGCTGTCGTAATAAACCACTACTTTATATTTCATGATTCTGTTTCCTTCGCTTCGTAATAATCAATCTGTTGCATCTGTGTTTTGAACCTCCCTAGCCTTCTCATCTAGGAAATCCCAGATAATATGAAATTGATTTTTGACCAAAGTGTCGTTATTGTATTTTTCGCAGACCTTGTTGATAGAGACAACCACCCAATTCCAGTATGCAGGGGTATTAAAACCGACCTGCTGCATCATGCGATTACTTTCCCTCATCCAGTCCGGGACTTCTTTTTCAAAAAACTCGATATAGTTCATAGTTGTTCCACCTTGACATATATTCCAACAGTGTCTGACCAAAACTTTTCAGCAATCTCACTAGCCACTTGTGCATCATCATGCCAATAGCCAAGATCCGTCATGCAGTCCTTGAGTAATTTTTGCAAATTATCCGTATCTGGTTTAGTAGTCTTGTACTGGCCATGAGTCGCTTTTTTGATTTTAGGAAATAGCCATTTCACTGTGAGGCGTATAGGTCCTTCAATTTTTTCGTTTGGGGCATACGGAGCAAGCAGGGTTGAAAATAAGTCTCTAGCTTCTTTCAACTTTTGAGGCTCATAGAATTTTGGTTTACCATTCACCACAGCGACTTTTTTCTGTTGGTGTGTCGTAGTTGGAATTTTTTTCATCGACAAGAAAAACTCAATCACCATATCCAACCTCTCTCATTTTTCTAATTTTCACTTCACCACTCACTTTCTTTTTTTGCGCCTAAGTTCAGAGTGAAGGACAGGGTTACAGGGTTACATGGGGGAGTCTTAGGACCCCCATGTTCCTGTACCTGTTCTTCTGAACTCTCATGGACATTTCCCAAATTCTATCTATGAATATAGATAGAATTCTGTCCCTGTTTTTGTCCCTATTTTTTCCAATTTGTCCCTATCGCTCCAAACCCGCATGGTTGAGTGATTCCTTAGGGACATTTTCCAATTTGTCCCTTGTCCCTATTAGACCTTAGGGACATCCGGACATTTTCCAATTTGTCCCTTTTTTGGGACGGACAAAATGGGTTTTTTCTTCCAATTTGTCCCTCCAATTTGTCCCCAATTTGTCCCTGTCCCTTTTTGAATTTTTCAGGTATTTTTTTGCTGAATTTTCCCGTTTTTCACCTCAAAAATTTCTGAGTTTTTGATCCATCTTCTGATAGTTTTTTCGCTAACAGGTTTATCTTCTGTTGAAAAATATTCCACAATATCATCAATCGTGACTGGATCCATTCCATCGTCTAATGCTTGGATAGCGTTAACCAGTTTTTCTTTATTTTTTTCTGCTGTCTTCTTCTTCGATTCTGGACCTTTATTTAGGTTCTTTTTCCAAGCTGGGGCGTTATCTTCCAGTTGGATATCAGCAAGCACACCAGTAGTATCCACTTCATGAACCGGGTAGCTGAACCACATATTAACAGGGGCAAATTTGGCGAACTCACGAAGGGTCCCTTCAACTCGCCAAGCAGTAGCAATCTCAATGCTATGGGTCGTCGTCTTGACCTCGTCGAGGTAAGGCTTGCGTTTCATAACATCAGGAATTGCTTTGTCAAAATGTTGTTGCATTTGATAGCGACTTTCCAGGTCGTCAAGACTGACATTCTGTTGGTAATAATCGTTAGCCTGTTCTTGCAAGGCTCTTTGGTAAATCTTAGCCGTTGCTTTTTCAGTCCGAGCTTTAACGAGGTCTTCGTTAAGTTCTAACTCTACTAAGTCAACCAGAGCATCAGGGTCTCTGGCAAATACTCCAGAACCGCTAGCACGGTCCATGGATTTTTTACCACCTTGGCTCCCTTTAGAATGGTGATGACAGTAGATTACAGCACACCCTAGCTCAGTAGCCACTTTATCGAATTGATTAGTGAAGTGCGCCATTTGGTCTGCTGAGTTCTCGTCACCCGTCAGGACCTTATAGATAGGGTCGATAATCACGGCTTGGTAATTCTTTTTCAGCGACCGCCTAATGAGTTTCGGGGCCAGCTTATCCATTGGCACTGTTTTCCCACGGAGATTCCAGATATCGATATTACCTACACTTGTAGGCTGTAAATCCATAGCATCGTAAACATCCTTAAAACGGTGAAGAGCTGACGGCCTATCCAGCTCTAAGTTGACGTAGAGGACTTTCCCTTGTTCGCACTGCCAACCAAGCCACTTGCGCCCCTCTGCGATGGCAATCGATAACTCGATGAGGGCAAACGACTTACCAGCTTTTGACGGACCAGCAATCAGCATCTTATGACCTTGACGCAACACCCCATGGATAAGCTCTGGAGCTAAATCTGGAAGGTGGTCCCATTCGTCTGCTAGTGTTTCGGGATCGGGAAGGTCATCGTTTAAATCTTCAACCCATTGATACCATTCCTCGTAGTTAGTTTTCCCAAGATTCGTATCAATCAAGAACTGCTTATGCCCGTTTCGGATTACTCCAGGCATGCGTGAAAGTCGGCTCGGATTTCGGTTTTGGGTATCAATATCAAGTCCATTTTTTTTACAAATCTGATAAATGTAATCGACACGTTTCCGATATTCTTGGTAGTCTCTGGCATCCACTCTCACCACCGCATGCAACGACTTGTGCCCAGAGTGTACTAGTGTAGCAATAGGAAGCTCTAACTCTTTAAATAGAGCGTACTGTTTCCCAAGCTCCATGCTGTCCGATTCTACTAGAGCGTACCTGAAATCAGTGACATTATCGTTCTTGACGCCCTTTCCGTCCAATGGGTTGAAACGAATCCAGGCACCAGCTTCTTCCTTGTAATCTCCGAAGACTGCGCCAATATCATCACCATTACTCTGAAGTTCTTTGATAAGCTCTCCGGCAGTCCTGTCGTAATTGCCTTGAGTTGGCTTATAGATTAGCCCATTCTCTGTCTCGATAGGATAAGTAGATGTGACATAACCAACGAGGTCTGTCATTTCAAACAATGTTTCGATGTATTTGACAAGATCTTGGACTGGATGCCAATTTAACGGCTCACGGATTTCTTTTGACTCTACCCAATTTTTGTCAACGATTTGATAATCACGATCAATAGTTGAATCCCAGCCAAGCTCATAGCTTTCGCCTGACTTGTTCATTGGCTCCCAACCGTTGTCTTTAGCCATCTGAGTTATAGTAGCTCCAGTCAAAGCATCAGAGCCATTATTGTGAAAAGTATCCCATTTAGTGAAGCACTCTCCCTTTTTATAACGATTATCCGATTGAGACCAAGCGTCCCAATCCATTGCCGTGTAGCCCTCCTGTTTTAGGGCCATTCCTACGTTCACCCACTCTTGATAAGACAATGTAGAAGGGTCAATATAATCTAAGAGTGGGATTAAATCAAAAGTACCTTCTGACATTTAATCTCCTTTATTCCGGCTGGTCTGTAGCTGGAATGATTCCTTTTGGCATTCTCCAACCGCTCGCAGCAATTCGATTAATCAAATTGCTGGCATCTTCAAATTTCCACATTCCGACATTTCGGAAGCCACGACCTTCAAGCAATCGTATCTGTTTAGGTGTGGTCAATCCACTGTCTTTGCGTTTGTTTAAGCGGTCTAGTAGTTTGCCAGCTTTTCCAGCATTGCCGATTTCTTCAGTATAAATACCGAATTTTTCAAGCGCTTTAAGTTGTTTTTCTGAAGGCGGAGCCATTTCCCAACCGAATGATGGAACGTAGTCCGCTAAGTCTTCAGCTTGGATAGACATTTCAAATTGAAGTGGGTCCACTAACTTACGCTTTTTACGGCGCTGTTCAGCCAACTGCTTTGCAAGTGCTTCTTCACGTTCAGCAACGACATCCTTGCTAGCTTGTTCTTCAGCTTCTAACAGACTGAACTCAACTTCTGTATCTTCAGCCATGTTTTCAGTCATCTTTTTGGCAACTTCTGGACTACTAGCAATTAAGTGGGCTGGCCTGCATAGTTCGTGACGTTCAGTGTGCCATAAGAAATCGAGTAGTAATAGATTTTCCTTCCCTGGTGCGAGGCGTGTTCCACGCCCTACCATTTGACTATACAGAGCACGGACTTTTGTCGGCCTTAACACAACCACGCAGTCTACTGTTGGGCAATCCCAACCCTCAGTTAATAGCATTGAGTTACACAGAACATTGTATTTATCCTTGTCGAAATCTTCTAGGATTTCAGCGCGATCCTTGGATTCTCCGTTAACCTCAGCCGCCTTAAATCCTTTGGCGTTAAGGATATCACGGAATTTCTGCGATGTTTTAACCAGTGGCAAGAAAACAACTGTTTTCCTGTCTTTGCACTGCTTAACCATCTCATCCGCAATTTGTTCGAGATAAGGGTCTAGGGCTGTTCCGATTTCACTGGCTTTGAAATCACCACCTTGTTGACTTACTGTTGACAAGTCAAGTTCAAGAGGGATTGTAATAGCTGTGATTTTTGATAAGTACCCTGATTTAATCGCATCAACTAATGGATACTCATAAGCTAAACTATCGAAATAACTGCCTAGATTTCGCATATCACCACGGTCTGGCGTAGCTGTGACGCCTAAGACATTAGCTTCCCCAAAGTGTTCCAATACACGCTGATAGCCGTCTGATATAGCGTGGTGAGCTTCGTCGATGACAATAGTGTCGAAGTGATTAGGTGGGAACTGACTGAGTCGTTTCTCACGTTGCATAGTCTGCACTGAGCCAACGACAACACGAAACCATGAGCCAATTGAAGTATTTTCAGCTTTCTCCAGCGCCGTTCCTAGCCCTGTAGCCGTCATTAATTTATCACTGGCTTGTTCCAAAAGTTCTGAGCGATGAGCGAGAACAAGAACACGTTCTCCCATCTTGACACGGTCTTCTATAATTTTTGAAAAGACGATGGTCTTGCCACAGCCAGTGGGTAGGACAAGTAGCGTGCGCTTCCTGCCCTCCTTCCACTCTTGCTGTACCTTAGCCCTTGCCTCTTCTTGGTAAGGTCTAAGTTGCATTAGAATCCTCCGAATCCACCACCATTAGGTGCTTGTTGAGGTTGTTGAGGCTGTTGATATCCTTGGTTTTGTTGAGGTGCCGATTGGTAGTTAGGCGCTTGCTGTTGAGGAGCTTGTTGCCCACCTCCTTGAGCGACATTAGCGTTCAATACCTTAGTCCAATCCACACTATCAGCATAAATCATTTGTTTAACGTCATTGTAAACATTATCCTTATAGGTCCGATTTCCTACACGGCAAACACCTGTTGATCCTACAACGGTATTCCAATTCATTTGAAGAGGCTCGCCATGTTTCTTTTGGCCAATGGCACCAAAGAATGCTGATAGCATACCTTCAGTTGATGAGTGCAAGAAAAGATTGTGTGTCATTGTTGCAAGACCTTCTTCAGTCTCGACTTGTATTGTGATGATCGCTTTGTTACATGCTGGTAGTTTCCCTGGATTCTGCGGATTTGGAGTGTGGCGCCCGCGCTCAAAGTTTGTAACAGTAAAGACGTAATCGCCGGGAGTTAGTGTGATAAACTCCTTGCTGTCCTCTTGGATAGTATCATCCCATCCGAATTCACGTTCAAAGTTATTGTTGTAAGTCATGTATAAAATCCTTCCTTATTAAGCCAAAATAGTGATATTGTCTTGACCTTCGAGCCCTGTTTTGAGGTAGTCAGCGATGTTTTTAATAGCTTCCAGTTTCCATTTGCCACCGTCTGCCTCAAAAAGTGCAAGTTCAGCATCTTTGTTGATGCGGAGTACAAACTGACTAGATGGCTGTTCGACTTCTGTAAAAGTACGATATGGGCGTAATGTCACTGGGTTTGGTGCAGTTGCTTTCGCAAGACTAGCTACCCCTGATTTCACAGTAGTGGTCTGGTTGATACCGTTATCCACGATGTCAGCGCCGTTTTCGACTTTTAGAGCACTTGCAAATTCAAGTACAACTTGACGATCATCCTCGTCAATAAAAGCAGACTGCAGCATAATATTGAACTGCTCTTGGCTATTCCACTGGTTCAATCGAATACATGGGGTGTATGCTAATACGGAGACGAGTTGAGGACGTCTGCCGTATTCCCAATCAACCTGATCATAAACCGTGACATCTTTAGGGGACTCTACTACAATGATTTTTTTAGAGGCACTGATAGCGTCATTGCCTGACTTGAGATAATCAATAAGACTGTCAAGAGTACACAATTGAAGTTTTGGTGCAATTTTCCGAGGGTTAACTTCCAGGAGGTCAAATTGATTTGCATTATAGTACTGCTTGTCACCAACTTGGATGACTTTTCCAGCACGTTCAGCTAGCTCTACACTGTACTCAAGAGCTTCTTTGATGTTTTCTGCCATGTTTAATTACCCGCTTTCTTTTGTTTGTTGAAGTCAATGACATCGTTGTTGATACCTTTTTCAATGTCTTCGATTGGCTCACCAACGTCTGTACGAAGGATCGCTTTGTCGTCAAAGTATGTCTGACCAGGCATATTGCTCTTAAGTTCGTTTGCATAGACTTGACTACCTTCTTGCCCAATAAGGACGGTAGTAGCAACAGCTTTTTGAGGCGCAAGAGTTGACTTGACTTCCATTGCAGTAGCTACTGTTTGACGTGTATCGTCTGGCTTCATTGTCAAAGTGATAGCAAGTTTACGAGCTGTCTTAGTCTCAGTGTTTGGATCTAAGATGTTAGCGATGACTCTTTCAAGTTCTTTATCGACTTTCTCTTGAAGACCACCATCACCGATTTGTGATAGGTCTAATTTTATAGTTTTATCTGACATGATTTCCTCCTAAAATTCTGATCCACGGATTTCTTTGACCACTTCAAAGACACGGTCCCAAGTAGCTACTAGAGCCCCGTCGATGAATGATTTGTCGTACATTGAGATAGGTGTTTCAATAGGGTAGTAGCCTTTAGAGGCTACAGCCTGTTGAAGTTCTTGTTCAGTGACCTGGTTAGCAATCATCAAATCACGCAGTGCTGGGTCAATGAATGGTGCTGGTTCTTGGTACTCGCCACGCTCCACCGGTGCAGGATTTTCTGCCACTGGTGTTCCAGCTGGCGCCACTTCTTGTTGTGGTACTGGTTCCGGTGCTGGCGGTTCCATTTCTGGCTGTGCGGTAGGTGGTACTGGTTCAGCTTGTACCTGTTGAAAATTAAAGATGTGAGCAATGCCCGCATAATCTAGTGGCAACTTGTTTGGTAAGTTGTGACGGTTCTTTGCATCCCAAGCTGGATGGTGTTGTGTATACATAACACGCTGTCCACCTTGTGCTTTTGACTTCTTGGATTTTTCATCAGTCATTACGATTGTTTCGTAGTTACAAAATAGAACCATGTCAGCCCATTCTTTGACTAAAGGCGCTGTTTGAGAACTAGTCTTCTTACCTAACTTGAGTTCGTAGCGGTCATAGCTACCCATTTCATCCGGTTGAGTGAAGTTCTTAATCTGAGCGTGTGCAGTCAGGACAACATTAATTCCTAAATCAATCAATTCGCTTAGGCTGTTTAGGAAACGACCGATTTCTTCACGGACGTAGGTATATCCGTTACCCCACCCAAAATCTTCAATACCTTTCTTACCATGCTGAGCACAAACGGACTCAACCGCTAACGACTCAGCCCAGTCAATCGTATCAATAACCAAAGTCTTGCACGATGTCGGATTTGCTTTGATGAAAGCAATCTCGTTCATCAACATAGTCCAGCTCGATGGCTTATCTAACCTAGCTACATCCATGTTGTCTGTAGATCCTTCAGTGTCGATAAACACAGGGTCGGGAAATTGCGCTGCAAAGCTAGACTTCCCGATACCTTCAGGTCCGTAAATGACAACCTTTTGAGCTCTAGCCTTAATTCCTCTTGTGATTTGCATTTAGTTTTTCTCCTTATTTTGTGCTTGGATTTTAGCATCCACCCATCTACAATTAGATGGTTCATAGTTGCCGTTAACATCTATACGGTCGATAGTGCAAGATCCTCTTTTTGCGTTAGGATTATAGCCGTTAGACATTGCCCATTTTTTGAAAATAGTATAATCTTCCCATTCAGGACAGACTCTAATACCTCGACCACCATATCTCTGGTATCTGTTGTGAGTTTTTAAATAGCATCTTTGACGCATTCCTACCCAAACACGATATAAACGTTCACCGGTAGAACCATGTGTCCTTTTTGCATTACCAGTTTGAGACCATTCAATACGAGAGCATCCACAGGTTTTTGAAGCACCACAACGTAATGATGAACCTCGTGTCACAACTGTATTCCCGCAATCACATTGGCATTTCCACATAGCCTCTTTTTCATTACTAGCGGGAGCTCTTTCTATGACAGTTAATTTTCCAAACTTTTTATTTTTTAGGTCAATAAATTGTCCCATCAAAAACCACCCTTCCATGTTGCAGGCGTGCTATTTTTACTATAATTAGGGTTTACTTCCGAGTAACCATCGGTTATCAGGATGCTACATTCATCGCCAGTCGATACTCTCGTTGCAATAGCTTGCAGACCCTCATCCTCAAGCCATTGCCCAAATTGGTCCAATGTGATTTGGTCCATTTGTTCGAGCTTGTCGATTAAAACAAAGCCGCAATCTGGTTTTAGTTTTCGGACAATTGCGGTCGCTACCATGAGTTGCTGAGAACCTGACATGTTATCCCACTCTTGACCGAGGTAAAGTAACTTCCCATCATTTACAGTCAAGCCTTCCAGAGGCAAGTTTGCATTGGTCAACAAGTCACGTTTACTTTTACGAACATCTTCGATTTGAGCAGACAACTTGTTATACTGCTCACGTTGAGCCTTAGCATCCTCTTCCGCTTTATTCTTGTCCAAGTTAGCACGGACTTTAAGGTTAATCTGTTCGATGTTAGCAATATTGCTTTCGATTTCCTCAGTGGATTCGTCTACCAAGTCGGTCGCATCTTTATGAGCGATAGCCAAATCATTAGCGAGCTTTTGTAAAACTTCCTGAGCCTCTGCTAATTGCTGTGACAAACGGTTGACTTCTGCCGTCTTGGCATCATATTGCGCTTGGATTTGACTAGCGTTTTGGCGTTTGCGAGCATTTTCCCCATTCCTGGCTAGGACTTCTTGCTGTTCTGCAATCAGATCTGCAATGGAAACTAACTCTTTTGGGGCGTCTGGATAATAGGTCTGTTCTTTGGCGAACTTTTCCTTCTGATCAGCAATTACACCGATAGCATGGCGCTGATCATATAACTGCTTCTCTTTGATTTCTAATTCAGCTAATTGAGGGCCGACCCCGATGATTTGCAAAAGAATGTCAGCTTTCTCTTTAGCCGTGCTCTCCATAAATTTAGGCAAATTAATAGCCAACTCTTCAACAAAACTATCAAGCAGTTGTTGTCCACCTTTATTACCTTCTGGATCGATAACCTTAAGCGAGCTATTCTTCCCTTTGCGTTCAACTACCAAGCCATTTGACATAGTGATCTTGAGCGATGGAGGGATAACAGACCCCTCACGGGTTGCCTTGCTAGGTTTGAAACGATTCCCACCTAACGCCCAAGCGATAGAATCTAGCACGCTAGTTTTGCCTTGGTTGTTATTTCCACCAATTACCGTGAGACCGGTAGGTGATGGCTCAACCTTGACTGCTTTAATTCGTTTGACGTTTTCAATTTCTAGTTTATTTATTGCGATACTCATTCGTTCCCACCTCCGATGACTAAACTGCTCTCAGTCACTACTTTTTCAACACTGACGATTTCGGTGTGATTCAACGCATAGAGTAGCAATGAAGTAGCTACATTAGCAATAGTCAAGTCACACTCATTGGCAATTTCAGCGATTTGGTCATAAGCCTCTTTGCTACACCTAACGTGGTGATAAGAGGTTTTAGGTTCTTTTTTCACTTCCATTACCCCTCTCCTCCTTCATTACGTTTCTTAAATCCAAAAGTAAGCCCAGTGATACCAGCAGCAATTACCGCAAGGCTAAGAACTAATGTGCTAAAACCTTTAGTTTTAACATGTCCAGATTTAGTGACTTGTTTTTCTGTTTGTTTCATGATATATTCTCCTTGTAATGTTGTTGATTGCACAGGCCCTTACCTGTGCTTTTTTAGTGCTCTCAACGTGCACCCATCGCCCTACCGCTTCATGTTTTTTTAGAAAAGATAAGTGTGTGGAAAAGTAAATTATAATTTTGGGGTATTAAAGTATAAGTTACACTCCACGGCAAGGCTATGGCTACACGCTGAGAGATGTTAGCGATCTAATTATTGCTAAGGTACTTAGCAGCTAGATACCTCTCACGTCTTTGACGCGCTTCATATTTCTGATCATTAATTTCTCGTGGTGTCCATACTGGTTCGGAGAAATGTTCTTGTTGCGGTTGCTTTTTTGACCAAATCCAGTTTAAAAATTTCATTGTTATTTCCTTTCTGTTCCCTAACCGCACTAGCTCACTGCTACGGCTAGGGATGTTAATGCTAGGCAATCTCTTGCCAGTTGTTGTTAAGCCAATTACTTACCGCACCACTCCTGTCTTCATCCAATTTTTGTGATACCACTCAATCACAGCATCTCGCGGATACTTTTCACGCGCTCCTTTAATACGAGGAAAGTCCTTTTTACTGTTGAAACGCATATCAAAGGTTGTGGTGTCTGTAGTCCCAAGCAGCATCAACGAACACTGTTTCTTATTGAGTTCCATTGGAAACCTGTGCTTTTCGTCATTGACAGTAGCCATGACCTGCACGGCTCTTTCTCTCAGACCCATTTCGAACTGGTCGAGTAGTTGAATCATTAAATCGTTCATGATAAAATACCCTTGTAATGTTTTTTTGTTTGCCACTGTTCCCGCAGTGGCTTTTTTGCTAATTCATTTTGATAACCAAATGAACAACCATGTGATTACAGTGCCGATTACAGCACCGATTATCGATAGTGCAAGGTCTTCGTTATCCAGCATAGCGAAGGCTTTTTTTAGTTTTCTCATGTTTGCTCCTTTCTAAATTTGATATAATCGCCTTGAAGGGAGGTGATTATATGGATAACTTAACAAACGATGCCAAATTTCTTATTAGTTCAATGTATGTTAAATATCTTGAAAGACGTAAAGAGCAAGTTCCAAAAGCAAAAGCTAGAAATTTTCAAAGCATTGATTACATCAAGGAACATATTATGCCTGAATGGTCAAGAGAAGATGTTTTAGATACATGTCGTGAACTAAGCCGTCATGGCTATGTAAATGGAATAATTGGCAATAACGATTTTTACCAAATCTCCATATCAACCGAAGCAATCGCAGAGCTTGAAAAGCAATTCCAAGAAAAAACATTTTCTGGCAGGATAATGCAAGGCTTAGAATTTGCTAAAAAGATAAAAGATGCTATCCCTTTTGCTTAGATGCTTTTTCAGATAATGCTTTATTTTTTTGATTTTCAAGCCCAAATGGGTCGTTTTGAATATCTCTTAAGATGTTTTCCAACTTAGTTATATTCGCTTGCATTTCTTTACGCTCTGTTTGCTGCGTCTTGAGGGTACTTGCAATATCCTCAAGGCTTTTTGCGATGTGTTCTAATATTTCTTTCATTCCTTCTCCTTTCTAACCTGCTGATATCAGATTTTGAGCGTTTTCAATGGGGAATTTAGAACAACCGATTGAAGAATAGCATTTTGGTCTATTACAAAGTCTATCGAGCTTCTGATAGGCTTTTTTCTTTTCCCACTATACGGATAACGTTTTGGTTTCATGCTTGCTCCTTTCTCATTTTGTTTAATGCGTTAAACTTTTTGCTTAAAAAAATATCCGACGGGAACATCTAATGCAAAAGCCAATTTTTGTAACGTACTTAATTTAACGGTTGTTGATTTCTCTGTCTCGATGAGCGAGATTGTTGTTCTTGAGACTCCAGATTTCTCAGCAAGGTCTTCTTGAGACATCTTCTTCTCTTCACGTAGTTTTTGAATCGCTATTTTTGTCATCCTCTCACCCCCTTTCTAAAATGGTATAATGTGAATAAAAATGATTGGAGAAAATTACTATGAGCCCTATTAATTTTGAGCTAAAAGCCGATTTAACACCTCTCATCGAATCTTCTAATAAGGTTTTGAAGCCTATCAGCGAGGGTTTAGCTGGCATATTTGCCTTTGTTTTTCAAAAACCAAGGCAATACAATGTCATTTCTGAAATTGAATTAGAAGAACTCGCAAAATCTACTAGAAATAAATACAATGAAATCCCTTGTGCCAACCAAACTCTAGTAAATATTAAACAAATTGGTAAAATCTTAGACGATTCAATCTATCAACTAGATAAAAAGCAGTTTAGAGAGTATTATGCTGGTTTGATCGCTTCTTCTTGTGATAATCGAAAGTACGTTAAACCTTTCTACTCCTCCCTCATAAGAGAAATGTCCGCTGAAGAAGCTGATTTGTTTGAATATTTTTCAAAGTACACTTTTCTATTTGAGGTACAGATAACCAGTAGTAATCACCTATTTGCTAACCCTGATTTATATAGGTGGTACTGGAGAAAACGATACTTCAAATCAAAAATTAAAGAAAATTTTACAGTTTTTAGAAACTATGATAGAGAGACTTTGAAAGAAAACTCTGTACCAATGGAAGATATATACAGATATGATGAAGCATATTCTGAAAGCCTAGAAATCGAAAATGCTATTTTGTTCTTATTATCCAAAAACTTAATACAAGAAAATCCAACATACACTTGTCACCAATTTATTCCTAGTATTAAAAAATTTGTCTTTGATACTGATAAACAAGCTCAACAGTTAATGAAAGAAAATGAATTCACTACTCCTAAGGTTGAATTCGATATAAAGCATAAGGTCTATACACTTTCTCCATTAGGAGAAGAATTGAAAGAAGCGCTTATTCTCTAATTTCCTTGACTGTTGCTTCGTATCTTTTCTGAGCTTTTTGGTAACTATCAATTGAAATATGTAACCAAGAAGCTGCCAATGTTTCAGTAACATATTTTATGGTTATCAACGAAGACAGAACCGACACCATAAAAGAAATAAGAATAACAATAATAATATTCATTCGCCCTCCTATCTAAATAATAGCCAAACAAGCCAAATAACACCAATCAATAAGACCAAATTAGGGATTAATCCACCTTTTAGTTTGAATTCTACTTCTTGATTTCCATCTGCTAATTCATTTTTATAATGAATGTCACCAAAAAGAAACTTCTTCCATTTCATGTTTCTACTTCCTTTCTTGCGAAGGTACAACTAAATATGTTAAACTATAACCACACCCCGTAACGGGGCGAGAGGCTTACGCCCCTCACTAATCAAGCTACCACTTGATTATGAATTTGAATCTGAGCTTAAACGTAAGGAAACTGACTTCGAACTCTAGTTCCTTGTGTTTAGGCTCTTTTTCGTGTTTAGCCATTAGCTGTACCTCCTTTCATTTCACTTAATTTCTTAAGCTTGATTATAGTTTAACACATTAAACAAAAAGTGTCAAGTGTGTTAAACAAAAAGTTGAAAAAAATCTTGCAACGTTGTATAATGTATTAAACAATACAAAAGAAAGGAAGGTGTTACCTTGAATATTGGAGAAATAATAAAACAGTATAGAACTGAAAGAAAATTATCAATGGATAATTTTTCTAAACAGTCCGGTCTTACAAAAGGTTATATTTCTATGTTAGAGAAAAATGAACACCCAAAATCCAAGAAACCGATTATTCCGACGGAAGAAACCATAGTAAAAGTAGCTAAAGGGATGAATGTTGAAATTGATGATATTTTGGAAAAACTAGATCCAAATCAAGAAATTCAAATAAATTTATCTCCATCAGACATCCTAGGTATTAGTAATTCTGACTCTCATACATCTACTATCAATGAAATAATGAAAGTATCAAATAAATTGGATGAAAATCGTCAGCTAAATGTTTTGGCTTTTGCAAAAACACAGTATAAGAAACAAAATACAGCAGAAGACAGTAACAATACAGTAGAAGAGCCGCGCGCCCTCTACACCTACAACTACTACGACCAACCTGCTTCGGCAGGTACAGGTCAATATCTGAACGATGTACAAGTGGAACAGATTGAGTTGCCAGTGAATGTTGATGCTGACTTTGTTATTCCAGTCTATGGCGACTCCATGGAGCCAGAATATCACTCTGGCGACTACGTCTTTGTTAAGCTCTCCGTAGAACTGTCAGACGGCGATATAGGCGTTTTCGAGTACTGTGGTGACGCTTATATCAAGCAACTACTGCTAGGAGACGCAGGCGCATTTCTACATAGTCTAAATTCTAACTATGACGATATACCAGTAGATGCTGATAGCGACTTTAGGATTATCGGTAAAGTTGTAGATTTGTATAGGGGATAAGATTAGGAGGGGGAATGAAAGAGGGTAAATATGATTAAAGATATTATCGAAAACAATAGCTATCCAATTGTATTTATTGGCTCTGGAATGCCAAAACGTTATTTGGAAAATTTTCCTACCTGGGATGCTCTCCTCAAAGAATATTGGGAGCAAATAAAAGAACCAACCAGTATTTTTCAATTCAAACGCTCACTGAAAAGATCGGAAATTCCAGAAACTACTACAGATTTAGAAAAAGATTTTTTAGTTAACGTAAAGACTGCGGCTTACATCCAGCAAAGATTCGACGACCTCTTTTATGATGGAATCATTTCTGTCGAGGGTCTTACCGATGAAGAAGCTTATTCAAATAACATTTCACCTTTTAAATACTCTGTTGCACAGCGTTTTTCAAAATATGAAATTAAAAATGAGATGCGTGACGAGATAGAAGAATATAAGAACTTTCTATCGAAAGCTAAAGTTATTGTTACTACGAATTATGACACTTTAACAGAAGATTTACTTGCAGAATTAGATAAAAAGCCGACTGTTTATATTGGTCAAAAAGGTTTTTTTGACGAAACCTATAACTGGTCAGAATTATTCAAAATTCATGGAGATGTAAACGACCCTAGCAGTATCATTATCACAGAAAAAGATTATGAAGCTTATGATCAAAATTCCATTTTAATCAGTGCAAAAATACTCTCTAATTTAATTCAATCACCAATTATTTTTTTAGGATATTCTCTTACTGATAGAAATGTTCAAAAATTATTGACAGATTTTGCTTCACAGCTTCCAAACGATGACATGAGGAAAAATCTTAATCGAATCACAGTTGTAGAATATGAAAAGGATAATCATAGTTTTACAGAACAAATTGTAAATAATCCTTCTTTAAACATCTCACATTCGATTCTAAGAACGGATAACTATAAACAAATTTTTTCAGATATAGGAAAAATAAACCAAGGATTGACTCCTTATGAAGTCAATCGTTTTCAAGAATCAATAAAAACTATAATTGTTACTGCAGGTAAAATAGGTAAACTTGATAGTTACATTGTTAGTCCACAAAATCTTGACACTCTTCCTGAAGATATAAAAAAACGACGGATAGTCGTCGCTTTAGGTGATAAAAAGAATATGTTTGTAAATCCTAGCTACATCGATTATGTAGAAGATTATTTCAACGATGGAGCCACATTCTTACCAGAAGTCGCCTTACGATTTATAGCTAACGAAAATACACAAGCTAGAATCCCTTTTGTAAAATATCTAAAAGATGTAGATTATGATAAGTTTGATTTCCTATCTAAAAAACAAAAAGAAAAAATCTCCAACAGAATCAATAAGATGGGAACTCTGCAAAACATCATTGATACGGTACCCAAACACAACAAAAAGGCATACAGCAATTTGCAAACCATTCTAGAGCTCAACGCACCTAAAACAAGAGAATTAGAATTAATCGCTTTTAACATAGAGAGTATTCCACAAGATACTGTACTAGATTATATCAATACCAAAGTTATTCCTGTCCTGCAAGATAATTATAACGACAACGCTTCAGAATTATCAGCTCAGAGACGATTATTATTGGCTTATGATTTAATTAGCAATGGAAATTTAATATAACAAAAAAACGATAGAGGACTGCTCGAGATGCAGAAAACTATCGTCGGGACTAGCGGGGATTTGCTAGGAGAAGGGCAGGTTCTAAACTAATTTTAGAAAAAGACACTTTCTTCACTCTCTATTCTATACCATTTCCTTATTATAGTCAACAACAAAACCCCACGCTCTCTAAGTTTGGCGACTCTGAGCGTGAGGCAATCAAGTATAGTAAAAGGCATTAAAAAGCCCTTTTTACTATACCCATTTTATCAAAAAAATGAGGTGAAAACAACATGGCATTTTTTAGAAAATTGGATTCAGGCTGGGAATATCGTATCACATATAGAGACAGTCATGGCAAGAAACGTGAAAAGTCAAAACGTGGTTTCAAGACCAAGACGCTAGCCAAAACGGCAGCACAACAAGTTGAATTAGAACTTAGCACTGTTTCAGACGCATTACTAGACATCACAGTGCTTGATTACAACAAGCGCTGGGCAGACATATACAAGAGACCGCATGTTACCCCTAAAACTTGGAAAACTTACGAGAAGAATTTCAGACACATTGAACGACTTTTTGGCGAGCGTGAACTTAAAAGTATCACACACACGTTCTATCAACAAATATTAAACGAATTTGCGGAAAACGTCGCACAGTCAACGCTTGAAAAATTTCATTATCAAATCAAAGGTGCTTGTAAGATGGCTATTCGTGATGGTATCCTTCGGGACAATTTTGCAGACGGAGCTATTGTAAAAGCTCAAAAGTCTGGTAAGCAAGAGTCTGAAAAGTTTATGGAGGAAGACGAATACTTGCACTATCTGCAAATAGCCAAAGAAAAAATTAAGCATCCATCATACTTCACCACTTTTTTAATCGGCGTCACTGGTTTACGTTTTGCCGAAGCGCAAGGATTGACATGGAAGGATGTTGATTTCAAAAATGGCTATATTGATGTTAATAAGTCTTTTGATTATTCTATCTCACAAGATTTTGGCGCTACAAAAAACGAACAATCTATACGAGTAGTCCCCATTGACCAAAACAGTCTTGAGGTTTTAAAGCTTTATCGGGACAACTATTACCAAGATAACGACTTAGGGCGTATATGCTATGGAGCGTCCAATAATGCCACAAATAAGGTCATAAAAAGAGTTACTGGTAAAAACTACACCAATCACTCTTTAAGGCACACATACGCTTCTTATTTGATTTATAAAGAGGTGGACTTAATATCCGTTTCAAAACTTTTGGGACACGAAAATTTGAATATTACACTGAAAATTTACGCCCACCAAATTGAAAGTTTAAAAGAAAAAAACGACCACAAAGTCAAAGAGATTTTTCAAAACCTTGAAATTTGACGGGTGAAAAACGGGTGAAGTGCCCAAAACCCTTGATATATCAATGGGATAAAAGGAGAGGAGGGGATTCGAACCCCCGAGCCCCGTTAAGGACTACACGCTTTCCAAGCGTGCGCACTCGGCCTCTAAAAGTCCACGGTTATCGGTCTTAAAGTGAATCTCTCCATTTTTAGGCAATATTTGCTTATAAGTATCTAGGAAAGTCTTGTAAGTCAAACGGCGTTTCTCGTGACGGCTCTTAGGCCATGGATCTGAGAAATTCAGATACATCATGTCCACTTCACCGTCCGCAAAATAGTTGGTCAAGGCAGATCCATCCACACGCAAGAGTTTGACATTTTCAGCACCAGAGGTCAAAACCTTATCCAAGGCGTAACTCAAAACAGACAACTGGATATCAATACCGATGTAGTTAATATTAGGGTTTTGTTGGGCCATTCCAGTAATGAAGGCTCCCTTACCAGAACCCACCTCAATATGGATAGGATTGTCATTACCAAAAAGCTGATGCCATTTACCTTTAGCAGCTTCTGGCTCAAGGATAACATACTGAGGATGATTAGCTAGGTGTTCCTCTGCACCTTTACGTTTTCTAACTCGCATGTCTACTTTCTAATATCTGTGCAAGGTCTCTCTGA
>PPYF01384926.1_pt1 | contig 44714 bp, 44 predicted proteins | sample 1559871 | NCBI WGS metagenome assembly PPYF01 (sample SAMN08240021, study PRJNA423297) | Human gut metagenome, whole genome shotgun sequencing project.
GCCCTAAGAACCCGGCAAGGACTGTCAGCCCTATGCAACCCGACCAAAGAGTGACCCTCTCTTTGGAAACTCCGCTCAGAGGTCTCGACCCCTGAGAACCCCGAGCAGGAAGTGACCCTCTCCCTGCACCCTCCGATTAAGGCTGCGCCCTAATAACCCTTTTTCCCTTTTGTCAAACTGTAAACATTTCCATGCCTATGGCACAGAAGACATCAATCAACATCAAGCCCTGCAACATCGGAAGCAGCGAGGCGCACAACAGGCGCACGGCGGAATACCTCGCCCACATAATCAGGGAGAAGTTCTATGTACGCACAGACCTAATGTTGGATAACGAGACATGGGTAGCACCTGATTTCGGCGATACCTCGCTTTCGGAACGCTACAATCAGATAGCCGCTATGGTAAAGGAGAAGACTGGTCGGGCGATGCAGACCAAAGACCGGGAGCGTGTGAACAAGAAGACGGGAAAGGTGTCCATCGTGCGTGGCAGCACTCCGCTCAAAGAGGGTGTCGTGGTAATCAAGGATGATACCACAATGGAGCAGTTGCGGCATTTCTGCGAGGTGTGTAACGAGCGTTGGGGTATCACAGCACTGCAAATATTCATCCACCGTGACGAGGGGCATTACGGCATTCCCGGTGACAACGCAACATGGAAGCCCAATCTTCACGCCCATATCGTATGGGACTGGATGAACCACGACACCGGGAAATCCTGCAAACTGGACGAGAAAGCCATGAGCGAAATGCAGACGCTTTTGGCTGAGTGTCTTGACATGGAAAGGGGCAGCTCGAAAGAGCAGACGGGAAAGGAGCATCTTGAACGTGCGGATTTCATTCTTGCCAAGCAGCGGCAGGAAGCCGAGCAGGTAAAGGCGGAAAAGGAAGTAGCCGAAGCCGAAAGGGATGCCGCAATCCGGGAGACTTACGAAGCCAAATCCGAACATGAAAAACTCCAAATCGGAAACGAGGAGAAGCAACGGCGCAGCGCGGAACTTGACAGCGAAATCGCCGACAAGGAGGAACACGTACGGAAAGTTGACCGTGAGAACACGGACAGCATCAAATCCGGCATAGCCAACCTTTTCGGTAAAGGCAAATACGCAGCCATTGAGCAGGAGAACGCGAGACTGAAAGCCGAGAACGAACATATCAAAGAATCTTTCCCCGATGCCGTCAGGAAAGAGGTGGCAAAACGGACAAAGGCACTGACCGAGGCGAAACGGACGGTCGAACTGGAACGTGACAGTGCTATGGCAATGGCTGACACATTTGAATCCGAGAGAGACACGGCACTGCGGCAGCTCCGGGAGCAGAAGACCGGGGAGCAGCACCGCATCAGCATGGCGGTGAGCCGGGCAACGGCGGAGAAGAACAAGACAATAGAGCGGTTACAGGGTGCGTTGAAATCAAGCCGGGACATTCTGAATATTATTGCTGATATTCTCTACAAGGCAAGCGAGGTGTTCAGGCGAGCCATTGATGCGATTATCCATTTCGCAACGGAACGGCACAAGTCCCTCTTCTCTCCCTCCGAAGCCGCCGACATCAAGAATGTGATGCAGACTTATGGGGAAACCACCGAACAGCAGAAAGCAATCGGCGCATGGCTCTGTGACTATGCGGAACACCGACAGCCCTTTGATGAAATAAAACATCGCCATACACTCAATGAAGTTAGCGATGTCGCAGAAGGTAGATATGATTGGAAGATTGAGAGAGGACGAAGTGGTGTAAAGTTATAAATACACAATGGTTGTTAGTTATCGATTTCCTTCAAGTTTCCCTAAATAATACAAAATCTTTTCATACTACATTGTTTTTAGATGTCATTTAAATCTTTTTTTTGAATTTGGCTTCAACATTCTAAGCATCACGGCATCTAATTATCACCATGATAGTAATATTACCTATTTTTGAGCCTGATTTCCTCATGATAGAAATAATTGACTATCACAGGATACGAAGGAACGGAGCGTTCATAAGGAAGATCGTTTACGATATATGGCAGACCGTTGGCGTCCGCATATGTCCTGATGCTTCTTTCAAGCTCTTGCCAAAAAAGGCGGTTGCCTCCATTATATATTTCTTGATACAAAGGCAACAATGTTGGATATTTGTCTCGGATATAATCCATTATGGTGGATTTGAACTGGCCACGAAGATTTAGGTTTTCAAGCCATATCAAATCAGTGAAATCCCTTACTCGTTCTATTATCGCCTTACAGTCAGTGATTCCGGGGAAAATGGGAGATATGAAGCACACAGTGCGTATGCCGGCATCATATATTTCTTTCATAGCCTTCAGACGTGAGGCTATGGTTGATGCGCAGTCCATTTCAGCCCTGAAACTGTCGTCAAGGGTGTTGACTGAAAATGACACGGTTACTTTTCTGAATGTTTTCAGCAAATCGATGTCGCGCAATACGAGGTCGGATTTGGTACAAATCATAATCTCCGCATCAGATCCCTGCAATTCCTTCAATATCTCGCGTGTGCGCCCGAATCGTTCCTCATAAGGATTATATCCGTCGGTCACGGAGCCTATCACAATTCTCTGCCCGTCATACTTGTGAGGGTTGGTAATCGGTTTCCAGTGTTTCACATCAAGAAACGTACCCCACGGTTCGGTGTGCCCGGTAAAACGTTTCATGAACGATGCATAACAATACTTGCAGGCATGGGGACAACCGACATAGGGATTGACGGAGTATCCACCCACAGGTAGCGTAGATTTGGTCATCACGCTCTTTACATCAATATCGTGTATGTCTTTGGGGGATATGTTGCAGTTCATCATAACGATACGGTCTGCCCGTCATCCGGGATAATAAGCTTTTCGGAAAAGCCTTTCTCTTTAGCAAATTTACAAAGTGCCTGACGAGTGACGGTATTGTGATTTACACCTTCCAGATGGGTGGCTACAAGGGTGGAATCAGGCACATGACGATGCACCTCCAACACGTCTTTCTCGTGCATTATCACGGGACGAAAGCCGTTGAATTTGTTGCCTCCGGCATTAACAAGCACAACTTCCGGGCAATGTTTTTCCAATGATTCAGCTACACCGCGATACCATATTGTATCACCGGTAACATACAATGTCTTTTCTTCTTTATGCTTGAATACCACTCCGCATGTATGACCTGCAAGCAGAATCATAGGAAAAGCACCGTGCTTGCCCGGGGTCTTATATAGAGTCACATCCCCGAATTCGGTTTCTTCATTTAATATATTAACATTTGAGAACCCGTGCTTCGTCATAAATGATGCATCGTTATCGTCTTGAACAAAGATAGAAATGTCTTTGTCCATTGCTTCCAATGCTTGCCGGTCGATATGGTCTGTGTGGGTATGGGTCACAATAACCGCATCTATTCCTGACAGAATCTTCTCAATGGTAAAGGGTAATTCAACAATTGGATTACGGTACTTATTGCCGGTAAACGGGAACGGAGCGAACGACCCCTTGGCCCCCAACATCGGGTCAATAAGGAATCGTTTGCCTCCATATTCAATGATTACCGTGGCGTTGCGTATCTGTGTTATCTGCATTATTATAAAAGATTTTCCCGTTCAGTTATTTCAGCGTCGGTCATTGTGTAAGCTTCGAGGCTTCCTTCCTTGGCTTGTATGCAGAGATAGGTCATAGACTCTTGCGAGGTGCATTTCAGATTGCGGTCGCAGCCTGTGGATACACGGATAACAGAGCCTTCGGCAACATCGAACACTTTGTCATCTACTTGAAACTTTCCAGTGCCGGAAAGGATTACATAGTTCTCCTCGTTTGCTTTGTGACTGTGGAAGAACGGTACTGCACCCCCCGACGGAAGAGAGCCGAATGAAATTTCACATGAGGTTGCGCCAGTAATGTCCTTCACAAACTGTTTCCCATCGAAATTGTGAAGACTGCCGACCGAGGTATGGGCAAACTTTTCGCCGGATTCAAGAACCTTTAGTTCGTTCATATTTCTGCAATTGATATTTTATGTTTAACTTTGCGACAGTAAGCCGCTATTGATTTGATAGCGCAAAGATAAGCCGAATTATTTAATGTTGCAAGACGTTACATAAACGTAAGACACTTACCTCAAGGTAACTATTTCTGAAAATGAAGAAATTGGAATTGAAAGATAATTTGAAAAAATACACCTGTATCGGGCAGTGCCCGGTCAGGAACGTAGTATCACGTTTTTCTGGCAAGTGGTCGATGCTGATTTTGTGTGTACTCTCCGAAAACGAAACGACACGCTTCAATGCTATAAGTAAGTCTATTCCGGATATTTCGCCAAAGGTCTTGACAGAAACGCTGAAAGGACTTGAAACCTATGGGCTGGTTTCTCGCAAGCTCTACGCCGAAATACCCCCACGCGTAGAGTATTCGCTAACAGACCTTGGCAGAACCCTGATGCCCCATATCCAAGGATTAACGGAGTGGGCTTTAGAGCATTTTGACAGCTTCAATCCGGAGCGTTGATTTCTTTGTGAAGCCTGTTGAAGAAACTGGCTGTTAAATATTTCGCTGTCCATTCTATATTTCCACAGCGATATAAGGATGCGCTATTGCCATGTGCCAATTACTAATACTGTTTGGTAGTAGTATTTGCAGGTTTCGGCAACATTGCATTAATATCCCCCCGCCTTTGTAAATTAGAATCGTAAATCTATCCTTGTGCAGTGTCTTGGATTTCCTACCTTCTCAACTTACAATAGAGCACACCTTTTTCTTGTCTTGAGTAGAATTGTCACAAGATAAATACAAGGTGATAAAATTCCTGTAAAAGTCTCTCACTGACAAGTAAAATCAACGTTTCAAAGCTCATTTTTCCCATATTTGTACCTCTATTGCTTCCCCAAACGGTCAAGAGCCTGTTTTTTAGCGGTGAAAGATAATTCCTTGACAAGTATTCAGAAGTTCTTTCCACATTTCTTGAAACTCACCAATTTCACCTAAACTATGGGAATAGTAGGCTCATCTTCCTTTATCTGCTTTCCATTTATATCAAATAGGCTGTACAAACGTTCTGTTTCAGATATTATCATTTCAGACAAAGAGTTCCAAGATTTAAGAGGTGTACAGTCATATCGTTGGCAGTAATAAACTCTATTACTTTTGTTATCAATATAGAGTTTGGAACCATCCCATGAATATCCTCCAATGAAAAACATATTGGAAGTGGCATTACGAGGTTTTTCATCTATTGCATCTTTAAGATTAAAGGGTTGTCGGGTTGCATCCATTGAATTCCGTATATAGTTCTTTCTCTTACCGAACAAGCATAATTCATCCACAAGGATATTTGTTCCGTTGGAGATATTCTGTAAGAAATGACGATATTCAATAGGAATGGTAGTCCCAAGTAATACCTCAAGTTCTACGGTTTCAGATTCGGAAAGACAAGGATATGTCGAATTTAGCCATGCCTCTGTTGCAACATGAGGCGCATGCCCTATTAATAAAGCTCCTGTGGCGTCCACTTTTCTTGTTCCGAGATGGCTATAATGCATCATTAACCTATCGAATGTCTCTTTGTCTATCATATAGTATGCAATGAATTAAAATCCAATTACAAAATTACTGAATTTTTCTGGCACTCAGCCATCTCTGCGGAAATTTCATGTCATTTCTGCGGTCACCGCAAGTGATAAAAATACTTATCAACTGTTAAGATTTAGTTAAATCTTTCATTCAAAACACACACCTTTTCTAATCCTTTCACTCCCACAAAACAACTTTTTTTATTCCCTCTTTTCCCTAACTGATAGTTGTACCGTTATTTTCTTATATGGCTGAATTTCAGTAATAAAAGTCCTCTCATATGAATTCCACATAACTCAGTCGTGCGTCAGTTGCACGAACAGGGAACGGACGTGGTAATGGTCGATACGGGTAACAGCTACGAAGGACTGTGCGAGTATCTGGGCGGCAAGTACATCAGCTACACGGAGAAGAACCCCATCACGATGAACCCGTTCCGCATCAACCGGGCGGAGCTGAACGTGGAAAAGACGGGATTCCTGAAAAACCTCGTACTGCTGATATGGAAAGGCTCGCAGGGCACGGTTACAAAAACAGAGGAACGCCTGATAGAACAGGTCATCACGGAGTATTACGATACCTATTTCAACGGCTTCGACGGCTTCACGCCCTTGCAACGCGAAGACCTGCACAAGAGCCTCGTGATCGACGAGCGCAACCGCGGCGACCGACGGGACGAGAGCGCACAGGATCGCGCCGAGCGTATCGAGGAGATCATCGACGAGATGGAGCACAGGCGCAAGGAACTGAAGGTGGAGGAGCTATCGTTCAACTCGTTCTATGAATACTCTGTACAGCGCATTCCCGACATTTGCGATGAGAACCGCATTTCGGGCATCGATCTATCGACGTACCGCTACATGATGAAGGACTTCTACCGGGGCGGTAATCATGAAAAGACGTTGAACGAGAATATGGACAGTTCGTTGTTCGACGAGACGTTCATCGTCTTCGAGATCGACAGTATAAAAGATGACCCTCTCCTGTTTCCTCTGGTGACGCTGATAATCATGGACGTATTCCTGCAAAAGATGCGTATCAAGACCAACCGCAAGGTACTGGTCATCGAGGAGGCGTGGAAGGCCATTGCCAGCCCGCTGATGGCGGAATACATCAAATTTATGTACAAGACGGCCCGTAAGTTCTGGGCCTCGGTAGGCGTGGTAACGCAGGAGATACAGGACATCATCGGCAGCGAGATCGTCAAAGAGGCAATCGTCAATAATAGCGATGTGGTCATGCTGCTCGACCAAAGCAAGTTCAAGGAACGCTTCGACTCCATCAAGGCGATTCTCGGCTTGACGGACGTGGACTGCAAGAAGATATTCACGATCAACCGTCTCGACAACAAGGAGGGGCGCAGTTTCTTCCGGGAGGTATTCATCCGGCGCGGCTCGACCAGCGGCGTGTACGGCGTGGAGGAGCCGCGGGAGTGTTACATGACCTACACGACCGAACGGGCGGAGAAAGAGGCCCTGAAGCTCTACAAGAGAGAACTCCGGTGCAGCCATCAGGAGGCTATCGAGGCGTATTGCCGCGACTGGACCGCCAGCGGCATCGGCAAGTCGCTGCCCTTCGCCCAGAAGGTCAACGGGGCGGGACGGGTATTGAACCTCAAACCATCCACGGATAACCAATAACCCAATATCAATGAAAACAATGGAAAGGATAGACATCGGACAAAACGTAAACCTGTTCCGCTTCCGCGACACGCTGGACGCTCGTATCCGGCGCATGTTCCGCGTAAACGGAATAACCACAGTCAGGGACCTGTGCCTTCAGAACAAGCGCGACTTGCTGAAGACGCGGGAAGTGGGAATCAGAAGCATCAGGCTGATAGAGACAATTCTGGAGTCATACGGCCTCTGACTGGGTATGCACGAAACGGAACTGGACGAATACGCCCGTGCCGCGCAAAAAGAAAGGAAAGTCCCGGCCGCTGCTTCCGCTCCGGAAGAAACGGAAGCGGCGAAGTGGGAACAACGCAGGTACGAAATCGCCAGAGAGATGTTCGTACAGCACCGTATGCTGGCCGTCGCCGCCGTCAAAGAGGCCGACGACCTGATCGCCGCATTGGGGTACATGCCGCACGCCTGACAACCACCTAACCGGGAATATCTATGAAACGGCTGACGACTCTCCTTGCCATCCTGTCGCTTGCATTCGCGCAGCGTGTTCACGCGCAGTATTACAGCGTGAACTACGACACGCGGACCGTAGCGGCCATGGTCGCCGCGTTCGGTACGGAGGTCGTGGCCGAGAGCTATTACCGCGAGCAGGCGGACGACATCCTGAAACACTACACGACCGCGGAGGTGGCCGCTGCAGGGATATTCGCATCCAAATTCTTGGAACACAAGGCGCTGTCGGACCTCGGCATCTGGTGCAGCAGCACGGAGAACTACTACTACCGCCGCATCTACCGCATGGTGGCGGAGAAGATCATGCCGAAGATATGGATGGTGGCGAAACTGATGCTCCGCTCGCCGCAAACGGCGATCCACTGGGGCAGTTACCTGATGAAGGTGTGCGACGACACCAAGAGTCTGTGCATGCAGTTCGAGAGCATCGTGACCAACAGCACACTGACCTTTTCAGACATCGTGTTTCTCGAAATCAACCGGGAGATAGCCCCTCTGCTGAGGCTCTCGGAGCTGGGAGGCGTGGACTGGCACCGGATGCTGGACGATATGGCCCGGGGGCCGGGCAACCTCTCGCGGGAGAAGCTGCAAAGCGACATTGACAACCTGTACAACATGGGCGTCGGCCTCGCTACGGCGGGCATCGCCGGCCTCGGCGACGCGCTGTTGCCCCAGAGCATGTTCCACGAACTGCTGAACGGCAAGGTAAGCGAGATCGCGGCCCTGTACGACCACTATGCCGACATCTATGAACAGGCGGAGCGCGGCATCGGGAACATGCTGCTCGACAGGATCGGCGGAGAGGAGAATGTCGCCGGGCTGTTCGAGGCCGGGGCCTACGACCTGGCCGGCTGGATGAGCGACTATATGGGCGAAGAGACGGGAAACTACTACACGCAGCGGTGGTATATCGCAAGGCGCGAACAAGGAAGCACTGCGCTGTGCGACTACTATCCCCCGACGGACGACAACAGCATCCTGTACGGCGGAGAGTGGATGCGCTTCGAGACGACCGATCCCGGATTTTACCCCAATGCCTCGCAGCGGGAACAGGTGCTCGCCAACTCGGAGCGGCATGCCGGCTGGTCGCGGAGCCGCGTACAGCAGCTCAACAGCCGCAACGACGGTTACACATACACCATCGACTACTGGATGAACGCCTACATCATCAACCGGAGCGGAAGGCAGACCAAGAAGGCATACGCCTATGAGATCCACGTAAAGCAGAGCTGGAACCGGGTGGAAGTCATCTACGAGGAGGTGTTCGATTCCTACACGATGGACCTGAACACTTTCAAGGCCGTGTTGAACGCCCGCCTCTCGGAGTTCAACGACAACGAAGAGGACTATACCTATTACATCGCGTCCGACGCACGAAACTACTATCAGGCAACGGACGCCGCCAGGCTGCAAGGCTGCGAGAGCGTGACCATCAGCGTAACTTGTTCGGACGGCGCCACCCTCGGACAGGGTTCGACCCAGTACAAGTGCCGCGGGTGCGGCAGCTCGCTGAACGCCCACTCGAAGGAGTGCGCCATGCAGACCACGGTTGCGGAAAACGAGCTGGACTTCTCGGAACTGGACGCGATGATACAGGAGGCGGACAACCGGGTCGTCGCCATCCAGTCGCAAATCGAGGCGCTGGAGGCCGAGAATGCCGCCCTGCTGAAAAAGATCGCCGAGGCGAGCGTGGAGGATGCCGCAGCATACCGCCAGCAGTACAACGCGAACAGGACACGGATCGGCGAACTGAACGGCGAACTGGCCGAATGGCAGAAGAAACAGAGCGAATACGCGGATGCGAAGCAGGAGGCGGCGGGCGACAACGACGTGCCCACGGACGACTACTACCGCATTCCGGCCATCATGCAGGACTGCAAGACGGCTTACAGCCTCTCATGGCAGGGCGACGGAACGTGGAGCGGCTACACCTATGTCCGCCGGGCGACAATGCCGAACATCAACGGCGTCATCACATTCCGGGCGACCCTCTCCATCGCGCGGAAACCGAAGTATTTCCTCGGAATAAAGATTCACAGGGCCATCCTGCAAATCAGTTGGGAGTTGACCACGGAGTACACAGACACCCATGTGGCCGACGTGCTGACACTCGACCCGGGCCTGTCGGACGCGGAGAAAACCAAGATGGTAAACGACCGTATCGCGGAGATCGCCCGGGAGCATCCGTCGTGCAAAATCACGACGGAGTACGCCCGCACCGCTCCGCTGGAAGAGACCCCGACCGGGGACGTGCACCACCTGTTGTGGTCGAGCGACCGGCTCGAAATCGCCCGCGAGGTGGACAGCCGCCTCACGAGAATCTACGCCGACCTCGTGTCGCTGGAAAAAATGATGCACTACAAGCGGAGCATTATCGACGTGCTGAAGGATGCACTGCCGCTGGATACGGACCAGGGGCGCAGGCTGACGCTCGTGGAAGAGTGTCACGCCCGCTGGGTGGACAACGCGCGGAGCCTGCGGAGCCGTGCGGGCAGAAAGGAGGAGCGCCCATGAAACGGAACTTACTGATAACGGCCGTACTGCTGGCACTGCTGCCCCGTGTCGCACAGGCGCAGTGGACCTTCGACATCGTTTCCGTCGAGGCGTACATCAACGACCACAAGAAACAGCGCAGCCTGTTGTTGGCCCGCAGTACGCTGGAATACAGCAACCAGTTGCTGCACGAGTACAGCCGCAAGGAGGTCGGCGGATACAAGGAGCTGAACGTGGATCTCGACCGCTACACCCGCGCCTTCGATGTGATCGACGTGATGTACCAGTCCCTGCGCACGGCGCTGAACGTAAAAAGCACCTACACGGCGGTCAGCGATCGCATCGGCGACTACAAGAGGCTGCTGGAGGATTTCAACGAAAAGGTCGTGAAACGCGGGCGTATCGACCCGGCCGACGCCTTGATTATCAAGATAAACGAACGGGCGATACGCGACATCGCTCACGACGGGGAGCAGCTATACAGGTCGGTCAGCGACCTGGTACTGTACGTCACGGGAGCGGCGGCCTGCTCGACCAGCGACCTGCTGATGGTGCTGGAAGGGGTCAACCGCTCGCTGGACGACATCGAGCGCCACCTGAACAGGGCCTACATCGAGACGTGGCGGTACATACAGGTGCGCATAGGCTACTGGAAAGAGAAGATTTACCGTACCCGCAGCATACGGGAGATTGCGGACGACGCCTTCGGCCGATGGCGCGGCGCCGGCCGACTGGATTATTAACGGACAAAAGGGAAAAAGAAATGAAAAGGACATGGTTACTCACGGTGGTAGCGCTCGTAACGGCGAGTGCGATTCATGCACAGTCTGTTACCTATAACCACGATGCGCCGAAACAGGGACAGATCACGGTCATGGAGACCGGCACGGGCACCCTCTCGCCCGAACTGTACTATTGGGCGCTGCACAACAAGTACAGGAAATCGGCGGCGGGCAAGAACAAGCTGTCGTACCGCACGCTGGCGGGTATCAACCTCTACAACCAAGTAGACGAGGCGGAGGCCATCGACTCGGCGCTGGTCAGTAGGGCGAAGATCGAGGCGCTGAATGTGGCCGACCGCCAGATAGACATCGCATGGCTGGCCGAGGGCGACAAGATCGACGGGCAGATGGAACGCCTCAAACGCAACATCGACCGTATCCTGCCAGCCGGCGGCACACCGGACGACAAGGAGCGGTGGACGGAATACTACCATATCTACCAGTGCGCCATCGACGCGACCCGGGACGCCTACATGCCTAACGCACAGCGCAAGAAGGAGTACCTGCGCATCTACGAGGACGTGGCCCGGCAAAACGAGATACTTGTCAGCTACCTCGCCCGCAGGCAGAACGTCACCGTGACGAGTTCGCTGCTGAGTGCGACCGACGACCGGCGGCTGCACAAGGGAAGTATTGTCCGCGAAGCCATGAACCGGTGGAACGAATCGCGCCTCGCGGTGCGCAGCTCGCAATCGGGCGGCGGCACGGAGACGGGAGACGGAGAGGAAACGGTAAGCAGAGGGAAATAAAAGGACGCAGCGTATGGCAGACGGGAATATACTTTCGGATTTCGGCATCGACCTCCTGGAAGAGGAGATCGACGATGTGATTTTCCAGACCAACGAGTTTCTGACGGACGCCACCTTTACCGGTTCGCAGGGGCCCTTTTGGTGGATCTTGCAGATGTGTATGGCGCTGGCCGCGTTGTTCGCCATCGTAATGGCGGCGGGCATGGCGTACAAGATGATGGTCAAGCACGAGCCGCTGGACGTGATGAAGCTCTTCCGGCCGCTGGCCGTGTCGCTCGTGCTGTGCTGGTGGTATCCTCCGGCCGATACCGGTATGGCGGGCAGCGGCAGCAACTGGTGCGTTCTGGACTTCCTCTCCTACATACCGAACTGTATCGGCTCGTACACGCACGACCTCTACGAGGCCGAAGCCGCACAGATAAGCGACCGGTTCGAGGAGGTGCAGGAGCTTATCCATGTCCGCGACACGATGTACACGAGCCTGCAAGCACAAGCCGACGTCGCTCATACGGGCACCTCGGACCCAGACCTGATAGAGGCGACGATGGAACAGACGGGCGTGGACGAAGTGACCAGCATGGAAAAGGACGCGGCCAAACTGTGGTTCACCTCGCTGACGGCGGGCGTCGTGGTCGGTATTGATAAAATCGTGATGCTCATAGCCTTGATCGTATTTCGCATCGGCTGGTGGGCGACGATTTACTGCCAGCAGATCCTACTGGGTATGCTGACGATTTTCGGGCCGATACAGTGGGCTTTCTCGCTGCTGCCCAAATGGGAAGGCGCGTGGGCGAAGTGGCTCACAAGGTATCTGACGGTACACTTCTATGGCGCGATGCTCTACTTCGTGGGATTTTATGTGTTGCTTCTGTTTGACATCGTGCTGTGCATACAGGTGGAGAACCTGACGGCGATAACGGCAAGCGAGCAGACGATGGCCGCCTACCTGCAAAACAGCTTCTTTTCTGCCGGCTATCTGATGGCGGCGAGCATCGTGGCCCTGAAATGCCTGAACCTCGTGCCCGACCTGGCAGCGTGGATGATTCCGGAGGGAGACACGGCCTTCTCGACCCGAAACTTCGGCGAGGGAGTGGCGCAGCAGGCCAAGATGACGGCTACGGGAGCCATGGGGACGATGATGAGATAACAAACAAACACGCGAAAAGGATGAACGCACAAAAGAAAATCGAGAGATGGTGCAGGGACGAACGGTTCATGCACTATACGGCAAGACGCATGAACGAGGAGATTGCGGACGTGCCCGAGAACTGGACATACGACCCGGAGTTCGAAGAACTGGACGAAGCCTTCGAGACGGACGACCGCTATGCGGTTCCGCTGGCGACCTACCTGCTGTACCGCCTGCGTGTCGCCCGGCTGCACAGAAACGTCCGGCGACGCAGCCGCGCCGTCTGGCGGGTGTTCATACAAGTGGCGATGCTGGGACAATACGTGCAGGTATTCGATGCTTTCGACCCCCTGCTGACGGAATTACAGCAGGAGGTTATGATTCTGCTGCACGGCGAATATGTGAAGAAGTCGAACGCAAAAGGGAATAAGGCATGGTCATCAAGAATTTAGAGAACAAAATCAAGCTGGTGGGCATCATCTGCACCGCCTTTCTGGTGGGATGCGTCGTCATCAGCGTATCGAGCATCTGGACGGCCCGCACGATGGTCACGGACGCGCAGAAAAAAGTGTATGTGCTGGACGGCAACGTGCCCATCCTCGTCAACCGCACCACGATGGACGAAACCCTTGATGTGGAGGCCAAGAGTCATGTGGAAATGTTCCACCACTACTTCTTTACCCTGCCGCCGGATGACAAGTATATCCGCTATACGATGGAAAAGGCGATGTATCTGGTGGACGAAACCGGACTGGCGCAGTACAACACGCTCAAAGAGCGCGGATTCTACTCCAACATACTGGGAACGAGCGCCGTGTTCTCCATCTTCTGCGACAGCATCAGGTTCGACAAGAGTACGATGGAGTTCACGTACTACGGACGACAGCGCATCGAGCGGCGCAGCAACATCCTGATGCGCGAGCTGGTAACGGCCGGGCAGCTCCGGCGCGTGCCGCGCACGGAGAACAACCCCCACGGGTTGCTGATCGTGAACTGGCGCACGCTGCTGAACAAGGACATAGAACAGAAGACGAAAAGCAACTATTAAACATCGGTGATTATGAATATCAAGGGATTCAGACGGATGCTCTTCGGCGAGAAGATGCCGGACAAGAACGATCCGCAGTATAAGGAACGTTACGAGCGCGACGTGGAGGCCGGCCGCAGATTCGCCCGGGCAACACGTATCGACAAGGCGGCAGCCCGGGTGCAGCGCTTCGCCGACATGCACCGCACGCTGTTTCTGGCGATCGTCTTCGGATTCGTCGCCGCCGCACTGGCATGGAACATCTACCGTCTGGCGGTAGTGTACCGCCACCAGTCCCCAACGCGCACGGCTACGGAGATGCAGGATTCGGTGCTGCGGCAGCGGCACAAAACCCTGCAAGGGGACGACATGAGGGAACAAGACGCGGGAAAGGCACGGTAAAATAGGGTGTACAAATCAATAGGAACGACGATGAAGATATTGGAGAAAATCAATTTTCGGCAAACGAAGTACATGCTTCCGGCTATCCTGTACCTGCCGCTGCTGGGAGGAACATATTTCATCTTCGACTTGTTTCATACCGAAACGGCGGAGATACCGGACAAGGCGCTTCAGACGACGGAGTTTCTGAACCCGGAACTGCCGGAAGCGCAGATCAAGGACGACGGCATAGGCAGCAAGTACGAGAATATGGCCAAAGCGTGGGGCAAGATACAGGACTACTCGGCCGTGGACAACATAGACAGGGACGACCCCGCAGACAACAAGGAAGAGTATGAATCGCAATATACGCAAGACGACATTGCCCTGCTCGACGAGCAACAGCAGGAGAAGGCTCTGGCGGCGCAAGCGGCCGATGCCAAGAGACGCGAACAGGAGGCGCTCGCGGAGCTGGAAAAAGCGCTCGCTGAAGCGAGGCTGAAAGGACAGAGTGCCGCGACGCCTCCGGCAGAGGCGGACACCGCCGCAATGGCCCCGCCGCCAGAAGCGGCGGTCGAGGGAACCATCGACGAGGAGAGCCGTTCGGTCAGGGCCCCGGCGGAGGGCAACCGGGCGAGCGAGGTCGTGAAGAAGGTAAAGACCGCCTCGGACTACTTCAACACACTGGCAAAGGACGCCCGTGAGCCGAAGCTCATCCAGGCGATCATCGACGAGGATGTGAAGGCCGTGGACGGTTCGCGTGTCAGGCTGCGCCTGCTCGACGACATCGAGATCGACGGATGCCTGGTCGAGCGCGGCACCTACCTGTACGCCACCGTGAGCGGCTTTTCGTCTGGGCGCGTGAAAGGAAGCATAGGCAGCATACTCGTCGGCGACGAGCTGGTAAAGGTCAGCCTGTCGCTCTACGACACGGACGGGATGGAGGGACTGTACGTGCCTAACAGCCAGTTCCGGGAGACGAGCAAGGATGTAGCGAGCGGCGCCATGTCGGGCAATATGAACCTGAACACCGGCGGCTACGGCAGCAACAGCCTCGCCCAATGGGGAATGCAGGCGATGCAGAACGCCTACCAGAAGACGAGCAACGCCATCAGCAAGGCTATAAAAAAGAACAAGGTAAAGCTGAAGTATGGGACATTCGTGTACCTGGTAAACGGAAATCAGAAACAATAGCAAAGGCCATGATCGAGACGGACAGAATATATGCGATCGACTGCCTTGAGGGAATGAAGCGGATTGCCGACCACAGCATAGATGCGGTAATCGCCGACCTGCCTTACGGAGTGCTGAACCGCCGGAACAAATTCGCGCAGTGGGACCATAAAATCCCGCTTGAGCCACTGTGGGAACAATACAATAGGATTACAAAACCGGAAAGTCCGATCATCCTGTTCGGGCAGGGACTCTTTTCCGCAAGGCTCATGCTGTCGCAATCCGAGCTGTGGAGGTACAATCTTGTATGGCAGAAAGACCGCGTGACGGGGCATCTCAACGCCAAACGTATGCCGCTGCGCCAACACGAGGACATCCTCGTCTTCTACAAGCGGCAACCTGTCTATCATCCTCAGATGGTACCGTGCCCTCCGGAGCGGAGAAACCACGGGCGACGCAAGACGGAAGGATTTACCAACCGGTGCTACGGAGCGATGAAGCTCGTACCGGTACGCATGGCCGACGACAAATACCCTACTTCGGTCATATTCATGCCGAAAGAGCACACAACAGGGGCTTTCTACCACCCGACCCAAAAACCGGTCGCCCTGATCGAGTATCTGATACGGACCTACACGGACGAAGGTGCTCTCGTGCTGGACAACTGCATGGGTTCGGGGACGACCGCCGTGGCGGCCATCCGCACGGGACGGCATTACATTGGATTTGAGATCGACCCGACTTATTGCGAGATTGCCGAGCAACGGATTCGGGAAGAGGTAAAACACGGGAACCAAACGAAATGAGGGGATAGATATAAACGACACAAATACCACATAGACATGAACAGGAAAGGAATAGTAACGGCATTTCTTCTGGCGGCGGGACTGCTGGCCGGGCGCGAGGTGCGGGCGCAGCGCACCTACGAGGAAATGGAACAACTGACGGTCAACGAACGGGTAACGACCGTCGTCACGGCCTCGGAGCCCGTGCGTCTGGTGGACATCTCCACAGACAAGGTGGCAGGCGATCAGCCGCTGGACAACATCGTCCGCCTGAAGCCCAAGGAGGCGGGGCACGAGGACGGCGAGGTGCTGGCCATCGTGACCATCGTCACGGAACGCTACCGCACGCAGTATGCGCTCGTTTATACCACCCGGATGCGGGAGGCGGTAACGGACAAGGAGATCCTGCCGAGGGAGCGGGAGGCATACAACAACCCGGCGGTCTCGATGTCCACCGCCGAAATGACGCGCTACGCCCGGCGTATCTGGAACTCGCCCGCGAAGATCCGCAACGTGGCCACCAAGGCGCACCGCATGACGATGCGGCTGAACAACATCTATGCGGTCGGCGACTACTTCTTCATCGACTTTTCGATAGACAACCGGACCAACATCCGCTTCGACATCGACGAGATGCGAATAAAGCTCGCGGACAAGAAACTGGCCAAGGCGACCAACGCACAGACCATCGAGCTGGCCCCGGCCCTGATACTGGAGAGCGCCAAGACGTTCCGACACGGCTACCGCAACGTGGTCGTCGTGAAGAAAATGACCTTCCCCAACGACAAGATACTGACAGTCGAAATGACGGAGAAGCAGATTAGTGGCCGTAACATCAGCCTGAACATAGACTATGAGGACGTGCTGTCGGCCGATTCGTTCAACGCAGATTTGCTGGAGGAGGAATGACGATGAAAAAGACGATAATCCTGACGCTTGCCTGCGTGTGCTTCGCCCTGAATGCGAATGCCCAACGGGGCAGCGGCCGCCTCTCGCTGGGCGCGGGACTGCTGTACCGCAACGGAGCGGACCTGACGCTCGCCTACGAACACGAGGTAAACTACCGCCACGCATGGGAGTTCTTCGCAAACGGCTACCTGCAATGGACGGAATGTGCCTCGTGCGGGCACATCTGCCCGGAATCCTTCTGGCGCAACTACCGCACCTACGGCCTCGGTGTAGCGTACAAGCCCTGCGTGGTACGCGGGCGCAACCATTACGGGAGCCTCCGCATAGGAGCTTCGGCGGGAAGCGACACGGAACGGTTCCTGGCCGGGCTGCATTTCGGTTACGAGCACAACTACGTGCTGCGCTCGGGCTGGACGCTTTACTGGCAGGTCAAGAGCGACATGATGATAAAGGGCGCGGACCTGCTGCGGACAGGTATCGTGCTGGGAGTGAAACTACCGATAAAATAAGGGGAAAGATGGAACAGAACATTATCAGAAAAGCGTACAGGATCGCGGTGGCCGTCGTCATGGCCATCGGCCTTGCCGCCTGCGACGCGCATATCGAAGTGCCCGATACGGCGGTACGTCCCGGACACATCCTCTGCACGGACGGTACGGCCCTGCCGTACAGCGAATACAAACGTTCCGGGAAGCAGGCTATCGCCGTCGTCTTCGACACCGGACAGCACGGGGAAACGGAAGGCAACGGCTATGCGGTTTACCTGTGGGACATAGCGCCGGCAGCGTTCGCCGACAGCCTCGGCGTCGAGCAGGGCACGTCGGCGGACATGACAGCGTATGATGGGAACGCGAATACCTTCGCCCTGTACAATACGCAGGAGACCGCCTCGCCGATGGCCGAAGCGGTCTTCGACCTGTGGTACTACGGACAGAGCGCCTACGTGCCCTCGGTGGCGCAAATGCGCCTGCTGTATGCGGCACGCGATGTCGTCGGGCCGATCATCGGACGGTGCGGCGGCGACCCGCTGCCGACAGCCGACGGAGAGGAGTGCTGGTACTGGACCTCCACGGAGGTGGAGGGGCAGCAGACAGCCAAAGCGTGGCTCTACTCGATGAGCAGCGGAGCCATGCAGGAGACGCCCAAGATACAGGCGCACCGGGTGCGCCCGATCATAACCATCAACCATTGAACGTATGACGACCATGGACGGAATTAAAGATTTCAGGGTGCCGCTGTATATGGATATAGCGCATCCGAACAAAGGATTCTTCGGGTATCTGCTCAGATGCAAATGCCCGCAGCCGGAGGACGTTTCCGGAAACTTCATATTTCTCGACGATGGCACCGACTGCTGCGTGAAGTTTCCCACCGCAAAAAAGCGCAGGGTGGAAATCAGGACGGAATGGAACGGCCGCGTCAGCCGTTACCATGATATTTTCGAAAGCATGCTCTACTATGTTCATGAAGAATTGCTCGAAGACTTCGTTGACTTTATGAAGGGAGGCTCGGACGATGCCATCCGGAGATTCTTTGAACGGTTTACGGAGGGTGTAAGGGCTTCGATAATCTACAACTCGTTAGGAGTGGAACCGCTGTACGGGATTTCCCATGTCAGCCAGCTTGCCGATGACGGCCGTTTGCACTGGCCCCACATCCATGTCCTTTGGGGCATTAAAAAGCACTGATCAGGGCAATGGAAGAGAGCAAGGAGCTGCAAGGGTTCTACAAAATATTCCGCGCGGCGGTGTACGTCTCCGTGCTGCTGGAGTTCTTCGCCTACGCCATCGACCCGGCCACGCTGGACCACTGGGGCGGCATATTGTGCGACATCCATAGCCGCATCAAGCGGTGGATGATCTATACGGACGGAAATCTGGTGTACAGCAAGGCGGCTACGGTACTGCTGATCTGTATTACCTGTATCGGCACGCGAAACAAGAAGCATCTGGAGTTCGACGCCAAGCGGCAGGTGCTGCTCCCGATCATCTTCGGACTGTCGCTGCTGGTGCTCTCGGTATGGCTGTTCGGCCGGCCGATGGAGCTGCGGCTCTACACGCTGCCGCTGAACGTCATCCTGTACATGGCGGCATCGGTCGCGGGCGTAGTGCTGGTGCATATCGCCCTGGACAACATATCGAAGTTCATCAAGGAGGGACTGATGAAGGACCGCTTCAACTTCGAGAACGAAAGTTTCGAGCAGTGCGAGGAGCTGATCGAGAACCGGTACAGCGTGAATATCCCGATGCGGTACTACTACAAGGGCAAGTTCCGCAAGGGCTGGGTGAATATCAGCAACTGTTTCAGAGGAACATGGGTGGTCGGGACGCCGGGAAGCGGCAAGACCATGAGCATCATCGAACCGTTCATCCGGCAGCACTCGGCCAAGGGCTTTGCGATGGTCGCCTATGACTACAAGTTCCCGACACTGGCCACGAAACTGTATTACCACTACCTGAAGAACAAGCGTTTGGGAAAGACGCCGCCCAACTGCAAATTCAATATGATAAATTTCGTGGACGTGGAGTACAGTCGCCGGGTGAACCCCATCCAAGCGAAGTACATCAACAACCTTGCGGCGGCGAGCGAGACGGCGGAGACCCTGCTGGAGTCCCTGCAGAAAGGCAAGAAAGAGGGAGGTGGCGGTTCGGATCAATTTTTCCAGACCTCGGCCGTGAACTTCCTCGCGGCGTGCATTTACTTTTTCGTGAACTACGAGAAGGAGCCTTATGACAAGAACGGCAATAGGCTGTATGCGGAGAAGCGGCAGGACCCGCAGACGAAGTTCTGGAAGCCGACGGGTATCGTGCGCGACCGGGAAGGCGGCGACATTGTGGAACCAGCCTACTGGCTGGGTAAGTACAGCGACATGCCGCACATCCTGTCGTTCCTGAACGAGAGCTACCAGACGATTTTCGAGGTGCTGGAGACGGACAACGAAGTGGCCCCACTGCTCGGTCCGTTCCAGACGGCACTGAAGAACAAGGCGATGGAACAGTTGGAGGGTATGATCGGTACGCTGCGCGTCTATATATCCCGATTGGCAACCAAGAAGAGCTACTGGATATTCCACCGGAACGGGGACGACTTCGACCTGAAGGTCAGCGACCCGAAGAACCCGAGCTACCTGCTCATCGCCAACGACCCGGAGATGGAGAGCATCATCGGCGCACTGAACGCCCTTATCCTGAACCGTCTCGTGACCCGCGTGAACACCGGGCAGGGCAAGAACGTCCCCGTGAGCATTATCGTGGACGAGCTGCCGACGCTCTATTTCCACAAGATAGACCGTCTGATCGGTACGGCGCGAAGCAATAAGGTAAGTGTGACGCTCGGTTTTCAGGAACTGCCGCAGTTGGAAGCGGACTACGGAAAGGTCGGCATGGAAAAGATCATCACGACGGTAGGTAACGTGATAAGCGGTTCGGCACGTTCGAAAGAGACGCTGGAATGGCTGTCGAACGACATATTCGGCAAGGTGGTGCAAATCAAGAAGGGCGTGACCATCGACCGGGACAAGACCTCGATCAACCTCAATGAAAACATGGACAGTCTCGTGCCGGCATCGAAAATCTCGGATATGTCAACCGGCTGGATCTGCGGGCAGACGGCGAGGGATTTCGTGAAGACGAAAACGGGTCTGGGCGGAGCGATGAACATCCAGGAGAGCGAGGAGTTCAAGACTTCGAAGTTCTTCTGCAAGACCGACTTTGACATGGCGGAAATCAAGAAAGAAGAAGCTGCCTATGTGCCGCTGCCGAAGTTCTACACCTTCAAGTCGAGAGAGGAACGGGAGCGCATTCTGTACAAGAATTTCGTGCAGGTGGGTCAGGAAGTGAAGGAGATGATAAAAGACATACAGAACAAGCGTGGGGCGAAATAGCCGTCGGATTCAGATATGAGGGCAATAAAAATGTGAAACACCTGCAATATCATCGTGAGTATTGCAGGTGTTTTTGTAACTTCAATCCATTATAAAAGTCTTGCGGACAAAAAAGCGGCTCTTGCGGACATCAATTGAATGAGGGAAATTCTTGTGTTTTTGCATAACGGGTATATTTGCCTGCACTCTCTTTCTGTATAATACCCGCTTCTTCCATTTTTGAGATGAATGCTCGAACCTGTCTGCCTGATAGTATATAATAGTCCGGCTGATAAAACCATTTTTAATGATAGCGGAAAATAAGGACGAGCACGGGCTATTGGAAAGAAATGACACCAATAGTAGTTATATATAGATATTTATTTGTATATTTGCAAAGAAGTAGCAATATATGACTACATGAACAGGGACGATTATATCAGCAATCAGGACATTATAGCCCTTCTGTTCCAACGCCTGAAGGAGTATCGCCTCGCGGCGCGAATGAGCCAGAAGGAGCTGGCCGAGAGGTCGGGAGTGGGCCTGACCACCATCTGCCACCTCGAACAAGGGGCGAATAGGAACATCACGCTCAACAATTTCATTTCGCTGCTGCGTGCAGTCGGAATGGAACAGCGTTTACGCGAGCTGCTGCCGGAACTGCCCATGCCCCCGATGGCATTGAAACAGATAAACAAGTTCATACCTAAAAGAGTAAGGAGGAACAGCGATGGTACGGAATCTTGATGTTTTTTTATGGAACCGGAAAGTCGGCACCCTGGTCGCCTACGAGGAGAAATACACGGAAAAGATATGTTTCTATTTCGACCGTGATTTTCTCGGCAGCGGATACGACATCGCCCCCTTGCGTGCCTCTATCCGCAGCGCTTCCGTACAGAACGGCCTGCCCGTGTATGCCGAAGAGGAGAAGCTCTTCGGCGGCCTGCCCTCTTTCATTGCGGACTCATTGCCGGACCACTGGGGAAACAAGGTATTCAACGAATGGGCAAAAGCCCATAGCATCAGCACACGGAAACTGTCGGCCCTCGACCGTCTGGCGTATATCGGCAGGCGGGGCATGGGGGCGCTGGAATTTCTGCCTCCGGCAGCCGAAGAGATGGAACAACCGTTCAAGGTCGAGATAGCCGACCTCTACAAGCTGGCCCAATCGGCGTTGAACGAGGCGAAGGACTTCAAGGTCGAGATACAGCCGGACTTCATGATCGAGAGCCTGTTCAAGGTAGGTACGTCCGCCGGAGGACGCAGGCCGAAAGCGATCATCAACCTCAATCCGGAAACGCACGAATGCTACTCCGGTCAGGTAGCGCCCCCACAGCCCGGATACATCCCCATGATTATCAAGTTCGACGAGCATTCGGATATTCCCACTACGCGCATTGAGTACAGCTATTATCTCATGGCGAAGGATGCCGGGCTGAACATGATGCCGTCGTATCTGGTGGAGGGCGAGCAGACCGCCCATTTCCTGACCGAACGGTTTGACCGCCGGGGAGGGAAAAAGGTACATGTGCAGACGTTGGCCGCCATGCAGCCCTCTTCCGACAGTTACGAAAGCCTGTTCGACACCGCCTGCCGTATCGGCATTTTGCCGGCAGAACTCAAGCAGTTGTTTCTTCTGACGGTCATGAATGTGCTGGGAGGAAACGTGGACGACCACAACAAGAATTTCGGCTTCCTGATGGGCGACGACGGGGTGTGGCATGCCGCGCCGGCATACGACTTCACGTTTTCCGTTGATCCGTCCGCACCGGGTTATATGAACCGCCATTGCATGACCATAGGCAACAAGAACTCCGACATCGGACGAGGCGACCTGCTGGAACTGGCCGGGCGTTACAACATCAAGGGGGCTGACGCCATCATAGAAAAAGCCATCGGCGTCGTTTCCGACTACGACCGGTATGCGGAACGGGCAGGCGTCAGCGGATATTGGTGCAGCCGGATAAAAGAGGAAACGGGCTACCGGATAGAAAACATGTCCGACGTAGCACGCCACCGAGGAATCGGACGGTAGCCGGGAGAACCGGATTCCGATATGAGGGAGAAAAGAGAAAGGAATGGGGACGCATCCTGCGGTCGTGGTTTCGCCCGCATTCGTGTATGAAACCGTAAGCATAAAGCCCGAAGAACGCGGCACATCGGTAGAGTTGATTTTTCAACCTTTTTCTAATTAAGAAATATATTATTTGCACACAAAATCAACTTTCCCAATTTTGAGACAAAAAATATTATCTTTGCGGTTGAAATAGAAAACACATAATATACTGTGGATATAGAACAAAGAAGCAAAATAAACCAGTTGTTGCTTTCCGCCACTCCGAAAGGACTGTTGTTTTCCGCATGGCTGAAAAAGAACGGTTATTCCGACCAGTTGATAAAAAGGTATCGGGAGTCTGGCTGGCTTGCGATGTTGTCAAAGGGAGTCATGTATCGCACGGGAGACACTTTGTCGGCATACGCCGCCTTGTCTTGCTACAACAGGCAATTAGGCAAGACGTTCCGCGTTGCGGCGCATTCCGCGTTGGAACTGTTCGGTTTCAACCACTATGTGCCTATGGGCAAACCGCTGCTGATGGTAGCGCACGGCAAACAGCGTATTCCAGAATGGATACGCACCGATGTTTTCGACAGGGTAATAAAAACGTTTTCTACCGATACGTTTCCAGAGCCGCAAGTTACGACGATTGTGAAAGACGGGGTGGACTTGCCGGTTTCCACTCCCGAGCAGGCGTTCTTGGAGTGCCTGTTACTTGCGCCGCAACAATACTCCTACATGGACTTGTACTATATCATGGAGCAACTGACAACGCTGCGTCCCGATATGGTACAGCGGCTACTCGAAACGACCAAAAGCCTTAAAGTAAAGCGCATGTTCCTCTACATGGCAGAAAAGGCCGGACACTATTGGTATGATACGCTCGACACATCGAAAATGGAGCTGGGAACCTCCAAATTGCAACTGGCAACAACCGGGGCCTATATCTCCAAATACAAAATAACCGTACCCAAAGAACTGAACGAATATGAATGACATCTATAAAAAACAAGTGGCATTGCTGATACGCATTATGCCGTCCGTATATCGAATCAAAGATTTCGCCGTGCATGGCGGAACGGCCATCAACCTGTTCCATAAGAATATGCCGCGCTATTCAGTCGATATAGACCTCACTTATATTCCCATACAGGAGAGGAACGAGAGTCTGGAAGCCATCAACAGCCACCTGCGGACGCTGAAAAACAGCATAGAGAAATCCATACCGGGTATCAAAGTGATTCACAAGCCGAATGTCTGGAAATTGCAGTGTACTCTGGACGGCGCAACCGTCAAAATCGAAGTGAACGGGACAAAGCGGGGGCTCATCGGGGAAACGGAGGAGAAAACGCTGTGCCAACGAGCGGAAACGGAGTTCAATATGACCTGCAAAGCACGTACCGTCTCCTATTCGCAGCTTTACGGGGGTAAGATTGCAGCGGCATTGAGCCGGCAACACCCACGCGATCTGTTCGATTGCAAGTATATGAAAATAGCATCGTTCGATGATGTCAAGGACGGCTTCATACTTTGCCTGACAGGGAGCGACAAGCCTGTCATCGAATCATTACAGCCGAATGCCATCGACCAGACGGAGGCATTGGAAAACCAGTTTGAGGGAATGTCCGATACGCCGTTTACCTACCCGGATTATGAGGAGGCGAGGCACAAGCTCATTCGGCAGGTAAACGATAGCATGACCGAAACGGACAGGGAGTTTCTTCTGTCATTCGAAAACGGCGAACCCGATTGGGAAAAATGCTGTGCCGGAGATTTAAGCCGCTATCCGTCCGTGAAATGGAAATTACAGAATATCGCCAAACTCAAAATGAGCAATCCCCAAAAACACAAGGAGGGAGTGGAAAAACTATCGGGCTTTTTTATTTCCGGAACAACGGTAAGCCTTCAACTCTTGAATTTGTATAATGGATGTCTGAGGGAAAAAGAGGGAAAGGAAGCAGAGGGGGGATAAAGGAACAAAAACCAGACAAGAAAACAACCCAAGAAAACACTACAAGAAAGCCCAATAAGCAAGATTTGAGAAAAGAGGAAATTTTGAAGTTCTGCATCGAACCGAAATCGTTGTTTGATATAATGCAGCACGTAAACCTCAAAGCCAGAAAAAACGTGATGAACGTCTATATCAATCCAATGCTTGCCGCAGGGGTGCTGAAGATGACGGAGCCGGACAACCCGACAAGCCGTAACCAGATGTATGTAACGGCAGAGGAAGCCCCGGAACATGGCGAAGCGTGAGCTTGCGAAGTTGCGACATGAGGGAGATAAAAAAAGAAGCTACAAGTTGCCGCAGCCAAAATGATACGCACCATGCCATGTGTGTCTGTCCCCGACATTTGTAGAAAAGGCGCTGTTCTTCTGTTTATCTTGGAGCTATAACGGGACGTCCCGCATCCGGTGCTATCGGTCGCAAACGAAAACACCGCCCCACTGTGTGGTGCGGGCGGTGTGAACTGTTGGCGGTGGCTTGTCAGGCGTGCTGTCCGCTCAACAGCAGGGCGCGTTGCTGCTCGCAGAAGCGGTCGTACTCGGCTTGGTCGGTACCGCTCTCGATAGCGCGGTCGATCACGTCTCCCAGTTCGTCGAAGCATACCTCGTCGTTGACACACTCCACCGCGGCGCCCTTCTGAAGGTAGACTTCGTAATAATCCGCGCCGTTGAGCGCTACAATAACATACCCGGTGTGCAGGCGGCCGTTGACTTCGATCTGCAACGCCGGCATGTCCTTATAGACGGTGGCGGCAAAACCTTCGACACCCCACGACATGAGAACGGGCATAGGTGTCAGCGATACCAACTGTTCGCGGATGGTCCGCGCGATTTCCATAACATACTCTTTTTCCATAACTTTGATATTTAGATGATTGTTTTCAGTCGAACCATTCGGGGTTGCTCTCTTTGAGCACAGCGATCAATTCATCTTCAGGCAGTCTGAGACTGGCAGTATCCGTGAAGTAGAACACTTCATCGTATCGCTGCCGGGCTTCATCATTGACAAAGCCTTCGTTCTGGTCACTGAAGCTGCCCTGCTGGAGGGCATCGAACAGATCGGTCGGGCCGATAATCAATTCGTCGTCTTCATTCGATTTTACCATGCGCATACATAGGCGATGCCGTCGAATTGCAATTCTCTTGTTCTCATACGCCTGTTATTTCAATGGAATGTGTCTTCCGTTCGCTCTGAGGTATTCCATGATTCGCTTCGCCTCCTCGTGCGACGCACGGTTGCGGTCGTCGTAACGGCGGGTTTCGTCCGCCATGACTTTGATGCACTCCTTAATCAGCCGATAGAGGCTTTGCTGAAGCGTCGGGTGCATGTCCGGAATAGCGGCCGCAAAGCGTGCGGGATTGAAGGCATAACTGTTGACCGCCATTTCCCACTCTTTGGCAAGGCGGTACTCTTTGCTCTCTCTAATGTCTTGTTCCATAGTCTTGAATGTTAGGTAATTCGTTTCTTTTTCTTCCCTCTGTTCGGCATCCCTTTCCGGAACCGTTCGGGTTTTACGGCGCTTCGAGGGGCTGACAGACAAGCCCTTTCCGACGCTTTTTCCGGAAAATTACACTTGCGCTGAAAGGAAGAATTTTCCCGGAAATGCACTTCAAAGCGGCGGAACCGGCGCGGCAGCCAACCTTTGCGACCGAAAAAACCGACCGGGGACGGGAAGATGGATGAACGGCAGGGGACCTGAAAACGGTAGAAAAGGAAATTGCCACACAGGTGGAGTGCGTGAACGACACCCGTGCCCGATAAAAAAGGCAGGCCGGGGACCGGCGAGACGAAAAAAGAGGACGGAAATCCGTCCTCTCTCCATTCATGCGGAAGTTTTCCGGGGAATCCGGCTCCTCACTCCTTGTCCTTGAGGTTGCAAAGCGGAACCCATACCGCATTCTCCCCGAAATCCTTGATACCGCGCTCGTCCAGAATCGCTTCGTTCAGGCTATCGAGAGCCTCGTCAGGCTCGTCGGGGAAAAGATACGGTTGCGATTCCGGCCAGCGGAGCGGCTTGAAATAGCGGTTCGGCTCCGGGTCTTTCCCGAGGCATTCGATGTAGTCGTATTCCGGGACATAGCGTGCCCTGCCCTCCGACGAAGGATAGCCGATGTGTTCCTCCTCGAAACAGGACGTGTCGTCGGGAAACTCGACCAACACGTACAAATGTTCGTGCCATTCCTGCCCGCAACCATCGCAAGAAAGCGTTCCGGTTTGTTTGTCGAAGCTGATCTGCGGATTGCTGCAAAGCGGGCACACCGGATAATACGGAAACTCCAACGCTTCGGCGATAGCTTCCATGTTCGACAAGAAGAACTGCTCCCCGTAACAGCGTCTCATCCTTTTAGCCAGTTCTCGCATCTGGGTATCCGTAATGGAGCGCGTGTCGAAACCACAGGATTGCAAATTTTCCCTACTGACCAAGGCAACGGGATAGAAACCTTCGTTGAGTCGTTGCAGGAGATCCTGCTCTTGCGGCGTCAGTGAGGTCTTCGCCTCGAAATACGCCCGAATGTCATCCAAAATTTGTTGTACCATTATTCATCTATTTTTGTTTTGTTTGTCCCTCTGTTCGGCATCCCTTTCCGGAGCCGTTCGGGTTTTACGGTGCTTCGAGGGGCTGACGGACAAGCCCTTTCCGACGCTTTTTCCGGAAAATTACACTTGCGCAGAAAGGAAGAATTTTCCCGGAAATGCACTTCAAAGCGGCGGAACCGGCGCGGCAGCCGACCTTTGCGACCGAAAAAACCGACCGGGGACGGGAAGGTGGAACAGCAGGGAGAAACAGGCGGTGCACGCCGCTATAAAGGGAGAAGACGGTAAAAAAGGGGGGGGGCTGCTGGCGGCAGGGGCTAAAAAAGAGGGCCGCCCTGTGCGTTCATACCTTTGTATGGCCGCTATCCGGTTATCGGAAAAGATAAAAAAAGCAGGACGGATTTCTCCGTCCCGCCTTGGTAACGATTACGCGGCGACCTCCGCGGGTTGCGCGTCAGTCTGTCCGTCCGTTTCCGCCTGTGGCTCCTCGGGCCGGGCCGGCTCCTGCGCCGCCTTTTCCTGCGCGAGCAGGACGGCTTTCTTCTCCTCGATGCGCTTGTGACGTTTCTCGTAGACTTCGTTGTGCCCGCTCTTGATGTCGGCGAGCGTCTCGGGCATGTGTTTCTGCGCGAAATCGAGCAAGAGGGAAGCGATGGCATTCGACCCGAATGCACCCTTGAAATTGGCAAGCAGATAATCCCTGCGGATAAGTGCTTTTTCCTTGGCCGTGAGGTTGTCGATGATACGCATCTTTTCCTCGTCCGTAAGGTAGTGATAAGCATCTCCACATTCGATGCCTACGGTGGCGAAATGCTCCCGGCGAAGCGACGAAAGCAGGAAGAAATAGATCATCCGGTCTTCGTCCGCACCGAATTTGGTGTCGGCCATATCGACCTCCAAAATCCGCTTCTTGGTATCTTCTACGGTCTTTTCGAGGGCGATTTCCCGGTTGCGCTCGTCTTGCTTTTCGAGTTTTTCCATGGGAGAAAGTCGTTGCTCCGGCGCGGTGTCCGCCGTTTCGAGATAACACAGAGTAATATCGTCGTTGTCGATACGGAGATAGTATGCCATTTCGCCTGCGGCGACCCGCTCGCGGATCATCTCGCACTCTTCCGTATAGTCGGCGGATGCACGTTCGTACTCCGTGTACGCCTGCTCGTACTGCTCGGCGGTGTCGTAGTCCTCCTTTTCGGGGGCTACCGGCTGTTCGGGGTACTCCTCGGCATAGGTTTTGAGCGTTTCGACCTCGTACCCCATAGATGCAAGGCGTTCGACTACGGTTTCATTATAGCAGTATTCCCTATGACACAACGTTGCGGGGTATATTCCCATGAGCTGTACGGCTTTTTCGGCGAGGTACGAGGCGTTCGTTTCGTCCAAGCACGAACGGTTGGTGCAGTTGCCGCACCCGCCCTCGCAGAACAGGGTCATGTTATTGGTGTTGTGGGGACACGACATGCAGAGGGTCTTGTCGAACCGGTAGCGGTCGAGGTCGGTCGTGTACTGCCGCTCGATGTTCTTCGCCACGTCGGAAGCTTTCAGACCGCGCCAACTGTTGTACCCGTATACTCCCTCTTTCAGATGATTGTCGTACACGTCGCGCTGGATGTCTTCTCCGTAGCGGCAGATTTCGCCCGCCACGCCGACCGTCAGCTCGTCCGCCTCCAAGAGCTCCGCGATTTCGGGTATCAGGGAGAGGAATTTCAATCGCGTGCGGATGTAGTTTTCGCTCTTGCCGAACTGAACGGCCAGCGAGGGTACGTCGTGGCGACCGTTTTCGATGAGCTTTTGATAGGCGTTGGCCTCCTCCATGGGGCTGACGTCCTCACGTTGCAGGTTTTCCGTCACGGCCATCTCTTGGGCCTCCTCGTCCGAAACGTCCAAGACGATAGCCGGGATTTCCGCCTGTTCCGCCATGAGCGAGGCGCGATAGCGGCGTTCGCCGAAGATAATCTCGAAGCGGCCGGTGTCGGCCACGGGGCGCACGCCGATAGGTTGCAGGACCCCCTGCCGGCGGATGCTTGCGGCGAGTTCGGCGAGGGCTGCTTCATCGAATCGCTTGCGCGGGTTGTAGGTACTGGGCTGAATGTCGGCCAAGGCCAGCGATACGATGTTTTTTTCGGTCGAAACGATGTTTTCCATAATGCACTTGAATTTAACGGTTTATAATTGATTTGTTTTGAGGTTCTGCGGTTGTGGCTTAGGGGGGTATCGAACTCGTACATCGGATCGTCGTACCCTTCGAACGAGAGCCCGAAATCCTCGAAATCCTTGCGGCTCGCCAGTCTGACGGTAGCGTTCGGCCCGATGAAATAGGGCTCGCGCATCACGCGCCACGGGGCGCCGCGCAAGACGCTATCCTTTAAGGTGTAGAATGTGTCGGGGCGTTCGGGCATGATATACCCTAATGCGTACTCGTTGTAGACGGCCAGTTTGATTTTCTCCATGTCTTTGCGTTTTAATCTCGGTTTTTCTTTTTCCCTTTGTTCGGTTCGTTTCCTGCCGGAACCGCTTCGGGATTTTTACGGATGCGGTTTCAGGCTGTCCGAAAGAGCTGTCATACGGCGGTTTTCCCGGCCAATTACGCTTCGCAGAAGGAAGAATTTGCAGGGAATGCACTTCAAACCGCCGTATCCAGCGCGGCCAGCCAACCTTTGCGTCTGTAAAACCCCGAGCGGCGACGGCGGGGGATGAAGCGGATAAAGCGGCAAAAGAAAGGATAGAAAAGGAAGGGCCCCAAGCGGGGTACAAAGGGCAGAAATCGCTGCAGGAAGACGGACTTTCGGACAAAATGCAATCGAGATAATGAAAAAAGGGTTATTCTTGTAACAAGATGTCCAGCATGGCCCTATCAGAATGGATTGACTGGCGAGAGATGACGGGCTTTCCGCATACTCGTACAATGGGGTACGGGAGGCTTTTGCCGGCACGAACAGCACAAGCAGAGGGTCGGGATATGGACAATAAGCCTCCCGCCGCTTGGGGCAGGAGGCTTATTATTCCGTATTTTCAAGGTCAGAAATGATAGTCGATGACACCGCCGATGTAGAGCAGCGTGCCTGGTTCCAACTCACACACTTCCCGCATGAACTCGTAGGACTGTTCGGCATAGGATCGGCAACCCTCCTCGTCCGTGTAGAACCAGTAGGCCGTATCGAGCGGGTTTTTCAGGTACTTTTCAAGCTGATAGACCGGGCCAATCCACTCCAGAACCTTGTCGGGGGTAACGGCTTCCGCCTTGCTGCGCATACCGGCCACGAAATCCGCCTGCCATTTATCCGCACCGCCGATGTAACGGATGACATCCTCGGAGACAAGCTCGAACATGCCCTCGGGCAGGATATGGTTGACCAATACACCGATATGATGCTTGCGCTCCTTGTCGTCGATCTCGGCGCAATAATCGAAGAAACTGTCGTCGCCCTGCGTAAGCGTGCCCTCGTTCAGATAGTTGTCCTGGTACACCCTGGTTCGGGTAATTTGAAAAATCTTGCTGTGCATAACATTGAATTTTTATGTGTTGAACTTTCTTTTTCTTCCCCTCTCCTGAAAGCCTTCCGGCTTCCTCGTCGGGAAAGATTTTACATGCAGGACACACAGCGGGAAAATGAAGGAAAGGCAAGCAAACAGCCGGGGGATTTCACGGAATACCCAACCCGACAGGCAAGGCAAGGAGGGGAACCGGAAGTTCATCTTCGATTTGCGGAAGGCTGCCGTTCAATCCGCAGGCCGGTTAGCAAAGCGGTACTTGACGACCGGAATAACGCTGTACCTTCGCATGGGAAAATCCCGCCGACGGGAATGCCGGCGAGACGGGAGGCAAAGGAATACTATCTGTATAAAAGAATGGGAGCTACGCCGGAAACGAAGCGGGGAAAGAGGCAGAGGGAAGGATAGAAAGGGAGATTCCCTCTCGGGGTACAAACGGCCCGAAAACAAAAAAGATTAACCCGCCGATGAAAAGTACTCGGAACGAGTTGCGCGATATAACAGGGAAAGGCCGACAGGACGAAGGGCATCCAAGTTCATCATCTCTACGGAACAGACCGATAGAATTTTCAGTCGCAAATAGTTGCTTGTACAATCCGGATTTCAAACCCCTCGAATTCGACGGGTTTAGAAAGGAAGCCCGATTAAACGCCTTTACCCTGTCGCCGCAGAAGTGGATCAATACGACGAATGCAATCGGCATCGTTTCCCAATCGGGTCGTTATGGCGGAACCTATGCCCATAAGATATAGCTCTCAAATTTGCGAGTTGGATTTCCGTCGAATTTGAACTATAATCGTTAAAGAGTTCCAACGATGGAAAGCCGAGGTTCCGCGCCCGGCCTTCTCCTCTCCTCAGCGACAGTTCCGCTGGCTGTCTCCTTCGGTTCGGCCGGTCGTGCCGACAACCGTCGCCGGCCGGCCGTAAATAGTTCATCCAACGGATATAATTCCATGAATTGTTCGTATCTTTGCGGCTGAAATTCCGACAATCGGTAGTTGAATGGCAAAGATTACAGTAAAAGATACCGAAATAAACGTCGTTAAAGTCAATGACGAGGACTATATTTGTTTGACAGATATGTTGCGTGCCAAAGACGGTGATTTCTTTATCACGGATTGGTTGCGCAACCGGAATACACTTGAATTTATCGGCATCTGAGAGAAAGTTTATAATCCCGTTTTTAATTATGTCGAATTCGCCACAATTAAAATACAACATACGACACAGAAAAGAATACAAGACGTTATAACGATAATGGCAAAGATTACGGTACAGAGCACCCCGGTTACCGTTCTTAGTATAGAAGAACGGGACTATATATCCCTTACTGATATGGCTTCGGCCAAAGAGGGGGACAACCGGGCCGCGGACATAATCAAGAATTGGATAAGAAACCGCTATGCCATCGAATTTCTCGGCACATGGGAAGTTATTCATAACCCCGATTTCAAAGTGGTCGAATTCGACCACTTTAGAAAGAGTGCAGGATTGCCCTCCTTCGTACTGAGTGCTTCCGAATGGATAGAGTGTACGCATGCCATCGGCATTGTTGTGAAAAAGGGGCGTTATGGCGGGACTTATGCCCACAAGGATATCGCGTTCGAGTTCGGCTCCGCAATAAGCGTTCCTTTCAAACTCTACCTGATCGAAGAGTTCCAACGGCTGAAAGAGCAGGAACAGGCACAACTCGGCTGGAACGCGAAACGCGAACTGTCCAAGATAAACTACCGCATCCACACCGACGCGATCAAGCAGAACCTGATCCCGGCGGAGGTTACGCCCGCCCAGGCGAATGTCATCTATGCCAGCGAAGCGGACGTGCTGAACGTGGCGATGTTCGGCGTGACGGCTGGGCAATGGCGTGAGGCAAACCCGGATTCGAAAGGGAACATCCGCGACTATGCCACGATCAACGAGTTGATATGCCTCTCGAATATGGAAAACCTCAATGCCGTATTCATCGAGCAGGGCATACCGCAGGGCGAGCGTCTCGTCAGGCTCAACCGGATCGCCATCCGGCAGATGGAGGTATTGGAAAGCGGCGGCAACGGCGGGCGGAAACTGATCAAGTGACACGAATAAAAGTAGTAGATTAGATGCCTGCTTGCAAGGCTTCGGCATAAACTCAGTATAAACAAAATATGTTGCCTATGATATAAACCTGCGGCATCGGTTACGATGTCGTTTCAAGAATAAGAAGAACGTTGTGTCTGTGTCTTGCTGTAATAAAGCGTAGGAAACTTTAATCACGATAACAAGATGGGCATGACGGTTCTCCGCGTACGCGTGGAGCTGCCGTTGCCATTCCGTTATCGAGGGCTTTCCTACCGCCTTTTACAGAGGAGTGACCGATGGGCGGCTCCGCGTCTTTTATTCTCGTCATCCAACTTCCAAATCATTCCTCAAAATGTAAAAAGCGAATATCATAACAGTCATTCAAGGAAACGTTGTGTCTTCATCTTGCTGTAATAAAGCGTAGGAAACTTTAATCGGGATAACAAGATTTTTGGCATGATGGTTCTCCATGTCGTTTGCATGGTGCTGCCGTCTCCATTTTCGAGTTAAGGCGTACAGCCTGGCCAGGAAGGATGGATACATACCGGTTTCACGTTTCAGTACTTGTCTTATTCATAGCCGAGCGAGAACCGGCGAGGCTGAGCAAACCACATGGATGCTAAAAATCTGATTTTGGCAGTAGCCCTTACGATCCTCCTGCCGATGAAGATGTACGGGCAGTGGACGGATTGCGATTCTTTATCCGTCAGCGACAAAAATGTAAGGAATTATGATTTCGAGTGGCGGCAGACGATCCTGCCCGCCTCTTTGATCGGAGTCGGGGCCGTTGCACTCGCTCCGAGTTTCATCCGGAACGGCAGCCGCAACGTTACCCGCAGCGCGATCGGCATACGGGGCGATGGCCGGCGGCTCGAATTCGACGATTATATCCAGTATCTGCCTGTCGCCGGCTCCCTGATGCTGGGCTGCGCCGGCATCAAGGCGAGACATTCATTCCGCGACAGGGTGTTTATCGTCGCTACCTCCTATGCGGCGCTGGCCGTTCTGACGAACATCCCGAAGTTGTGCATCGACGAAAAAAGACCGGAGTTTTCGGGACACAACTCCTTCCCTTCGGGGCATACGGCCACCGTTTTCATGGGTGCGGAGCTGGTGCGGATAGAGTACGGCGGTTGGTACGGGGCCGGAGCCTATGCCGTTGCGGCCGGGGTCGGGTTCATGCGGATGTACAACGGCAGACACTGGCTCCACGATGTCGTGGCGGGTGCGGGAGTAGGTATACTGAGTGCGCGGATCGGCGAGTAGAGCTGCCGGTTGTGGCAAAAAGCCTTTCAGAAAAAGAGGAAGAAAGAATATAACATTGTTTTCACCCCGGTAGCCGCTCCGGTAAAGGGAGGGTATTACGGGTTCTCCGCGGGGTGCAGTTTTTGACCGGTTGCGTTATCGGACTGCTGTTCATGGCATAGCCGGACGCCGGATGCGCCCGGCCGTTCCTGTCTCTTTTTCGTCCCGATAGCTGTCGCCGCATTCCTTATCGCTCGTTGTCGATCTTCCGGTCGTAAGCTTTTTCGGCGCTGTCATCCATTGGGCGAGTTTCAGTCCGATAGAGGCGGGAGCCGTTATATGCGGTCGGGCTCCAGTGTACAACAGGATAGGATGGTCCGCAGAAAAAAGCGGGCCGTTTCCTGGCCTGCAAAACTCGCATTTTCTATCTTTACGGCACAATCGGGGAGTGCGGACGAAAGACCGCGGCCTCATGGACAGACCGGATTATAAATCCGGGTAGGTAATGGCCGTACGGCGCATCGGCCGGGCCTTTCCGGGACCGGGAGGCTTCCCAGCGGAAAACGAAGTACAGGGGAGAACGGCAGGGAAGAGAGGCGAAGTGAACCTGAAAACAGGAAAAACAGGCTCTGCCGCTCGACGGGGAGCACCCTATCCGAGGTGCGGAGAAGATTCTTTCGCATAACGAATTATAGCCTGGCGAATGCTGCGTCAGTAGATACGGCAGGTAGGGACGTCTTGGACAGAGAGCGGACAACACGCTTTGGGCAGAAGGTTCATTCCTCCGAATTTGGAATCCGGAGGAATTTTATTATATTTGTACAGGATACGGCAGAAAGACTGAAAGGGATGCAATGTCGACGGTAGGCCGGACGTTTGGAGAATATATGTGTTTCACTTATTTTTAGATACGAGTTATGAAAAAGTTCATTTTTGGATGCCTGTTCCTTGTCGGAGCACTTTCCCTCACCGCCTTTACGGCTCAGGACGGAGAGAAGAAAGAGGATGGCAAAGCGAAAGTGGAGTGCTGCTGCGAGGAGTGCGACTGTGAAAAGTGCACCTGCAACACGGATTGTTCCGACTGCCGCGGCTGCAAGGGGAACGAGGCATGCCGGGAATGCCGCGATTGCGACCACGACGGGCATTGCTGCGATTACGGGCACCACGGTCGGAAACACCACAGAAGAGGAGGATGCTGCGGCCCGAGAGGGTGCTGACGGGATTGTGCCGGAATCGAAAAAAGAATGCCCCGCGAAAATTTTCGCGGGGTGTCTTTTTTCGGGCGAAAAGTTTTCTTCCGGATTTTCCAATGCCTGATTTCCTACAAAGGCTTGTCGATGGACGATATGTTGTAACCGCCGCTGTCGGAATGTGATGACGGAAACGTTACGGGCATAAAAACGGGAAATAAGGGGTGCTCCCTTATTTCCCGTTTTTTGCCAGGTACTCTTTCATAGCCTCGTTCACGATCTCTTTCAGGGAGACCTCCTTTTCGATGGAGAGGTACTTCATGCGGGTATGGATGCTCCTGTCGATGACGAAAATGCAATGCACCGCAGGCTCCTTTTCCGCGACGGGCGCTGCCGGACGCTGCGGTTGCGGGGTTTTCCCGGTAGGCGACAGCAGCCCGTCCAGTCCGGTCTTCATGCTGTCTTTCAATAAATCGCTCTTGCCCATATCGGTCTACTTTAATTTCAGTACCTCTTGCGCCAAAGCCATGTAGTCCTTGGCGCCGTTGCTATTGCGGCTGTACTCGAAGATGTCCTTGCCTTTGATGGGCGCTTCGGCCAGCGACACGTTGTCGCGGATGACCGTCTGGAACACCTTGTCGCAGAACGCATCCTTGACCAGCTCGGCCACACTCTTGTTGAGCGTCTTACGTCCGTCGAACTGGGTGATGACGATGCCGCCAATCTCCAGCGCCGGGTTCAGGCGTTCCCGGACAGTGGCGACCACGTTCGTGATCTTGGCCATGCCGCGCATGGCGAGGAACTGGGCCTGAACGGGGATAATCAGATAGTGAGCTGCGGTGAGGGCGTTGAGTGTCAGCAGACCCAGCGAGGGCGGGCAGTCGATCAGGATGTAATCGAATTTCCGGCCGTCGGGCAGCCGGGCGATCAGCCCCTTGAGGATCAGCTCGCGCCCCGGCTCGTTGATAAGGCCGCCGAGAGGTCGAGGCAGGAAGGTGCGACGGTAAAGCCGCCCTCCGTCTCAACCAGCGGCAAGGGGTACTCGCCCTTCATCGCCCCGTAAACGGTCCGCTCCTCCTCGATGGAGAGGCCGCAGGATTCCGTGAGGTTGGCCTGGCCGTCCATGTCGATGGCCAGCACACGTTTTTTCTTCTGCCGCAGTGCGGCAGCCAGATTGACGGTAGTGGTCGTCTTGCCGACCCCACCCTTGTGGTTCAAGACAGCAATGATTTTCGTCATCGTTCTCACTCTTTTATTCCATGTACAAAGATAATACTATTTTTAGTAAATACTATAATTAGCGAATACTATTTTACGCAAATACGCATTTAAGGAACATAGTATTTACTACTTTACTATGATACTAAATGTAGCATATACTACAACCCGTACCCGTAAGGAGAGATACTAATGTACTATGTATAGTATATACTACATTTAGTAAGACTTGACTTCCTGCGATATGGCGGCTATATCAGAAAGGCAGGTCGTCCGTGTCGTCCTGCGGCGCAGCGGAGGGCGCCGGGGCGTTGTCCTCCGCCCGGGCTCCGGCCGCGTCGCGTTTGCCGGCGCCGATGAAGGCGATCGAGTCCGCCGTGATGGTAAGCTGCGTCTGGCTATTGCCGTTGCGGTCCTCCCACAGCGAGGCGGAGAGGGTGCCATCGACCAGCACCAGCCGTCCTTTGGTCAGATACTCGGCCAGGCGGATATGGTTCTCGCGGTTGCTCTTGACCCTGACCCATGTAGTGACGTTCTGCCCTTTCGAATAATCGTCCACGGCTATATCCATTGCCATGAATGAGCCGTGCGTACCCGTGATGACCCTGCAGTCCTTGCCGATGCGTCCGATCGTGTGTGTATGTATCATAATAGAAGTTTGTTTGTGGCAGGTTGGTTAGTTCTGCCGTTACCTGAAAATCGTCGTTTCTTTTTCCCTTTGCTCGGTTCGTTCGCTGGCGGAACCGCTTCGGGATTTTTACGGATGCGGTTCATGGCTGTCGGATGAGCTTCATCCGACGGCTTTACCGGCCCAATTACGCTTCGCAGAAGGAAGAATTTGGCCGGGAATGCACTTCAAGCCGGAGGATCAAGCGCGGCAGCCGACCTTTGCGTCCGGCAAAACCCCAGGCGGCGACGACGGGGGATGAAGCGGGGAAAGCGGAAAGAGAAAACATAGAAAAGGAGGTGCGGCCCGGCCGCGTATAAGGGAAAGGAGGGAAAGAGTATAACAGAGAGACCGCCGGGGTGCGGCGGCGTACAAACGGGAAACTGGCCCGCCGCAGGCGAGCCCCTCCCCCTGCGGCGGGCCGCGACGCTTCAATCCTTGCCGCCGAGGGAGGCAGACAATATCGCTCCGATCCGCTCTTCCCACAAGCGGCAAAAGCCCCGGATCACGGTGTCGCCTCCTGTGCCTTCGAGCCGGGCGAACATCTGCAAGGCGTCGAATCCCCGGTCGAACTGCTCCATGATGACGGCAGGGGCAAAATGGATGACCCCGCGGGGATAACTTTTCGAGGTGCCGATCCACCCGCGCAGATAATCGTCGAAGCAACCGCCCGCCTGCGAATCGTAGAACTCCTGCGCGTGGGAGCCGGCGATACTTTTACCGTATGCTTCATCCCCCAGAATCAGAATGCCGGTCTGCGGATTGTACATGAAACGCCGGTTCGTGATTTGCAGAATGTCTATGATTTCCCGCTTGGTATCAACGACCATCAGAGATTTTTCGACCTTTCTTTTCGTGCGTCTTGCCATAATACAGTGTTTTTTGTCTTTTCCGTGAAACTTTCTTTCTTTCCCTCCGCTGGGTCCGTTTGCCGGCGGAACCGCTTCGGGGTTTTACGGATGCAGCAGCAGGCTGTCCGCAAAAACTGTCATACGGCGGTTTTCCCGGCCAATTACGCTTTCGCAGAAAGGAAGAATTTGCCGGGAATGCACTTCAAACCGCCGTATTGAGCGCGGCAGCCAACCTTTGCGTCCGGAAAACCCCGGGCGGCGACGGAGAGCATGAGACAGGAAAGCGGGAAGGGAGAGGATAAAAAGGGAAAGAAGGCCCGCTATAAGCGGCAGGGAAAGCGATAGAAAAGGCAAACGTTCAGCGCGACTGGGAAGGTACGTGCGACCGGTACGCGGTACAAAGTCGGCCCGCCGTCCGTCCGGTCGGAGGGAACCTTCCGGACGAAGGGTCGGAGCCGCGGGGCCGTCCGCCTACGCTTTGGTGGCGGGTTTACGCTTCGGGGCGCTGTTCGAGTAAATGGGACAGGAAAGGAGTATCTTATAAAAAACGCCCTGTTCCGTCTGTACGGGGTCTTTCGACACAAAAAAAACCGCGCTCCCCTTGATTTTCACCGTGTCCAGCACAGTTTGGCAAACGAACTTGTTGTGCAGGCGGATGCCGCCTCCGTTGGATTGCAGGGGAAAGCCCTGCTTATCCGTCGTCTTGCGCAGGAACCACGCTTTGGGATCGTCCTCGTCGCGGGCGAACTCCAGACGGTCGCCGGGCTTGACGTTCAAGTCCTTCGTCAGGTGCAAAGAGAGGTACATATTGCCGTTTACGCTGTTGAAACGGATGCTTCGGCGGCCGATGCGGTCTTCGGCCGTGCGACTGTTGGCGGTGTTGTAGATTACCAATTTCATTTTTTCGGAATTATCTAAGGTTAAACGAATTACATATTCACACAAGCGTAGCGGCGGGAAAATCCCGGATGGCTCCGCAGGGCGTCGGCGATACCGCCTATCCTCTGCCGCACGGCGCTGGCGGAAATCCCCGCATAGGCGGAGAGGCTGCGGAAGGAGCACTGCGCCTCGTACTCTTTCAGCCGGAAAAGTTCGTAGTCCCTTTTCGGGTATTTATTCCGCACGAACAGCAGGATGTCGTAGGCAAGCCTGTCGGAGGCCGCCAGCGCCTCGGCCGAGGGGGTTTCCTCTTCCGGCCGGAGCAAAAAGAAATGCTCCTTGTCGGGGTGGCAGTAACGGCTCTCGCCGCGCAGGCACATGGATTTACATTTCTTGTACACGCCGAAAAAATAAGGCTCGAAACGTTCGACCGCGACGTCTGAAAACGCGCACGTCTTTTTCATCGCCAGATAGGCGTCGTGGAAGGCGTCCTCGTTCAGATAGCGTCCGAATACGGCCCGTAACCGCTCATAATTGAAGGCGAACCATTTGTCAAAAAGCGAATCTCTTTTCATATACTCAATCGTTTTGAAGTTTCTTTCTTTCCCTCCGGTCCAATCAATCGCCGGAAAGTCCGATTCTTTTTTCCGCCCGGTTTCTGCATCGAGTTTTTTGAGCAAGGATTCCCGGAAAAATACGCTTCGAAGGCCATGAGAAGGAAGATTTTTCACAAGGAAATCGCAGATCCGCCTTGCGCGAATACCGCCGATGCAATCAACTTTGCGGGGAAAAGAGTCGGCTTTTCGGCCGTTGCATTGCGACGGAGGGTCCTCTCTATAAAAGGAGGGATGGAAGGCGGGATAGAAGAGGAGGAATGACACAAGGTAGAACAGGAGGGAAATAAGGGCCGAAAGCCGTAAAAAAGGACGGCGCAGGGAAACCGGAAGGCAGAAAAATCCCCCTGCCGGGTCTTGCGACCGGACAGAGGGAACGGTTGGATATATGAATTACGATCAGGCAGCTTTGTCGCTGGCCCCGCATTCGGCAAGGGGTTTCTGCGTGCGCTCCGCCTCTTTCAGGCCCTCATCGATACGCTGCTGCAACGCCCGGCACTCCTGCCGGAGCCGCGACAGTTCGTCCGTCTTACCCCATGTGCGGGCCACGATCGCCTCCAGAGCGGGTAGCTCGCTCTCCAGCCGGGCGATCTTCCGCCGCTGCTCCTCGATCATGAACGGAAGCCTGTTTAGCGTGATCTCCGGATAGCGGGACGTTTCCGCGAAACCCAAAAGCAACGCTCCGTACTGGCCGCAGCGGTATTTCAGCCCGCTCGGGCCCTCGACGAGGAACACATTGCGGTCGAATGTCCCGCACCAGTTGTACTCACTGTGCACCAGCAGGTTCAGCCCGGCATACGTGCCTATCGTGCCGTATGCGCCGCTGCGGTAGGTCTTGGCGATGCGGTGCAGTTCGCGCCCGATCTGCTCGGCCGTGGCCTGCGGCAGGTTCAGGAGCCGGGTCGTCCGGTCGCCCGCATAGGAGGCGACGTACTCCGCATCCCGCGCCATATCGGCTGCCGTGCGATCGGCCGCCGCGATCTCCTGCCGGTTGTCCGCAATCTTGTGCTCGGCGCGGATGCGCTCTTTCTTGAAAATGCCCTGCTCCTTTTCGAGGCGCATAATCTTGTTGTCGAGCTTCGCCTTTTCCAACAGGTCGGTATTGCCGGAGAGGATAGCGACAAATTCGGCGAAGTTCATCCCGTTGTTCTCGTCCATGCCGTCCTCGTCGATGCGGCGCACGGCGATCGTGCCGCTGTTGATCTGGTTGATGAACATCTGCTTGTTCTTCAACAGATTGAACTTGTAGGCGTCGAGCGTCTTTTCCGTGCCGTAGATGACCACGTCCACGGTGTTGCCGCCCCACAGCTTCACGGTGTTGCCCTTGCGTACCGCGCGGCCGTTGCGCTGCTCCATATCCGCCGGACGCCAGGGAATGTCGAGGTGATGCACCGCCACGGCCCGTTCCTGTGCGTTTACGCCCGTGCCCAACATGCTCGTAGAGCCGAACAGCACGCGCACCCGGCCTGCGTTCATATCCTCGAAGAGCCGCTTGCGGGCCCGTTCGGTTTGGGCGCACTGGATGAAGCGGATTTCATCGGCAGGGATACCGAGCCGTACCAGCTTGTCCTTGATGTTGGAGTAGATGTTCCACGCGTTCGGCTTGTAGGTTGAAAGATCGCTGAATACGAACTGCGTGCCCCGGTTGGCCTCGGATCGCACGTAGTAGTCGTAGATCGTGCGGGCGCAGATGGAGGACTTGTTGTCCTCGCTGTCGCGGAAACGGTCGCCGAGCAGCCGCATGTCGAGCGGCATTTTGCGGGCTATATCGGTGGCGATAAGCATCTTCGCCCTGTCGAGGTTATCCGGCTCCGGCATATCCAGCCCCAAGTCTGCCCACGCTCCGCTATGCGCAAAAGCCATGAGCCGCCCGATCATCTCCTCCTGCGCGAAGGTCGGGGCGTGGGAGAGGAAACGCACGTTTTTCTCCGGCACGTCGAGGTTTATCATTTCGGCGGTGCGGTAGTCGGTGATCTCGCGCAGGAACATCGCCAGCTCCGGCACCTTGATATAGCTGCGGAAACGCTCTTTGCGTCTGATCGTCCCCGTGACACCCAGCTCGTAGTCGGCGCTCTTTTTCGTGAATATCGCCGCCCACGCGTCGAAGCAACCGATGCTCTGCCGCCGGAGTTCCTGTGGGCGCAGGTACTTGAACATCACGTACAGCTCGGTCAGCGCATTGACGACCACCGTACCCGACAGGAACGTAGCCCCGAGGTCCCTACCCGTGCGGCGCTGGATGTCGCGGATGGCGAACAGGAGATTCATCGCCCGTTGCGAGCCCCGCGTGTTGCCGATACCGGCTACCCGCGTGTGGCGCGTCTGAAACATGAGGTTCTTGAACATGTGGCACTCGTCCACGAAAATGTGGTCTATGCCCATGGTGCGGAAGTCCACGGCGTCGTCTTTCCGGCTGTCGATCTTCGCCTGCAACTCGCCGAGCGTGGCCGAGAGGTTCTGCTTGCGCTTTTCGAGCCCTTTTTGCATAGCACGGCTCCGGTAGCACATGGTGGACTGCTCCAGTACCTCAAGGCTGCGCTCCGTGTCGGCGAGTTCTTCGGTAAATATCTCGAACATCGTCTCTTCCGACTGGGGTATCTTGGCGAATTGGTCGTGTGTGAGGATGATGCAGTCCCAGTTGTTGTTCTTGATCTTGGAAAATACCTCCTTGCGGTTGGCGGGTGTGAAGTCCTCCTTACCCGGATAAAGCACTTTAGCCCCCGGGTACGCCTTGCGGAACGTGTCGGCGATTTCGTGCACATTGGCTTTCAGGGCGATAATAAGCGGTTTCTGCGCCAGACCGAGACGTTTCATCTCATAGGCCGCGACACACATTATCATGGTTTTGCCTGTACCTACTTCGTGCCAGCAGATACCGCCGCCGTTCTGCTTAATCATCTGCACCGCGTCCTTCTGCGAGGGGTAGAGCTCCTTGTACGGGAACTGTTCGAAAGAGAGGCCGGGAAACGTCTGCGCCGAGCCGTCGTAGGCGGGACGCACGTAGCAGTTGAACCGCTCGTTATAGGTTCGCACCAACTCGTCGCGCACCTCTACAGGCCGCTCGTCGAGCCAACGGTTGAAACGCTCTCTGATCTCCTCGATCTTGGTAGCGGCCTCCTGCATGGCCTCCTCGTCCGGCACGCGCACCTTGCCGCCGTCCCGATACACCTCTTTCGTCAACTCGGGTACGGTATCATGAAGGGCATGTACAAAGAGGTCTTCGCCGTTGCAGTTACGAACGGAATAGGTGTTGTAAGCCACCGGGGAATAGCCCTGCAAGCGTACTACATACGTGTCGTTCACATCGAAATACATCACCTCGGCTTCGACTCCGAAAAGTTCCGAGGCGAAATCGGCGTATAGCCCGGTGTCGATCCACCGCTCACCCATGTTGATGTCGAGCTCTTCATAAGGTATCGCTTCGGGTACGGCCGCCTCCAACGCTTTTACGGCGATTTCCGTCCACTCCCGCTCCCTGTCCGAAAGATCGGGCAGGCAGGAGACGATCGCCCGATGTTTGTCGATAACGTTCCCGGCAAGAAAGAGGCCCTTGTGTTCCCACGCCCCGCTGACGGGATTGTAGAACATTTCGCCTCGCAGGGCACCGATGACCGCCTCTTCGGGCAGGTCCGTCACCTGTCCGATATAGTCCATATCGACGCGGCCGTAAAAGTTCAGGCTGCTCGCCAGCGCCTCGTCGGGCGTGAGCTTGCGATGCGGGTCCGTCTTCGTGAATGCCACGGGTTCGCGCAGGATGTCGGCCTTGACAATATCCCCGCCGAGCTGCATTTCGAGCGTGAACACCTCCGAGCCGAGGCTGTCGAGCATGATAAACTCCCGGTTGTCGTTGTCGTGGAAACAGCCCCATTTGGCGACGAAGGCATCGTAGCGGGCGTTGAGCTCCGCCCGCAGTGCCGGGTATTCCTTTTGCTCGTCCCGCTCCCTGCCGGAGAGTTCGAAATATGCCTTGCGGACGGGGAAATAGTCGGCGGCCCTGTCCGCGTTGACCTTGCCTTCGTCCACCGGCACGAAATCGACGGCGACCTCCTCATAATGATCGGACTTGCGGTAGCGGAGCGTACCTACCTGCCCCTCGAAGGCGACCATCGCGCCGTCCTTCATCCACTCCTCCGACGTGCCCGTGTAGGCCCGCCGCCCCCGGTCGGGCCGCGTCGCGCCGGCGGCCGGCATCCCGAACAGGGACATCTGCACGGGCGCGGTATCCCCTGCTCCGCCGGAGAACAGCTCCTTGCGGAAACTGCGGGCGAAATCGTGGCGGAGCAACGCGGAGAGGTATTGCGACATGGCGGCTTCGTCGCCCAGCCACTGATATTTGCGCACCTGCTTGCCGTACCGGTTCACGACGATGCGGCTGTCTGTGGCGAGGGAGGTCTTCGGCAGGGAAAAAAGTCTGTTCGCGGGTTCGGTCACGATTCCTGTCGCGTCGGCTTTCTCCCTGACGGACTGCAAAAACATCTTCTCCCGCAGCGAGAGTGCCGCTTTGCCGGTGTGCTTCTGGAATACGAGCAGGTCGCTGCCGACTTCGATGCCGCTCGTGGGTAGGAAAAGCGCGTCGGGCAGACGGATCGCGCTGATAAGGTCGGCGTGGCCGACGAGGTATTCGCGCACAAACTTGTTGCCCGGCGTGTCGGCTACGCCCCGCGACGTGACGAAGGCCAGCAGGCCGCCCTCGGCGAGCTGTTCCATGGCCTTGACGAAAAAGTAGGTGTGGATCGTCTTGGTGGAGCGTTCGTAGATGCCGCCCTTTTTCCACAAGTCGGCGTCGAACACGCGGAAGTCGCCGAAAGGAATGTTCGAAGCGATGACGTCGAAGGTCGTATGCCCGAAATCCTGCCCGCCGATTGTCTCGAAGCCGTCGATAACTGTCGTGGTATCGTCGTGCAGAAGCGAGAGGATAAGCCCCGAGATGC
>PPYF01638459.1_pt1 | contig 44659 bp, 28 predicted proteins | sample 1559871 | NCBI WGS metagenome assembly PPYF01 (sample SAMN08240021, study PRJNA423297) | Human gut metagenome, whole genome shotgun sequencing project.
TTAACCAAAATGAGGAAAGTAACTGATAACCAGTAAACTTTCCTCATTCTTCTCTCAAACACTTTTTATATGTACTTTCCAGGAGAAAAACATTAAAAAAGTGGAGAAAAAGGCTTGCGGTTTCGAACATTTTTTTGTATTTTTGCAACCAACAGGAAAAATTCCTGCCGATTCCACCTAGAAGCTTACGACTCCTGTGAAACCACTTTTTATATAATTTTAATTTCAAAAACCTATGACACAAGCAGATTTAGTCAGACTCTACTTCGCTAAAGGAGATGTTTACAACTCATGGAACTATTGCTTCAATTGAGCACGAATGACCGAGACGACGGGCACGAGTGCCCGGCATAGTCGGGCACATTTGCCCAACGCCTTGGGCAAAGCTGGGCAAAACCATCGGCAATCCTAAGTATCACCCTATCAACAAATTAGCAGAAATATGAAGTTTACTATTACAAGAATCAACAAGCAGAACAAGTTGATGGTCAGTTCGAAAACCATAGAACGGTTTCTGGAGCGCATCGCTAAAGATGATGCCAAGCTGAGTGTCACCAATTTCAGAATGAGTGTGCCACTCATGGAGACCGACTACCAGTACTACAAAGGCATCAAGGAATGGCAGCACGTTTATCCAGCCGCAGAATTCAACAAGGATGAAAGCGGCAATCTCGTCTTCCAGAAATCAAACGGACTGGTGATGTTCCACTTCATCAACCTCATGTCGGACCAGGAAAAAGATGCCGTCAAGAAGACGGTCAGTCTGCTGCCGATGACCTTCGCTGCCTTCGAAGGAGCCGACGGCAGAAGCCTCATCGTGCTCGTAAGCATCTGCAACGAAGAAGGAAAAATCCCGACAAAAGAAGCCGACGCAGAGTTACTCTACCAGTCTGCCTACGAACAGGTAAAAACACTCTACCAGTCGCAGGTACAGGCAGCCATCAAACCCGAAAAGCCATCATTGGCATCCAACTTCATGCTTACGCTGGATGCCTCTCCTTATTATAACAGTAAGGCAGTGGCGATGCGCATCTCCCAAAATATGAAGAAGGTAGCCTCAGCCCCTAAGAATGTAGACGATTTAAAGACATACGATGACTATGAATTCCTCTACCGCAAGGCAGCAGAAGAGACGAAGGAAGAGATGAAAAAAGCCAACATCTCATGGCTGAACGATGAAGACCGGTTCCTTGCCGGTTTCTCAGCCATCGCCATCAAGCTCTGCAACATGGGCCTCAGCGAAGAAGAAGCTTTCATCCATATCCGCCGCAACAACTGGGGACATGTGACAGAAGAGAAACTCCGCCAGATAGTGGGCACCGCTTACGATACCCATTCCAAAGACAGGAAGACGGAGAAATCAGCCTCAGGCAGAAAAGGCCGTGCCGAAATTCTGCAGATGATCAGATACCTGGAGAGCCGGTACCAGTTCCGTTACAATACCGTGATGAAATATACCGAATACCGCCCGAACAATTCATGGGTTGGCGATTTCAGACCGGTGGATGCCCGTGTGCAGAAAAGCATGACGCTGGATGTTCAGATAGCCGACATCCACGTAAGCATCAAGGATGTAAGGAATTTTCTAGAGTCAGACCGCATCAGGAACTATAGTCCAATAGAGTCCTATCTCTATGACTGTCTGGGAAAATGGGACGGCAAGGACCGCATCCGTGCCCTGGCACGAACCGTACCCACCAACAATCCTTATTGGGAAGACTGGTTTTACACCTGGTTTCTGGGAATGGTTGACCAATGGCGCGGCATGTATCGCCGTCAATATGGCAACAGTACCATGCCGCTGCTCATTTCCAAGCAAGGTTACAACAAGAGCACCTTCTGCCGCCGTCTCATCCCTACCGAATTATCGTGGGGCTTCAGCGACAACATGATTCTCTCAGAAAAGCGTCAGGTTCTGCAGGCGATGTCACAATTTCTGCTCATCAATCTCGATGAGTTCAATCAGATTTCGCCACAGGTGCAGCAGGGATTTCTGAAGAATCTGCTGCAGTTGCCTACGGTAAAAATCAAGCCGCCATACGGAAGTCATGTACAGGAATTTCCTCGTCTAGCCTCCTTCATCGCCACGAGCAACATGACCGATATTCTTTCCGACCCATCCGGCAACCGCCGTTTCCTGGGAGTAGAACTGACGGGACCTATCGATGTGAGTGGCAGACTGAACTATGAGCAACTTTATGCGCAGGCGATGCAAGCTCTGGAGCGTGGCGAAAAATCCTATTTCGACGCCAAGGAAACCGCCATCATCATGCAACATAACAGACAATTTGAACAGATTTCCCCTATCAAGCAATGTTTTCTGCAGGTTTTCGAGCCTGCAAGTACCCCGGAAAATGGCGAATATCTGATGGCAGCCGCCATTTTCGACATTTTGAAGCAGAAATTCGGCTCTTCTCTCCAGGTTTCGAGCATACAGAAATTGGGCAGAGAACTTCAGAATATAGAAGGTTTGAAGAACCGAAGAACAAGATTTGGCACTGAGTATCTGGTAGTTAGGAAATAACTTACTCACTTTTCATCTCATTCTCTCATAAAAAGAGTGTGGCAATGCGTGGCATTAGGTGGCAACAGAAATACCGCTTACTGCCACGCATTATTCACTTATAATCAGAGAGTTAAATGCATTGGTGATAGATGTGGCAATAAAAACAGAAAAACAGCACCATGTAGAGTGGTTGTTCGGAATTTCCGAACAACCACTTTTTGCTTTACCATTCGCATGTATTAATTATTATGCAGAAATCATGAACTTCATTATGCGAACTCATCCACTTCATTTCACGAGTTCATCTACTTCATTTCACGAGTTCATCCACTTCATTGAGTTGACACATACGGCTGCGATGGCTGAAGGAGACGACTGAGTTAGCAGAATGAGACGACTGCATTAGCAGAATGAGACGGCTGAGTTGGCAGAATGAGACGGCTGAGTTGGCAGAATGAGACGGCTGAGTTGGCAGAATGAGACGGCTGCATTAGCTGAAGGAGTCGAATGCAGTGGCTGATGGAGTCGAATACGATAGCTGAAGGAGTCGAATGCGATAGCTGAAGGAGTCGAATGCGATAGCTGAAGGAGTCGAATGCGATAGCTGAAGGAGACGAATGCGATAGTTGAAGGAGTCGAATGCAGTGACCGGAGGAGACGAATGCTGTGGCTGGAGGAGACACATTCTGAACACTTATAACTAGAGATTGCGGTATAATACTAAAGCTATCAGTACTTCTGAATTAATTCCATAAAGGTACGATTAGAACTAGCATCAAATATAAACTCGTCTATAAACAACAGTATCTCATCCCTTAGTTCGGCGAACTATCCATTAAGTTTACAGTACTAATATTTTGTTTATCCCTCATACATAGAGTTTTTCACCCTAAACTGAAAAAAATCACAAAGAAAATACACTTTCCTCCTTAATATATGCGCTATTTACAAAGAAAAATATTATCTTTGTAGCAGTTTAAAGATTAACGAGTATGAATATTATTGAATTATACGAAAGCTTGAAAGGCAGCTACAAAAGTTACCTGGAGAGTTTTGTTGCCATAAAGGATGAACGAATCAAGGAAAAGGTCAGCGACTCCATCAAAAATGAAAAGCTGTGGCCAAAGGCTTTGATTCAATTCAATCCAAACTTCAAGAAGGGAATAGGTGTACAGGAACTTATTGCCAAGGGGCTCCCTATCCATAAAGATTTGGAATTTTTCTTCGACAAGCCATTTTATATGCATCAGCAAGAAGCTATAGAGTTAGGCTGTCAAGACAAAGAATTCATCGTGACTTCCGGCACAGGTTCAGGAAAATCACGAACCTTCATGGCTACGATATTCAATTACGTTCTACTTCACGAAGAGGCATGCAAGGATAAGACTATAGCAATCATCGTTTATCCGATGAATGCACTCATTAATTCGCAAGCTGAAGAATTAAGCCGATATAAAGCTGAGTTCGAAGAAAGAACTGGTCGTTCATGTCCTTTCACTTTCGGCAAATACACAGGACAGGAAAACGATGAAGCGCGCAGAAAAATGCAGCAAACACCTCCTAACATCATATTAACCAACTATATGATGCTGGAATTACTCATGACTCGTGCTGGCAAAGAAGAAGACTTACGCAAATGTTTCTTGGAAAACCTTCACTTTCTCGTATTCGATGAGTTGCATACTTATCGTGGAATGCAAGGAAGCGATGTTTCGTTCCTAATACGCAGAATCAAATCCTTGGCAACAGGTCAAGTGCTTTGCTTCGGTACATCAGCCACAATGGTTGCAGATGACAGTATGACTTATAGTCAGCAAAGAGAAAAAGTTGCAGAAGTTGCATCATGCATATTCGGAAGTTCATACACAAAAGAACAAGTAATAGACGAAACTCTTGCCATAGGATTGTCTGACGATGAACCTTCTGATGGTGAATTGCGCATTTGCATCAACAACCCAGTTCCACATTCAGCAGATATTCATGATGCAATAAAATATCCTACAGCTATTTGGATAGAACAATGTATTGCACTTGCCTACAACAGAAAAGAAAACAAATATTTTAGAGGGAAGCCTATCTCTATAGAGGATATGGCTAAACAACTGAGTATAAAAACTGGAGAAGAAGAAGGAAAGTGCCAAAAGCATATCATAGAAGTGCTTAACTGGTGCAATTTCCTAAACCAGCAGAAAGGCGTATCGGTACTTCCGTATAAAGTTCATCAGTTCATTCCTCAAACAGGAAACGTATATCTTACTATAGGCGAACAAGACAACCGACAAATCACAGTAGAAGAAAAACTCTATTGTGAGGAGCTATCACATGGCAACACAAAAGTTATGTACTATCCCGTCGTGTTCAGTCGTCTAAGTGGTCACGAATTCTATGTCGTCAAAATCAATGGCAGTCTGATTATGCCAAGAAACTTTGATGGCTATGCATCAGGTGATGGTGATAGCGATATCAATGATGGCTACATCGTCCTTCCTCATAAAGGAGAAAATATAAATGATTATATCCTTGACATAAATTCTGAGGAAATTCCATCAGATTGGTACACCACAAACAAAAAGGGAGTACGAAAGCTGAAGAAAACATACGAGTCACGTATTCCACAAAAAGTTTACGTAACTCAATCAGGCACCTACAGTCCAACCGAGCCACTCGATAACATGGGGTTCATTGAGGCTATTTTCGTACCATCTCCACTCATGTACGACCCAACAGCTCGTGTGGTTTACAAAGGTAAGCAATCAGAATATTCAAAATTGTCAAGAATCGGTGGTGAAGGTAGAAGCACAGCCACAACCGTATTGTCATACGAGGATATTATCCTCATGCAGAAAATGGGTATTGAGCAAAACGACAGAAAGGTATTAACCTTTGTCGATGCTCGCCAGGATGCCGCATTGCAGGCAGGTCATTTCAATGACTTTATCCGCATTGGTAAAATACGCTCTGCCATCTGGAATGCTATCAAGGATTCCACTGAACCTATAGACAATACAAGGATTGCCCGGATGGTGCTGGATAATCTTCATCTAGAAGTAAATGATTATTCTATAAGACAAGGACTTCGTGGTGGCCGTGCCAATGACATGAAGAATATCATGGAACGTTATCTCTCCACCATCATCTATGATGACCTTGCCGGCAACTGGACTGTGATTATGCCAAATCTTGAAGATTGCGCTTTACTGAACATCGGCTACAAATATCTTCATGATGAGATTACTGGTGAAAACAATTCAGAACGTCTATATGATATACCTGAACTGGAAGGATTGGATGATGAGCAAAAAGAAGAGTTCATTACTCAAATCCTCGACTACCTGCGCCACAAACTTTGCATCTATAGCAGCGAGAGAACGATTCAAGCCGTAAAAGATACCAGCAAAGCTGTAAGAGAGAATCTGAAAGCCCCATGGACACTTGATGAAAGCGACACTATTGACGAAGCAAACGAGTTGTTTATCACCAATCCTCGCAGACGCAATGCATATAATCTGGAAAGTGGAGGCTATAGAAGCAAGCTTGGTTTCTTTATTCGTGACTACATCGAGAAGAATACAGGACGTACCATCAAGACTGAAGAAGAGTACACGCATTATATGACAAGCTTATTCGAAGCTTTGTCAAACTTCATCATACACGAAAACGGAACCTACCAGCTCGATTATGGCAGTATCCTATGGCAAGCTGGCGATAAGCAACATATACGCCGTGACTTGGTACGCTATCGCATCTTAGAGGGAGGCAATTGGCTTGATAAAGAACCCAACCATTACTTCCAGCAATTCTATCAAAGCATTCCTCTCAAAGATGTATGTCTTGAAGCTAAAGACCATACAGGACAGGTTTCCAAGGAAGACCGCGAAAATAGAGAACAGGATTTCCGGGAAGGAAAGTTTCCAGTTCTCTACTGCTCTCCTACGATGGAGTTAGGTATCGACATCAAGGATTTGTCTGTTGTAGGTATGCGCAATGTACCACCTACTCCTGCCAATTATACCCAGCGAGCAGGTCGTGCTGGTCGAAGTGGACAAGCTGCATTGGTTTACACCTATTGCCGTCCACGCAACTCACATGAGAATTATTACTTGACCCATCCTGAAAAGATGGTTAAAGGTGAAGTGAAGGCTCCAAGAATGGAATTAGTTAATGAAGAACTGTTCCGCACGCACCTCCACTCTACCATTCTCGCATTGTGTCCTATCAAGGAACTGTCTGACGGAATCAAAGACTTAGTGGATTATACAGACATCAACAACATCACTTTGAAAGATGAGGTTCGTGCATCCCTACAACTCACTCCAGAGCGCAAGGAGCAAATCAAACGTATCTTCACACAAATCATGGAAGATACCTTTTTAAAGAATCGTATGGAGTCTGAGCGTCCTATTTGGTTTACAGAGCATTGGATAGATCATCTTCTTACCAATTATGAACATGATTTCGACAAAGCCCTCCAACGTTGGCGTTCTCTCTATAAACAAGCACAAACTCAGATTGAGGAAGCAAGCCTTGTCATCAACAACCGCGTCTATGGCGAAAACTCCAAGGAGAAACGTGAAGCCCATATCAAGCAGTTGCGTGGTGAAAGTCTCCGAGATATGCTGTTGGGAGTTAACCAAGGTAAGAATAAAGAAGAAAACGAGTTCTATCCATATCGTTATCTTGCCAGCGAAGGCTTCTTGCCGGGTTATAATTTTACCAAGTTGCCACAACGTGCACTGCTACAATACAAGTCGGATAAAGTGGAATATCTAAGCCGTCCAAAGCGTCTTGCACTAAGTGAATTCGGTCCGCAGAACATTATATATAATAATGGTGGAAAGTTCCGCATCAACCGAATGCAGATACTATCAGAGGTGATTCCTCACAAGTTCTTCTATAATCCTAAGACTGGGGTTGTATATAAGGACGAGGAAAACACCACCCATCACACAGATATCATCACAGGTGAGTCTCTTGATGGTGTGGCAAAACTAATCCCAGGCATGTGCATTGAGGCTCAGGACATGGTAGCTGCAGAAACGGAAAAGATTACTTGTCAAGAGGAAGAGCGTTCCCGCAAGTACTATAAGACAAAGACCTATTTTGCAAGTGATGATCCAAGAGCTATAAGCGAGTGCGAACTGAAGTCACCTCATGGTGAGCATCTGGCAAATATTCGCTATATCCCTTCATGCCGACTTACCTATATATTGGAATCACGTAACGATGATAATGCCAATGGGTTTGCTTTCGACACCAAAACAGGCGATTGGATTAGCAACGAACGTCTTTCACGCATTCAGGAAGAAGCAGACAAGAATCCAGAAGAAGCAGACAGAATCAAGTTTGTCAAACTCTTCACGGAAACAACTGCCAATGCCATATATATCCAACCGCTTAAAGCATTGCTTTTAGACCGGAAAGAAGCAGTCCGCACCTTCCTCTATGCCTTCAAGCAGGCTATCGAGGATGTTTTCCAAATAGAGGGAAGCGAAATGGGCGCAGAAGTGATGGGAGAAGGAACAACCCCTAATATCCTCATCTATGAAAATGCAGAGGGATCTTTGGGTGTGCTTAGCCGTCTTGTGCATGAGCCGGAAGCCTATAGGGATGTCGTAAAAAGAGCATACGAGATTTGCTTCAACAAACCGGAATTGACACAGGATGAGATTAACGAATTGACACCTGCCGATTATTCCAATCTGCTCAACTACTATAATCAGCCATATCATCAGCAGATAGATATCAGACTGATATATAGAACATTGAAGTTGATGCAAGAAGCTAAAGTAGAGACCCACCATGCAGGGCAATCCCTTGGTTACGAAGAGCAGTATGCTGCTTTGGAAGCCGCAAGAGACCACAACAGCTCTACTGAATATGAGTTCTTGAAGTATCTTTACGACCATCACTTGCGCTTGCCAGACAAGGCACAGCCGATGTTCCCGGAAGAATATTACGTACAGCCCGACTTCATGTATGGCGAGCGTATCGTAGTCTTCTGCGACGGCACCCCACACGATCGTCCTGAAATACAAGAGGATGACAGAGAGAAACGGGAAGTACTCGAAGATGCAGGTTTCGTTGTCCTAGCTTGGCATTATGCTACGCCACTAGCAGACTTCATCAATCAATATTCAGATATATTCACCCCAGTAAAATAAACGATATGGATTACAAGACTGGTACACTGATTGAATTCAGAAATCGTCCTTGGGTTGTTCAGCAATCAGGAGAGGACGAACTTATGATAATAAAACCATTAGGAGGTACAGATGCCGAAACCATCGGTCTCTACCTTCCTCTCTATGGGGATGAACTACAGATTCATTCCTACAATTTTCGTCGGCCTACAGCTGATGACATCGGGAAAAACAGTTATAAGGCATCTGCAAAGGTGCTTTATAACGCTTGCCGTTTATCATTCAGAGATATAGCTGGTCCATTCCAGTGTCTTGGAAAACTATCTTTCGAGCCACGTCCATATCAGATGGTTCCGCTGATTCTAGCACTCAAACAAGAAAAGATCAGACTGCTCATCTCTGATGACGTTGGTATTGGAAAGACCCTGGAATCATTATTGATTGCCAAAGAATTACTCGACCGCCACGAAATTAACCGTTTCGCAGTAGTATGCTTGCCACATCTTTGCGAGCAGTGGCAAAATGAAATTAAGGACAAGTTTGGCTTGGACGCAGAGATTATCCGTTCTTCTACCATCAGCCGTTTGGAGAAAAAACTGCGTCCAGACCAGAATGTGTTCCGTGATATCCCCTATCAGGTTATTTCCATTGATTATGTGAAACAAGGCAATAAGCGAAATATCTTCCTCGACCATTGCCCGGATTTCGTGATTGTTGATGAAGCCCATACTTGCGCCAAGCCAACTGGTGCCAACAAATATCAGCAACAGCGCTATCGCTTGTTAAGCGACTTGGCCAATAAGCCTGAGCAGCAATTGGTTTTGCTGACAGCTACTCCTCATAGCGGTCAAAGCGAAGAGTTTCAGTCCCTTATAGGATTATTGAATCCTAAGTTCGAGAACTACCAGCTTCAAACCGCTACAGAGCGCGAGGAACTGTCCCATTACTTCGTACAACGCCGACGTGCCGATATCAAGCAGTATCTAGGCAATGAAATCGTCTTCCCTGAGCGTGTCCGAATCGACAAGGATGAATACTCCTTCACTCCAGATTATCGCAATTTGTTGGGGCATCTGATAGAATATGTAAAACATGGCATCCAGAAGGTATCGGGAGCAGACAAGCGCAAGCAGCGCTATATTTACTGGGATCTTCTGGCCTTGATGCGTGGAGTAATGTCAAGCCCAGATGCTGGTATCAGCATGTTGCAAAACAAGATAGATAAAAGGGAAGATTCATCATCAGCAAATACTGAAGATGAATCCGAGCAGGTATATATATTCAATGATCCTCTGAAGGATTTGCTGAATGCCGACGATGTCGTTCCTGAAGCATTAGAAACAACCAGTGCTACAGATAAGAAAGAGTTCCACAGCTTCATCAAGCAGTTGGAACACATCAAGGAAACGGATGGTGATGAAAAGGTGAAACAGGCTCTTGACATTGTGAAGTTCTCTCTTGACAGTGGCATGAACCCTATCGTATTCTGCCAGTATATCCAAACAGCAGAGTATGTTGGCAAATATATCACAGACCAGCTCGTTAGCAACAAAAAGTTCAAGAAGGTGGTTGTGGGTGTGGTTACCAGCCGTTTGGCTGATGAGGAACGCAAGATGAAGATTGATGCCTTGGCACAGGAAGACCGCCACGTATTGGTTTGTACCGACTGCCTCTCAGAAGGTGTCAACTTACAGCAAGGCTTTGAGGCTGTCATCCATTACGATCTTCCTTGGAACCCAAACCGCATGGAGCAACGTAATGGCCGTATCGACCGCTTCGGACAAACTGCCGATGCTGTCCTTATATCCACGCTTCATGCCAAGAACAACCCGGTGGACGATATAGTGCTCAATGTTTTATACAAAAAGCAGGAAGAGATACGCAAGAAGCTGGGTGTCTATCTGCCTATCGCAGACAATGATGCTTCATTGATGGAAAACATCATGCAGCGAATTTTCGATGCCAAGGTTCCTACAAGAACCGACTATATGGAGCAGTCCCTATTCGATAACGACCCGGAATGGAACAAACAGCAGGAAGAGGAACTTGAGATTCAACTCAAAAAGATGGAAGAGAACGAGAAGATTTCTCACACCTACTTCGCTCATAACAATAAGCAGATGGATCCAACCCGACTGACTGCATCCTTGGAAGAAGCCAAATCTGTAATTGGAGGTGTAGAAGATACCCGTGACTTTGTAATTGAGCAACTATTGCATGTCGGTGTAAACGTTCATACAGACGATATACCTTTGTGTTACAGTTTCCAACTCCTGGAGTTACCTGCAAATCTGCGCCACTACTTCGCCGACAAGGCAACATCCAAAGGGCTTGTGCGCATATCTTTTGCTTCCCCAACTCCAAAGCATTATATGTATATAGGACGCAACCATACATTCGTAGAGGATTTGAGCCGTGCCGTTGTCAACGATTCCGTCAATGGTGGCGAATTGGGAGCATGCCGAGCTTTGGTAATGGAAACAACAGAAGTGAAGAAACGAACCACCATTCTATTGATGCGTGTTCGTAGTGTTATCCGTGACAAAAAGATAGAGAACCGAGAACTGGTGGGTGAAGAAATGATATTTGTGGGTTATCGTGGAAAAATAGAAAACCACGATTTCCTTACACAGGAAGAAGCCAAACAGCTTTTCCTGCACTCAATGGCATCTGGCGATATGGACTTGCCAACACAGAAGACTCTTCTTTCAAATGCCATCCGTTGGATTAACAATGAGACAGAACTTCGCCAACACACAGATGAGATAGCCCTGGAAAGAGCTTCACATCTGGTAGAAGCTTTCGCCAAGTATCGCACCTACCTGAAGGCATCAGAGCACCAAGTGGTAGAACCAGTATTGCCTATGGATGTGATTGCTGCTTATCTGTTTGTGCCACAAATAAATATCTAATTCATTATGGACTATACAAGTATTCATATATATGGTCATCTACTCTCTGATGACATCTTACATCATATAGAGCGTGAGAACACGCTCAACGGCAACCGTGACCAGGATTTCGGAATGGATATTTCCGTATCTTCGGCCATAGACTACGTATGGAGCAGCCTGCGCAACGATTGGAACTTCTACAAGGAACGTGCCAACAATGAGCGATTGGTCAACAAGGATCCATACGGAACCCGTCGTGCCCGTGATCTAATGGAACGACTGTTCCAAAGCTTAGGCTATTCGCTCGACCGCCAGGCTACCAATATAGAAGTGGCTGGCACCAACTACGACATTAGCTATACCTGCCACGACCTGGGTAAAATGCCATTCATTATCATAGGTGAGGGTATCAGTGCCGACGGAAGCATTGATACCCTGGACAAGTGTTCCCTCGACTATCGTGCCAAAGGCGGTATGCGCAAGAAGTCGGCTCATGCCACTATGCTCGAATATCTCAACGCCACAGAGAATGTATATGGCATCATCAGCAACGGACAAATCCTGCGAATCATCCGCAACTCCGGACAGCTGGTGAAGCTCACCTATATAGAGTTTGACCTCCGCCGTATGCTGGAGGAAGACAAATACACCGAGTTTTGCCTGATGTTCCGTCTGCTTCACGCTTCCCGTTTCCGCACAAGTGGTGACGAGCCATGCGTGATGGAACGCTGGTTCAACATGAGCATCGAGTCAGGCAACCGCATTCGCAATGGTTTGTCTCGTGCCGTGCAAACCACGATGGAAACCATCGGAAATGCCGTATTGACTTCAGAAGGTGAAGGTAATGCCGCATTGCGCGAAGCCTTCACCAGGGGAACCATGGATGCAGCCCAACTCAACAAGGAACTCATCCACTTTATCTACCGCCTTCTCTTCCTGTTTATCATTGAGGATAGAGGATTGATTTATCAGATTCCCGACTCACCTGATGCTCCAGATTACAAGCAGTTATGCCAGTGGCAGGACATCTACAAGAAGTTCTATGCAGCAAGCCGTCTGCGCCATCTCTCGGAATTGGCATACCTGAAACAACGACAGTATTCCGACCTATGGCAGGGATTGATGGATACTTTCCATCTCTTCGAGTCAGATACTTTTGGCGAGAAACTGGGCATCAAGCCATTGGGTGGTGTACTCTTTGGCACAGAAACCCTACATTGGCTGAAACAATGCCAGGTAAGCAACAAAGATTTGCTCGCTGCATTCTCTGCTCTCAACGAGTTTGAAGACGAGCGTCAGCAGAAAGTAAAGATCAACTATTCCTCTCTCGACGTAGAGGAGTTTGGTTCTGTATATGAGGGCATTCTCGAAATGCGTCCATTCGTACAGCCGGGTGTTGCCGTTTCCGACTGGCAGTTTGGTTTCGTTGGCGGTTTAGACCGTCAAAGCACTTCTTCTTATTATACACGTCCAGACTTGGTACAGAATCTTATCAAGACTACACTTGAACCAGTCATCAAGGAAAAGATTGCTGCACAGACTACCACAGAAGAGAAGGTAAAGGCACTACTTAATATGAAGGTTTGTGATGCAGCAAGTGGCTCCGGACATATTGTATTGGCGATGGCTCGCACCATTGCCTGGTATATCTGTACCCTCCGCACAGGTGAGGACAACCCGGCTTCGCTGGATTATCGTCAGGCGCTTCGTGAGGTTATCTCCCGCTGTGTTTATGCCGTAGATTACAACCCCGATGCCGTAGAACTTTGCAAAGTAGTATTGTGGATTGAAGGTTATTGCGCAGGCAAGCCACTTTCATTCCTCGATCATCATATCCGTTGCGGTAATTCCGTATTGGGAGTTTCCGACTTGCAGATGCTGATAGATGGTGTACCAGACAAGGCTTTGACCGCAGAGGACAAAGATACCCTGAAGGCTTTGAAGAAGATGAACCAGGAAGCAACTAAGGGTGCAAATGGCTATTCCGACAATGAGCCAATGCTCGGTTTGGAAGATTCCTTTGGCGTGGAGAACCTTTCTGCTGCACAGATTGGCTTGGCAGACAAGATTCGTTTTATCAACCACTTGCCAGAAGAAACTTTGGAGGAAGAAATCATCAAGCAAGAACGTTGGAAAGAGTTGATGGAGTCGGCACGTGTGGATTGTCTCCGCCGTGCCTGCGACATCTATACCTATGCTTTCTATAAGACTGTAAAGCGTGATGAGCTAATAGACGAAGATGGAGGAGTGAACGGCATCTATCGATTGGAGGCAGAGGTTCCATATACCAAGACCGTGATGCGTGCGCTTCAGGAAATTAATGCTATGGAATGCCTTGAAAAAGGCATGCCACTGCCTACTTTCTATCGCCAGCTTTCTGCCGACTTCAAGACGGAAGTAAAACGTATGGCTGCTGAACAGCGTTTCTTCCATTGGTGCGTGGAGTTCCCTGAGGTGTTTGCTGCCAACAAGGGATTTGACGTGATGTGCGGAAATCCGCCATGGGATAAACTCCAAATGGAGGAAGAGAAGTGGTTTGCTGGTAAAGATGAGGATATTGTCAAAGCAGCGAACCAAGCAGAACGTAAGGAGAAAATCGCCAAACTCCAAACATCTGCCCCTAAATTATATGTGGAATTCACAACAGCATGCAATGCCTTAACAAGCCAAAGCAACTTTGCAAAGAACTCAGGACGCTTCCCACTGACAGCAGTAGGAAAACTCGAACTTTCGTCGTTATTCGCAGAACTATGCCTCTCTTTCACAAACGAGGCATGGGGACTTGTCATACCTACAGGTATCGCAGTAAATGATAGTAATAAGTACTTCTTCTCAAAGCTCATTGATGAGAATAGGTTGGTTTCCATATATAGTTTTGAAAATGAAGAGAAACTATTTGAAATACACCATAGTTTTAAGTTTTGCTTGTTAACATGTTGTAATAAAAAAGACACACCACATCCAGTATCTGGAGGTTTCTATTTAAGAAGAGTAGACCACTTGCTTGACCCTCGTCGCATATATACTTTGCAGACGAGCGACTTTGCACGTCTTAACCCCATCACCAAGACTTGCCCAGTATTCCGTACAAGCCGTGACGCAAAGCTGACTGCTAAGATTTACCGAAACTCTACCATTCTATATAATGAAGTTACGGGAGATAATCCGTGGAATGTTAAATTCGGTAGCATGTTTAACATGTCTACTGATTCCTATCTTTTCCGGACTTATGCCCAACTGATAGAACTTGGTGCAACTCTGAATGGTAACACATTTACCACTGTTGACGGCGAGACATACGTGCCGCTCTACGAGGGTAAGATGATCTGGCACTACAACCACCATTATGGTTCATGGCCAACAGAAGGCGAACGCCCTAACTCCATCAATACGCAGTCAGAAGACGAACTCGCTAATCCTGACAGCTGCATCATGCCGTGGTATTGGGTACCGTTGGCGGCTGTAAATGACAGATTGGTGAAGCATGACAAGGACGGAAATATCGTGTGGGAATGGAAGCATAAATGGCTATTCGCCTTTAGAGATGTTACAAACGCCATGACAGAGAGGACATTTATAATTGCGCCTATTCCCGACGCCAAAGGCGTCGGGCATACAGCCACGCTCCTCTACGCGGAGCGTGGCTGTATGCCCGGGGCTTCGCTTTACGGAATGATGTCATCACTAATATTCGACTACTGCTCACGCCAAAAAATAGGAGGTACACATGCCAGCATCAATTACGTCAAACAATTTCCAGTCCTCACCCCCGACCAGATCCCATCCGCCACACAATGGCAGATTCAAAAGCGCGTAGCCGAGCTATGCTATTTCAATCACGATATGGATGGTTGGGCATCTGAATTATGGGATGAAATGAACGAAGAGCAGCGAGCAGAGTTACCACAGTTGGGGGCACAGCAGCCTTGGATTTACAATCCTGAGCACAGAGCCGTCCTTCAAGCCGAGCTTGACGCCATCTTCGCCCACCTCTATGGCCTCAACACTGAAGATCTCCGCTATATCTTAGACCCAGAAGATGTCTGTGGCAAAGGCTGCATCAACGAGACCTTCCGTGTGCTGAAAGACAATGAGCTGCGCCAATACGGAGAATACCGCACCAAGCGCCTCGTCCTCGAAGCATGGAATAAATTTGGATTTGACAATTAAAATAGAAATTTTATGGACAACTTAATGGTTTTAGGAAATGGATTTGACATAGACTTAGGTTTAAATACAACTTTTAAAGCTTTTCGCGAATCCTTTGAATTTCGTTCTATTGCAGATATCCCACTAATAAAAAAGATAAGAGATAATCAATGGAATGATATAGAGGGTAAACTACGTGAAGAACTAATTGAGTATTCAAAAAATCCAAGTGAAAAATTTGCCCAATCCATCAACGATGCTTGGCTTATGATTACAAGACATTGGGGAATATATCTTCCCCAATTAACCGATTTGGATAAAATTGAAATAACCAAGAATTCATGTGCTTACAATATGCTAATAGCAGACCAAGGACATGAATCAATTTGGTATACATTCAATTATACTAATCCTTGGTATCTTTGCCAATTATCAAAAGAGACAAGACCTGTCTTTATTCATAATGAAACAGTACCACTGGATTGGGCAAAACACTATGGGCTATGTCATTTTATTCCTATGAACTTAATCTTTGGAGTTGACTCCATGATGCCTTCCTGTATTGCCCAAAGCGAACTGCTTTCACATATAATAAAAGTAAATAATCCTAATTTCAACACAAAGAATAAAGAAAATTTACAGAATGATTTAGAGACAGCACAAAATGTTGTTTTCTTTGGTCAATCTTTTGGTATTACTGACTCTGACTATTTCAAGCCATATTTAACTTCTGTAATCAATGGTGAGACAGACAACAAAAATATTTTTATTGTTACCTACAACAATAGTAGTTTAAATGGTATTAAAAACAACATGTCTGAGTATGACATAAACTTTGATGACATAACAAAGTCTAAAGTAAATATCAACATAGTCTTTACAGAAAGAGGTATAACATCATATGAGTTTCAAATGATGATTACAGAATTATATAAGGATAAATAACTAAATAACAGTATCAATGGAAAAATATATAGATATTTTCAGCCAACTCTGGGAACACTCTGAAAATGAGGTTGTAGAGTTTAAAAAGGCAGAAAACAACTTCGATGTTGACGAGTTAGGAAAGTACTTCTCTGCCCTTAGCAATGAAGCAAACTTGCGAGAACGTGAGTTCGCTTGGATAGTCTTCGGTGTTTGGGACAAGAAACACCAAATCATTGGAACTAGTTTCAAAGATGGTGAAGTAGCCTTGAACCGTCTGAAACAAGATATGTCTCAACATACTACAGACAACCTCATCTTTAGGGATATTGTACCTATTGAGGTTGAAGGCAAGCGTGTTTTGTTGTTCCAAGTTCCTGCATCGCCACGCAATATCGTGATGCACTGGAAAGGTGTAGCTTATGGTCGTGATGGTGAAAGTCTAAAACCACTAAATCAAGCTAAACAAGATGCCATCCGCCAACAACCACCAATCCCAGATTGGACAGCTCAACTTGTACCAAATGCTAATATAAACGACTTGGATGAACTGGCTGTGGCTACAGCAAAAGTCATGTTCAAAAAAGTCCACTCTTCAAGTATTCCAGCCGAAGAAATAGATACGTGGAGTACAGAAGAGTTCTTGGCTAATAGTATGATGATGCGAGAAGGCAAACTCACTCGTGCAGCCATTCTACTATTGGGCAAACCACTTTCCATCCAAAAGATTCATCCAGCAGTAGCGCAAATCACTTGGACATGGGAAGATGAAGAAGGTATTGTCCAGGACTACGAGCATTTTACGATACCTTTCATCCTGACAGTAGATAAGGTATTGAGCAAAATACGCAACAAGACTATGCGTGAGTTGCCAGGTGGAACCCTGTTCCCTGACACCATGAAACAGTATGACGAATACACCATACGAGAGGCCTTACATAACGCCATCGCACATCAGGATTACACTTTACAGCAGCGAATTGTTTTTGTAGAAGGTCCCAGTACCTTATATTATGGTAATGGTGGCAGTTTCATTCCAGGAACAATAGAAAATGCCCTGGAGCATAAAGGTCCTCAATTTCATTATCGTAACGATTGTCTTTGCAAGGGCATGGTCAACTTCAATATGATAGATACCGTGGGGCGTGGAATCAAGAAGATTTACACAGAGCAACGCAAACGATTCTTTCCAATGCCAGATTACGACATCGACAACGAACATCGTACTGTTGGCGTAACCATCCATGGCAAGATGATAGATGAGAAATATACCAACTTGTTAAAGAGCAACCAGTCTTTGTCACTAAAGGAGTGTCTTTGGCTAGATGCGGTACAGAAGCATCACCCTATTACCAAAGATGCAGCCAAACATCTACTTGATAAAGGTTTGATTGAAGGACGTGCTCCACATTATACTATATCTCTAAAGGTTGCCAAACTGACGAAACAGATAGGGCATTATACCAAAGAGAAAGGGCTTGCAGAAAACAGCATTCAAAAGCTATTGCTTCAATTGGCACATAACGCAGGCGAAATAGGATTTTGGCGTAAAGACGCATTTGAAAGCCTTCAACATGTTTTTCCCGCAAACAACACTCGTGAAGAAAAGCTACGAAAAATAGGGCGTCTTCTTGTTAATATGGCTAAAGATGAACTTATAGTAAAATCATCGAATGGAAAAAAATGGAAGATAACTGAGAAAGGCGAAAAAGAACTTTACTAAAAATATAGGTCGTTCTTACGGTCGTTGCGGTCGTTCTTACGGTCGTTGCGGTCGTTCTTACGGTCGTTGCGGTCGTTCTTGCGGTCGTTGCGGTCGTTCTTGCGGTCGTTCATTCAACCTTTTTCGGCTATATTACGAGACTGACCGTTACGATAAAAATGCCACCGTTCCAAAAGAATGCAACAATCCAAGAAATAGTTATTCATAAAAGCTCAAGCACAATCATCCCAGCATTGTGCTTAACTTTTTCTGGAACTCGGATATTTACACCGACATGAACCTTGCCTTCGTACCTTATAATACCTGTTATTTTCATTACCGGCAAATCTTTTTCTCCATTCTTGAAGTCTCCGACATGGTTACCGACAAAGTCTCCGACATTTATTGTCGGAGACTTTGTCGGTAACCAACTTTCCATAAAACGATAACGTATTGGTTTTCAATTATTTTCCTTTCCGACATATTACCGTCATGTCTCCGACATTTACATCGGTATTACCGCCACCATTACCGCCACTATTACCGCCAAAAAGAAATTTACACCGACAAAACAGTATCAACCTTCAGCGTTCACAGACCAACTGCAAATTGATAACTTTCCCCAAATTATCCCAAAAGAGACCAGTTTACACATTATTATATATAGGAATTCTTAGGGAAAATGGCGGGAATAATATTGTTGAATATCAACAACTTAAGCGTTTCATTGTGCAAGTTGAGGCATTTTCATTGTGCAAGTTGAGGCATTTTCATTGTGCAAGTTGTGGCTATTTCATTGTGCAAGTTGAGGATTTCTCATAAAAAATGGTGTTTCATTCCTCAAAATGAAACACCATTGACCTAAATTTTATGCTGATAATCGAATTTCGCAATTAGTTGCTATAAGCACTCTCACCATGCTCGTAGATGTCGAGACCTTCCTCCTCTACTCGCTTGTCAACACGTACACCTACACTCTTATCTACTACCTTGAAAATAATGTAGGTAACTACTACGCTGTAGATGATGCTTACCACGGTGGCTACAACCTGAATCCAGAGCTGATGCCAGTCGCCATAGAGGGCACCCTGTACACCTTCGGCTCCAGTTACATATCTTGTGGCGAAGACACCGGTGAGGATAGATCCCAGAATACCACCCATACCATGCACACCAAAGGCATCGAGAGCATCATCATACTTGAACTTCTCCTTTACTACCGCTACCATGAAGAAGCAGACGATGGTGGAAATGATACCGATGCAGAAAGCTCCGAAAATATCGGTACTGCCGGCTGCAGGAGTGATGGCTACCAGTCCGGCAACAGCACCGGTACAAGCACCTACCGTAGTTGGCTTCTTGTTCACAATCCAGTCGATGAGCATCCAGGTAGTGGCTGCCGCTGCTGTTGCGATATGAGTTACAAAGAAGGCATTGGCTGCCAGACCATCAGCTGCCAATCCGCTACCGGCATTGAAACCGAACCATCCCAACCAGAGGAATGACATACCCATGAACACGAAGGTGATGTTGTGAGGTGTAATAGGATGACCCGCACGATAATCATCACGCTTGCCTACACAGAGTGCCATGACCAGAGCAGCTACACCGGCATTGATATGAACCACGGTACCACCTGCAAAGTCGATGGCTCCCATCTCCTGCAGGAAACCGCCACCCCATACCCAGTGGGCCATTGGAAGATAAGCGATGATAACCCAGAGGATGGTGAAAAGTACATAACCGCTGAACTTGACACGCTCGGCAAAGGCACCGAGAATCAAGGCTGGAGTAATGAGGGCGAACATGCACTGGAACATTGCAAAGGTGAGCTCCGGAATGCCTGTAGGCATGATGGCATCCAAGCCGATGCCGTGGAGAAAACATTTATCGAAACCACCGATGACACAAGCCAGAGGATTGCCCGAATCGGCATATTCTGTAGAGAATGCCCAGGAATAACCGAAGGCTACCCATATCAGACTGACTACTGCCACGATGAAAACCGTCTGCATCAGGATGCTGAGAATATTCTTCTGGCGCACCAAACCACCATAAAAAAGTGCTATACCCGGGATTGACATCAAAAGCACCAAGATGGTTGCCATGATCATCCACGCTGTGTTACCCGTATCAAGTGTCGTCAATAATAAACTGCTCATAAAAATATCTTATAGTTAAATTAGAATACTAAATAATATTTATTAAAGATAAGTAAGAATGCCTAATTCAACATTCAACACTTAACATTCAACATTTTAAATTATTCCTCTTTCTCAGCATTATACAATGCAATGTCGCCTCGCTCGCCGGTTCTGATTCTAACGGTATCGAGTACAGGAATCACGAAGATTCTGCCGTCTCCTACTTCACCGGTCTGTGCAGCGCCCTGGATGGCAGCGATGGTAGGCTCCACATTCTTGTCACGAACCACTATATTCAGGAGCACACGTTCGATGCTGCTGGTATCGTACATCACACCACGGTAAATGCGAGCCTGGCGCATTTTTCCCTCACCTCTTACATTATAATAAGAGAACCACTCGATGTCTGCTGCTAAAAGCGCCTTCTTGACATCCTCGAATCTAGACTTGCGGATAATTGCCTCAATCTTCTTCATAATCCTTTAATAATTAATAATGTGTTAATACTTCTATTGATTGTCTCTTTTCGAAAACGGACCTTCATTGGTTGCTATTTAAATCAAGCCTTTCTTTTACACTATGTTCGTTTTCGGCTGCAAAATTAATACATTTTGTCAGCATTTTAAAGAAAATACAAGCATTTCGTTTCTGCTTTTTATCAAACATTTTAAATTTATCAAGGCTTATCATATTCTCCTTACAATTTGTAAGGCAGAAAGCAATTTTATAACACAAATTGTAAGATAGCGAAAAATAATCAAGATTTCTGTATTTATTTTCTTGCATATTTCAACAAATCGTCGTACCTTTGCAACCGAAATCAAACAAATAGTCATCGAAATATTCGAAAGACTAGCAAAAAGTCAAATCTCAAAAGAGATAAGACATGAGAGATAAAAAAAGAGTATTCAAACATAAAGAACAACGCAGATGAAAGAAACAGTTCATTTTACAAAGATGCAGGGAGCGGGTAACGATTATATATATGTAGATACCCAGATGTACGACATCCCTGACCCAGAGAAGGCGGCCATTGCCTGGAGTGCTTATCACACGGGCATAGGAAGCGACGGACTGGTTCTCATCGGAAAGCCGCACGACGGCAGAAGAGCAGATTATTCGATGCGCATCTTCAACGCCGATGGTTCAGAAGCGATGATGTGCGGCAATGCAAGCCGATGCATCGGTAAGTATCTTTACGAAAAAGGATTGACCAGAAAGGACACCATCCGACTGGAAACACTTTCGGGTATCAAGATATTGAAACTTCATCTTCAGAATAATAAAGAAGTTGTGGAATCGGTAACAGTAGACATGCTGAAACCCAAACTTGAAAATCCCGAGCAATTCTTAGGCCCTTCGGTGCTCGAAGCTGACGGCAGAAAATTTGAAGGCACCTATGTTTGCATGGGTAATCCGCATTTCGTTACCTTCGTGGATGACATCAACACCATCGACATCGCCCACTATGGTAAAATCCTGGAAAGAGACAAGGCATTTCCCCAGAGATGCAACATAGAATTTGCACAAGTAACTGACACAGACGCCATAAGGACACGAGTTTGGGAAAGGGGAAGCGGAATAACAATGGCTTGCGGAACAGGAGCCTGTGCCACAGCCGTAGCCGCAGCCCTTACCAACCGTACCGGCAGAAAAAGCAGTATCGTGATGGATGGCGGAACGCTGGAAATAGAATACAGCGAGGCTGATGATCATGTTTACATGACAGGGCCTGCAGCCTTCTCATTCGAAGGAGAAATCCAATTGGAGTGTTAACATAGGGAGTGTTGAATGTGGAATGTTGAATGTTGAATTTAACTGCACCCACCAAGTCTCTGGAGTGTGGAATGTGGAATGTTGAATGTTGAATTTAACTGCACCCACCAAGTCAACATTCAACATTCAACACTCAACATTAAAATAAGATAGACGCAAACTTAAATAACAAATGGTCGATAATGACCACAAATAAAAGGAGAAACAAAATATGGCATTAGTTAATGAACATTTCCTGAAGTTGGCCAACAACTACTTGTTTGCCGACATCGCAAAGAAGGTGAACGCCTACAAGATTGCACATCCAAAGCAGCGTGTAATCAGTCTGGGCATCGGTGACGTAACCCAGCCTCTCTGCCCTGCCGTCATCAAGGCGATGCACAAGGCTGTAGACGAGATGGCTGAGCAGGCTTCTTTCAGAGGCTATGGTCCGGAGCGAGGCTACGACTTCCTCCGCGAGGCTATCATCAAGAACGACTTTCTGCCACGTGGCATTCATCTCGACGCCAACGAGGTATTCGTAAACGATGGAGCCAAGAGCGATACGGGAAATATCCAGGAGATTTTGAGATGGGATAACAACATCGGCGTTACTGACCCGATTTATCCGGTTTATATAGACTCTAACGTGATGATAGGTAGAGCGGGAATCTTCGAGAACGGCAAGTGGAGCAATGTAACCTACATGCCTTGCGATGAGAGCGACGACTTCATCCCTCAGATTCCAGACCACCGTGTGGACATGATTTATCTCTGTTATCCAAACAACCCTACGGGTACGGTCATCTCGAAAGAAGAACTCAGAAAATGGGTAAACTATGCTATCAAGAACGAGAGCATCATCCTCTATGATGCAGCCTACGAGGCATATATCACCGACCCATCAATTCCTCATTCTATCTACGAGATTCGTGGAGCCAGAAAGGTAGCGATAGAATTCCACAGTTATTCGAAGACTGCCGGATTCACCGGTGTGCGTTGTGGTTACACCATCGTTCCTAAGGAGTTGAAGGCAAAGACATTGGCAGGTGAGGAAGTGGCATTGAATCCTATCTGGGACCGCCGCCAGTGCACCAAGTTTAATGGTACCAGCTATATCAGCCAGCGTGCTGCCGAAGCCATCTACACCCCAGAGGGTAAGGAACAGGTAAAGGCAACCATCAACTACTATATGCAGAATGCCCACTTTATGAGAGCAGAACTCCAGAAACTAGGCTTGAGAGTTTATGGTGGCGAGAATGCCCCTTATCTCTGGGTGAAGACGCCAAACAATACACCTAGCTGGAAATTCTTCGAAGAGATGCTTTATGGTGCCAGCGTAGTCTGCACACCAGGTGTCGGCTTCGGTCCATCGGGCGAAGGCTACATCCGACTCACCGCCTTCGGCGAGCATGAGGACTGCAAGGAAGCCATGGAGAGAATCGCCAAATGGCTGGGAAAATAAACATTCCAACAGATTATAAAAACATTGAAAATCAGAAATTTTAAATTATATAAGGTATGAGCAACTTAAGATTTGAAGCTGTTTCAGAGGCTTCCAAGAGAAAGCCTGTTGAGGTAACCGCTCCTAGCGAGCGACCAAGTGAATTCTTCGGAAAGAAGGTATTCAACCGACAGAAGATGTACAAGTATCTCCCTGCAGATGTCTATGAGAAACTAGTAGACGTCATTGACAACGGAGCACGTCTCGACCGTAACATCGCCAACGCCGTAGCCAAAGGCATCAAGCAGTGGGCTGACGAGAATGGCGTAACCCACTACACTCACTGGTTCCAGCCATTGACAGAAGGTACTGCAGAAAAGCACGATGCCTTCATCGAGCATGATGGCAAGGGTGGTATGATCGAGGAATTTTCAGGCAAGTTGCTCGTTCAGCAGGAGCCTGATGCATCATCTTTCCCATCTGGCGGTATCCGCTCTACCTTCGAGGCTCGCGGTTATTCTGCATGGGATCCAACATCTCCTGTATTTATCATCGACGATACACTCTGTATCCCTACCGTCTTCATCTCTTACACAGGTGAGGCACTCGACTATAAAGCTCCATTGCTCCGTTCATTGCACGCTGTAAACGTAGCAGCAACAGAGGTTTGCCACTACTTCAACCCTGATGTCAAGAAAGTTATTTCCAATCTCGGTTGGGAGCAGGAGTACTTCCTGGTAGATGAAAGCTTGTATGCAGCACGTCCTGACCTGATGCTGACAGGCCGCACCCTGATGGGTCATGATTCTGCCAAGAACCAGCAGATGGACGACCACTACTTCGGAGCCATTCCTGAGCGTGTTCAGGCATTCATGAAGGATTTGGAAATCCAGGCTCTTGAACTCGGTATTCCTTGCAAGACCCGCCACAACGAGGTAGCACCAAACCAGTTTGAGTTGGCACCTATCTTCGAGGAGACCAACCTTGCCGTTGACCACAACATGCTCTTGATGAGCTTGATGAAGAAGGTAGCTCGCCATCACGGTTTCCGCGTACTTCTCCATGAGAAGCCATTCGCAGGCATCAACGGTTCCGGTAAGCACAACAACTGGAGTCTCGCTACAGATACAGGCATTCTGCTTCATGGTCCTGGCAAGACACCAGAGGATAACCTCCGTTTCGTAGTCTTCATCACAGAGACTTTGATGGGTGTATACAAGCACAACGGTTTGCTCAAGGCATCTATCATGAGTGCAACCAATGCGCATCGTCTGGGCGCCAACGAGGCACCTCCAGCAATCATCTCTTCATTCCTCGGCAAGCAGCTGACCGACCTTCTCGAGCACATTGAGAAAGCCGACAAGAAGGATCTCTTCACCGTAGCTGGCAAGCAGGGCATGAAGTTGGATATCCCTGAGATTCCAGAGTTGATGATTGATAACACCGACCGTAACCGTACATCACCATTCGCCTTCACCGGTAACCGTTTCGAATTCCGTGCCGTAGGTTCTGAGGCTAACTGTGCATCAGCAATGATTGTATTGAACACAGCTGTAGCTGAGGCTTTGACCGACTTCAAGAAGCGTGTGGATGAGTTGATTGCCAAGGGTGAGGATAAGACATCTGCCATCATCGATATCGTTCGTCAGGATTTGAAGACCTGCAAGCCAATCCGTTTCGACGGCAATGGTTACTCAGATGAGTGGGTAGAGGAAGCTGCTAAGCGTGGTCTGGACTGCGAGAAGAGCTGTCCTAAGATTTTCGAGCGTTATCTCGACCCTGCCACTATCAAGATGTTCGAGGATATGGGTGTCATGAAGAAGAACGAGTTGGAAGCCCGTAACGAGGTGAAATGGGAGACCTACACCAAGAAGATTCAGATTGAGGCTCGTGTAATGGGTGACTTGAGCATGAACCACATCATCCCTGTGGCTACTCACTATCAGAGCCAGTTGGCTAAGAATGTGGAGAACATGATTGACATCTTCGGCGACGAGGAAGGCAAGAAGTTGACAGCCCGCAACATCAATATCATCAAGAAGATTGCCGAGCGCACTCAGATTATCGAGACCGGTGTTGAGGAGTTGGTAAATGCCCGCAAGGTTGCCAACAAGATTGAGAATGAGCACGATAAGGCGATAGCTTATCATGACACGGTAGCTCCAAAGATGGAGGAAATCCGTTATCAGATTGATAAGTTGGAGTTGACTGTAGCCGATGAGCTCTGGACATTGCCTAAGTATCGTGAACTCTTGTTCATCCGCTAATCAGCAATGTCTTCAAGATAGATAAGACATATTTCTGACAGATAAAAAAAACAAAGCTCTAACAAGAGCTACTCTTCATCAGATATAACAATTGAACGATCAATCTATTTCTTTTATTGGTTGTTTAAGTTTGCGCGGAGTGTGGTTGTGAAATCACGCTCCGCTTTTTTATTTTCTGATTTACATAAACAAAAAACAGACCGACATGAACGCTTGTTCACATCGGCCTGTTTACTTTTTTACTTTTTTACTCTTTTACCTTTTTTACTCTTTTACTTTTTTACCTTTTTACCCTTTTACCTTTAAAAGATTGATTGTCTGTGTTTTTCCCGTGATACCTGTTACCACGGCGATTCCATTGTCACGAATCTCCACCTTCTCATATTTGGCATCAACAATTACTTTTCCTTTCAATGTCATAATGCCCCAATGTCTGGGAATCTCTTCAAAGGCGCAATAGGCACCAACAGGTTGCGCTATACTGCAGTAGAGGGGTGGCACGATAACTTTACCATCTACCTTCACACCCCATTTCTTTCCTGCTTGATACAATTCCACATGTCCTGCCTCCGACTTCTCATGCAAAAGAAGCATCTCGTTTGCTTCCATTTCCTTCTCTTGCAACATCGCCTCATGATAGTATTTCTTGCCAAGGCGAGGCATCACAAAATTCAAATCTTCATTTTCATTCTTTGGATGATTGCATCCTATATAAGTCTTCTTCAAATTTGAATCCACCAGGTAGTAGTCCTCTTTGCTATCCATGACAACGATACGTTCACCATACAGAACTGCACATAACCAATACACATGTTCGTAATCATTACGTAGGAAACATACATTCCTGCTCTCTTCATTGCTCATGCGCATCTTCCCTTCATCACCCTCACAATAGTACCATACCTGACAACCGGGAGCAGAAGGTCTGAATCTGAATATCATATAGTACCCATAATTCAGAAAATCATATTGCGAAGGATGATAGGGCAGAGAAAAATCTTCTTGGGTTCGAGACATGAAGATGTCGTTATATTCTATAAACTCCCATCCTTTTATGTTGACAACATGGGGAGCTTCTGCTACGTTAGTGCCTTCGTCGATGACAGCTTTTGCCAACAGGTCATAATAGCATTTCGCCTTTCTGCGAGGTCGGTAGAACAGGATATTGCCATCCAACAGCTTCATGTCATAGTAATCGCCTGGCTCCAGTACCTGTTCTCCTTGTCGGTTCACTACCGTCATCTTTCCATCAGGCAGCTTGATGATGGCAAACTCCCCTTTGCTATCTACAAACTCACGATACTGTATCGTTTGGAGCAATTCTTCATGGCTCATCACCATCATCATTTCTGAGTCTGGATGGATCTGAATATCGTCTTGCTTCTCGTTCATTAGGAAAAACTCTCTATCCTTCGGAGTCTCCTTTCTCTTGCCAACTTTCAGCTTTCCCTCGAACATAGCATTCCAGTTCCATACTTGCGAAGGCAACCCGAACACCCGATATAGTCCCACATTATCTATAATTACGCAGTTCTTCTTCCCCTTAGCCACTCGCAATCCACGTCCCACCATCTGCAGATACTTGGCAAGTGACAACGTTGGTCGTGCCAACTGCACAAACTCCACATCCGGGCAGTCAAATCCCTCCGAGAAGATGTCCACATTCACCAATACTTGTATAGGAGCAAGTTCATCAGCAACTCCATCAGCAGTCCGCAAACAAGTAGCCCCCAGTCCATCACCAGCTCGCAAGCAAGTATCAGCAAGTCTATCGCCAACTCCATCAGCAGCCCGCAAGCAAGTAGCACCCAGGCGGTCCCATCCCGCACAATCTGGCGAGACCTTTGATGGTCCGCCAACCTTAGAGCGTAGCGGTTCCGAGCACCGAGTAGGGCGGTTTCCTCCCTCTCCCCTGAGGGTGAGAGGGTCGGGGTGAGAGGTGGAGCCCTCTTTAATGGTAAAGAGGGACGGGGTGATTTTAGAAGAATTGACAGGGTGATTCGAAAAAGGAAGATTTTGAGAAGTATTAGAAGAAGCTTTGAATCTTTCTATAAGTTCTTTTCGTAAAGAACTTGGCGTCTTACTATCAATAGCAACAGCCGCGATGCCGTGTTCTCTGTAGAACTCGGCAATAGCATTAGCATGAGAAATATTGATAGCATACACGATGCCCTTTCTATCTTTACCATATTCTTCCAAACTCTGATAGAGCCTTTCGATACTCGGTTTCTTATTCAGCAACATATCCATTTCCTTGTTTTGGTAGTCACCGTCTGCCCCTCGCTTCTGCAAGGAGTCGATGAGCCGTTGCGTCACACTATCCGATTTGATGCTCACAAAATCGTATGTCGCCAATCTTCCCTTGCTGATAAACTCAGGAACATCCCACGACTGCACCAAGACATCAAACAAATCCGTGAATCCCTTACCATTCAATCGGCAAGGAGTAGCCGTCAGTCCCAGGAACTTAGCATTTGGGAATCTCTCCCACATTTCCTTATAGGTCTTGGCAAGCGCATGGTGCGCCTCGTCAATCACTATCATCCCCGGTTCCTCCTCTATCTCGTCATAGTGTTTCGACAACCATTGTATCGACACCGCCTTAATAGGAACATTGAATGCGCTAGCCGACAAACAATCTGGCGAATAACCTGACGTCTCCTTTGATGCGCCAGCCGTCAAACAATCTGGCGAATAACCTGATACTTCCTTTGATGCGCCAGCCGACAAACAATCTGGCGAGACCTTTGATGGTCCGCCAACCTTAGAGCGTAGCGGTTCCGAGCGACGAGGAGGAGCGGTTTCCTCCCTCGCTCCTGAGGAGAGAGGGTCGGGATGAGAGGTGGAGCCCTCTTTAATGGTAAAGAGGGACGGGGTGATTTTAGAAAAACTGAAATTCAAAAGAAACTTATTCAAAGTGTCTTTTATCTGAGAAACCAGCTCCCTTCTATGGGCAACAATCCAAACATTACAATTGGAATGTTCCCTCAAAAACGATTCTACGACCGAAGCGAGTAGAACCGTTTTTCCCGTACCCGTTGGCATTTGTGCCATCACGGACCGATGAAGGCGCAACGCCTTCTCAATCCGTTCCTTCATATCCTCTTGGTAATCAAAAAGCTTAATATTCTTCATATAAAAGCATATAATGAATATAGCGTCCCTGCTATATTCCAAGCAGTGACACCTATCAGTATGTTAAAAAGTAAGATGGTATCTTTTTTAAAATTCAAAAAAAAAGAAAAGTCAAAAAGACGGGCAGAGCTTCATCAAAAGCCCTGCCAATCTTAAAGTATATAATTAAAAATCTAAATTCTTAGCCTTTTGTGTTTTCCAGATATTAGGCTATTGAAGTCAATTTCTTCAAATCATAGTACATCAAACGAGTGTGCAAAGTCTTTGCTACGTCATAGCCAAGATTTTCCGCTTCTTGCTGTTCCGTAGAAAACAAAAACAGGAACTCATTCTTTTGGTAAAAGCCAAGAGGTGCTTCATTATTGTAAGCATCAACAATCAAAAAGCGGCAACCTGTTTTGTTTTCCTCATCTATAAACCATGATTTTATAAAATCAAGAAGTTCCGTACCGATACCATGATTGCGAAACCCTGCATTAATTCCCAAACGTCCAATCAATACACCAGGGTATCTACGCATACGTTTCTCTCTTGGAATGTCTTGCGACAACTTACGTCCCCGATTATTGGGAATGACATCCACTCGAATACTATCATTTGATAGTGTAAACATACAAACGATTGTCTTAGGATCCTCATCCAAAATAAAACAATAAGTCTTTCCTAACAACTCTTTCTTGTAACGCATAGCGTCATTCTGAAAGAAGTCGTCAAGGTCAGCATCTCCACAGGTAAAAGGGTGACAAGATGACAATATCTTATCATCCAATTTCACAAGTTTGCATTTTTCCAATAAGAACCCCATAATCAAAAACCCGCTTTTTCCAAAATGGCACGAGCTTCAGCAACTTTTGCAGAGAAGTCCACACGATTATTATTATTCATAACTTCTTCCGCTCTCTTCACAAAGCGAGCTGCTTCTTCACCTCGTAGAGTCGGTATCACTTTAATATCTATTGCCATAATCTTCTCCTTTTAAACATTTAATTCTGCCGCCAAAGTTACGCTTTTTTCTCGAAAACACCAAGAAAATCAAAAGAAATCTGCAACTTATCATCAAATTGCTACAAAATCAACTGTAAACAATAAACTATTAACTGTAAACTATAAACTGCTATTCCCTACCTCAGCAAGCTATAGTAAGGCGGTCCCATCCCGCATAACATGGCGAAGACCTTTGATGGTCCGCCAACCTTAGAGCGTAGCGGTTCTGAGCACCGGAGGGCGGTTACATCCTTCCCTTTTCGAGAAGGGAAGGCTTGGTTAGGATGTGGAGCTCTCCTTGCAGGAGAGACGGAGAGGTAGAAAAGTCAGCACTGAGGGCGGTTACATCCCTAATCCCTATGGTAGGGATTTAGGGCTTGGGTATAGGGTAAGGACCCTCTCGCAGGGGAGGGACAGGTGGGGCAAATATAGCACTGTAGGGCGATTTCCCTCTTCTTGTATATCACCAATACAGCGTCCCCACTATATTACAAATAGTTACACCTATCAGTTTTTTGAAAAAAATTATATTTGCTCCCCACCGCAGTATCGCTCTGCGCTTGTCGCCACTCGAATGAGAAAAAATGCATTAATTAATATGGTGCACAACTATTAATCCTGACTAAATCTAATTTTTACATTCTTACAACACACAAAATGATTCTGCTTCCTTACCAGTTCTGCGGTAGTATGTAAGTAATCCCTACATGCTTTTAAAATCTTTTTTGAACTCCCTTCAAAAAACTATGCAAATACATTAATAGATAGGGATTTTTGTTAATCTTGATTAAACTTACCCCAAAATCAAGTTGAATATTTGCAACATATAAATATTTGTATTATCTTTGCAGTAGAAAAATAACTCTTGACGTATTGAAAGGCTACGTGTGTCGTAGCTCACTCGTGTAGATACGCAGGAGTTATTTTTTTGCTTTCGAAGTATCACGGACATAATTACTTGGTTTGAAGCTCCAATGGCTGTATGGCAAAGTCCATCTTTCCTCAATTTGGCTGATGCCAGTACTTTCCCCAATATTAAATCCTGGATGCAATTCCCGTATCTTGGAATTAATATATTTATAAAGCTTTTCCTTGACAATAGTTCTTTTACCTCTGCGATTGGTAGTACCATCCTTGATTTTATGCTTATTATTGAGACGAAAGCAAATCGATCCCAAGATTAAGTCCATAAATTGCAACATAAGATGTTCTGAAGAATCAATTTCACAAATATCAGACTCACGAATATGTATATTAGCCTTTTGAAATCCCTTATCATAGTTGAGTCCATAGATAAATTTCTTAAACTCCTTCTTATCCTCACCCTTCAAAGGAATATCATCCAACATTATTTTTAAGTACTGAGGTTTGTTCTCAGGATTAGAATATTGGAAACCAAAAGCATGCTTGATAAATTGATAGTATAACAAAGGATAAGCCTTATGTCTTTGTTCTCTTGTTAAATAGGGAGCCGTATACTGGTTATTACGAAAAAAAATTCGTATTTTGATATAACCTTGAGCCAACAAATCAAAGATGAAATCAACCAGAGTCAAATACTTCTCATACCAATATTCATTTACTTTTTGCCATTTGATTTCCTCCGTTATACCAAACTCTTCAACAAAAGTTTTAGACATAGCTAACACATTCTCGTAGTTTTTAGAATCTACGAGAATGCCGCCATAGAAATTGGAGTAATACGCCCCCTCTTTATCACTTTCATCGAACCAAATATAATACATAATCTTTTTTTGCAGCAAATATACGCTTTTTCCTCGAAACCACCAAGAAAATCGAAAGAAATCTGCAACTCATCAACAAATTACCACAAAAATCTGTAAACTATAAACTGTTATCTGTAAATTGCTATTTCCCAGGCGGTCCCATCCCGCAAAATATGGCGCAGGGCTTTGATGCCCCGCCAACCTTATAGCGAAGCGGTTCCGAGCACCGGAGGGCGGTTACATCCCTAATCCCTATGGTAGGGATTTAGGGCTTGGGTATAGGGTAAGGACCCTCCCGCAGGGGAGGGACAGGTGGGGCAAATATAGCACTGTAGGGCGGTTACATCCTTCCTTCTGAGGTTTCTGTCCCCTACAAGGGGAACCGAAGGGGGCGTAAAGACTATTGAGAAGGCTTGGTTAGAGGTGGAGCTCTCCTTGCAGGAGAGACGGAGAGGTAGAAAAAACTCCTTCTTTAAGGGTAAAGAGGGACGGGGTGATTTTCGAAAAGATACCCCATCAGCCTCAGGGTGATAGAAGTTATCACACTTATATTGGAATACCGCAGTTTTTGAGGGGGTGTAATTTAAACTGTGTCAAGGCTTGTTCTTAACTTTCATTCCCACTCCCTGCTGGGGGCATGCCCCCAGCAGGGAAGCCTTTTCGGCTGCAAAGTTACATAATTTTAAATCTATCTCCAAATTTTATTGCCAATTGTTGAGAAAGTTGTCCCCAATTTGCCAGTGGCATAGTCCATTTCTTACGGATGTTGCGGTAAGCTAAGTACACAAGCTTCTCCAAAGAATTATCCGTAGGAAAGACCCCTTTAGTCTTTGTGACCTTTCTTACCTGTCTGTGATACCCCTCAACCGTATTGGTCGTATAAATGAGTTTACGGATGGCTGGAGTATATTGGAAATACTCTGTCAGACGTTCCCAATTGTCACGCCATGACTTGATGACAATTGGGTACATCTCTCCCCACTTAGACTCTAACAGGTCTAAATTAGCAGCAGCGGAGTCTTTGTTTACTGCACCATATACTGTTCTTAAATCCTTGATAAACTCCTTTTGATGCTTACTGCCAACATACTTGATAGAATTGCGTATCTGATGGACAATACAGAGCTGCACAGAACTCTCAGGAAATACGCTTTGGATGGCATCTGGGAAGCCTTTGAGACCATCAATACAACAAATCAAGAGGTCTCGAACACCACGGTTCTGAAGATCCGTAAGAACTTCTAGCCAGAAGTTAGCTCCTTCACTCTTAGACACATACATACCTAACAGTTCTTTTTGGCCTTCCTTGTTGATACCAAGAATGTTGTAAATGGCTCGTGTGACAGCTCTGCCATTCTCATCCTTTACCTTATAATGGATAGCATCAAGCCAGCAAATGGCATATACAGGATCGAGCATGCGAGACTTCCAGGCGGTGATTTCGGGTAATACACGGTCTGTTATAGAGCTGATAGTATCGGCTGATAGAGTTGTGTTGAACTCACGCTCAAAGTAGCTGCTGATGTCACGTGTGCTGGTGCCCATGGCGTACATCTCAATAATCTGGTCTGCCATGCCATTGGCAAGAATAGTCTCACGCTTCTTTACGGTCTCAGGTTGGAAAGTTCCGTCTCGGTCACGAGGAGTCTCTATAGTGACCTCACCATATTTTGTTTGAACCTTCTTACTCATCTTACCATTACGACGGTTGCCGGAAGAGCGTTCCTCTTCACTTAAATGAGCGTCCATCTCACCTTCGAGAGCTGAGTTGAGAATACGCTCTAACAATGGAGCTAATGCTCCGTCCTTGCCAAATAAGGCTTCACCACTACGCAACTGCTGAGCTGCTTTCTTGTAATCAATTTCTAAGTTGTCCATAATATAAAAACTGTGTTAAACTACTTTTATTGTAGCTTGACACAGTTTAATTTACACTCTCGTTTTTGATATCTATTATTTCTTGTTCTTCATCCTCCAGAAGAAGTGCCAAGTACGGAACAAAGGTTCACAAAGAGCTTCAGCAGGAAAAAACTTCACTAGTCTCATATCCCTATAAACCCTTTGAAGATTATGACCCAGCTTTGATCTTCCGAAGCGATTCCTTTCATCATGCTTACCGAAGTTCCCGGCTTCCAGCACTTCATTCAGCACAAACCTACCATACTTCTCATTCGGAGGAACAATAAGGCGAGAGGCAGGCATGCTGAACACCTCCTGCATGATATACATGATACCCCCGGCAAACTTCCACAATCCCAACTTCTTTAATTCCTCCTGCACCCTATCAATAGCAGTAGAAGAAGAGCGAGCAGCAGTTGCAGAAGAGTCAGTAGAAGCAGTTGCAGAAGTCATATCCCCAATAGCATCCCGGCGGTCCCATCCCGCACAATTTGGCGAGACCTTTGATGGTCCACCATCCTTAGAGCGTAGCGGTTCCGAGCACCGAGTAGGGCGGTTTCCTCCCTCTCCCCTGAGGGTGAGAGGGCCGGGGTGAGAGGTGGAGCCCTCTTTAAGGGTAAAGAGGGACGAGGTGATTTTCGAAGATTTTTGATAGACTTTATAAAAGTCGCAAAGAACATAGTAGTAATCCACCAGTTGTCTTAACCCAATCCCCTCATTCATCAGATGAGCATAGATATGAGTCAATTGGAAGATGAGATTGAATTCCACCGTCGGAATTGCAATCTCCCCTTGCTCTCCCAACATTATCCGATGCGAGAACTGCTCCTCCTTCACCCTCTCATAATATTTCTGAAGCTTTCTGTTATGCCAGAAGCACTGCAGGAAGCTAGGCCGATAATGCACTTCAACCTCCACTCCCTTATACGATGGGAACTCTATATGGTGATAGCACGCCTTTTCATGCGGCGAGATAGAGCGGACAAAGGAGATTACCCGTTTATCTCCACCTTCCACCCAGATATCAATATCACCAGGAGTACGGGAATAATGATTCGGATACATCAATGCATTCCCCTGCCCTTTCAGAATACAGGTTCTGAATCCCTTCTTCCGAAACCACTCAGAAACCTGGATGGCAGCATCATTCAGCCGAACATTCACATTCTCCAACATCTGGCTTTCCGCCATCCATTGGAGCAGCAACTCCTTCTTCATTCTCACATGTTCTGCAGGCAACTTCTTGATACCATCAAAGAGAACACCAAGCAAGGCCTGCTTCTTAGCAATAGCATACAGCTCCTTCCAATCCGCTTCTTCCTTCAAGGAATCAGAAATCTCCTTAGCTGAACCGATACAGAATCGCAAGAAATCAAAGAAAATCTTTTGTTGTTTGCCCATAAGTAAAATACAACAGTTTTACACTTTAACCCATTGTTGAATATTATGATCAAAACGTTTGATGATTTTAGCAGGTATTCCTACTACCATACAATCGTCAGGAATATCCTTTGTTACAACAGCATTTGCACCTATAACCACATGATTGCCAATATGAACAGGTTTAACTATCTTCACCCCTGGAGAAATATAACAGTCATTTCCAATGATACTTCCTCCCATACCGATATTAACATCAGCATTAATATTGCAATTTGCACCTATGCGACAGGCAGGATTCACTACGATTGTACCATAATGCATTATATATAAACCAGGTCCAAATTGATTCTTGTACAATGTAAAACCAAGTCTATACGACAAATGCTTATGAATGAAATAATGCCATATTGTCATCAAAACAGTTATAGGGCCTCTAAACTTTCGATTAGCCCAATACTCATAATGTCTCAGATTAAGGGTGAAACAAAGCCGAGGATTTAATAGAATTTTAATCCAAGATTTTGCCCCCCCACACATGAAATTACGCTTCATATCTTGGCGTATATAAGCGTACATTTCCTTACGATTTTTTATCATAAATCAATAAAAGCATTTCCATAAATAAGAGAGGGATTACTTCCCTCTCATCTTAAAGTATCTATCATATCCTGCAAGCAAAGCCTTGCTGGTATGCTCCCAACTCAATTCTTTGATGACACGATTTCTACCATATTCACCCATTTGCTTACGCTTCTCAGGATTATCAAGCAATTCTAGAATCTTCTTTGCCATATCTTCTGCATCATTTCTCTTAGCATAAAGTGATGCCTCCTGTGCAGAATATCTCCCCTCTGTCAAATCAAACTGAACTAAAGGTTTGCCCAATGCCATATACTCCAATACCTTATTCATGGTACTCTTGTCATTCATGGCATTATATTCATCAGAGTTGACACAAACATCAGCAGTATTCAAGTAGTCAAGCAATGTCTGATCAGGAACACGACCGGTAAATTCAACGATGTCGTCCAAGCCCATGTCATGACTCAGTTTCTTCATGTGCTCTACATCAGGACCACCACCAACGATACCCCAGAACACATCATTTCTTCCAGGTAACTCCTTGATATATTTAGCAGCCTTCAAAAGATATTCAATACCTTCCTGCTGACCGATTACACCAAGATAGCCAACCATGAACTTCTTGCCACGCTTGATTTCATTCTTTGGCGCCTGAATCTTCAGACGCTCCAACTTTGGACCACTTCTCAATACAAAGACATCCTCTGGTTTCATTCCACCACGCTCTATGGCAATTTTCTTATAACTTTCATTAGTTACAAAAGCAAACTTACAGTGCTTATAGGTCTGGCGTTCCAACCACAACTGGCTCTTATAGAACATTCCCGAAGTCTTACCAAACTTAGCCTCATACAACTCAGGACAGATATCATGATGGTCAAAGATATAATCAACACCCTTATTCTTAAAGAGTTTAGCTACCATCCAAATATCGTCAGGTGGATTACAACCGTGAATACAGTCGAAGCCTACTTCCTTATAACATTTCTTTGCCAAACGATACTCATGCCACAAAGCTGCGCCATACTCACGAGCATATCCTAAAGCACCATTTCCATCCTTTGGCAATTTATGGCGATAAACATGTACCCCCTGCAGGAATTCATACTCCTTGTCATAGCCCTTACCTGTAGGACTAATTACAGAAACAGTATAACCGTTAGCTGCTAATGTTGTTGCCTCCTGCCAGACACGAGTGTCAAATGGCACAGGCAAGTTCTCTACGATAATCAATACTTTTCTATCCATATTGTAGTTTTTAATTTATTATCATTTAAAGGATAGCACAATTTGTGCGTTTCGTTCTCCTTTCCATATTCTTCAGAATACCAACATTTCTCTATTGTTGGCTCTATATTTGTCTCTATACAAACCGTAATGGCTCCTCGTTGGATGACTGCTTTTCCATTTTCAACTTTCACTTGACAAGCAGGATGCAACACCAAAGTAGCATAACTATCACTTGTTGTCGCCATATCATCCTCAATAACCAATTTGTCTGCCTTATTAAAGCAGAAAGAGCGACTATGCTTATTACCATTCTGCCAAACGCATTCGGCAAGAAGGAAATCCTGATTTTCCGTCAAATCAGACTTCAAAATGTTAGTATCAGCCTTCTTTCCCCAAAGGAAAGCCCCCATCATCTGACTTTGTTCCTGGTTCATAGACCAAACTGTATTATGATTACATGAACGACGATACTCATCTCTTTTCTGTATATTGCAATGATAGATATATGTTCCAGGATCTCCTAAGATGCAATTGCCATCAACATAGAGTTGAAAACTCAATGCGTCTGCATGCCCATGAGCAGCAATACTACCAAAACCTAAAGGTGCATGATCTATACCTATTACAATCTTACCATTCTTGCTTCTCAGGAAAGTATAACCACCATCCTTAAAAGTCCTACTTTGTGAAGGCTTCCATAAAGGCAATTGCTTCAAGGTTTCGATTTCTGTCTCAGAATAGAGCCAAGATATTGTCTCGGACAAATGCTCAAAGCTTTCAAATCTTTTCCCCAATAGCAAAGAACAAAGTTGAAGAAGATAACGGTAATGGCAGATTTCTCCACCTTCCAAATCTAATATCTTACCCTCATCGTTATCACCAAATTCGCAAGCCTTAGTCTCATTCACCATAGAACAAGCAACAAACTCACATTGTTTTTCCATCAACCTCTTCCAAGACTCAGGGATCTTCATACCATAACATTTCATCAGGTGCATCACCAAAGCGTATGCCTCCATCCCGAAGGTTTGATAATGCAAAGCCATCTCCATATTCACACCATCCTTATAATTCTGCTTCATCAATTCTTCATCGAGGATGCGGATGGCAAGCTGAGCCCATGCCTCATTGCCAAAAGCAAAACCGGCATAAGCGATGGCTGTAGCTTCAACCAGCAAATGATTATTGGCCGAAGAGTATCTGGAATAATGCTGTGCGATATAAGAAGCCATATTCTTGATGCCATTCTCCATATACACGAGCAAGGCACCATTAGCCGTATATCCTTTCTTGCGAAGAAAAGCCAAAGTTACTGTCCATTGGATACAACGTATGGCAACCTCCATTACACTAGTCCAAGAAATACCATGGAGAAAAGGATTTTTTTTGTTCCAATCCAAGAACAACCATTCTAGCTCTTTTGCATATTTTTCCTCTCCTGTAGCATAATTAGCTTTAGCTAACAAGGCAAACTGGAAGTGTCTATTCAATTCCCAATTCGTTCTTGCATCACCTATTTCGTCTTTCTGTTTATAACTTAAGGAATAGCTGAAATCCGTCCCCCATTCTTTATCTGTCTGGAATCCTGCACTCCATCTTTCCTTATATATATGATAATCATACCCACCAAGGATATGAATGTCTGTATTCAGATGGAAAGCAATATTCCTGAAATTCAGACCAACATGATCGGAATCAAATATCAGAGATTGTAGCCGACTATCGAAAAGGTAAGCCGTTACGGCTACATCACGCTTACCAAAAAGCTTCTTTTCCTGCCTTTGCAGATGTTTTTGTTGAAGTCTCCAACCGACTTCCGGCAAATTCATTGCCCGAAGTCGATTGAAGTACCATTGTAATTTACTCATCAATGATTATTAATCTTTAATTACTAATTCATTTTCACTAATTAGAACTCTGTCTGTTTGAAGTTCATCTTGTGCTCTTCATTCTGAGCTTCATGATTCTGGTTGATGTCTCCCCAGGAAATACCCTCATACTTGCCATTATAGTCAACCTCTTTCCACTGGCGAACCAAGTCAATGACAATCTTGTTAGGATAATTCTTCAAAACATCCACGAATTCCTTTTCCTTATTAGTTACCACAAGCACGTCGCTGTTCTTGCATACATCATCCAAGTCGGCAGTAACGAAATGCTGCAAGTGTGGAATCTTAGCCATGATAAAGTCCTTGTTGGTACCCGTCAACTCAGAAATCTTCACGTTACGGTCGTAAATTTTGATTGCAAAGCCCTTACCCAACAAACTTTCAACAACATCAACGATAGGAGAACAACGCAAGTCATCGGTACCAGCCTTGAAACTCAAGCCCAAGATACCCACCTTACGCTGACCCTGTGCCATAATCAACTGAACGGCGCGTTTCTTCTGATTTTCATTACTTTGGAAGATACTCTCAATAACAGGAACATCTACATAGTTGTCATGTGCCAAGGTCTTCAAAGCCTTCATATCCTTAGGCAAGCAAGAGCCACCATAAGCGAAACCAGGCTTGAAATAGTAAGGAGAAATATTCAACTGCTTATCCTTGCAGAAGATTTCCATTACCTTATGAGAATCAACGCCTACAGACTTACAGATGTTACCAACCTCATTACCGAAGACAATCTTCAATGCATGATAAGTATTATTTACGTACTTCATCATTTCAGCCACCTTGATATCTGTGCAGATAAACTCAGCATTGATATGCTCATACATCTCACGGAATACCTTTTCTGCATACTCAGAATCAGTACCAATCAATGTCAATGGTGGATTGAAGTAATCCTCAACAGATGTACCTTCACGAAGGAACTCTGGGTTGCTGACAACATTGAAATCTACGCCACGCTTCAAGCCACTTTCTTGCTCAATAATCTCACCTACCTTCTTGTTGGTACCTGGAAGAACAGTTGAACGGATTGCAATGAGATGCATGTTTGCAGGCTTCTTATCACCAGCAAATTTCTCTTTCAATGCACGACCGATACGTCCTGCCACAGTGTAGATATAATTAAGGTTCAAATGACCTTCTGGACTGGAAGGAGTACCTACAACGATGAAAGATACTTCGGTTTCCATAATTGCCTCTGCAGCAACTGTAGTTGCAGACATCAGCCCCTTTTTGTGAGCTTCCTCACAAAGTTCAGCGATGCCTTCCTCAATGATAGTAGGCTTGCCCTCATTCATCAGGCGCACCTTATTTTCATTTACATCAACACCGATCACTTTGTGACCCAACTTTGCCAAACATGCCGCACCTACGCAACCTACGTAGCCGAGGCCAAAAATACTAATGTTCATAATTCTAAAAAATGTATTTATGAATTTATTTTCTTTAATTATACTTTTTGATAAAACGGGCTGGTACGCCAGCCCAAATTTCATTTGAAGGAATATCCTTAGTTACTATACTTCCTGCTCCTACAATAACATTATCTCCTATTGTTACAGACTTTGTTATAATAGTATTTGCACCTAAAAACACATTATTACCTATTTTAATTTTACCATATTCATAATCATGATATTTTCCTCTAGGCACAACATAATGTGTTAATAAAATACAGCGCATTGTTATAGCACAATAATCACCAATTTCTATATTCTCGGGATGCTCACTATCAAAAATTACTTGCTGTCCAACAAAAGACTTACCGCATTTCACCCCCCCATCTGACCAATTTAAGTCGTACCGAATTAGGAAGAAAATTAGACATTGACATTCTCAAAGCCAAAGCTCTTATTGTTCTTTTTAACCGCATTTTAAATATTACAATAGTGAATCATAAAGTGTTTCTAATTGTTTTTCAACATATTCAGGCAAATGTACCTGCACCTTCTCAAAAGATTTTTTACCCATGTCTTTACAAAGGTTTTTATCTTCCATCAAGGAAACAACTGCATGATAAATGGCGTCTTTATCTCCTGGCTCCATGATAAATCCGTTTTCTCCATTCTTCAATATCTCAGGAATGCCGCCTACTGTAGTCGAAATGACAGGTAAAGAATAGCTCATCGCTTCAAGTACAGAGATTGGCAATCCCTCATTATAAGAAGGCAAGATAAAAGCATCAGCCAAATTTAGCAAATACTCTTTTTTTTCTCCATTTACCCATCCCTGGAACTCTGCAATATTTTCTAAACCATTTTGCTTGATAATTTCTTTCACTTGCTCTACATCTCCATCACCACCAAACAAAAACTTAACTTTTCCTTCAAATGTCGTTTTATGCTTTATCAGAACATCCAGTAAATCATAGATACCCTTACGCTTACCTAAACGCCCCAAGAATAACAATACAAAATTATTGTGTTTAACCTTCTTTACACGTGGCAGAGCTATTACATTTTTGATAACGACAACATTTTTATGATGAATCGTCGTTTCAAACCATTCCTTCCAACTTTCACTAAGCGCAATAATACAATCACATTTAGTAAGTGTTTTTTGTACCGCATTCAGGTGTTGTGCAGAAAATCTCTGAAATTCAGAACCATGACAATGAAAAACGACCTTTTTACCAAACATTTTTGCAAGATTGATAAAAAAACGCTTTCTCCAAAAACTCGTATCACTTGACCCATGCACATGCACAATTTCTATTTCTTTATGGAAAAGCATCCACTTCCAAAACTGAATATAAGCTTTGAAAAAGGCCACCATTTTTTGCATAGTTCCATAATCTACTACTGTTGCAACATGATTGAATGGCTGATAAAAAGTACTATATACTTTCTCAACCGCAGCAACACCACCATGAACCACCCGATAATCTATACCTATGGTTAATATATTTTTTGCTTCCATTTATCGTTGATTATATAGATATATTATAAAAAAACACATTAGCATATACAGAACTTTTGCCACCTGTTTTTTAGGGAAAACTATATCGAAATTTAAAAATATAGCAAAAACTAACAGAAAAGGTACAAAAAATGGTATATGATAACGGAGATCCAAACCCGTGCCAGTTAATGCAAGCATAACAACACCTAAAACAACACTAGACGCTACTGAGTAAAACTCAATTTTCATATTCTTTATTACCCAAAATATAGTAGCCCAAACAGGTAAATTTAGGAGCATCTTTAATAAAGAAGAATAACTAAAAAATAAGGTGTCTTTAAAATAAGTGTAATTAGGGAAAGGACCAACTATACTCGCAGCTATATCTCCCATTTTTTTACCATATGAGTTATTTCCAGCACTATTATATCTTGACTCTGCTATGTTATAAATTTCATCCATAGATTTTCCCAGTACTTTCTCTGCTATAATATTTATCATTATTGGACCTAAAAATGCAGCACCAAGCAAAATAAATGTATATAATTTCTTATTTCTTTCTTTGACATAAGTTCCAAGAATAAAGGAAACAACTATAATGAAAGTTACAGCAGTTCTAAAGAAAATCGTAAAGCCACCGAATAATCCAAACCAAAACAAATCCGTCATTTTTCTTGTTCGTTGATACTTTACCATATAATAGAAAGCACCAGCTATGAAGAACATGAATAAATCTTCTTTTCTTCCTGTAGCTGAAATATCAACAAAAAACGTAAATGTCGAAAAGAGCGTTGCTATTATTCTTGAATTTGTATCATCACTTCTATTTTTATTATAGAGTTCGCAAGTTTTATATAAGAACTTGGCAGAAAAAGCTATCAAGAAAGCGTTGAATATGATTACAAGCCATAAGGCTATGTCTTGCGACATCACTTTATGAATGAAAAACAGATAGAAAGTATAACCAAAATCATCAATATTTCCCCAATAATTATTCTCTAAGAAATATTTGTATTCTCCTATTGTTTTATAATTTTCAAGTAACGCATATCGAAAATAATTTATAGCATCGTTGTTCGGATCATTACCAAAGATAGACACTTTATCATAGCTAATGAAAACTAATCGAAGGCATACAGACAGAACCAACTGAAATAAAAATGTCAATAACAATATGTTCTTTCCTTTATTTTTCAACATAAAAGAAGCATATCCAAATGAACTTAATGCTATCACTATTTGCATCACAATGGCATAAGTATCTATTTCTTCTTTATATCCTATGCACATGAAAAGCAAATAAAATAGCAAAAATATAACAAATGCCTTTTTAAAATACATCATATCATTTTTCTCTAAGAAAAGAATTTCTTGTTTTACATGTTCTCGAAATATTTTGAAAGTTGTTCTGAATATTTGTGAGGATTAAAAAACTTATCCATCACGTTTCTGTATTCTTTTTCTAAATCATCAGGAGCTATGACATCATGCAAAGCCTTGTCGATAACAATATCCTTATCTGTATCTCCAAAACAATATAAATGTTCATATTCCTTAGCAATGTCAGCATAAGCCTTTATTGTATCAGTAAAAATTGGAACGACTCCATTTCCCAAATAATTTGCTAGCTTAGTAGGTGTTGCCACTTGATTAATCATATTATTATCACGTATCAAAAAGCCAAACTTGCATTTCGCCAACACATCATCTACCTCAGATTGAGGGACAGATTCAACAGAGAAGTTTTTTATGTTATATGTCTTAATGATTTTCTTAGCTTTTTCTAAATCAAATGTATAGATTTTCAAGAATGTATTAGGGTACCTGTCTTCAATTTTTTTATAAATATCCAATATCAAATTAAAGCCTTGATAAACCTGAATTCCTCCTGCATAACAAAAAACATTATTTTTGTATTTATCAGAAATATAGAAATGCTCAGAATTGAATTCACCATTAAAACAAGGCATCACGAAAGCGTGCTTCAAATTCAAGTGATATTTCTCCTCATAGAATTGAACCTGATATTTCGATACACAAATAGGATACTTTATTTTTTTCAAAGAGAACTTTTCTACAAGAGAAAATACAAAACGACGGAATCTAGATTTTGTACGTAAATAGTCTTCTTCTGGAACAATTCCCTGATACCAATAAATAAAGTTGCGGAAGCCTCTAAAGTATAAATAAACAAACGTATCAAAAGATGTAATCAAAAAATACACATCTTTATTCAAGGTCTTAACCTTAGGAGAATTATGAGAATCTATTTCATACACAGAAAAACCATTCTGTTTTAAACCCTCAATAATAATGCCATAATAATAACCAGTTACTACTCTAACATCTTTTTTAAAATAATATATAGATTTCATTTTATTTTTTTGTATTTTATAATTTTTGCAGGTACTCCCGCAACTACAGCATAAGGAGGCACATCTTTAACTACAACTGCGCCACAACCTATAAGGCTATCGTGCCCTATTGTAATATCCCCTATTATTTGTGCTGCTGGAGCAATATAAACATTATCTTCAATAAGAGGAGCCAACCCAGAGTTATTACCTATTGTTACAAATTGACAAATTTGTACCCCCCCCACTTATTTTTGCACTACCATTTATTACGACACAAGTTCCATGACACAAAACAAAACTTGGCCCAATTGTTAATCGTCTTGATATCTGGATATTGTATAAGGTGGAGAAAAATCTATAAGGAATATAAACTAATGGTAGTAAAATGCTATTAACATGTGCAAGTCTTAACCAAAAAGAATATATAAAACCTCTTTCAAAGAATAATACTCTGATAGTTTTTTTTAACTTATTACCATTATGTTCTCTCTGATATGCTTTAAAATCAGAGAGGATAAGTTTTAATGCACTAATGTAGCCCATATCATTGTTGTGCTATATAATTAACAATTCTTCCACAAGCTTTACCATCCCCATAAGGATTAACAGCCTTACTCATTTTTTCATAAGCTGTATCATCC
>PPYF01370289.1_pt1 | contig 44594 bp, 45 predicted proteins | sample 1559871 | NCBI WGS metagenome assembly PPYF01 (sample SAMN08240021, study PRJNA423297) | Human gut metagenome, whole genome shotgun sequencing project.
CGCCACATTCTTGTGGTATGAAATATCGGCTCAGGGGACTGGCCCGCTTGCGAACATCTCAGAGAAATTTTGTCTTCACAGTCACTCTACCATAGTAAACTGCAAAGTGTTATTCAAACTTTGGCCCTGACTTATCAGATGTGCGACCCTGGTCAAGCAACGCTTGTTCAATGGTCTGTTGCAGCATCCGAATGCGCTGTTCCATGCTGGAAGCATAGTCGCGCGTCTTCGCCTTTTCCTGAGTTAACTCGTAGCTGATGTTCAACGCGGCGATGAAAACCAGCTGCTCAGTATTTGTGACTCTAGTGCGTTCTTTCAGATCTTGCAACCGCTGATTCAGATCGTCCGCAGCCTGATTCAAAGCATCCCTTTGTTCAGGCGGGCAATTCACTCGTAGTGAACGGCCAAAAATATGGATATCGACGGGTTCTGCAGACATGCCACCTTCCTGCTGATTGACTGCGCGACCTTCACTCTCAGGATGTGAAGGGGCGACACTATAGCTACCCTGGTATGAACATACAAGCCCTTTTCTGGTATCTCCAGGGTCCAAAGTGGTAGCATATCATGAAATTCTCCCAACAATGACGAATGCGCATGTCTATACAGAACGAAATGCCGGGTTACACCGTGGTGAACCAGCAACTAAACCAACAAGGGGTGGGTCTGACGCCTGCTGAAATGCACGGCCTGTTAAGCGGCCTGCTGTGCGGCGGCAACAAGGACAGCTCCTGGCAGCCGCTGGTTCACGACCTGACCAACGAAGGTCTGGCCTTCGGTCACGAACTGGCCCAGTCATTGCGTGCAATGCATGCGGCAACCAGCGATGCGCTGGAAGATGACGGCTTTCTTTTTCAGCTTTATCTGCCCGATGGCGAGGACGTTAGCGTGTTTGAACGCGCCGATGCGCTCTCTGGCTGGGTGAATCATTTCCTGCTGGGGCTGGGTATGGTGCAGCCAAAGCTGGATAAAGTGAAAGACGAAACCGGCGAAGCCATTGACGATCTTCGTAATATTGCGCAACTTGGTTATGAAGAAGATGAAGACCAGGAAGAGCTGGAGATGTCGCTGGAAGAAATTATCGAATACGTTCGCGTAGCCGCGCTGCTGTGCCACGATACGTTCACCCGCCCGCAGCCGACAGCGCCTGAAGTTCAAAAACCAACATTACACTAACCGTACCAGCTCCGTTTACCGCGCAAAGACGCCGACGGGGCGCTTAGGGATTGAAAGGAGATGTCATGACACAGCAAGCGTTTCTCCGCCGTCGCCAGCAGCTGCTGGCGCAGATGAAGCCAGGTAGCGCGGCGTTGATTTTTGCCGCGCCAGAGGTGACTCGTAGTGCGGACTCCGAGTATCCCTATCGCCAGAACAGCGATTTCTGGTACTTCACGGGCTTTAACGAGCCGGAAGCCTTGCTGGTGCTGATTAAAAGCGATGACACTCACAACCATAGCGTTCTGTTTAACCGCGTCCGCGATCTGACGGCTGAAATCTGGTTTGGTCGTCGTCTAGGACAAGATGCGGCATCGGAAAAACTGGGTGTCGATCGCGCGCTGGCATTCAGCGAGATCAATCAGCAGCTGTATCAATTGCTGAACGGTCTGGATGTGATTTATCACGCGCAGGGCGAGTATAGCTGGGCGGATGAAATCGTCTTCACCGCATTGGATAAGCTGCGTAAAGGATCGCGTCAGAATCTGACCGCGCCGGATTCGATGATCGACTGGCGTCCTATGGTGCATGAAATGCGCCTGTTCAAAGACAGCGAAGAGATCGAAATCCTGCGTCGCGCAGGTGAAATCAGCGCGCTGGCGCATACCCGCGCAATGGAAAAATGCCGTCCTGGGATGTTTGAATATCAGTTGGAAGGAGAAATTCTGCATGAGTTCTCCCGCCACGGAGCCCGTTATCCGTCCTACAACACCATCGTCGGCGGTGGTGAAAATGGCTGTATCCTGCACTACACCGAAAATGAATCCGAGCTGCGCGATGGCGAGCTGGTGCTGATTGATGCTGGCTGTGAATATCTGGGTTACGCCGGGGATATCACCCGCACTTTCCCGGTCAATGGTAAATTCAGCCCGGCTCAGCGCGCGATTTATGACATCGTGCTTGCCTCGTTGCATAAAGCGCTTGAGCTGTATCGTCCCGGCACCTCTATTCAGGAAGTCACCACCGAAGTCGTGCGTATCATGGTGACTGGCCTGCAGGGGCTGGGGATCCTCAAGGGGGAAGTCGAACAGTTGATTGCCGATAATGCCCATCGCCCGTTCTTTATGCACGGCCTGAGCCATTGGCTGGGGCTGGATGTTCACGATGTCGGCGCGTACGGCGCCGATCGTTCTCGCGTGCTGGAGCCTGGTATGGTGCTGACCGTTGAGCCCGGCTTATACATTGCCCCGGATGCTGACGTGCCGGCGGAGTATCGTGGTATCGGTATTCGCATTGAGGATGACATCCTTATCACCGAAGACGGTAATGAAAACCTCACCGCGACGGTGGTGAAAACGGCCGACGAGATTGAAGCGCTAATGGCGGCGGCGCGCCAGCTATGAGCCTGATTATTGTCGGCGGTGGGATGACCGGCGCGACGCTGGCATTAGCCGTGTCGCACCTCACGGCTGGCCGCTTACCGGTTCATTTGGTTGAGGCTGCGGATATTAACGCCGCCCAGCATCCGGGGTTTGATGCCCGGGCGATTGCCTTGGCTGCCGGTACCTGCCAGCAGTTGGCGAAAGTCGATCTTTGGCAGGCTATCGCTGACTGCGCGACGCCTATCACGACCGTCCACGTGAGCGATCGTGGGCATGCTGGTTTTGTTACTCTTGATGCGGCCGACTACCGTCTGGCCGCGTTAGGAAATGTCGTTGAGCTGCACGATGTGGGGCAACGCTTATTTGGTTTGCTGCACAAAGCACGCGGCGTAACGCTGCACTGCCCATCAAGGGTGACGCAGGTGGTACGGCAAACCGACGGCGTCAGCGTCACGCTGGATAACGGCGAAACGCTGAATGGCAAACTGCTGGTGGCCGCTGATGGTTCGCGCTCGACGCTTGGCGAACAGTGCGGCATTCATTGGCAGCAGGAGCCTTACAACCAGGTCGCGGTCATCGCGAACGTGACCACTGCGGTTGCTCACCAGGGGCGCGCCTTCGAACGCTTCACCGAACATGGGCCGTTGGCGATGCTACCAATGTCGCAAAACCGCTGCTCGCTGGTGTGGTGTCATCCGCTGGCGCGTCATGACGAAGTATTAAGCTGGTCTGATGCGCGTTTTTGTCGTGAGCTGCAGCAAGCGTTCGGTTGGCGATTAGGCCGTATTACGCAGGCCGGTGCGCGCAGCGCTTATCCGCTTTCGTTGACTACGGCTACGCGAACCGTATCGCATCGCCTGGCGCTGGTCGGCAACGCGGCGCAGACGTTGCATCCGATTGCAGGTCAAGGATTCAATCTCGGTATGCGCGATGTGATGACGCTGGCGGAAACGTTGACGCAGGCGCATCACGCCCACCAGGATATCGGCGACTACGCGCTACTTTGTCAGTATCAACGCCAGCGCGCGGAGGATAAATCCGCCACCATCGGCGTCACCGATAGCCTGGTACATCTGTTTGCTAATCGCTGGGCACCGCTGGTTGTCGGGCGTAACGCAGGGCTGATGGCGATGGAATTGTTTACCCCTGCACGCGATAGGCTCGCGCAGCGGACGCTGGGCTGGGTCGCCCGCTAAGAGCAGTTAAGGAGTTAATGTGCAAAGTGTTGATGTTGCCATCGTAGGCGGTGGAATGGTCGGGCTGGCGGTGGCCTGCGGTTTACAGGGCAGCGGCCTGCGGGTAGCGGTACTGGAACAATCGCAGCCACAGGCGCTGGCCGCCGATGCGCCACCGGCGCTGCGCGTGTCGGCGATTAATGCCGGCAGCGAAAAACTGTTGTCAAAGCTGGACGTTTGGTCGGCCATTGTCGCTCAGCGTGCCAGTTGCTATCACGGTATGGAAGTGTGGGATAAAGACAGTTTTGGCCGCATCGCGTTTGACGATCGCAGCATGGGCTACAGCCATCTCGGCCATATCGTCGAGAATGCGGTTATCCATCAGGCCCTTTGGCAGAAAGCCGAACGCTGTGCCGACGTGACGCTGATGGCGCCTGCCGAACTCCAGCAAGTGGTGTGGGGCGAGAACGAAGCTTTTCTGACGCTGAAAGACGGCAACATGCTGACCGCTCGTCTGGTGGTCGGGGCCGATGGCGCCAACTCCTGGCTGCGCAATAAGGCTGATATTCCGCTGACCTTCTGGGATTATCGCCATCACGCGCTGGTGGCGACGGTACGCACTGAAGAGCCGCACGAAGCCGTTGCGCGTCAGTGCTTCCACGGAGAAGGGATCCTGGCGTTTCTGCCGCTGTCCGATCCACACCTGTGCTCTATCGTGTGGTCACTATCACCGCAGGAAGCTGAACGGATGCAGCAGGCCAGTGACGCCGATTTTAATCAGGCATTGAACATTGCCTTCGATAATCGTTTGGGGCTGTGTCAGGTCGAAAGTGAACGGCAAATCTATCCGCTGACTGGCCGCTATGCGCGCCAGTTTGCTGCTCATCGCCTGGCGCTGGTCGGCGATGCGGCGCACACCATTCATCCGTTAGCCGGGCAGGGCGTGAATCTGGGCTTTATGGATGCCGCGGAACTTATCGATGAGCTCAAACGCCTGCATGCGCAGGGCAAAGACATAGGGCAGCATTTCTATCTGCGCCGCTATGAGCGCAGCCGCAAGCACAGCGCTGCGCTGATGCTGGCGGGAATGCAGGGTTTCCGCGAACTGTTCGCGGGCGAAAACCCGGCGAAAAAACTGCTGCGTGATATTGGTCTGAAGTTGGCGGATACGCTGCCCGGAGTAAAACCGCAGTTGATTCGTCAGGCGATGGGTCTGAATGACCTGCCCGAGTGGCTTCGTTAAGCCGATCACACTTTTCCTCCCGGCGGCTCTGCCGGGGGGCTTCCCCCTCATTTGAAAAAATCTAATTTTACGCCATTTTTCGCATTAGATTTTTTAATTCACTCGTTTTCATGTTACGAAAAACACGCCTGCTTTTCCGCATGAAATATCATCTTATGCTGAATGTCTCGCCATTATTGTTAATTATATGTGGCGTATTTCGCTTTTTTGCAGTTGATCATTCTGTATGATTTTTGGCGGCTTTTGGTCATAAGCTAATGTGATGTCCCTTTTTTCCCGATGGTTTAGCACGGTGTTCGGTGGTAAGTTCAGGGAAAAGAGAACGTTTGCGTCGGCACCTGAAAGGGCGTCGTCGTTAGTTTTTGTGGTGCGATATATTCAACGAGGACATGATGGCTCAACAAACGCCTTTGTATGACCAGCACGTGTTATGTGGCGCGCGCATGGTAGATTTCCACGGCTGGATGATGCCGCTGCACTATGGCTCGCAGATTGATGAGCACCACGCGGTGCGTACTGATGCCGGGATGTTCGATGTGTCGCATATGACCATCGTTGATCTGCACGGCAGCCGGACTCGCGAGTTCCTGCGCTACCTGCTGGCGAACGATGTCGCCAAGCTCACCAAACCCGGTAAAGCGCTTTATAGCGGTATGCTAAATGCATCGGGTGGCGTAATTGATGATCTCATCGTTTACTACCTGACCGAAGATTATTTCCGCCTTGTCGTCAACTCAGCTACCCGCGAAAAAGACCTCTCCTGGATTACCCAACACGCCGAACCGTATGCCATTGATATCACTGTCCGTGACGACCTGTCGCTGATTGCGGTTCAGGGCCCGAACGCCCAGGCGAAAGCATCCAGCTTGTTTAGCGATGAACAGCGTCACGCGGTTGAAGGGATGAAACCTTTCTTTGGCGTGCAGGCGGGTGAATTCTTTATCGCCACCACCGGCTACACCGGTGAAGCTGGCTATGAAATTGCGCTGCCGAAAGAGCAGGCCGCTGATTTCTGGCAGAAACTGGTGCAGGCGGGCGTGAAGCCTTGCGGTCTGGGCGCGCGCGATACGCTGCGTCTTGAGGCTGGCATGAACCTGTACGGCCAGGAGATGGACGAAAGTATCTCTCCGCTGGCGGCAAATATGGGCTGGACTATCGCCTGGGAGCCGGCTGAGCGTAACTTTATCGGTCGCGAAGTGCTGGAGCTGGAACGTGAGAAAGGCACCGAACAGTTGGTTGGCCTGGTGATGACTGAAAAAGGCGTGCTGCGCGGCGAACTGCCGGTCCGCTTTACCGATGCCAATGGCAACGCCCGTGAAGGGGTGATCACCAGCGGAACGTTCTCGCCGACGTTAGGCCACAGTATTGCACTGGCTCGCGTCCCGGCTGGAATTGGCGAGACGGCGATTGTGCAGATCCGTAACCGTGAAATGCCGGTGAAGGTCACGAAACCTATTTTTGTACGTAACGGTAAATCCGTAGCGTAACCCATTATTATTCTGGAGATTCTTTGATGAGCAACGTACCAGCAGAACTGAAATACAGTAAAGAACATGAATGGCTGCGCAAAGAAGCTGACGGCAGCTACACCGTCGGCATCACCGAGCACGCGCAGGAATTACTGGGCGACATGGTGTTTGTTGACCTGCCGGAAGTGGGTGCCACGGTGAGCGCTGGCGACGACTGCGCGGTAGCTGAGTCCGTTAAAGCGGCCTCCGATATTTACGCACCAATCAGCGGCGAAATTGTGGCCGTCAACGATGAGCTGGGCGACTCTCCGGAGCTGGTTAACAGCGAACCGTACGCCGGTGGCTGGATCTTCAAAATCAAAGCCAGCGACGAAGCCGAAGTTGCCGCGCTGCTGGATGCGACCGCATACGAAGCTCTGCTCGAAGACGAATAAATACGCTTCATACTTCGCGCTGCAGGCGCGTTGGCTGCGTTCGTTCAGCCCAGTCACGTACTTATGTACGCTCCTGGGCATTCACTTACTTGCCGCCTCCCTGCAACGTGAATTATTTTGCGTATTTGGCGTAGTTTGTAGGCCTGGTAAGCGAAGCACCACCGGGCAACTTAGTTAGACAATCACGATTCACCGCACGTTTCAGGAACCATCGCTCATGACACAGACTTTAAGCCAGCTTGAAAACCGTGGCGCGTTTATTGAACGTCACATCGGGCCGGATGCCCAGCAGCAGCAAGAGATGCTCAAAACAGTTGGCGCGGATTCATTAAACGCACTGATTGGACAGATCGTGCCGAAAGATATCCAGCTTGCCACGCCGCCGCAGGTAGGCGACGCCACCACAGAATTCGCCGCGCTGGCGGAGCTGAAGGCGATTGCCGGCCGCAACAAGCGCTTTAAGTCATACATTGGCATGGGCTATGCCCCCGTGCAGTTGCCGCCGGTTATCCTGCGCAATATGCTGGAAAACCCGGGCTGGTATACCGCGTATACGCCGTATCAGCCGGAAGTCTCTCAGGGCCGCCTCGAAGCACTGCTCAATTTCCAGCAGGTTACGCTGGATCTGACCGGGCTTGATATGGCTTCCGCTTCGCTGTTGGATGAAGCGACCGCCGCCGCCGAAGCGATGGCGATGGCTAAGCGCGTGAGCAAACTGAAAAATGCGAACCGTTTCTTTGTGGCAGCCGACGTGCATCCGCAAACGCTGGATGTGGTCCGTACCCGTGCAGAAACCTTCGGCTTCGACGTGATTGTTGATGATGCAGCCAAAGCGCTGGATCACCAGGACGTGTTTGGCGTGCTGTTGCAGCAAGTTGGCACGACCGGTGAAGTTCACGACTACTCTGCGCTGATAGCAGAGCTGAAATCCCGCAAGGTGGTGGTCAGCGTTGCTGCAGATTTCATGGCGCTGGTGCTGTTAACTGCACCGGGTAAACAAGGGGCGGACATTGTCTTCGGCTCCGCTCAACGCTTCGGCGTACCGATGGGCTACGGTGGCCCGCACGCGGCGTTCTTTGCCGCTAAAGATGAATTCAAACGCGCCATGCCTGGCCGTATTATCGGCGTATCGAAAGATGCCGCTGGCAATACCGCACTGCGCATGGCGATGCAGACTCGTGAGCAGCATATCCGCCGCGAGAAAGCCAACTCCAACATTTGTACTTCCCAGGTTCTGCTGGCGAATATCGCCAGCCTGTACGCGGTATACCATGGCCCGGTTGGCCTGAAACGTATTGCTAACCGCATTCACCGCCTGACCGATATTCTGGCCGCCGGCCTGCAGCAAAAAGGTCAGAAACTGCGCCACGCTCACTACTTTGACACGCTGTGTGTAGAAGTGGCAGATAAAGCCGCGGTGCTGGCGCGTGCGCAGGCTGCTGAAATTAACCTGCGTAGCGACATCCTGAACGCCGTGGGCATCACCCTGAACGAAACGACCAGCCGCGAAGATGTGCTGAGCCTGTTTAGCGTGATTCTGGGCGACAACCACGGCCTGGACATCGACACCCTCGACAAAGACGTGGCGCTCGATAGCCGCTCTATCCCGCAAGCGATGCAGCGTGATGACGCAATCCTGAGTCATCCGGTGTTTAATCGTTATCACAGCGAAACCGAGATGATGCGCTATATGCACTCTCTGGAACGCAAAGATCTGGCGCTGAATCAGGCGATGATCCCACTGGGATCTTGCACCATGAAGCTGAACGCCGCGGCGGAAATGATCCCAATCACTTGGCCAGAATTTGCTGAACTGCACCCGTTCTGCCCGGTTGAGCAGGCTGAAGGCTATCATCAGATGATCGGTCAGCTTTCCGATTGGCTGGTGAAGTTAACCGGTTATGACGCACTGTGCATGCAGCCGAACTCCGGCGCGCAGGGCGAATATGCCGGCCTGCTGGCGATTCGTCACTACCACGAAAGCCGCAACGATGGTCACCGTGATATCTGCCTGATCCCAAGCTCTGCGCACGGTACCAATCCGGCTTCTGCGCAAATGGCGGGGATGCAGGTAGTGGTGGTGGCCTGCGATAAGAACGGCAACATCGATCTGGCCGATCTGCGTGCCAAAGCAGAACAGCACGCGGCGAATCTCTCTTGCATCATGGTGACCTACCCTTCCACCCACGGCGTGTATGAAGAGACCATCCGTGAAGTGTGCGAAATCGTCCACCAGTTTGGCGGCCAGGTTTACCTCGATGGCGCGAACATGAATGCGCAGGTTGGTATTACCTCGCCGGGCTTTATCGGCGCGGACGTTTCGCACCTTAACCTGCATAAAACCTTCTGTATCCCGCACGGCGGCGGCGGCCCAGGTATGGGGCCAATCGGCGTGAAAGCGCACCTCGCACCGTTCGTTCCGGGGCACAGCGTAGTGCATATCGAAGGGATGCTGACCCGTCAGGGTGCGGTTTCCGCAGCACCATTCGGCAGCGCTTCTATTCTGCCAATAAGCTGGATGTACATCCGCATGATGGGCGCGGAAGGGCTGAAACAGGCAAGTCAGGTAGCCATCCTTAACGCTAACTACATTGCTACCCGTCTGAAAGACGCTTATCCGGTGCTGTACACCGGTCGCGACGGCCACGTGGCGCATGAATGTATTCTGGATATTCGCCCGTTAAAAGAAGAGACGGGGATCAGCGAGCTGGATATCGCTAAGCGTCTTATCGACTACGGTTTCCATGCGCCAACGATGTCCTTCCCGGTGGCGGGGACGCTGATGGTTGAGCCGACGGAATCAGAAAGCAAAGCCGAACTGGATCGCTTTATCGATGCCATGCTGGCAATCCGCAGCGAGATTGAGCGCGTGAAAGCCGGTGAATGGACGCTGGAAGACAACCCGCTGGTCAACTCTCCGCATACCCAGAATGAGCTGGTGGCAGAGTGGAACCACGGCTACAGCCGTGAAGTTGCCGTCTTCCCGGCGGGCATGGCGAACAAGTACTGGCCGACGGTGAAACGTCTTGATGACGTTTACGGCGACCGTAACCTGTTCTGCTCATGCGTACCGATGAGCGAATACCAGTAATCCACGAGTGACACTATCTTTTAAAGGCGCTTCGGCGCCTTTATTTTTTTGGGAGAATGGGATGACACTTGCATTGGTAACCGGCGCGAGCCGGGGGATTGGACGGGCAACGGCGTTACAGTTGGCGCTGGAAGGCTATACGGTGGCGGTAAATTATCATCAGAATGCGCAGGCGGCGGATGCGGTGGTTAACGCTATTCAGGCGGCGGGGGGGAAAGCGTTTGCCGTGCAGGCGGATATTGGCGATGAACAGCAGGTTGAAGCCATGTTTAGCCTGCTGGATAAACGGCCTGAACCGCTGACTGCGCTGGTGAACAACGCCGGTATCCTGTTTACGCAAAGCCGCGTAGAAGCGCTGAGCGCCGAACGTATTAACCGGGTTTTAACGACGAATGTTACCGGCTACTTCCTATGCTGCCGGGAGGCGGTAAAACGCATGGCGGTACCGCATGGCGGTGCTGGCGGCGCGATTGTTAATGTCTCTTCGGCGGCGTCGCGGCTGGGGGCGCCTTTCGAATATGTCGATTATGCTGCCTCAAAAGGGGCGGTCGATACGTTGACGACCGGGCTGGCGCTTGAGGTGGCGGCGCAGGGCATTCGCGTCAACTGCGTGCGGCCGGGGCTTATCTATACCGAGATGCACGCTTCCGGCGGCGAGCCGGGCCGCGTTGACCGCGTGAAGTCGATGTTGCCCATGCAGCGCGGTGGCCAGCCGGAAGAGGTGGCGCAGGCGATTGTCTGGTTACTGAGTGAAAAGGCGTCGTACGTGACGGGCAGTTTTATTGAGTTGGCGGGCGGTAAATAGCGAAGTTAGCCCCTCTCCTCGTGAGCAGAGGGGCGAGTGATTACAGATTTTCGCCGTTGCTGGCGATCACTTCTTTGTACCAGTTGAAGCTCTTCTTGCGTGAGCGCGACATATCACCGGTACCGTCGTCATGCTTGTTGACGTAAATAAAGCCGTAGCGCTTGCTGTACTGCCCGGTTGTGAACGATACGCAATCGATGCAGCCCCACGGCGTATAGCCCATCAGGTCAACCCCATCGTAGGTGACGGCTTTCATCATCTCTTCGACGTGGGCACGCAGATAGTCGATGCGGTAGTCATCGTTTATGCTGCCGTCGGCTTCGACTTTATCGTACGCGCCGAAGCCGTTTTCCACGATAAACAGCGGTTTTTGGTAGCGTTCGTACAATTCACACAGCGAGTAGCGCAGGCCGACCGGGTCAATCTGCCAGCCCCAGTCAGAGGCTTTCACGTGTGGGTTTGGTACGCTGCCTTCAAAGCCAGAAATCGCATCGCCGCTGCCACCTTCAGCCTTCACGGCGTTAGTCATGTAGTAGCTGAGTCCAAGGTAATCACAGGTGCCTTCACGTAAGATGGCCTCATCGCCAGCTTCCATTTTGATATTAAAGCCGCGACGTTCCCACTCGTTTAGCACGTAGCGCGGGTAGTAGCCGCGCATCTGCACGTCGGTAAAGACATAGCGCTCACGCATTGATTCCTGCGCAAACATCACGTCTTCTGGTTTGCAGGAGAATGGATAGAGTGCCACCATCGCCAGCATACAGCCGACCTGCATTTCCGGGTTAATTCGGCGAGCGGCTTTCACCGCCAGCGCGCTGGCCACGAACTGGTGGTGCAGCACCTGGTACATGGTCTCTTCTGGGTTCTCATGCTCTGTATAGACCACGCCGGAACAGCAGTAGCCGAACAATGGTGCGCGCCAGTTGCGTTGGTTATTGATTTCGTTAAAGGTCATCCAGTATTTGACCTTGTGCTTGTAGCGTTCGAAAACGACTTCAGCGAAACGCACAAAGAAATCGACCACTTTGCGGTTGGTCCACGCGCCATATTGCTGCACCAGATGCAGCGGCATTTCGAAGTGGGAGAGGGTGATCACCGGCTCGATGTTGTATTTCAACAGCTCATCGAACATGTCGTCGTAAAATTTTAGCCCTTCTTCATTTGGCAGCGCTTCGTCGCCGTTAGGGAAGATACGGGTCCAGGCAATTGAGGTTCGGAAGCATTTGAAGCCCATCTCAGCAAACAGCTTGATGTCTTCTTTGTAGTGGCCATGAAAATCGATTGCTTCATGATTCGGATAATATTTCCCCGGCACCACTTCCTGAGTGATTTCGCGCGGAACGCCGTGGGCACCGCCGGTTAGCACATCACAGATGCTGGGGCCTTTGCCGCCTTTATTCCAGCCGCCTTCAACCTGGTGTGCGGCAACGGCGCCACCCCATAAAAAGTCTTTCGGTAAGGTCAGTTTTTTCATCTTTGCTATGCTCATATATTGGGCTTAATAACGCTGAGTCTAACAAAGGATAATTAAATGTCACGATATAACAAATTCCACCACGGGGAATATGTTACATCGAAAAAACACCCTGTATTTTTATGCTAATTTCTTCGCCAATTTACGACCGAGTGATTCCAGAATATAGATAACTGGGATCTGTGTCGTAATATCGTAGACGCCGCCTATGCGGGTTTGCGGGACGTGCCAGGAGAGATTAAAGTCGGCGAGTTTGGCCAGGCGCGAGTGCTCGTGGCTGGTGATGGACATGACTTTGCAGCGGTGCAGACTGAACTGTCCGGCAAAACGCAGAATTTCTTCCGTTTCACCAGAGACCGAGAGCACGATCGCCAGTGCATTTTTTGCCATGTCATTGGTGACGGGAAAATAAGGGTCGTCGATATGGTTGCTGAATTTTCCAATATTAGAAAAGAATCGTGCACCATATTTTGCAAGTGAGCCTGAGGTCCCTGCACCGACAAAAATAATACGTTCGGATGAGAGAATAATATCGACTGCATGATCGAGCAGTTTATCAAACTCGTCATTATTCACGCCTTTGAAAAAACTGATGATCTCACTGGCGCCGAAATTAGCCTGCTGCGGTTCATCCTGTTCTAAATATAATTTAAAGCGTACGCGAAACTCTGAATACCCTTCACAGTTTAGCTTGCGGCAAAAACGCATCACCGTGGTCGTCGAAACGCCTGCCGCATCGGCCAGCTCGCGGATGGTCATATACATCACCGTATCACGATTTTTGATAACGTAGTGGTAGACCATCATCTCAAGATTATTGAGACTGGCGATAGTAGCGTGGGAGAATAGGCTCACGGTAGCGATACTCGTAAAATTAAATCATCTACAGGGAATGATACCATGCAGCCTAACGACATCACTTTTTTTCAGCGCTTTCAGGCCGACATTCTTGCTGGGCGTAAGACCATTACGCTGCGCGATGCATCGGAGTCCCATTTTAAGGTTGGGGATGTGCTTCGCGTGGGGCGTTACGAAGATAACGGCTATTTCTGTACAATCCGCGTAGTGGCAACGTCAACGGTGACCATGGATACGCTGACGGATCGCCATGCCGAGCAGGAAAACATGACGCTGTCAGAGCTAAAGCAGGTTATCTCTGATATTTATCCGGGTGAAAATACTTTCTATGTCATTGAATTTAAATTCATTGATTGAAATAAGGTACACGTGTTAGTTGAATGATTTTGTTAACTTATTGATTAATATGATTTTACAAAAAATCATCATTTTATTTTAGCTTACATGTGTTCACTGAAATCATTCTCAGTTACGCTAGGGTGTTTGTTCGATTTATCGTCCGCCCGGAGCGCGTAATGGATAAGAAGCCACTCATTCAGCAGGGATATTCTCTGGCAGAGGAAATTGCCAATAGCATCAGTCACGGTGTCGGTTTTGTATTGGGGATTGTTGGTTTGGTCCTGCTGCTGGTTCAGGCGATTGACGCCAACGCCAGCGCGACGGCTATCACGAGCTACAGCCTCTACGGCGGCAGTATGATCCTGCTGTTTCTTGCCTCGACGCTGTATCACGCCATCCCTTCTCAGCGTGCGAAGGTGTGGCTGAAAAAATTCGATCATTGCGCCATTTATCTGCTGATTGCCGGGACTTACACGCCGTTTTTGCTGGTTGGGCTGGATTCACCGCTGGCGCGGGGTCTGATGATTGTTATCTGGAGCCTGGCGCTGCTGGGGATCTTATTTAAGCTGACCATCGCACATCGCTTTAAAGTTCTGTCGCTGGTGACTTACTTAACGATGGGCTGGCTATCACTTATCGTGGTGTATCAACTGGCGGTGAAGCTGTCGATAGGCGGTGTGACGCTATTGGCGGTCGGGGGGATTGTCTATTCGCTGGGGGTTATTTTCTACGTCTGCAAGCGGATACCGTACAACCACGCTATTTGGCACGCGTTTGTGCTGGGTGGCAGCGCCTGCCATTTCCTGGCAATTTATCTGTATGTCGGGCAGGCTGCGTAGTTTCCCGTTGTTCCGGGCTACACTTTACGGGTAGCCCGGAGAAGGACTCGGTTACTCTTCGTCTAATGAATACGGCAGCGGCTTGATGCTCAGGGTATTTGCATCGTCGCGCACGCGGAAAACGCTGTCGGCTTCCATATCATTATTCATTACCACCTGCACCAGCAGTTGGCCATCTTCCAGCTGTACTGCGGCTAGCACGGTGCCGGTACGGCGCCAGTTGTCACCCATTTTCAGCTCGAGATCTTCGCCAGCCACTGGGACGCGTGCGGCAGAACCGGCCAGCGTCCACAGCGCACGCTTATTGGCACCACGGAATTTTGCACGAGCCACCATCTCCTGACCGGTATAGCAGCCTTTCTTAAAGCTGATACCACCCAGCGCCTGAATGTTGGTGGCTTGCGGGATAAACTGCGCGCTGTTTGCTTCGTCAATGATCGGCAGGCCGGCCTCAATGTCCAGCGCCAGCCACTGCTGGCTGTTGTTGAGCTGTGCTTCGCCGCGCAGCGCTTCCATCACGCGCTCGGCGGTGGCAACGTCGGTGACCAGCAGGAAACGCTCATCCGGATGAGCCAGCCACAGCAGCGATGTTTCTCCGTCCTGCACGCTTGGCTTTTCGGCTCCCGGCAGTTCGGCAAACAGATTCGCCAGCGCAGCACGCGCCTGGAAACCCGCCACGCCTAGCAGCACCAGATCGTCATTGGCGGCGATAGTCACTTTTGAGAAAACGGCATATTTTTTCAGCTGAGTCAGCTGCGCTTCGCGCACGCTGCGACGTTCGATGATGGCAAAACCGTCGTGACGGCGGAACAAACGCAGGTTGCTCCACATTTTGCCTTTCGCGTCGCAGTGGGCAACCAGCAGATGCTGGTGTTCATTCATTTGCGCGACGTCAGCGGTAACCTGGCCTTGCAGGTACTTTTCGCTGTCGGCACCGGTGAGGGTCGCCAACGCCCAATCATCAAGCGTCATTAACGTCAGCGGTAAACGCGCTGAGGCGCAAGGCTGGCGTGGAGGAAAAGGAGTAAAAGCCATATGAGTGTCCTGAATTGAGTAACGAACGCGCTTATTCCCTCATGGTAAAAGAGATGTCCGCCATTGCAAGCGGTTTTGACGGCCGTTTTGTGCCGTTCGCGCGTTCAGCGAAGCGGGGCGTAAGAAAAGGAATTCCATGCGTTTAATATGGTTTTTTTCTGAATATGACGCGCGTGACGTGAGATTCCAGTAAAGAAACTGCAAAAAACACGTTAAACTAGTAACAACGTAATGCTGGAAGGAAATTATGGACATCAATAATAAAGCCCGTATCCATTGGGCATGCCGCCGCGGTATGCGTGAACTCGACATCTCCATCATGCCGTTCTTTGAGCATGAGTACGACACGCTGAGCGATGAAGACAAAGCTATCTTTATTCGTCTGCTGGAATGCGACGATCCGGACCTGTTCAATTGGTTGATGAACCACGGTAAACCGGCCGATGCCAGACTCCAGCGTATGGTACAACTTATTCAGACACGGAATCGGGAACGTGGTCCTGTGGCAATCTGATTTACGCGTCTCATGGCGCTCACAGTGGCTCTCTTTACTGCTCCACGGCCTGGTGGCGGCTTTTGTGCTGCTGATGCCCTGGCCGTTGAGCTATACCCCGCTTTGGCTGCTGTTGCTGTCGCTGGTGGTGTTCGACTGCGTGCGCAGCCAACGGCGCATTCATTCACATCAAGGCGAGATTAAACTGCTGATGGACTCCCGTCTGCGTTGGCGCAATCAGGAGTGGGATATTCAGGGCGCGCCGTGGATGCTGAGCTCAGGCATGATGTTGCGTATTCGTCGCTGTGGCGGCGGTCGGCGTCACCATCTGTGGCTGGCGGCTGACAGTATGAATCCGGAAGAGTGGCGCGATCTGCGGCGTATTCTTTTGCAGCAGCCCGCGCCGAGTAAGCACTAAGAGAACTGTTCGGCCATTTCGCCGAGAATCTGCTCGCACCAGCTCTGAATGCGTTCATCGCTCAGATCGTATTGGTTCGTTTCATCCAATGCGAGACCGACAAACAGCTGCCCGTCGGCGATAACCGGTTTCGGGCTGGTGAACTCATACCCTTCCGTTGGCCAGTAGCCGACAAATTTCACCGCTTTGGTGGCCAGCTTATCGTGCAGCATGCCCAATGCGTCGAGGAACCACTCGCCGTAGCCTAGCTGGTCGCCCATGCCATAGAGTGCGACGATTTTACCTTCCAGATTCAGCGTATCCAGCTGTTCCCAGATGGCTTCCCAATCTTCCTGAATTTCACCGAAATCCCAGGTTGGGATCCCGAGAATGAGCACATCGTATTGCTCCATTAAGGCTGGAGAATCATCTTTTAGATTGTGTAATGTGACCAGTTCCGGCCCGATAATGTCGCGAATTTTTTCCGCTGCCATTTCGGTATAGCAGGTGCTGGAACCATAAAAAAGGCCAATATTCATGACGTACAGCTCTCGATTCTTGCGATGACGATGCCGCTAGTGTACCAGAAAGGCATCTGATTCAGGCATAATGGTGCTGATTAAACACGCACAGGAGCCGATGTGGACAAGGACCTTGCACGAATCGAGCAGTTTCTCGATGCGCTGTGGCTGGAGCGAAATCTGGCGGAAAATACCCTCAGCGCCTATCGTCGCGATCTGACGATGGTGGTGGAATGGCTGGCGCATCGCGGCCTCACGCTTGAGAGCGCGCAAAGCGACGATCTGCAAAACCTGCTCGCCGAGCGTCAGCAGGGCGGCTATAAGGCGACCAGCACGGCACGACTGCTTAGCGCCATGCGTCGCTTCTTTCAGCATCTGTATCGTGAAAAGATTCGTCCTGACGATCCCAGCGCGCTGCTGGCATCGCCTAAACTTCCCCAGCGACTGCCGAAGGATCTCAGTGAGGCACAGGTAGAACGGCTACTGCAGGCGCCGGTGGTGGATCAACCCCTTGAGCTGCGCGATAAGGCTATGCTTGAGGTACTGTATGCGACCGGTCTTCGCGTTTCCGAGTTGGTCGGCCTGACGATGAGCGATATCAGCCTACGTCAGGGCGTCGTTCGAGTGATCGGGAAAGGTAATAAAGAACGGTTGGTTCCGTTAGGGGAAGAAGCCGTCTATTGGGTCGAGAACTGGCTAGAGCACGGTCGTCCGTGGATGCTAAACGGCGTAGCCATTGACGTCTTGTTCCCCAGCCAGCGTGCGCAGCAAATGACCCGTCAGACCTTTTGGCACCGTATTAAGCACTACGCCCAACTGGCCGGGATTGATAGCGAAAAGCTGTCACCGCACGTTTTACGCCACGCCTTTGCGACGCATTTGCTAAACCACGGCGCGGATCTGCGCGTGGTGCAAATGCTGTTAGGGCATAGCGATCTGTCAACCACTCAAATTTATACGCACGTCGCGACAGAGCGCCTGCGTCAACTTCATCAACAGCACCATCCGCGAGCATGATGCTGATTTAAAAGGACAGTTTATGAAACAAGGTTTAATGATGTTTACCCTGCTGGCCGCCGCTTTTTCCGGCGTAGCGCATGCTGACGATGCCGCGATTAAGCAATCTCTGGCAAAACTGGGTGTGCAGAGCACCGATATCCAGCCTGCCCCAGTTGCCGGTATGAAAACCGTGCTGACCAACAGCGGTGTGCTGTACGTTACCGATGATGGTAAACACATCATTCAGGGGCCAATGTATGACGTGAGCGGCGCACAGCCGGTCAACGTGACGAACGGCCTGCTGATGACCCATCTGAAAGCGCTGGAAAAAGAGATGATCGTCTACAAAGCGCCGCAGGAAAAACACGTGATCACCGTCTTTACCGACATCACCTGTGGTTATTGCCACAAGCTGCATGAAGAGATGAAAGACTACAACGCGCTGGGCATCACCGTGCGCTATCTGGCCTTCCCACGCCAGGGCGTGCAAAGCCAGGCTGAGCAGGACATGAAAGCTATCTGGTGTGCTAAAGACCGCAACAAGGCGTTTGATGATGCGATGAACGGCAAAGGCGTACAGGCGGCGACCTGTGATCTCGACATTGCCAATCACTACGCGCTGGGCGTGCAGTTTGGCGTTAACGGAACGCCAGCGATTGTGCTTAACGACGGCTATGTGGTTCCCGGTTACCAGGGGCCGAAAGAGATGAAAGCTTTCCTCGACGAACATCAAAAACAGACCAGCGGTAAATAACTCGCGTGAAACCACAGACTCAACTGCGCCGCCGTGAGGTGGACGATTCAATCACGTTACCGGAAGAACTTTCGCCGCTGCTGCGCCGTCTGTACGCCAGCCGCGGCGTGAAAACACCGGACGATCTGCAACGCGGCCTGAAGGGCATGTTGCACTGGCGTGACCTGACGGGCGTTGAAAAAGCCGTCGAGATGCTGCACGACGCGTTCGAGAAAAATTTGCGCATTATGGTGGTGGGCGATTTTGACGCCGATGGCGCGACCAGCACCGCGCTGAGCGTTCTGGCGCTGCGCGCGATGGGCTGCCGAAGCGTGGAATATCTGGTGCCGAACCGCTTCGAAGACGGCTATGGCTTAAGCCCGGAGGTGGTCGATCAGGCTCACGCCCGCGGCGCGCAAATGATCATGACGGTGGATAACGGGATCTCTTCTCACGCCGGCGTTGATCATGCCCATAAGCTGGGGATCGGCGTGCTGGTTACCGATCACCACCTGCCGGGCGATACGTTGCCCGATGCGGATGCGATGGTTAACCCGAATCTCGCCGACTGTCCTTTCCCGTCAAAATCGCTGGCGGGCGTCGGCGTGGCGTTCTACCTGATGCTGGTGCTGTGTAATCATCTGAAAGCAAAGGGATGGTTTGAGGCCCGCGGTATTGCCGTGCCCAAAATTGTTGAATTCCTCGACCTGGTGGCATTAGGCACCGTGGCCGATGTGGTGCCGCTGGATACCAATAACCGTATTCTCACCTGGCAGGGCTTAAGCCGTATTCGCGCTGGCGTCTGCCGTCCCGGCATTAAAGCGCTGCTGGAGATCGCCAATCGTGATGCCGCAAAACTGGTGGCAAGCGATCTCGGGTTTGCGCTCGGTCCACGCCTGAATGCCGCCGGGCGTTTAGACGATATGTCGGTCGGTGTGGCATTACTGCTGTGCGATAACCTTGGCGAAGCGCGCGTGCTGGCCAACGAACTGGACGCGTTAAACCAAACGCGCAAAGAGATTGAGCAGGGCATGCAGGCGGAAGCGCTGACCCTGTGTGAAAAACTGGAACGCAGCAGCGACGAGCTGCCGGGCGGGCTGGCAATGTACCACCCGGAGTGGCACCAGGGTGTTGTGGGCATTCTGGCTTCACGCATTAAAGAACGTTTCCATCGTCCGGTGATTGCGTTTGCGCCGGCGGGTAACGGTCAGCTCAAAGGTTCCGGGCGTTCCATTCAGGGGCTGCATATGCGCGATGCGCTGGAGCGTCTGGATACCCTCCATCCTGGGCTGATGTTGAAATTTGGCGGTCACGCGATGGCAGCGGGGCTCTCATTGGAAGAAGCGCGCTTCGAGGAGTTCCAGCGTCACTTTGGCGATCTGGTCACTGAGTGGCTGGATCCGGCGCTGTTACAGGGGGAGATTCTCTCCGACGGTGAACTGACGTCGCAGGAGATGACCATCGAGATGGCGCAGATGCTGCGCGAAGCTGGCCCGTGGGGACAAATGTTCCCTGAACCGCTGTTTGACGGCCGTTTCCGCCTGCTGCAACAGCGGCTGGTCGGTGAGCGGCACCTCAAGGTGATGGTCGAGCCGGTGGGCGGCGGCCCGCTGCTGGATGGTATCGCATTTAACGTCGATACCGCCGTCTGGCCGGATAATGGGGTGCGGGAAGTGACGCTGGCCTATCGGCTGGACATCAACGAATATCGCGGCAACCGCAGCTTACAGCTGATCATCGAGAATCTCTGGCCAATTTAGCGTCTCTTAGACTGTAATTAAGGGCGGGAATCCGCTAAGATTCCGCTCTTATAACCGCATTTTTCTCGTCCATTAAAAGAAAATAGACCATGTTTGAAATAAACCCGGTAAATAATCGCATTCAGGACCTCACGGAGCGCTCCGACGTTCTTAGGGGGTACCTTTGACTATGATGCCAAGAAAGAGCGTCTGGAAGAAGTAAACGCCGAGCTGGAACAGCCGGATGTCTGGAACGAACCCGAACGCGCGCAGGCGCTGGGCAAAGAGCGTTCTTCCCTTGAAGCCATCGTCGATACCCTCGATCAGATGTCTCAGGGTCTGGAAGATGTTTCTGGCCTGCTGGAACTGGCCGTAGAAGCCGACGACGAAGAGACCTTTAACGAGGCCGTTGCCGAGCTCAATACGCTGGAAGAGAAGCTGGCACAGCTGGAATTCCGTCGTATGTTCTCCGGTGAATACGACAGCGCGGATTGCTACATCGATATCCAGGCCGGTTCTGGCGGTACTGAAGCGCAGGACTGGGCAAGCATTCTCGAACGCATGTATCTGCGTTGGGCAGAAGCGCGCGGCTTTAAAACCGAAATTATTGAAGAGTCCGAAGGTGATGTGGCCGGGATTAAATCCGTGACCATCAAAGTTTCTGGTGACTATGCCTACGGCTGGTTACGTACCGAAACCGGCGTTCACCGTCTGGTGCGTAAAAGCCCGTTTGACTCCGGTGGCCGTCGCCATACCTCGTTCAGCTCCGCATTCGTCTACCCGGAAGTGGATGACGATATTGATATCGAGATTAATCCAGCGGATCTGCGTATCGACGTTTACCGCGCTTCCGGTGCCGGTGGTCAGCACGTTAACCGTACGGAATCTGCGGTGCGTATCACCCACATTCCAACTGGGATCGTAACGCAGTGCCAGAACGACCGTTCACAGCACAAGAACAAAGACCAGGCCATGAAGCAGATGAAAGCCAAGCTTTATGAACTGGAAATGCAGAAAAAGAATGCAGAAAAACAGGCGATGGAAGACACCAAGTCGGACATTGGCTGGGGGAGTCAGATTCGCTCCTACGTACTGGACGATTCCCGCATTAAAGACCTGCGCACCGGGGTAGAAACCCGTAATACGCAGGCGGTACTGGACGGAAGTCTGGATCAATTTATCGAAGCAAGCTTGAAAGCAGGGTTATGAGGAACCAACATGTCTGAACAAAACGCACAAGGCGCTGACGAGGTAGTCGATCTTAATAACGAAATGAAGGCACGCCGCGAGAAGCTGGCTGCACTGCGTGAGCAGGGTATCCCGTTCCCAAATGATTTCCGTCGTGACCGTACCTCAGACCAACTGCACGCTGAATTCGATAGCAAGGAAGGCGAAGAGCTGGAAGCGCTGAACATCGAAGTGTCCGTGGCTGGTCGTATGATGACTCGCCGTATTATGGGTAAAGCGTCTTTCGTTACCCTGCAGGACGTTGGCGGCCGTATTCAGCTGTACGTCGCCCGTGACGATCTGCCGGAAGGTATCTACAACGAGCAGTTCAAGAAATGGGACCTCGGCGATATCCTGGGCGCAAAAGGTAAACTGTTCAAAACCAAAACCGGTGAACTGTCTATCCACTGCACCGAGCTGCGTCTGCTGACCAAAGCACTGCGCCCGCTGCCGGATAAATTCCACGGCCTGCAGGATCAGGAAGCGCGCTACCGTCAGCGTTACCTGGATCTGATCTCCAACGATACGTCCCGTAACACCTTCAAAGTGCGTTCCCAGATTCTGGCCGGCATCCGTGAATTCATGGTTGGCCGCAACTTTATGGAAGTGGAAACCCCAATGATGCAGGTGATCCCAGGCGGTGCGTCTGCCCGTCCGTTCATCACCCATCATAACGCGCTGGATCTGGACATGTACCTGCGTATTGCGCCGGAACTGTACCTGAAGCGTCTGGTGGTTGGTGGTTTCGAACGCGTCTTCGAAATTAACCGTAACTTCCGTAACGAAGGTATTTCTGTTCGTCATAACCCAGAGTTCACCATGATGGAACTCTATATGGCGTATGCGGACTATAAAGACCTGATCGAACTGACTGAGTCCCTGTTCCGTACTCTGGCGCAGAACATTCTGGGCAACACCGCGGTGCCTTACGGCGACCAGACTTTCGACTTCGGTAAGCCGTTCGAAAAACTGACCATGCGTGAAGCTATCAAGAAATACCGTCCAGAAACCGACATGGCTGACCTGGATAACTTCGACTCCGCGAAGGCCATTGCTGAAAGCATTGGCGTTCACGTTGAGAAGAGCTGGGGCCTGGGCCGTATCGTGACCGAGATCTTCGAAGAAGTTGCCGAAGCGCACCTGATTCAGCCAACCTTCATCACCGAGTACCCGGCAGAAGTTTCTCCGCTGGCGCGTCGTAATGATGAAAATCCAGAAATCACTGACCGCTTTGAATTCTTCATCGGCGGCCGCGAAATCGGTAACGGTTTCAGCGAGCTGAACGATGCTGAAGATCAGGCGCAGCGCTTCCAGGATCAGGTTAACGCGAAAGAAGCGGGCGATGACGAAGCGATGTTCTACGACGAAGACTACGTTACCGCGCTGGAACATGGCCTGCCGCCAACCGCTGGCCTGGGCATCGGTATCGACCGTATGGTGATGCTGTTCACCAACAGCCACACCATCCGTGACGTGATTTTGTTCCCGGCAATGCGTCCGGTAAAATAATCGCCATCGCGAAAAGCAAAAACCCGGCAATGCCGGGTTTTTTTATGCCTGCGCTCTGGCGCCTAGCTTCGTTTGGCGAAGCGGATAAAAGCCAGCCGCGCGTTTTCGTCCGCCGCTTCCATCACCATCCACGGACTAAATGCCCACGGCGTCAGCGTCAGGGCTTGCAGCGTATCGGCCAAATCACACCATTGATGCTCCATGACCTCATCATTGTTTGCCTGCACGTCGCTGGTCACGCGCGCGGCATATACCGGGCAGACCTCGTTTTCAACGATACCGTTGGGCGCCACGGCGCGATAGCGGAAGTCAGTGGCAATCGGGGTAATGTCGGCAATCTCGACCCCTAGCTCAAAACGACAGCGGCGGGTGATCGCCTGCTCGAAGGTTTCGCCTTGCTGTGGATGACCACACACTGAATTGGTCCAAACGCCGGGCCAGGCGACTTTGCTCAGCGAACGTCGGGTGGCCAGCAGTTGGCCGCTGTCATCGAATAACCAGCATGAGAAGGCAAGATGCAGCGGAGTGGAGAGGGTGTGAGCGGCGTACTTTTCCAGAATGCCTGAAGGTTTATCGTGCTCATCGAGCAAAATGACATGTTCGCCAGTCATGACTACTCCTGAAAATGAAAGATGACCCGGCATAAACCCACCGGGTCATATACTCAGGCGACCAGCGTAGCCCATAAATGGGAAAAAGGCATTACCAAAACAAGCCCTGGCAACATGTTGGCAACCGGGAAAAGCTTAATGTTACAGATGCGCAACCCGGTGGCCACCATCAGCAAACCGCCAGCGCAGGAGAAGTCCGCCATCATGGACGGCGAAATCATCGGCAGCAGGAAAACCGCAAGCATTGCCAGCGCCAGCTGGATAATTAACTGCGGGATCGCAATAGTCATCACCGCGTAGCCGAGCAGGGTGGCAAAAATCCCAGCGGTAAACAGATCCAGAATGGTTTTGATGTACAGGATCGACGGATCGCCACTCATTCCCTCGGTCATTGCCCCGAAAACGCCGGTGCCGCTGGCGCAAAACAGCACCAGAATCGCCACGAACTTCTCAGTAAACTCTTCGTGGCTTAAGCCTTGAACCGGCGGCAGTACTTTATTGATTAGGCCACGGGTTGAGCCCGCAACTTTGCCGATCCCGCTTTCCAGATGCAGCAGCTCGCCAATCAGCGCACCGACGATCATCGCCAGCACCACCGCAGGCATGTATTTCACTTTTAACACCAGGGTGATACCCAGACCAACGGAGCAGAGGCCGAAGGTCATCGGCAGCGCCGTTTTCACGCGCTCCGGAAGCTTCCCTCCCGCCAGCGCACCAACAAGCCCGCCAATAATGATGGCGGAACCATTTACATAAGGGCCGATTAACATGGAAATAGTGTCCTTTTAGCATGAGCCGTCGTGGCGTAGCGATCCTTCGCCCCAGCGTGGAATGTTTTCCACGTCGATGTCGAACAGGTCGAGGGCGCGACTCACGCTATGCGTAATGATGTCGTCCGCGGTCTGCGGACGCTGATAAAGCGCCGGCACCGGCGGGAAGAGGATCCCTCCCATCTCGGTAGCGGCGGCCATATTGCGAATATGACCAAGATTGAGCGGCGTTTCGCGGGCCAGCAGCACCAGACGGCGGCGTTCTTTTAACACCACGTCCGCCGCGCGCGTCAGCAGATTATCGGTAAGGCAATGGGCAATGGCACCCAGCGTTCGCATCGAGCAGGGAGCAACCAGCATCCCCAGCGTTTTAAACGATCCGCTGGCGATAGATGCGCCAAGATGACCTATCGGGTGTACGACGTCAGCCATCGCCATCACTTCATCCAGACGATAGTCGGTTTCCAGCATGCAGGTTTTCTCAGCGCCTTTTGAAACCACCAGATGAACTTCCAGCGGCAGCGGTTGCAGCAGCTCCAGCGCTTTCACGCCGTACTGAAAACCGGATGCTCCGCTAATGCCGATAATGATGCGAGGTGTCATTGTCGATTTCTCCTACTCGAAGTCTGGCAGGAAGCGTTTAACGTCCACTTCTTTAAATTTCGAACGTTCAAAGTGATGCTTCAGATGGAACGGTACGGTGCAATCGAAAATGGTTTTGCAGGACATCCCCTGCTGCAAAATACTCGGGCTGTACTCCGGCACCTGTGAAGGATCCAACGGATGGCAGCGCACGCCAGGAATGGTGAGAGTATCGATATCCCCCTGATAACGAGTCTGCATGGCCCACAGCACATCGTCGCTGTCGAAGATATCCACGTCCTCATCCACCAAAATGACATGCTTGAGTTCTGGGAAGGCGGAGAAGGCCAGCAGCGCGGCCTGGCGCTGGCGGCCTTCATCGGCCGGGGAGAATTTCTTAAACTGCATCACGGCAAGTAGCTTACCGCCGCCCGCCGAGTGGGCGAAAACGTTCAGCAGTTTGCCCGGCATTGCGCGGCCGACCATGTCGAGAATACTGGCTTCAGTTGGAATGCCCGCCATATTGACGTGCTCTTCGCCAGGCCCGACGGTAGTACGCCAGATTGGCTGATGGCGGTGGGTTACGGCTTTCACTTTGATAACCGGTAGCGCGTCTTTTGATTCACCGGTATAGCCCGGAAATTCCGGCATCGCTCGCCCGGTATCGGTATTCTGATCTTCCCGCACCCGCACGTTTGGTAGCAGTTCGCCTTCGATAATGATCTCGGCGTGGGCAATGGCTTTTTCATTGATGGTCAGGCAGTTGACCATTTCCACCGCCTGGCCGCGCAGGGAACCTGCAATGCTGAGTTCATCAAAGCCCAACGGCGTGGTCGGCGGTTCGAAGCAGGCGGCAATCTCAATGGCCGGGTCGACGCCAATGCTAATTGAGATGGGCAACGGCTGGCCGAGCTCTTCTGCCTTCATGCGGAAAGCATCAATATGACGACCGGGAGTGAGCCACATAGAGAGCTCGTCGCGGCTTTGCACGCACAGGCGGTGGATGGTGATATCCGATTCGTGGGTCAGCGGATCGGAGGCGTAGCACAGCCCCATGGTGATATACGGGCCGGCGTCCTCTTCCGTATTGGTCGGTGCTGGCAGCAGTGTCCGGAGATCGAAATCAGCGTCGGTTGCCAGATGCACCACTTCCTGGGCGACGGCTTTTCCCGTCGTCAGGACCGGTGGAATCGGGCTTTGCACCGAGTCTTTCAGCAGATGCCCCAACTTCTCCGGCGGGCAGTTGAGGAAGTGGCTGACGCGCTTACGTGAGCCATTAATGCCGATGGCGACGCTGATATCATCAAAGCCTTTGATTTTATTGAATACCATAGCCGGGCCGTTTTTACGCGTTGGGCGCTGGCAGGTACCACCGGCACCCACATAGCGGTAAACGCCGGAGAGTTCGGCATGTGGGTCAACTTCGGTGTCGGTTTCAACGTATTCGCCCGGCAGCGTTTTCAGCAGCGCCAGCGCCGAGCGGAGGTCGCGTACGGTAGGGGTATTTTTCACAGTATATTCCTGTTGATCATCGCGAAAGCATGTTTGCGCTTACCCTATTCCTTACCCTTTTCAGGGGCAAATACCGTTTTGCTGGGTCTGGGAAGATCAAAAAGAGGGGACTACACCCGCAGGAATATCATGCGTACACTAAAATAATGCGATTCTGGAGACGGGTACGAGATGGATTTAAAACGACTACGGTATTTTTGTCGGGTGGTGGAGCAGGGGTCCATTAGCCAGGCCGCAAAGGTGCTGAATATGGCGCAGCCGCCGCTGAGTAAGCGTATTCAGGAATTGGAAGATGAACTGCGCACGCCGCTATTTTTACGTCACGGTAACCGTATTGAGCCCACCGAGGCGGGTTTTTTCCTCTACCGTAAAGCCTGCGAGATCCTGCGCCAGGTGGAGGATGCCGCGCGTGAAACCACGGAGATTGCGCAAAAAGACCGGCCTTATTTTCGCTTTGGCATGAGCCATCTTTTTCAGTCTTACTTCAAGCCGCTGCTGTTGGCGCTGTATCAGCGCTACCCGGAAATTGAAATTAATATCTCGGTGACGGACTCCAGCCACCTTGAGGGGCTGTTAAACGAAGGGGCTATCGATCTGGCTTTTATTCAGCGCCCTTACCGCAGTGAGGGATTTGACTTCGTCTCCTTCGACCCGGTTAAGCTGGTGGCCGTCATTAATAAACAGTGCCTGCCCGAACCGCCGGCGAACCCGTTTGATTATCATGCGCTGGGCCAGATGCCGCTGGTGTTGCTTCACCGCGCGAAGGATTCCGGTACCTATGAGATGCTCATCGATCTGTTCCGAAAATCCGGCGTCGACCCTAAAGTCATCATGCATATTACCCAGCCTGGGGTGATCCTCGATTGGCTGGAGTCAGGTCTTGCCGCCGCAACATTGCTGCCTTCATCAGAGGTGTGTGCAGAGACGCTTAAACAGTGTTACGTCGTGGATGTCTTCCCTTCGCCGCAGATATTTTATCCGGCGATGGTGAAAATGCCGGGCGTTAACTGGTGCTCGCAGGTCATGGAACTGGTAGCTGAAGGCTATCCCTTTCCCGGGCGCTAGCGCGACGGGTGGTTTAGCATCCGTCGTTACCCTGCTATGATAGAGCCCCACCATTCATTACCTGAGGATTCGTTTTGCGAGCAGGACGCCAAATCACTTCCCCAATCCGCCTGTTGATGTGCCTGATTATTGGGTTCGCACTCTCTGGTTGTGCGGGTAACTCGTCCAAATCAGAGGGCAGCTACAGTGGTTCGGTTTACACCGTGAAACGAGGCGATACGCTTTCGCGTATTTCTCGCATGACAGGAACCAGCGTGCGGGATTTGGCGCGCATGAACGGTATTTCTCCGCCTTATACCATTGAGATTGGGCAAAAGCTGAAGGTTAGCGGGGCGTCGAAATCGTCAGGCAGCAAAAAGTCATCCTCCCAGACGGCAAAAGTCACGCCATCATCAGCGGTACCGAAATCGTCCTGGCCTCCTGTGGGCCAACGCTGCTGGCGATGGCCGGCGAGTGGCAAAGTGGTCATGACTTACTCCACTTCGGAAGGCGGCAACAAAGGGATTGATATTGCCGGTAGCCGCGGCCAACCGGTTTATGCGGCTGGCGCAGGTAAGGTGGTCTATGTCGGCAACCAGCTACGCGGCTACGGTAACCTGGTGATGATTAAGCATAATGAAGATTACATCACCGCCTATGCGCACAACGATAAGCTGATGGTGAATAACGGGCAAAACGTGAAGATTGGCCAACAGATTGCCACGATGGGTAGCTCTGACGCCGATTCTGTTAGGCTGCACTTCCAGATTCGCTATCGTGCGGCGGCTATCGACCCGCTGCGTTATCTACCGCCGCAGGGCAGTAAGCCGAAGTGCTAAACGGTTAATTTATCGTCACTTAGTCACGTAAAGCCTTGCCAGACGAGGAGTAAAGTTTATAATGCTCCTCGCACACCTTTGCGGGCGTAGTTCAATGGTAGAACGAGAGCTTCCCAAGCTCTATACGAGGGTTCGATTCCCTTCGCCCGCTCCAAAAATCTCATTAAGCCAATCCAATTCAAACTAACCCAGATAGCAAAAGCGCAACGGTTCTATGGTTTGTTGGACTCAACGTTCCCCATTCGGATGTATTCGCGCGGTAAGCGATATTCCTAACGATGCTAGAGGAATTTCACTTAAAACCCCACCAATATCTGTACTTGCAGGAAAGTCCTTTTTTAGTATCCTAATGCCGCGAACAAAAATGAATAAACCATCACGCATGGGAATTATTATTTCGATATCAATAATTTCTCCCGGCTATTTTTAAGTGATAAGCAGGGGTTTATGCAAATCCTTATTCCCTGACTTATTATAGGCTCTGGTTAAATCGATAATGAGATGGCGCTAAAGTCAGATGTTATTATCGCGGTTTTCCAGATATCGCTGTTTTTATTTTAAAAGAATAAATATGGCTTCTGCGTGTTATTCAGCTATGATATTTTTCCTGTTCGCAACCAATATAATAATCAATATTATCTTAAAGAAATGGAAATTTGATCATGATAAAGGTATTAATGGCGGGTGTACTTCCTTTGGTATTTATCGTTGGCTGTGCAGGGAATAATAACTCACATAAGGTGAAGTCGATTAGTGGTGGTTCACTGGATGTTGCAACTATCTTTGCACCTGAAGACATGAACGATAACCGCCATCCGGACATAAAGCTACGCGAAGTTACGCCAATGCACTCAGGGGCTGGAATGGGGTTAGCCGTATTGGGCGCCGCTTTTGGTGGTGTGATCAGCAGTGGAGCCTTTGATAAGGACAATTATAAAGGGACGACAATCGACGCGATGCCTGAGCCGACCGCCCGCTATTTGGGGCCAAAAGCGGATATGAAAATCCAGAGTTGGCTGGAAAAAAATGCTAACGATTATGCTTATACCCAGCCTCTGTTTATTGCGGCCGCTCAGTGGTCACTGGTTTATACTGATATGTCCGCGAACAACAGCAACTATGATTTAACTTATCGGGTGAAGTTTTACAAACGACCTGAGGGCGGGAATATGTTTAGCGCATTTATTGTGTCCGAGTGCGCGCCTACCCGTAAGACGGCGCCATTGAGCGAGTGGCGAGACAATAATTACGATAAGGTTACTCAGGAAACGCAAAAAATGATGGATGCCTGCGTGCTGGAGCTTGAAAACCAACTGCCTCGGCTGTTAAAAAAATAACCGTCAACGAGCCCATCAGAATGCTGATGGGCTCGTTACTGTTGCGCTAATTCATCACTGGTGCTTTGAAACTAGTATGGTTATTTCTTTTAGCGGGAGTGATGAGTTCTTACTAAAAGAGCGCCGCTATCAATAAAAGAGCGTCGTCAAAGATTATATTCCCTGATGCCTTTGGCATTCATTTATTGTCACTGCGTAGTGCGGGCTGATGAGCTACTACGATAGCCCGGTCGTTTCGCCCACGATCATTTTATCGAGAATCCGGGCCTCTTTTGCGCCGATGGTTCTGGCGAAGATAAATGCGCCAAAAACCAGTATCGTGCAGGTCACGAAGGCCAGTAAAAACTGCCCGGTCATAAGCAGGTATCCGCCCATTCCAACGTAGAGCAGTGCCGTCACGGTACTGACTAACGCCACCTGTAATGCCCCAGCCTCACTGCGCCTGAAGGTGGTTCCGATGAGTCCGCCAATCAATGCCAGACCAAATAACGCCCCGATAGCCGGAATGCCGCAAATGACTGCCACCAGTAAAAATAAAAGGATCTGATATTTGCGGCGCAGGGGTTTATTGGCAAAGAAGTCAGCTTCGTATAATTGGTTAGTGGAAACGTTAAAGATCCTGACCAACTGCTGTCTGCGAAAAAGCAGGCGTAGGGATTGCCCTGGCTCAACGTGCGGAAGGACCGCGGCGGGGAGTTCAATAAATTGTTTACTCTCTCCCTCCTTGAGGATAATGCCATTCCAGAGTCGCTGGTCAACGTGGCCGGTCAGTAACTTTTGCTGCATTGATTCACCCTTAGGGTTTAAAAAGAAACTGAAAATAGCACTATTAAAATAGGGGCTATTTCAGCCTGGATATAAATAGGTGCCAATTCTAACAGTGAGAATGGTGAATTAATGTAAAGAGAGAATAAGGATTTTGTATATATTGGCGGGTCATTGACCTGCGAATGAAAGATAATTCGTTAGCCTGCTGAGCAAATAATTTGTCGAGTCTTTATTTCATCATTTATTGCCAAAATAGAACGTTGAGATGACTCATTCCCCCTTACTGCGCGCCAGCGAGTGAGGCTTGAAGCGAAGTGGTGGTAGTCTGGCTATCGGGTCAATCCCGTGCCAGACGAGAACTGCTGCACACCCACAGGGTGATCACCAGAATCAGAATTGAGAGAGAATAAAGCAGCACGTTAATCGGTGAATCGTAGTGTACGATGATCAGACGGACAATTGCCGTTACGCCGATATAAACGAAATAGCGCAGCGGAAAGTGACTACCCGACTGAAAGTATTTCACGATCAGGGCAATAAATTCGAAATACAAAAACCACGTTAATAAGCCTTCGACAAAATCATAGCTCTTGAGCGTGGCGGCATTAATAAAGGTCTTTCCCAAAGACCAGGATTCTTTACCAAGAAAAACCAGCAGGATAACGGCCAGGCACAGCATACCAATATTTAATACCCACTGGAGGGCTGCAGGGATAGTCGTGGTAAATGAGGAGTTTAGAGTTGTTCGCATTTTCTTGCCCGATGCGGCGCTTTACTTAACGTGAGTATAGACAGAATGCGCAAAACGGGTGGCAAGGGGCGTCATGGCGTGTGAAGTGCTCGGCCATTGAGGGAAATGCAAAGGAGCTGATGGCATAACCTCATTTCATTGGCGGCGGAAGTCAGTTTTGTCTGGTTTTTTAGCGAGATAACCCATTTATTCAGAACGTGTAAATTTGCTTTGAAAGGCGGGAAAAGACTCTACTCTGCATACTTAACCTCTCTTTATTTAGTGAATGGTCAACAATGAAAGCTCCAATGCTCGTCAGCGCCGTTCTACCGTTAATGTTACCTTTTGGCGTTTTTGCGAATGAGAAAGCGGCCGGCACCGCCGACTACCTGAAGAAAATCAGCTTTCATTCTCCCAGTATGCCCGGATATCGCACGGCGGATATCCTGACCTCTGGCTTCGTGGGGGCATCCGTCACTATGAGCAGTAATAGCAAATTTTTAAATCTTAATGACCTGACTTTTCGCGTGAGCCGTAATTGGCTGGAGGTAAAACCTCATCACGAAGGGCGGGTGACGCTGCGGATGGTCAGACAACCGAAGGCTGATGAAAGAGCAACAACGCTGGAGATCCACAATCGTAAAACCGGGCAATCGCAGGCCTTTTCTTTTTATGTCAAAACCTGGCTGACGGGAGATGGCGTCATTGATGCCAATACCTCGCAGGCGCGTAAACACTGTGAACGTCTCGGCGGAAAATTATTAACCACTCAGGCGTTCAGGGATCTTTCACGGCAATGGTTTGGCCTCAGCAGCGGTTATTTACGCGAGATGTACCCAGGGGCCACGCTCTTTAATGCGCAGGCGCAGGCGGGAGACAGTTTCTGGGTTAATGAGGGGAAATCGGTTTACCTTCATACGGGGATTAAAAGCCATACGCGTACCGTTAACACCCTTTGCCAGCATCAATATCCCGCGCTGCACCAGGAAACTCGTGGTTAATTTCAGGAATAGACAAGACGCGGGGCGCCGCGTGGCAATGCAGTTTAATTAACATACGGCACGCATATAAAAGTGTGCCCGCCGCAGGCAATTCGTCTCTGCCAATGCGCAAGCGTTATCTTAGATCTCGGCGCAACATTGCGTCGCAGGAAGGCTGGGCTATGCTGAAAACGTGCCCTCAGTCTTTGGGGGGCCCTTTGCATAATAATGATAACGCTCTTGTGCCCGGTGGCGGATATGAACAGGATACTGCTCGCTGTTTTGACGTGTTTATTGATGTCATCTGTTTTCCCCGCGCTGGCCGCGGAGCCCCGCCAGGATCCTAGCGAACAAGAGCGCGCTAGGACGGTATATATATTCCATCAGCCGATTGTCATGCTGCAGGCAACATTTGGCCTCACCACCCCAGAAGAGCGCGTGTTGCGCATTCGCAATACGCTGCGTCATTTCACCGAAGCCGATGTCCGCGAGCCACTGAAGATTGTACCGGTTAACCGCTATGGTCAGCCGGGCAGACTGATCGTCATGAATGGCAAACCGCTAATGCTGCTAACGCAGGGCGATCTGGATGAGGGGGATGACCTGACCCTGGATCAGGCCGCGCAGCGCGTCCTGGCGAGAATGGAAACCCAGCGTACGGCACTTCGCGACCAGTATGACAGCAGCAGGTTGGCCCTTTCGGCGTTGAAAACCGTCGCGGGACTGTTGGGCATGTTGCTGCTCTGGTATGGCGCATACCGCTCCTGGCGCGGCGTCCGGCGTTTTTATCAGCAGCGGATTATTGAGAATCGCAGTTGGGTTCCCCTGAGCTGGCGGCGTTTTATCGGCGCAATTGAAACGCGACTCTACGCGCTGCTGATGATCTTGCTGGCTATTGTCGCGCTGTATGTTTGGCTGAGCTGGGCGTTTAGCCTGTTTCCCTGGACGCGCGTGTGGGGAGAATCATTGGGCGAGTGGTCTATCCGCGTCATCCGCGATATCGCCATGTCGATTGTCTCGGCTCTTCCTGGCCTAATGATTGTTCTCATCATTGTGGTGATTACCGCGTTCATCCTGAAACTCCTTAAAGTGATTCTCGACCAGGTGGCCGCGGGGCGATTACAGCTTCCCGGTATTCATCCAGAGACGGTCAGTGCTACCCGCAAGCTGATATCGGTGGTGGTATGGCTATTTGCACTTTCTGCCGCATATCCTTTCTTGCCTGGCGCAAACTCGTTGGCGTTTAAAGGCATTAGCGTCTTCTTTGGCTTGATGCTGACATTAGGCTCGGCGGGCGTAATGAACCATGCCATGAGCGGGTTAGTACTGATTTACTCCCGCGCTTTACGGAAAGGAGACGTTATCCGAATTGCGGATAACGAAGGGCAGGTGAGCGAAATCGGTATGCTGGCGACCAAAATTATCACCCGCGAAAACTATGTAGTGACGGTGCCGAATGCGGTCGTGGTGAGCGGAAAAATTACGAACCTTAGCGCGCAAAGCGCTGAGGGCGGCGTCAACCTGACGGTCAGCGTGACGATTGGTTACGACACCCCCTGGCGGCAGGTCCACGCCATGCTGGAGCTGGCCGCTAAACGGGCGAAGGGTATTGATCTTTCACAGCCGCCTTTGGTTCGCCAGTTGAGCCTGATGGACTGGTATATTGCTTACGAGCTTCAGGTCAGGCTGGTGGCGGGGCAGTCTCTGGCCGATGCCCGTAACGAGTTGCATAGCAATATTCAGGATGTTTTTAATGAATTTGGCGTGCAGATTATGTCGCCGAATTTTGTCATGCAGCCCAAAGGTGCGGTGATGGTGGGGCGCGAAGATTGGTATCCCGCGCCAGCGGTACCGCCGGAAGCCAGCAAATGATGCAAGACGCTACCGTCATGATTGCCAGATGTATTGCAAGTTAGGGGAAATAATCGTTATCAATTTTAGTGGCTGATGTTGAATAAAGAGTCCGTGTGTTGTGATACCGATAATAAACATCTAAAAAATAATAATCATGATGATTATGTGACAACTAACTTTATTGGCGAACATATTGTTATTATTCGTTAAAAACTACTATATATAATAGTTTTTGCTGGGATTTAACCTATTGGGTTGATGGTTAATATTTCCAGGAGTACAATCCGCCACTCGAATAAATTTGCCCATAAAAATGTTTAGTCGATATAAAAACAACCTCGTTGTTCTTTTTTTCTTCACCGCGCTCTATCTTTATTCGCGTTTTTTATTACGCGCGACGGGAGATTGGCGTCCGGAAGTTGTTAATGTTCTGTTGTTAACCGGTCTCTGTTCTTTTCTTTTTACGGCGAAAAGAACATTTCTGATTACCATTCCGTTCTTATTTATTCTGACGCTCTATGCACCGATTGGTCTGACGTACGGATACCCAACCTATCAGTATGTTGCATCATTGTTTGCCACTACCGTGGGCGAGTCGCTGGAATTTCTGCGATTAATTCCACTTAAGGCATATTTGTATACGGTGGTGCTGCTGGTTGCGCCTTTTATTCTCAATCGAATAGCCCTGCGCTTTAATATCAAACCTTGTAACAACAAGCTGTTCATTTTGTCTTTTGCCGTCCTCTCATTCTGTTCTTCAGGGGCATTTTTGTTCTTAAGCGAAACAAAAGCATCGGTGGCGAAAGTGGAGAAAGAAAACAGTGAGCTTGAGAAATACGTCAACAGAAATGATTGGTCCGCAGCTAAGCAAACCGAGAAAACTCAATATGATGACTACTATCTGGTCATCGGTGAAAGTGCGCGTCGTGACTACTTTCATACCTATGGATACCCGGTGAAGAATACACCGTTCCTCGACTCGACCAAGGGCGTTATTGTCAATGGATTGGAATCTGCTGGAACTTATACAATTGGTTCCCTGCGATTGATGTTAACCTTGGCAGATACCAACAACTGGGCGCCGAACTATAACCGAAATTTAATTGGCTTAGCGAGTAAAGCGGGTTTTAGTACCTACTGGATCTCAAATCAGGGACAGTTTGGTCAGTGGGATACACCGATATCGGCGATTGCTAAGAAAAGTGATAAAAGCTATTTCACAAAATTTCAGGGGTATAATGAGCGTAATATCTCTGATTTTGCTATGTTGCGAATATTAAAATCGATGATTAAACAAGAAACCGATAAGCGGCGATTTTTTGTGATTCATACCATGGGCTCTCACCCACATGCTTGCGATCGTATTGAAGGCATGGAAGACCCGATTACCGTAACAAACAAAACGGATAGCTATATTGCTTGCTACGTCTCCAGCATTAAACAAACGGATAAGTTCCTGGAAAATCTGCATGGCGTTATTTCAACGAATAGCCATGGCCGGCGTTTTTCGATGATCTATTTTGCCGATCATGGCATGGTCCATCGTGAGGTTGATGGTGTGATTCAGTTGAATAACAATTTTGCGAGTAAATATCATCATGATGTTCCTTTAGTGAAAATCTCATCGGACGATCGGGAACGGAAAGTCTTTTCTTCGCAGAAGTCGGGTTTAATGTTTGTGAATGGTCTGGCCAACTGGATGGGGATTAGTGCCGAGCAAATCCAGCCCTATGATCTCTTTGATGGCGTTTCTGACACCAATGATTTTGGATTAAGCCAGCAGCCGTACAAAGTGGACGACCCGGCGATTGATATCTCAAGCGTATTAACGCAATAAGAAAACCTGTGTGCCTCAGCTAAAACTGAGGCACTAGACTCGTACTATTGAACTAAAAGATCACCGAAACGCGGTGCCGCGCTAATGCCTCGGCGAGTGGTTTATCCAGTTCGCTCTCCACAACCAGCGTGCTGGCGAGACTCAAATCACCGATAGCGAAAGCGGAGGCCGCGTTAATTTTCTCCTGCGAGGCCATCACAATGGTCTCTGAAGCCCTCAGGCTTAATAACCGCTTCACCCCCGCCTCCTCAAAACTCCCGGTCGTGAATCCGGCACTGTGGTGCACGCCCGTGACGCCCATAAAGTACAGGTCGGCATTGATACGATGGGCGGCTTCGGTCATGGCGGTCCCCATCGTGACCACCGAATGTTTGAACAGTGTGCCCCCCAGCAAAATGACCTCAATCGCCGGGTAGTCAATCAACCCGACGGCAATGTTTGGGCTGTGGGTGACGACGGTAAATGGCATCTCCGGCGGCAGCAGCTTAATCATCTCCGTTGTGGTTGTCCCCCCGTCAATGATAACCACCTGGCCTGGGCCAATCAGTGCAGCTGCTTTCTGTGCGACGCTTCGTTTTGCATCTATCTGCACGGTTTTTCTTGTTTCGAATGGCGCGATGGCTGCAGAAACCGGCAGCGCGCCGCCGTGTACCCGCTGCAGCAGACCGGCTGCGGCCAGCTCACGGAGATCGCGACGGATAGAGTCTTCAGAAACGCTAAAACGCTGACTAAGTTCGGTTGAATGAACCTGTTTATCCCGGGCGAGAATCTCCAGAATATGCTGCTTTCTTTGGCTGGCTAACATCATGCCCTCTTTGCGCGTTTGGTCTTGAATATGCACGATTATGCATGATAGGTTGGGCGCTGTCACCTACAACAGAGAATAACAACGCCTCAGGAGAGTACAAATGAAGAGCATGATCGTATTGATTGCTGGTCCCGTTAGAAGTGGTACCAACGGTGATGAGCGACAAATACATGAGAACCTGGCACGTATGGAGCAGGCCGCGCTAGCGGTCTATCGTAAGGGGCATATTCCGGTGATTGGCGAATGGCTGGCGTTCCCGCTTTCGGCAGCGGCAGGCGCAAAGGTTATCGGCGATGAGATCAGCGAGGCGTTTCTTTATCCTGTCGCGCACCGGCTGTTGACGCGCTGTGATGCGGTTTTACGTATTGAAGGGGCGTCGATCGGTGCGGATAACGATGTGCGTATTGCCCGTGAGCTTAAGCTGGCGATCTATTACACGCTTGACGATGTGCCGGATAATGCGGCGTAACAAAGAAAATGCGCATGCTCGTACATGAGCATGCGCGAGATTCATCAGCCGTTGCGTCCGGCCATTACGCCACCGTCGATATTCCAGATAGCGCCGGTAACCCAGTCGGTTTTATCCGACAGTAAGAAGGCCACGGTTTCGGCGATGTCCTCTGCGGTTCCCACGCGGCCAATGGGATGGAAACTATCGAAGCTGGTCATCACTTCGCTGACATCATCTTTCGGGATGAAGCCTTCATAAATCGGCGTATGCACCACCGCCGGGGAGACCGCGTTGACGCGAATTCCGTTGCCGCCAAGTTCAATCGCCAGGTTTTTGGTGAACGCGTGCAGGCCGGCTTTCGCCATTGAGTAGGCGGAGGATGGGGTCGCCCCAATGGCCTGCTGTGCCCACATTGAACCGATATTGACGATAGCGCCCTTAATGCCCGCCGCCACCATGTTGCGCACCACGTCACGAGTAATAAAGAAGGTGGCGCGGTTAATGCTCATGTACATGTCGTAATCGGTGGCTTCATGTTCGGTGAACGGTTTCGGGAAGAATACGCCGGCAGCATTGACCAGCAGACTGATATCTTTATGTTTAGCATTGATGGTTTCAGTGACCTGCTGCATACCGGCGTCGGTCATCAGATCGGCGACGATGATATCAACCTGCCCGTACCCGGAAAGCGTCCGGCGAGCTTGCTCCGCTTTTTCCTGACGATTGCCCACCAGTACGACGCTGCCGCCGTTTTGCAGAACTTTTTTCGCCGTCTCAAACCCCATACCGCTGGTGCCACCCACCACTAACAGTTTTTTACCGGCAAAGAATGCGTTCATCGTTAACCTCGTATGCAAAATAGAATCAAGCCGCGGTACGCCGCTTGTGATGGGGAGATAATGGCAGGGATGCGCGAGGCTGACGAATCAGAAGAAATAGCATCACGATAAAGAAAAACTTTCTCGTGATGAAATCCGCCCTCCATAAAGAAGGGCGAATAGGGGCTTATTGTGGCCGACGACCGCTTAGCGCAATGACGTTAAAGTAGCGCCCAGCGCCCGCATCCATGATCGGTACCATCGTCTCCTGGGCCATCGGGCACAGCATGAATTCATCCCATGCCTGCTGGCAGCAGTCCATTTCTCGCAGGCTGAAATGTTGCAGCCCTGATTCTTTCAGCCACAGCGCGCGCCACCACGCGCAGGAGTAGAAATACCATTCTGGAGTCCAGAATGGTTTGACGATATCCGGCAGATTTTCCGGTGAATAGTCGCCGATAAATCCCGGTACAGCGACGGGAATTTGTCCACCGGGCTTTAGGTAGGGCAGCAGTTTTCCCAACATGACGTCATTGCCACCAAAGTATTGATAAGCATCGACGCTGACGATGAGATCGAAATACCCCTCGGCGAATGGGAGGGGCTGCGTGGCATCGACAAGCAGTGGAAATATCTGCTTCTCAAGCTTCAGCCCGGCAAAGCGCTGCGCATTTTCCGTGGGGGAAATCCACAGGTCAGCGGCGAACACGGTCGCCGCATATTTTTCTGCCAGCAAAATCGAGGAGAGGCCTTTTCCGCAGCCAAGGTCGAGAATGCGCATACCCGGCTGGATATCCAGCCTTGCCGTCAGCTCTTCCATAATACGCATGGCGTTAGGCCCCATCATGCCTTCCAGGAGCAGAGCGGTGCTGTAGCTATCGGTAAAAGGAAAGTGTGTGGTCATGATCGGCTCCTTAACGGTTATCCGTTTGGGCACGAACGTTATTCAGCCCGGTGGTATTGATACGGTAAGGCTGCCCATTGACGGATTTAATCAATTTTTTGGTTTTGAGTTTTTTGAATACGCTGAGCGTGCAGTCGCTGAGCAAGAATCCTTCACGGCTGTAGCATTCAACGGAGGTGACGCGGCCTGAGCTATCGCGGACGTGCGCGATGCGGCCACCTTTGGCGAGAACGTGTAAGGTACGTTGTTCCTGACGGGATAAATTCATACTGAAGAACCTGTTTAATCATCATGTGCAAAAACGAGCCATCACCCGCAGGTGAAAGCGTAAGGTTTAAGCGCAGCGATAATCAGTCCGGCCTGAATAGGTCGGGGAGCTGATTATCTGATGATGACATTCTCCAGCATGCAGGCCTCGAAGTGCGTAACAAAGAAATAACCGTACTACGATAACACGGATATTTTCTGCGATAACGATTTTGTCCTGAAAATGTGATCCAGAAAGGGACCGGATTTGCCATCTGGATCCGGCTGGAATGTGTATCAAATATGTATTTTAACTTAGGATTATTCTTCGGTTTTATATTGTTGTGATAGTTAATTATTAACCAAAAACAAATAACGGATGTTATCTTTTCCTCTTTATCATTGATTTTAAATGATTAATTTACCTATCTAAAGTTATGTAAGCTTACTGTAAATTAACTTATGGTGTGATCCATGCCATTAATTTGACCCCGTCAAGCGCTATTAACTTGAACCTCATCACGTCATTTAACCTCACCAGGCTTTGAAATAAATCTTTACGATCTTGATCACTAAAATATCTTTCTTAAAAAAATAAAATTCAGTTTCATAAAAATGAAACATGATTCCAATTGAGGGTTATTGAATGTTTAAAAAATCTCTGGTCATGATGGCTTTATGTGGCGCGTCTTTCGCTGCATCCGCAGTAACAGTTGATTTACGTCACGAATTTATCGATGGCGGCAAGACAGATAAAACAAACGCCGACCGTGTTTCAGTCTCTCACCGTTTTGCCAATGGTTTCGGCTTCTCTGTAGAAGCGAAGTGGAAATCTGGCGGCGATAATACCGATAAGCCGTACGCAGACTTTATTGGTAACGGCCACGAAGAATCGATTAGCTATCAGTACAAGTTCAACAAAAACTTCTCTGTGCAGCCTGGTTTCAATATTGAAAGTAACGACAGCCGTTCTATCTATAAACCAAATCTGCGCGTGCAATACAGCTTCGATAATGGCTTCTACGTAGCAGCGCGTTATCGTTATGACTACACCCGTTATCCGTCAAATGCGAATAAAGACGATGATAAAGTTAACCGTGGTGATGCGTGGGCAGGCTATGTATTCGGCGACTGGCGTACTGAGCTGAACTACGTTTACGCACGCAGTACGGAAGGCAACGCGCGTAACAATAACAAGCCGTATTCTCAGGAATATAACGTCAAAGTGGCGTACAAAATCGACAAAAACTGGGCGCCATACGGCGAAGTGGGTAACGTTGGCGTTAACGACCGCGATGACCGCCAGACCCGTTTCCGCGTTGGTGTCGCGTACTCCTTCTAATTCAATCCGCGATTAGAGACTCCCCGGCAAACCGTCGGGGTTCTCTCCCTTCTGTTTTGCGATAAACCTCATCTACGTTGTTTTTTAGCATTGGCATATATTTTTTAATATTCCTGCTCAGTTGTGTCGCTCTTACACGAGGTCATTTGTTTTCACATTCTCGAAGGGGCTCGTGTATGGATAGCGCAATGGTTGTTTTATTACTTCTGATCGTCAGTGTTTTGGTTCTGGGCGGAGGATGGTTTCTCATCATGCGCACTGAAATGAAAATAGAGAAGAAAATGCTGAATGAATTCGAGCTAAAACGAGAGGAGGAAAAACATCAGAAAACGCTGCAGAAATATGAAGAGCTGTTAGCGATGGAAATTGAGTGGCACACGCATCGTATTGCGAGCATCCATTTCTTCCTCGCCAAGATAAAGAAAAAGCAGGATGCGGAATATCGCGGGACCCAGGCCAGCATCAACGGTGATAACACTCATCTGCATTCGAAAATTAAAGCACTGATTTTCATCTATTTTCCCCATCTTCAGGACGACTACGCCAAGCTATGCAAGATAGCCGACTGTACGGTGTATTTTGACTACCTGTATGGACGCTCGAGCGACGGCCAGCGGGTGATCGCCGAACTCAACGATAAACTGCAGAAGTTTGCCGCCCAGTCCACCGAGTTTCAGAACCGCATTCGTAATGAAGTGACGGTAAAATGATTGACGATTTTCACCGGTGAGAGGTCTATGCTTAGTCTCGAAGATAAATAAAAAATAGAGGCAATGTCATGGATAAGGAACTACAGGACGCGGGTTATCGCGTCTACACCGGGGAGAAGATTGATGTCTACTTCAATACGGCCATTTGCCAGCACTCCGGTAACTGCGTTCGCGGCAGCGGTAAGCTGTTCAACCTGAAACGTAAACCGTGGATTATCCCGGATGAAGTTGACGTTGCCACGGTGGTGCGCGTGATTGATACCTGCCCAAGCGGGGCCCTTAAGTACCGTCATCATGACTAAGTGAGAACATATGGAAATTCTGGAAGGCCATAACAAATTTTACGTCAACGATGCTGACGGTAACCAGGTTGCCGAGATTGTGTTTGTTCCCACGGGCGAGCACTTGAGCATTATTGAACACACCGATGTCGATGAGAGCCTGAAAGGGCAGGGTGTGGGTAAGCAACTGGTGGCAAAAGTGGTGGCCAAAATGCGTCAGGAACAGCGCAAAATTATTCCGCTGTGCCCGTTCGCCAAACATGAGTTTGATAACACCCGCGAATACGACGATATTCGTGCCTGAATCTCTGCGCCAGCGTTGGCTGGCGCAGCTTCTTTTCAGCGGATCTGTTCAAACAATAGCAGCGCCGCAATCGCGACCATTAATCCCCCCGAGAATCGACTTACCGCCCTGGCCGCCTGTGGACGACTGGCCAGCAGCGCCCGCGAACCATAGCCCACCAGTAAATAGATGATGGTGCAGGTTAGCAGATGCATTAGCCCAAGTGCCGACATCTGCATGGCAATCGGCCATTGACCGTGCGGGTCAGTAAACTGCGGCAGCAGCGCTAGAAACAGTAAAAAGACCTTTGGATTTAAGCCACTGATGCACAATCCTTTCAATGCCCACTGATTCCAGCCGCCGCTGAGCTGGCGCGCGGTGGAAACCGTCGCCGGATGGCGCAACAGTGAAATCCCAAGCCAGAGTAAATAACATGCGCCCAAAAGCGTAATTGCTGACAGCGCCAGCGGATGCCCGGCAATCAGCACGCCTAACCCCGCCACCACCACCAGGGTTGCCAGCAGATGGCCAGACATTAGCCCGGCAACGGCAGGAATAATGCGCCGTCCGTGGATCCCGGCGCTGATGGTGTAGGCCCAATCCGCACCGGGCGTCATGATTAGCAGAAATGAAACCATCCAGAATCCGGCCACCAGACTCATTTCCATTCTCTACACCTTCCTTTATTTTTCATTGCGTTACCCTCTATTCTCTCGCCTGCTGCGTTAACGAAAGAATATCGGGAATACGGCGCAATGAGCTTTCAATGTTATGCTGGAATTGCGTATCAAATGAGAGAATCTTCTAAATGGATAACATTGATCGAAAAATTATTGCGGAACTACAGGCCGATGGGCGTTTATCTATTACCGAACTGGCAGAGCGGGTGAATTTAAGCCTTTCTCCATGTCATCGACGCCTGCGTGCGCTCGAGCAGGATGGGGTGATTACCGGATATCGCGCGAACCTCGATCCGGGAAAAATGGGCTTTAACTTTGTCGCACTGGTCTTTGCAACGTTAAAAGAAGGCGATAAAAAGGCGGTCAGCGCTTTTGAGGAGGCCGTGGAGGAGATCCCGCAGATCGTGCTGGCGCAACGGCTGTTTGGCGATCCGGATTATTTGATGCAGGTGGTGACGCGCGATCTTTCCGCTTTCCAGAAACTCTACGATCAAAAGCTGTCGGCGATGCCAGGCGTACAGCACCTGCGCTCAACGCTGGTGATGAAAACGGTCGTACAGGATCGGCCATTCCCGTTGGAAACGCTGAAATAATCGCGTCATCACACTTTAAGCTGAAACGATTCGTGTGCTAATATTCTCACACAGGGGATGGCATACCCCCTTGAACCGCCGTGTGGCTGATGATGCCTGTTTTTATTCCTGGACCGGGAATGAACAGGCACACCTCTACCGCGTCCAGGATGATTTATTCATCTAAGGATGCGTCAATGCTTTCTGAACACTTCGCTCGTAAAAATACGCTTTTCTTTATGGGGCAATGGCTGCTGCTGGCCCTGGTCATGGCCGTCTTTGTCGGCTCGGCCTCTGCGCTGTTTCTCTTCTCGCTCGACTGGGCAACCGCGACCCGTCTCCACCATCATTGGCTTATCTGGCTGCTGCCGTTTGCCGGTTTTGCCGTGGGCTGGGTTTATCTGCGCTTTGGTCGCGACGTGGAGGCAGGCAACAATCTGATCCTCGAAGAGGTGCATAGCCCGGCGCGGGTTATCCCACTGCGGATGGCGCCGCTGGTGTTTCTTGGTACGGTGGTTTCACATCTGTTTGGCGCCTCGGTTGGGCGTGAAGGTACGGCGGTACAAATGGGGGCATCGATTGCCGACCAGTTTACCTCGCCGCTCAAGCTCAATGACGACGCGCGGCGAATGCTACTGATGGCCGGCGTGAGTGCTGGGTTTTCTTCGGTGTTTGGTACGCCGCTCGCCGGGGCGATTTTTGGCCTTGAAGTGATGGCGATAGGGCGGATGCACTACACGGCGATTTTCCCCTGTCTGCTGGCGGCGATTGTTGCCGACCAGGTTGGGCTGATGTGGGGTGTTCATCATACGCACTATGCGATGGCGTTCATTCCGCAAATGTCGCTTTGGACCCTTGCGGCGGTGATGATTGCGGGCTGCTGTTTTGGCCTGGCGGCGCGCATTTTTGCCGATGCCACGCGTGTGATTGGCGCCATGATGAAAACGCACATCGCTTACCCACCGCTGCGGCCATTTATCGGCGGGCTAGTCGTCGCTGTGGCAGTCTATTTACTGCATGCCGACCGCTATATTGGCCTCGGGATCCCGGTGATTGTCGATGCGTTCCAGCATCCGCTGGCGCCGTGGGATTTTCTTGGCAAACTGGTGTTTACCGTCACTTCGTTAGGCAGTGGTTTTAAAGGTGGGGAAGTGACGCCGCTATTTTACGTTGGCGCGACGTTGGGTAATGCGCTGGCGCCGCTGCTGCATTTGCCCTTTGCCTTCCTGGCCGGTATCGGCTTTGTAGCGGTTTTTGCCGGTGCGGCCAATACACCGATTGCCTCAACCCTTATGGCGATTGAACTCTTCGGCGCCGATATCGGTATTTACGCTGCAATGGGCTGCGTGGTGGCGTACCTGGTATCGGGCTATACCAGCATTTACCGCTCTCAGCGAGTGGCCTGTCTGAAACACCGCATCGTACCAGAGGGGATTAAGCTCGCGGCGCTACCGGCCTGGCAGCGTGAACAGACGCAGCCTGAAGTGAGTCATGATAAAGCGAAAGCAGAGCGCTAATAACGGATTGTTGTAACGGAATGGATTTCTTATTGCGAAAATGTAAATAACGTACTCAATAATTGTTATTTCAGAATGGCGGCTCATTCTGGCTATCTTGGTTCCAGCCCACTATTCCGGCAACGAATCAGGAGAAACCCAGAATGAGCAGACAAATCAAGTTAGGTGCTTTTCTTCCCGGCGGCGGCCAGCATATTGCGG